>Ga0137360_10000368_pt1 | contig 25943 bp, 22 predicted proteins | sample Mad1_60_16metaG_FD_104924 | JGI IMG/M metagenome (GOLD analysis project Ga0137360, IMG submission 104924) | Vadose zone soil microbial communities from Angelo Coast Range Reserve, California, USA - Mad1_60_16 metaG | ecosystem: Environmental > Terrestrial > Soil > Vadose zone | place: USA... | reverse complement strand
AATCCGAGATCGAACACAAGACGTTTGCCGCTATTCGCCGTCACGCAGGAGCGGTTACTGACGTTTCCGCGGAACGCATTCGCGACGAACTCACAAAGCTTTTGACGGAAGGCACTGCGCGGACGGGATTCGAATTGCTGGAAAAGTCCTGGCTGCTCTCGATCGTGCTGCCGGAAATCCGAGCGATGAAAGGCGTTCCGCAGCCGCCGCAGTTTCATCCCGAAGGCGACGTGTGGGTCCACACGTTGCTGATGATCGAGGGACTCCCTCGAGGAACTTCGCCGACGCTCGGATGGGGAGTTTTGCTGCACGATGTCGGAAAGCCGCCGACCTTCAAGCCGGCTTCAGAAACCGGCGATCGCATTCGCTTCGATCACCATGTCGATGTGGGCGTTCGAATGGCGGAGGCGATCTGCCGGCGGTACCGGTTTTCGAACGAAGAAACGGAGCAAATTATTGCCCTGGTCGCCAACCACATGCGATTCATGGCTGTGGATCAAATGCGGACCTCGACTCTGAAGCGGTTCGTACGGCTTCGGCATTTCGAGGAGCATCTGGAACTGCACCGGCTGGATTGCCTGTCGAGCCATCGCAATCTGGATTCCTATGGTGCGGTGCAACGCTTTCTGGCCGAAACACCCGCGGAGCAAGTTCGTCCACAGCGTGTCCTAACGGGTACTGATTTGAGCGAAATGGGCTATATCCCTGGACCACTATTTAGCGAAATACTGAGGGCAGTGGAAGACGCGCAACTCGAGGGAAGGATTGCATCCAAGGAAGAAGCCCAGGAGTTCGTGCGGAAGAAGTTTGCTTTGAAGAAGGCGAAAGCCTGAAGTGATTAGATCTTCGGGCCGCTGGTTGAAATACGACCGGCGCCGAGTGCGTGGAGTCGCAATTTGACCTATGTACATGATAAAAGAGAGTTTAGAGGAAATCTTGTAGGAAAGCAAGGCGGGTGCTAGAATATGAGTTTGTTATGCTAAGATTTCATGCTAGTTGCATTCGCACTTCTGTGCACCCTTTCGCCTTAGCCCGCATCTAAAGTTCTTAAGCGCGGGAGAATTTTCCCTGCGCCCGGATTTAGGGGACACTCACTATGGCTGAGAAAAAGTATGCGGTGCCAGAAATTCTCGCGATCCTGCCGGTTCGGGATACGGTCCTGTTTCCAGGGGCTGTTTTGCCGCTTACGGTAGGCCGAGAGAGCTCTCTGGCACTAGTTAATTCGCTCGAAGGCGAAGAGAAATTGTTGGGGGTGGTGGCACAGCTGGACCCCCGCGTAGAAGATCCTGCCGCCGCGGACCTACACAAGGTCGGCACGCTGGCGAAAGTTCATAAGACCGTCAAAATGCCGAACGGGAACGTGGTTATCTTCCTGGAGGGCTTGCAGCGTATAAACGTCCTCGAGTTGATCGGTTTGCGGCCCTTTCTGCGCGCACGGGTGGAATCACAACCTGAAATCACTGGGGATGTGGATGCGGAGCTTGAAGCGTTGCAGCGCAACGCGCAGGACCTGTTTCGCGATGTTGTAAGCCATTCGCCGCAACTTTCCGATGATCTGCAGTCGGTCGCGCTGAATATTGATGACCCTGGACGGCTGGCAGACTTTATTGCCGGGACCTTGCCGTCACTCTCGACGCTGCTGCGCCAGGAGCTGATTGAAACACCGAGCGTGCGCAAACGGCTCGAGATGCTGATTCGCGAACTTTCCAAGGAACTGGAAGTGCTGGAGCTGCGCTCGAAGATTCACGAGCAGGTGCAAGAGCAGGTGGGCCAAAACCAGCGCGAGTACCTGTTGCGCGAACAGATGAAGGCCATCCAGAAGGAACTCGGCGAATCCGACGATTCCACGCAGGAGATCGACGAGCTGCGAAAGAAAGTGGATGAAGCCGGAATGACTGCGGAAGCGAAGAAAGAGTGCGACCGCGAACTGAAGCGTTTGGCGAAGATGACGCCTGCTTCGGCGGAGTACATGGTTTCGCGGACGTACCTGGAATGGATGACCTCTTTGCCATGGGCAAAGTCTTCGGGCGTCAGCGAGATCGACATCGCCAAGGGAAAGCAAATCCTTGACGAAGACCACTACGACCTGGCCAAGGTCAAGGAGCGGATTCTCGACTACCTGGCGGTGAAGAAACTGCAGCCAGGGATGAAGGGGCCAATCCTTTGCTTCGTTGGGCCTCCTGGCGTTGGCAAAACTTCGCTTGGGAAGTCCATTGCACGGTCCCTGGGCCGCAAATTCGTGCGCATCGCTCTTGGCGGCATGCACGATGAAGCGGAAATCCGCGGCCACCGGCGCACGTACATCGGAGCTCTGCCGGGGCAGATCATTCAAGGACTGAAGCGAGCGGAGTCGAACGATCCGGTGATGATGCTCGATGAAGTCGACAAACTGGGCCGCGATTTCCGCGGCGATCCGTCGTCGGCGTTGATGGAAGTGCTCGATCCGGAGCAGAACAATGCCTTCCGCGATCATTACCTGGACGTGCCTTTCGATCTCTCGAAAGTGCTCTTCATCGCCACGGCGAACTGGATGGATCCCATCCCGGAACCGTTGCGAGACCGCATGGAGATCATCGAACTCGCGGGATACACCGGTGAAGAGAAGGTGCATATCGCGCACCGGTATCTGATCCCCAAGCAGGCCCAGGAACATGGCCTGAAAGTGGGCGAGCAGATTGAATTCTCGGACGAGGCGCTGCGGGAAATCATCCACAGCTTCACGCGAGAAGCAGGCGTGCGGAATCTCGAACGGGAAATCGCCACGATCACACGCAAACAAGCGCGCAAGCTCGCCGAAGGCCACACGGAAAAGATGGTGGTTACGCCAGAGATCGTTCGCGAGTATCTGGGCGTGCCGAAGTTCCGCGCGGAGAAAGAGGTCGAGGAGCGCGTCAAGAAGCCTGGCGTAGCTGTCGGTCTGGTGTGGACGCCGGTGGGCGGAGACATCGTGTTCATCGAAGCCAGCCGCATGCGCGGTGGGAAGCAATTCACAATGACCGGGCACCTGGGCGAGGTCATGCAGGAGTCGATGACCGCGGCCCTTACTTGGACTCGTGCGAATGCGGAGCGGTACGGAATCGATGCGGACTTCTTCCGCAAGCAGGACATCCACATCCACGTGCCGTCCGGCGGCGTGCCGAAAGATGGACCGTCGGCGGGAGCAGCGATGGTGACGGCGTTGATCAGCTTGCTGACGGGACGGCCCGTGCGCGACCGGCTGGCGATGACCGGTGAGATGACACTCTCGGGCGTGGTGCTGCCGATCGGTGGCGTTAAGGAAAAAGTCCTGGGCGCAAAACGCGCGGGGATTAAGGAAGTGCTGCTGCCCGCGGACAACGAGCCGAATGCCGTGGCTGATCTTCCGCCGGATATTCTCGGCGACATGAAGATCACTTACGTGCACAACCTCGATGAAGTGCTGGAGCACGCGCTGTCCAAGGAAGCGGTTGCGCCGCCGATTGTGCCGCAGCCAGAACCGAAGCCGAAGCGCGTGGGACCGGAGAGTCCACGGGCGATTCACTAAGAGCGAAAGCTAGCCTAAACGGCTGGAGCGCGATAGACCGCGCCCCAGCAAAGATAAACAAGAAGAGCCCAGCGAGGTTCGCTGGGCTTTTTGTTTGGGGCGAGAAGCGCGGGAGAGGAATGGAACTCCTGCTACCATAGTCCGGGGTATGGCCCGCGAAAAACAAATCATGACGGACGCTCCCGCCGAGCTGGCGCAGCGGCTGGCGGAGGGCTTGCAGCGCGAGAGGATCGTTCCGCGGTTCGTTGACTCGTACGTTGTGGAGCACGGTCGCCAGGCATTGCAGGTTCACGCTTCGCTGTATCGCGATCACCTCGAATTGCTGGGGCGCGAGGCGTTGCTTGCAGTGTCGGCGCGCGCGCTGGAAATTACGTACGAGGAACCCCTGCCATGCGGCAGGGCGAAGCCGCGCCCCATGTTGCGGAAGGACGCGGCGGCATTTCGACGCAAGTTTCTTGCGGCGCTCGTGCGCCAGCAAAAATGGAGCGCGGGGGAGGCACTCGACTTCCAAGCGGACTTACAGATCTATGAAGATCTGCTCGCGCGCAATAGTTCGGCGCGACGGAATCGCAAGCCGTTTGAGGCAGCCAATCATCCCTTCGTCGACCGCTGCGCATTCCTGCTGGATTCGTCTTTTCTGGAAAAGGCGCGCGTGGCCGCCAGCCGCACGCTGAACGACTTGGAAAATCTCACGGCGCAAATCACCGGCTCCGTTTTGCATGGACAAGTGACGGCACCCGCAGGCCAGAAGCGTTAGGCCTCGAACAGGCCTTCGGTGAAAAGCGGTTTGCCAGCCCGCGCGGTCTGGAATCCGTAAAACGAAAGCGCCGCAATGGCAATCAGGCCGACCAGCGCGGGGGCCGCATACCATCGGGACAAGTGAGTTGTGGTCGGAAAAACAAGCAGAATATTCTGTACGACCAGGCCGACAACCAAAACCAACAGCCCGAAGCGTTTCAGGACGAACAAGAAGGATACGTAGAGCAGACCAGCAGCCACAAAATCAAAGGCCTTGTATTCCCCGCTGGTATTGACCACGGCACCCAAGAGAACGACTACGATGAAAGCTAGGGCATCCTTTCTCAAGAGCAACCGAAGAAGGGAAAGCAGAAAGAAAATCCCCAACGAGTAGAAAACGAAAATAAGAATGTAAATCAACAGAAGGCCAATCGCCAGACGCATGCCCAGGAGAGATTCTCCCGCAAAGACGCCGGGGACGGGCGGCAGCTTGCCGAACAGGGGAAGGATGAAATTGTCGGAGATCTCGTAGAGGGCGAGCGCGACTCCGTAGACGGCACCGATGAGAAGGTCTCTGCCCACCAGAGGATCCCGGAATTGCCCGGCAAGAAGGCGGCTCCAACCGATCAATGTTTCCGGAGCTTTGCGGCGGACCAAGGGCTCGAGCGCAAGATAAAGTACGACAATGAGAAAGGTGTAAAGCAACGCCCAGCCGAGGGCGATCAGGGTGAGATCGATTTCGTCAATCGAAGCGACGTGGTGCGCGCGAAGCAGCCACATGGCGATGAAAGTCAGGAAAACGAAGGTGCCGAGACGGAATGCGCCGCGCGTGTCTCCCCGCTTGTGCCGGAGGTTGTATCTGACGATGAGGATGCTGCTGATGACGATGCCAGCGAAAAGAATCACGAGGACAAACACGGCGATCTTCTCACGTCGCGTTTGCGAATAAGCAGCGCTCCGGTCCGGAGTAGTCCAGGGGTAAATCAGATCGAAATAGATTGGTTTCCCGCCGTACGACGCCGCTTCGACGCGCAAGGGAATATCCGGATGACCGGGAACGGAACCGGCCCACGCCGCACGAGCATCGCCCCAAGCCAACGGAGTCCACTCCGGATCAACCGCGTGGAAAGCTGCAACTTCGAGTCCAGCAGCCGAGAACAGGCGCCCCCAATCGGTAACCGGCTGGCTATGAGCCGGAGCATCTTGCTGCGGGGAAACGACCTCGAGATGCATAAGGTGGCCACGAGGATCCAGGTAGACGCTGACCATGCCCGTTACATTCAACGGGGGATCGAGTGTCGTTACCTTACCCGCTCCACCTGAGGAAAAAAATCTTTGCGGGCGCATCTCCCGCGGACTTTGCCGATACCACAAATAGACGGCCGCAGGACAGTCATCGTTCAGCGTGTCCCAGCGCGTGGACGTCTTGTCGTGGTCCTGAATGTACTGCAGGTACGTGCCACCCGCGATGAAATCGTAGGCTAGGTCTGCGGGCGGCGCGGGGTAGCCCAGGTCTCGAACAACTTCGCCGGCCTTGTGAACAAGTACATCCGTCGAGATATCAAGAGACACCTTGTTGGCAAGTTGCATGCCGTCATGCACGAAGAGAAAGCCAACCAATCCTGCGAGTGCGGCAAGGAGAAGCCCCAAAGCGAGCACAGGGCGGATGCCCTCTGTAGCGCCCGCAGCCGCGACCATTTCTGGAGAAGGCGTTTCACCCGCCGCCAAGGCCGCCGCCAGGGGATCGCCTCCCGGGAGTGCCGCGGCAACCTGCAGGGCCGATACGGGGCGTTTCCCGGGATCCACTTCCAAACAGCGAAGAATGACGCGCTCGATGAGCGGATCGAGGTCGCGCACGAGAGTCGAGGGGTTGGTGATCGTGCCTTGCTCGCGGAGCTTGATGAGCTCGGGCAATGTCGAAGCTTCGAAGGCGCGTTTTCCGGTGAGGATTTCGTAGAGGATCAAGCCGAGTGAATAGATGTCGCTCTTAGTGGTGACTTCTTTTCCGACAAGCTGTTCCGGAGCCATGTAGGCGGGCGTGCCGGCGCGAATATCCGCGCCTTGAATGCTTGCGGCGATTCCGGCGAGACCAAAATCGGTGATGCGGATTTTTCCGGCGCCATCGAGCATGACGTTGGCGGGCTTGAGGTCGCGATGGATGACACCGCGTTCGTGTGCGGCGGCGAGACCTGCGCAAATCTGGCGCGCGACTTCCGTGGCTTTGTCGGGAGAGAGCCTGCCGATGCGGCGCACGACGGAGGCTAGATCTTCGCCGTCTACATACTCCATGGAAAGAAACGGCGTGCCGTCCGCTTCGCCGATATCGAACACGCGGCAGACATTGGGATGGGAGACCTGGCGCGCGATGCGCACCTCGGAATGAAATCGCGCGAGCGCTGCCGCATCTTGCGAAAGGATCTCGGGAAGAAATTTGATGGCAACGAGCTGGCCAAGCTTGAGGTCTTCCGCGCGATAGACTTCGCCCATGCCGCCGCGGCCGGCCATGGCCACAACGCGATAGCGCTCGGCAATCATCTGTCCCGGAGTGAAGCGTCCGCCGCCGATGGGATCTGAACTGGTTAACTTTGCGCCGGCACCGCCGCTGGAGGGCGAGCGCGGCGGCCGAGCTGGAGTCGGAGCGGAGGAGGGTTTAGGAGGTGTGGGCGGCGGTACGGACGGCGCAATTGTCTCTTGCTCGGCGCTTAGTTCATCCGAGTCGATGGTCGCGTCGCGGTTCAGATCGAGGGATCCGCCACAAGTGGAGCAGAACCGCCCGTGGGAGGAAACCTGTGCGCCGCAGGAAGAGCAGTACATGGGAAGCGAGATTCTATCATTGCGGGAAGGCCCGCCGCGACCTGTCGTGCATGCTTTCGAAGAAACTTACGAGATGCGCTCGACCTCGACCGCGGTGCCGTAGGCCAAAACCTCTGTTACGCCCTGCATGACTTCGGTGGCGTCGTAGCGCATGCCGATGACGGCGTTCGCTCCATGACCGCCGGCATGTTCGAGGAGCAGTTCGTAGGCGTCTTCTCGGGTTTTCTCGCAAAGATTTGTGAGAATCGTGATGTTGCCGCCGACGATGGTTTGCAGCGCGGCGCCGAGATTTCCGATCACGCTGCGCGACCGAACGATGATGCCGCGCACAATCCCAAAATTTCGCACTACGCGGTAACCGGCGAGTTCGGTTCCCGTCGTCACCATTCCAGGGTCCACGCGATTGGCCATCTTTTTCTCCTCAAGTCGGACGTTTACCGGTGCGATTCTACCTGCTCACGACGCCATGCGCGAGCACAGTCTGTCTGCTATTCTCAAAAGACGTGGAAATCCTATTCTATTTTCTGGCGATTCCGCAGATCCTTCTGGGCCTCTACCTGATCGGGCTGGGACTCGAATGGCTGGGCTATGCGCGGCGGCGCATACACACCGATCCGGGATTCTATTCGCCGAAGGTTGCCGTATTGTGCCCGTGCAAAGGGATGGAGGCAGCGCTCGAGCGCAACCTCGTCTCGCTCACTGAGTTCGAATACCAAAACTACGAGATTTTTTTTCTGATAGCGTCGTCCAGCGATCCAGCTTACAGCGTCGTGAAGCGCGTTGCCGCGCAGTCCCGTGCGAAAGCGCATGTGGTGCTTACGGAGAAGCCGGATGGATGCGGCGAGAAAGTGAACAATCTGCGTTTGGGGATCGTGCAGCTGCCAACAGACTTCGACGTGCTAACTTTTGTCGATTCGGACGGGCGCCCGGGAAAGTACTGGCTGCACCGCATGGTTGCTCCACTAAGCGATCCCCGCATTGGAGCCACGACTACCATGCGATGGCTGCTGCCCAACCGGAGCAACTTCCAGACGGCGCTGCTGGTGGCCTGGAATGCTCCTATCGTCACCATGCTCAGCGAAAAGGGGAAGAATTTCTGCTGGGGCGGAGGCACGGCGATACGGCGAAGCGTCTTCGATCAATCCGGAGTTGCAGAGGAATGGCGGCACTCGGTAAGTGATGATTATTCGATGACGCGGGCGCTCGAGCGCGCTGGACGTTCGATTGTCTTTTTGCCGGAATGCCTTGTGCCATCGTTTGTCGAAACGGATTTCGCGGGCTTGATGGAATTTACAAACAGGCAAGTCTTGATTACGCGCGTGTACGCAGAAAAAACGTGGAGGCTTGCAGCTGGCACGCACCTGCTCTACTGTTTATCGCTCATTCTTGGGACGTTCCTGACGCTTGGCGATTTTCTGGCGACACGGCCGGCGTTTCATTTGGCAGCACTCACTTTTTTGCCAGTGCTACTGGCGATGATTCGAGGGGCGCTGCGAGCGGCGGGTGTCTCGGAAGTGCTGCCCGCATACCGATCGCAAATCGCAAGCCAGGCATGGATCTATGTGTTGTTGACGGTCTTCATCCCGTTTTTGTACCTGGTAAATTTTCTTACCTCACTTATCACGCGGAAGATACGTTGGCGCGGCGTTACTTATGAGCTGATTGCTCCGGAACAGACGCGCATTCTTTCCTATTGATAGAGATACGGAGCTCGATTTCTAATCCAGAGAAGTTCTCCACAGGGAGACTCCCACTGGCGGTTTTCCACAGGCCGGAGCAAATCATGGGCTTTATGCAGACAAGTCTTTTATTATGAATAATCTCTCATCTTTCGAAATCCTAGTTTTCTTGGTTCAGAACCGATGATCGTCAGTTTTTATGGATGTCTGAGGAGTCAGGGAAAAATTTCGCGGGCCATGCAATTCCTACTCGCGAATGGCCACATTTTTACCCACTCGGAGCGCCTAAGTACTCCATTTCTGAAGGAGTTGCAATTTTCTGGATTCGGAAGAAGAAGTGCAGGATAAGAATGGTTCGGTAGCTTGTGCAGGCGAACTGGCAGGGAGCTCCTTCTCACGGCTCGGTGCAGTCTAGCTGTAAGATCCAGGCGCCGGGTGCACTGCCCTCTGTTTCGGCTTCTTACCTGGCCGCTTGCCTACGCAATGCAGGTCTCTCGACGGGGAGGCTCAATCCAAAGAAAAAGCTTCGGTTAGCTCACGAGGCTGCATACTGAGGGGTGCGTGTGAAGCTTATCCGCAGAAGTGAACAGCATCATTCTTTGAACAGTCCCCGCCCAGCAATTCCTCGCGATCATTATTATTTTTACGAAAAAAACACCGGCGTAACGCATTTCCACGTGGAGGCAGGTCCGGACGGATGTTTTCCCGTGGATCAGGCCGCTGGCCTGCTGGCGATGCATTGCATGGTTAGAGGGCAATCGCCTAGCGATTATGAGGTGATGGTTAAGGCGGAGAGTGACATTTTGGAAGGTTTGACGGAGAAGGCGGAAAAACTGCTGCAGGCGGGACATTCTGTCGGCAGCCCCGTCAAGCTCACGCGCCGCGAAGAGGAAGTGCTTGGCGGCGTGATGAAGAGCTTGGCTAACAAAGAGATAGCCGCGACTCTGAATCTTTCTGAGAGGACCGTGAAATTTCACGTATCGTCGCTGCTCGCAAAATTCCGCGTGCGGGGACGCATGGAGTTGGTGCGCGAAGCCTCGCGCAACACACTCGGCTCGATGCCAATGCCGATGCCCGTGGCAACGCGGGAAGCCCGTGCGTTCGCACCGATACCGCAGACTTATAATAACGGGTCGCGTAGCGCCGCTGTGGTTCCTCTAGCCAAGCGGCAGATGATGGCTTAATCCAAACTCAGAGACAGGTAGTTAGATAGAACACGAAAGCCCGGTTCGATGAGAGCGAACCGGGCCTTCGTGTTTTCTTACGATCCGTTGCCGCGCTTTACTTCTTTGCGGCGGCGTAAAGTTGGGAGGCAGAATCCCAGTTAACGACATTCCACCATGCCTTGATGTAATCGCCGCGCACGTTCTGATATTTCAGGTAGTAGGCGTGCTCCCAAACATCGAGACCTAGAACGGCCTTCCCTGCGAGCATAAACGGCGTGTCTTGATTCGGCGTCGAATCGATGGCTAGCTTGCCATCCTTCACGATTAGCCATGCCCAACCGGAACCGAAGCGACCCAAGCCCGCGGCAGCAAATTTTTCCTGAAAGCCCGCGAAGGATCCGAAGGTCGACTTGATAGCATCGGCGAGATCACCCTTGGGCTCGCCGCCGCCACCCTTCTTCATCTGTGTCCAAAATAAGGTGTGGTTCCAATGGCCTCCGGCGTTGTTGCGGACGGCGGCTCGAATATTCTCTGGGATGGAGTCGAGACTCTTCAAAAGGTCTTCAAGCGATTTGGCTTGGAGGTCGGCGTGGCCATCGAGAGCCTTGTTCAGGTTGGTGACGTAGGCGCCATGGTGCTTGTCGTGGTGAATTTCCATGGTTTTGGCATCAATGTAGGGTTCGAGCGCGTCGAATGGGTAAGGCAGCGGTGGGACGGTAAATGCCACGGGTTTTTCCTCCAGTTTGAGATTTGATGCAAAATCTAACGCGGTGCCGGAGCGCAAAGCCGCGGAAGCCCTGCTGCTCGCTCCAAAAAATCCCGCACCGACAATCCCGGTATTGACCAGAAATTTCCGGCGATTCATGAAGGATCTCCTGCGGCGAGGAGGCTGGCCAACCAGCCGACTTTAGCATACTGCGCGATCAGCCAGAGACATCATACCGCTCATCGTGGAGGCGGCTCAATGCCACGCTGGTAGTGCGGCTATTGGGCCGGCTCGTGGAGAGCAGCGAGAACTCGCCACGCCTATTCGATGCGCGAAAGCGCCCATTGGGCAGATTCAGCGATTACCGGCTCAGAGGAGGCAGATAGCCGCGTCAGGAGCGTGCAAATCCTTTTGTGATAGGCCGTGCCCCGCGCGTGAGCGGAATTGCCGAGGGCGATCGAGGCGTTGCGCACCAGGCCACGCCACTTTGTGCGCTTTACTGGACTTCCGCGAAAGAGGGCGCGGAATTGTTCTTCGTTCAAGGCGGCCAGCCACTCGAGCCGCGGCAGGAAGAGAGATTCTTCCCGAGAGCGTTCGGTCACGGCAGCAGCAGATTGATGCAACGGCCCCTCTGTGGGCTGTGGAAAAGTTCTTGGCTGAAATTCCGCACTTGATGTCACAGGCGCACGGCGATTCCACGGACAAACGTCCTGGCATATATCGCAGCCGAAGACGTGGCGGCCTATGGGTTCGCGCAATGGCTCCGGGATGCCGCCGCGAAGCTCGATCGTCAAATAGGAGATGCAGAGGCGTGCATCCATCACGTAGGGCTCGACAAGCGCTCCGGTCGGGCAGGCGTCTATGCATTTGGTGCAAGAGCCGCACAGGTCCGGGGGAGGTGACTCGGCTGGACCAATCGTGGGCGGAATATCGAGGGTCGTGAGAATCACGCCTAGAAAAAACCAGGAGCCGAGTTTTGCGTTCAGCAGCAGCGTATTTTTTCCGAGCCAGCCAAGGCCTGCGTGCCTGGCAACGACCCGTTCATTTACGGGGCCGGTGTCTGCGTAGATGCGCGCTTCATGTGCTTCAGCGAATCGTTCAGGCAGGCAACTCGCCAAGCTTTGCAGCTTCTGCTGGAGGACTTCGTGGTAGTCCTTTCCCCAGGCGTAGCGAGAAATCCACCCGCGAGGTTCACTTCCCTCGGGCTGGAGCGCGTCGAGCGATCGTGGCGGGGAGGAGTTGTAGTTTAATGCGCAGACGATCACGCTGCGAAGCCCCGCCATCGTGCTCTGGGGATTGCCGCGGCGCTCGTCGGAGAGATACTTCATCTCACCGGCATAACCACGCGCCAACCACTCTGTAGTCAGGTCCAGCTCGGGAAACTTTTCCGCACGCACCACCCCACAGAGATCAAAGCCGAGGGTGGCTGCCCGCTCAACGATCCACGCGGTTTCTTCGGTGCTGTTCATTGAATTAGTGCGCGAATGGTCCCGGAACGATTGTGCCGCAGAAGGACGCTAGACGCGAGCCGAGGATAGACCCGTTGCCGTGGATTCCTGCTTGGGCTCAGGGCAAATTACTGAAAACTGTTCAGGGCAGCGCTCTCTTCGGAATAGACGTCGAACACAGTATAGAGCTTCGTGAGCTGGAGCAGGTCGTGCACTTTCTTCGTCAAGTGCAACAGCTTGAGGTCGCCGCCGCGGCCTTTTACGGTGGTATAAGCGCTGACGAGCTCGCCGATGCCGGAGCTGTCGATGTAATCCACATCGGCTAGATTTAGCACGATGTGGGTGCGTTTATCGTCCAGCAGACCGCGGACCGTTTTGCGCAGCAAGGCGCTGCCTTCGCCCAGGGTAATTTTGCCGCTAAGGTCCACCACGGTGGATCGACCAGCATCTCGATGTGTTGCGCGCAAGGCCATAATTTCCTCTAGGAGGCTCCTTGGGGCGGGGTGGCGCCCTGGCTTCCTTTACCATTCGCTCCCGGGTTCTGTTGCAGAGGCAGCTTTTTAGCCATGACAATTTCCGCACCGCCCGTGCGTCCGGGCACGACGTCAAATTCGTCCATAAATGCACGCATAAGAAAGATTCCGCGGCCGGAGGTGCTCAGGAGGTTTTCTTCTGCAAGAGGATCCGGCACGTCGGCAAGTGTGAAGCCAGTGCCTTCATCCAAGACATGGATGATCATTTTGTCGCCGGTAAGATCAACGGCGAGATGAATTTTCTTTTCGGGGCGCTCCTGATTGCCGTAGTGAAATGCGTTAATGACGCCCTCGCGTACGCTCATGCCGATCTTGTAGCAATCGTCCTCGCCGAATCCGGCAGCCTCGGCTACGCGGAGGCACATCTCTTCGGCGAGATTTACGCTCTCGACTTGCGTCTCCAGCGTGATTTCGAGGTGCTTAGGGTCTTTACCCATGCATGGCGCGCTGCCGGAGGTAAATAATACACCTAAGAGAGCGCACTTATCGGTAACACAGCGGCTAAAGCTAAGTCAATGGACCACTTGGGATTCTCTCAATTCGTCCAGACGGCCATGAGATGACGCTTAGGGATTTCAGCTCGATTCACTCGTTTTAAGGAGGGGTTTCGCATCTGGGTGACGGGGCGTCCGGTCTTTCGGCGGAAAGGCCACGTGCCAGAACATACGATTGGGCAGCAGCAACTCTACTCCCACCTGAGGATGATCGCTTTGATGACTGTCAATGTGTGCGACAACATACTCCAGTGCAGCTTTTGCCTGGACGTTCGACAGAGTGAGTCGCTGTCCTCTGTACACCTCCGTCGACACGAGAATCAATGCACCATGAGCGCTGATGGCCCGAGTGTGAGTCTCTTCTTCAAAAGGCGATCCGCGAGCGTTCTGCCCTGAGACTCGCACCGGGATCTTCATCAATACGCGCTGACTTCTTCGGCGGTTTGCCGCGAGCCAGGAGGTCTCGCGCGATTCGGCAAACCACGTTGCAAGAATGCCACGCTGCTCCGGCTCAATGGCGGTAAACACCAGGCCCATGCCCTTGCCGACTCGCGAGTAGACGACTCTTCCGCGGGCTTCAAACAATTGTGTTCCTTCTGTGATGCGTACGTCCGTGACCGTCCTTAAGGGGAGTGGTTTGTTCGTGTCCACATAGCAGCCTTGCTGACTCAAATCGCGGACGCGCGTTTCAATTCGCGTGCCCGATTCAGCCGCTATGACCTCCACAGCGGCAGCGAACTCGTAACGAGGATGAGTCCATCAACCTGAGGAAGTTACAATTCTACGCGGTCGCCCGTTTCGGCATTTATCCAACCCTCTTGATCTTGCCGAAAAGAAGAGGCGCCAAGATCGCAGGGCGCACTAAGCAGTTGACCCGTTGCGGAATTACAGTCTTCGCCCACTTGGCAACCGGTCTGGCCACTGCTATCCAAGTTCTGAGATGCCAAGATAGGGAGCGCTCTTGCGTCGTGCCCTGCTGGGAGCTAATTCTTCAATCCGAAGGTGCGAGAGGCTCCCCTCTCATTAGGGGAACTGCTGGCACATGCAGACCGCGCCACGTACGCGCAAAAACGTGGCCACCCGAAACTAGAGACGAACAGTCGGTTAACGTGCGCCCAGCGGCATGAAAGAGAAGAGCGTTTGCTCTGGGACAGTCGGGCAAGACTATGCCGGTGCCGACGGGCCGAATCGAAAGACGGATCGCGAGGGTGGTGACGGTAGAGATTTGCCCTGAGGACGAAGGCAGGTCTAAAGAAAGGACGCTGACCGAAAACGTGAGTGCTTATGGTGCACGCGTTCTCATGGAACGGGAGTGCCGGCCAGGGCAGCGAGTAATGGTTATGGGCCGTGCTCGACATGGATTCCACCGAAATCCCGGTGTATGGAGAGTAAGAGCAAAGCGCTTACAACGGGTACTTCGAGTCCACCTGCTATCACCCGCTGTTGCTGTTCAATCGATAGGGCGACTGTCTGGCAGCCAAGCTGCGGCCAGGCAATGTGCACAGCGCCGAAGGTTGGGGAGAGGTTTTGTTGCCGGAGATCGAGCGGCAAGCAAGCGGTGAAGATGACGCGGCTCAGTTGCCATCGGTTCCCGATCGAACGAGGTACGGAAGTGGCTGGGCGTGATCGCCTACAACTTGGGGAACCTGTGGCGACGGCTAGCGTTGCCGAAGAGGATTGGGAACTGGTCGCTGACGAGCTTACAACAGCGGCTGGTGAAGACGGGCCATGCGCGCTATTATTGGCTTTTACTAGCCGAAGGGCACCTGAGTCGGAGGCTGTTCGGCAGCATGCTGAGAATGATCGCGGCGTTGCCGCTACCGGACGGTTAGCGAACCAGGACGGAAAGAAAACGAGCGCTCGGAAGCCATCCAGCGAGGAAGTGTCGGCGGCGAGGCAGAGTGGGGCGGGCAAAATCAGCACAGCGGCTCCGCAGAACGGCCAAAACGACCCGCACGATCGAGCACCGCGCAGGCTGGGACGCGACGTTTTCAGCTCCGAAGAGTGTATCCCTGACGGCTCTGGTAGGTAGAGACGAACGAATACGAGAGGCTCATCAACAGAGTGTCGATAACAGGGCTTCCCATCAACTAATAATGGAACCCAACTCCCGAATGGGAATTTTGAGAATATGGCCCCCGCGGCACCTGGTGGTAAATCCACGTTCCGATAATCCGACTCACCAGGAGTTGGCTGCCAGAATCGCGCGATGCCAATTGGCGCCTGCTCTGGTGGCAACTTCGTTGTGTCGAGTACAAAGGATGTACAATGCGCGCGAATAAGAGATCCAAATCGGAAATTCCGGTTTAACTCAGGAACGAGAAATCGCGGAAGGAATTTACAGGGCCAATTAGTTTATGAAGCCGTTAGTCTCGATTCTGATACCGGCTTATAACGCCGAGGAGTGGATCACGGATACGATCCGATCTGCGATTGCACAAACATGGCAACGCAAGGAGATCATTGTCGTGGATGATGGTTCCAGCGATCGGACAGCGACAATGGCGCAGCGATTTGCATCGAAAGAGGTCGCGGTCATATCCACAGAGAGAGCAGGTCCGGCAGCGGCCCGCAATCGTACCTTGCAGCTCAGCCAGGGTGACTACATCCAGTGGCTGGACGCGGATGATCTGCTGGCGCCGGACAAGATCGAGCGCCAGCTTGCGGCGCTGCGGGAAGTTGGCAGCAGGCGAATACTTCTTTCCTCATCGTGGGCCTCCTTCTATTATCGGACCCGCCGCGCACACTTCGTCCCGACTCACCTGTGGCAAGACCTTTCTCCTGTCGAGTGGCTCTTGAGGAAGATGGGCGAAAACCTGCACATGCAAACGGCAACCTGGCTGACGAGCCGGGAACTGGCCGAAGCCGCCGGACCTTGGGACACAGGGCTTACGTATGATGACGACGGCGAATATTTTTGCCGTGTGCTTCTGGCATCCGAAGGCACTCGATTTGTGCCGGAGGCAAGAGTATTGTATAGAACTGTTTCGTCAAACCGCCTGAGCTATATTGGCACCTCAGATAAAAAGAGAGACTCATTGTTCCTTTCGATCAAACTACATATTCAGTACCTCCGATCGCTTGAAGAAAGCGAGCGCTCCCGGAAGGTTTGTTTGACCTATATGCAGAATTGGCTTATTTATTTCTATCCGGAACAACCGAAAATTGTCGCGGAGCTGCAGGACCTGGCTAAAGACCTTCAGGCTCGCTTGGAAGTACCTCGCTTGCGGTGGAAATATGCCTGGATGATACCGATCTTTGGGTGGGAATCTGCGAAATGGGCCCAGATGGTGCTTCCCGAGCTGAAGGCTTCGTCGCTCATGTTTTGGGACAAGGCAATGTGCAGGTTGGAGACTCGCAAAGCGGGCGATAGCCATACGACCAATTCTGCATGACTCAGGGAACTGCCGAATCGTGAGGGATCGAAGGCTTCTTCTGTCATCGCTCGTGAAACCGCCCGTGCTGATCCTGACCGAACTCCTTAATTAATCCATCTTTCGATTGATTTACGCGACAGAGAGCCTGCATGCCTATGCAACCACCGTCGAGCATGTTCACTACCGATCATTTGCAAGCAGACCTAAAGGGACGGTCTGTGCGCGGAGGATTGGTCAATCTCACGTCACAGGGCGCCCAGTTCCTTATTCAGTCAACCGCAACGATCGTGCTGGCGCGACTGTTGACCCCCGCGGACTTCGGGCTGGTGGCCATGGTCGCCACGGTCACAAGCCTGGGCCAAGCGTTCGCGGATCTGGGTCTCTCTGAGGCCACCATCCAGCGCAAGGAGATCAATGATGATCAAGTCAGTGTCCTGTTTTGGATAAATGTCGCTATCGGGCTGGGACTCACGCTCCTAACAGTGGCCCTGGCCCCTGTGTTGGCTAAGTTCTATCGGGACCCGCGGCTCATAAACATCACATTGCTGCTGTCTCTCACATTCCTCATCGGCGGTTTGAGGGTGCAGCCCGACGCACTTCTCAAGCGTCAGATGCGCTTTTCATCCCTAGCTGTTCGGGATGTAGCTTCATATGGTCTAGCTGTTCCTGTTGCGATCACAATGGCGTGGCGAGGAGCTAGCTACTGGGCGTTAGTCGCTCTCCCCTTGACGTTGAATTTGACTCAGATGGCGCTTTCATGGCTGATGGTCAATTGGAGACCGGGCCTGCCCCGTCGCGATGCCCACGTTGGTTCCATGATCGCCTTTGGCGGAAATGTTGCCGCTTCCTACTTCTTAATCAACGTGAGTCGCAGTGCCGACAACGTCCTGATCGGCTGGTATTGGGGAGCCGGCCCGCTAGGGCTGTATTCGAGGGCTTATAATCTCCTTATGCTGCCCGTCCGGCTGCTCAGTGCGTCGGCCGTCAGCGTCGCTATTCCCGCCTTCAGCAGAACCCACGACGATCAAGAGCACTTTGCGCGATACTATCTGCGCGCCGTTAACCTGATCATGTGGATCAGCGCTCCCGTCTTTGGTTTTCTTTTCGTTGCTGCGAAACCAGTCATTGTCATGATACTTGGAAATCAGTGGCGAGAAGCTGCGCCCGTTTTCCAGATCCTTGCCATCTCTGCCTTGGGGCAACTACTCCTTGAGTCAACCATCTGGTTGTTTGTGAGTCGGGGGCAATCGAAGCAGCTTCTCAAACTCTTGCTGGTCATTTCTCCCATCATAGTCGGCAGCTTTGCGATAGGCCTGCCTTTCGGCATCAAGGGGGTGGCCCTATCCGGCTCCTTGGTTCTGCTTTCCATTCTCCCGTGGATGCTCAAGTTCACCTTTCGCGGCACGACCTTGACCTTGCAGCGTCTTGGACGGGCACTTCTGTACCCGGTTTCGCTGGGCCTCGTAGTCGTCTTTCTTGCAGCATTCGCGCTACGCTTAATCGCTCCAGAGCATACATTTTCGCAGCTCCTAGTTATTGCTCTGGGTTTCGTAGCGGTTTATTCGCTTTCGGCGCTTATACCCCCCGTACGAGAGGAAATGATGGCCCTTGGCAAACTATTGAGCGAATTGCGAGGATGGATGTTCACAAGGAAGCGATCTCCCTCGCGGTCTTAAATTCGTCTGGCAAGCTGAGGATGGAATGCGTCATCGAAACCAAGGCCAGCACCATTCTGCAGTTTATCAGTTTATCCACGAGCTAAGCGGGAGGGACATCTCCGGTGGTTGGGCCCGAACCCGAGACGCCGCGTGCGGCATAAATCAACAAGCTAATGTACACCGGAGATAATCCGCCACGTTCTGACCCCTGGCCGACCAGCTCAACTGAAGCCTAGGACAGGATGCGGCGCGTACGGCTCCTCGAGAGGCGCAATCTCCTCCTGTGTGAGACGCAGCGAGAGTGCCGCCACCGCGTCCACAAGGTGGTGCGGTTTCGTGGCGCCGACAATCGGCGAGGTGATGAAGGGTTTGCTGAGCATCCAAGCAAGCGCGATCTGTGCGTGGGGAACGCCGCGTTTTTCCGAGAGCTTACTCAGGCGGTCGACGACTTTATGGTCGGCCTCTTCTGTCTTCGAGTAGAGGGTCTTGCCAAACTGGTCTGTCTCGAAGCGCTTGGTGGGTTCGGTTTGCCAAGGGCGGGCCAGGCGGCCACGCGCGAGAGGGCTCCAGGGGATGACGCCGACGCCTTCGGCCTGGCAAAGCGGCATCATTTCGCGCTCCTCTTCGCGATAGAGCAGATTGTAATAATTCTGCATGGAAACGAAACGCGTCCAGCCGTGAAGATCGGCGAGATAGAGAGCTTTGGTGAATTGCCACGCGTACATTGATGAAGCGCCGATATACCGCACTTTGCCTGATTTCACCACATCATCGAGCGCTTCGAGCGTTTCCTCGATGGGCGTCTCATAATCCCAGCGGTGCGTTTGGTAGAGATCGACGTAATCGGTGCCAAGACGGCGAAGACTCTGGTCGAGTTCGTAGAAAATGGCTTTGCGGGAGAGGCCCCGGCCGTTCGGCTCGTCGCGCATGACGCCGTGGGCCTTGGTGGCGATGACAACCGATTCCCGACGTGCGTTCGCTTTGAGGAAACGGCCAAGCACCTCCTCACTGGCACCCACAGAATAAACGTTGGCAGTGTCAAAAAAATTGATGCCAAGTTCGAGCGCCTGGCGAAGGAAGGGCTGGCTTTCTTCTTCGTTGAGAGCCCAAGCATGGCTGCCGGGTTTGATTTTGCCGGTGGCGGGCGCGCCGTAGGTCATGCAGCCGAGACAAATGCGGGAAACTTTCAGGCCAGTCTTACCGAGGTTGATGTAGTCCATCGTTTCTCCTGAGCGGGTTTGCTGGTCCGGTAGCTGCGATTTGTAACGACTCGCGTAGTCAGACTTGCCGTTCCAATTATGCTTTCGGGGATGACCCGACGCCATAGATGGCTAAGACATCCTTTAAGGTGACGATGCCTTCAAGTTTGTGAACGTTGGCGCGGTTGACCACCGGGAGGGCGTTGACCTGGTATGCGCCCATGCGTTCGAGGGCAAGACTGAGGGGATGGTCGGCATGGAGATGTGGGAAATCTGCCTCACCGAGTAGTTCCTGGAGACGTTTTGTCGCGGAACCGGCCGTTGCAGCTTGCTGAAGTTTGCCAAAGCTTATAACGCCAATTAAACCTCGGCCGTCGGTCACAGGCCAAGCAGTAGATTCGCTCGAACGTACCTTTTCCAGAGCTTGCTCGACGGTCAGATCCGAAGACAGAACCTGAGCCACTGGCCGCATGGCTAGGATCACCTGCCGGTGCCCTTCTCCGAGGCGCGTCTCGGCTGTGGGCAGGTGGATGCCGTCCTGGCGGGCTAACGCTTCGTATATGGGCTGCCTCTGGAGCCGTGACGCAATAAAGAGACTGACCAAGTTCGAGATCATCAAAGGGACGATGACCGCGTAGTCGCGCGTGATTTCAAAAATCATGACGACGGAGGTCATCGGCGCGCGCACGATTCCAGCGAAGGCAGTGCCCATTCCTACCAACGCGTAGGCACCCGGCGTCGCTGCATAGTTTGGGAACAGATTGTGAGCTACGGAGCCGACGGCTCCTCCGAGCATTGCTCCTAGGAAGAGGCTGGGACCGAAGATGCCGCCGGCGTTCCCAGAGGCGTAGCTTGTGGTGACCGCGAAAAATTTCAAAACCAGGAGCAAGAGCATCAGCCTGAGCGCCATGCCACCATTCAGAACCGCGCCTACATGCTCGTACCCAACCCCCAGCACTTGTGGCACAAACCAGCCCATCGTGCCAACCACGATGCCGCCGACTACGGGTTGGAAAGGCAGAGTCTTCCGAGGAAATCTCAGGAATCGTTCGCGCATGCCGAGCAAAAATTTAGTGAAGGCCACAGAGACGAGGCCGCCGGCGACACCGAGCACGGCGTAAATCGCAAATTCCCACGGATTGACGAGCTGGTATTGCGGAACTTTAAAAAGCGGATCATTCCCCAACAAGAGCCGCAGCACTCCCCAGGAGGTGGCGGAAGCCAGCACAACCGAACCCAGTACGGGCGCGTGAAGATCGCCCACGACTTCTTCGAGTGCGAACAGGACCGCCGCCAAAGGTGTGTTGAACGCCGCGGCGATGGCCGCAGCCGCTGCCACGGGGATGAGCGCCTTCACTTTTTCCGGGCGCAGCCCGAGATTGCGGCCCAGCACGGAAGCGATACCGGCACCAACCTGGACTGTCGGCCCCTCGCGTCCAAGAGGAATTCCACTGGCGAGCGTGACTGAGGTGCAGAAGAATTTCCCGAACATTGTGCCGGCGGTAATGCGGCCTTCACGGGCGTAGAGAGCCGCTTTCGTTTGCGGGACGCCGCTGCCGCGCGCATCGGGAAAATAGCGGTACAGCAAATAGCCCATCACGAGGGAGCCAGTGATAGGGATTAGCACACGATGCCAGGCCGCTCCGCCGACAGGATAGAGTCGCGAGCCCACTCGCTCGGTTAAAAGAATGAAAGCGACGGCCATCAGGCCAACCAGGGCACCGATGAGCAGCGTCAAGATCAGAAAGACCTGCTCTTCGCGCTCCTGCAGCAGGGCGTTCCAGTAGTGCCGTGGAGATTTCCACCAGCTTGTCTGAACGTGTTCCGCGGCTTCCGTCATTTTATTGGCAGCCCTCTCGACACGTATAAGATGCATTGCCGGGCAGTTTGGGCTTGGGCTTTGTGAATTTCATACATGCCGCAGGATATGCAGAGGCGAGTTGTTTTTCAATGCGCTGCGGGCGTCTCCGTCTTGGTTTCCACTCGGCTCCCTGGCAGGAGAAACCTTAATTTCAAGGTTCGCTCGCGACGGCGCTCCTCCTCCAAATGCTTGGCACGGGCCTTCAGTAAATCATCCAAAGAAATGAGCCCTAGAAATTTTCCGCTAGAGACCTCGACCACTGGCAGGCGCGTCACACTTTTTTCCGCCATTCGATAGACGACCACGCGCAGGATTTCGTCGGGATGTGTTTCGACCGTGGTGGTTCGCACCAAATCGCGCAACGAATGCTGCAACGCCGCCTGACCTTCTTGTTCTATCCGTTCGCGGATATCTCTCCGTGTCAACACGCCCACGAGCTTGCCTTCGGCATCCACCACTGGAAGCAACCGCTGCTTATGCGGGTGATCCACGTGAAGGGAGCTCAGAATTTCGCCAACCTTCGCCTCCGCAGGCAAAACCACGACATTCGAGCGCATCACTTCGCGAACGAAAAGGATTTCCAGCGGGTCGACGGCGTATTCACGGCTCAAGTGATAGCCGCGGCGAGCGACTTTCTCGGTCAAGATGGACCTTTTCAGGGTCAAGACTGTAAAAGCATGAGCGGTCACGCTGCCAACGAGAAGAGGCAAGAAAACGTTCGCATCGTGCGTCAGTTCAAAGGCAAAGACGATGCTTGTGAACGGAGAGCGCATGGTGCCGCCAAGAATCGCGCCCATACTGATCAATGGCCAGAAGCCGGCGCCTTCATTAGGCAGAAACATCGCTTCGAGTCCGCCAAGCGCGCCACCCATCATGAGCAGCGGCGCTAGAACGCCGCCCGACGTGCCTGAACCGAGCGATACGGCCCAGATGAACCACTTCACGAGAAGGACGCCCCAAATCACCTTCGTGGTCACGCTGCCTTCGAGCAATGCGCCAATGGTGTCATAGCCGACGCCGAGCGCTTGCGGAAAAATCAGACCGCCTACGCCGATGGCGAGACCGCCCATAGCGGGCCACCACATCCAATGAATCTTGAGATGTTGAAACGCGTCTTCGGCTGCGTAAACGGAGACCGTCAGCAATACTGATAAGACTCCCGCGAGAAGCCCGACAAGGGCGCAACCCAGCAGCGCTTTTGGGCCGATGAAGAGAGGATGCTCGGGCACCGGGAACAGCGGCCCGAATCCCAAAATGTAGCGCCGAGCCACCGCGGCGACGGCACTGGCCAGCGCGACGGGGATCAAGCTGCGTGGCTTCCACTCGAACAGCAGGAGCTCGACGGCAAGAAGGACAGCGGCGACCGGTGAGGCGAACGTAGCAGACATTCCACCCGCTGCTCCCGCAACTAGGAGCGTTTTTCGTTCGGCGCTCGTCAGATGAAAAAGCTGCGCGATCATAGAACCAAAAGCGCCGCCCGTCATGATGATGGGACCTTCCGCGCCAAAAGGTCCGCCGGAACCGATGGAAATTGCGGAAGAGAGTGGTTTAAGAAACGCGACTTTCGGCTCGACACGGCTCCCATTGATTAAAATGGCTTCGATCGCTTCCGGAATGCCGTGACCGCGGATTCGCTCTGAGCCATAGCGGGCCATCACGCCGATGATGAGCGCGCCGCCCACCGGCACGAGAACACTGTAAAAGCCAAGATGGTTGCCGGCGGGAGAAGCCATCGCTGCGCTCCAGCGGCCAAAATAAAAGACGTTGGTAAACAGTCCGATCAAACGGAGCAGCGCCAGGGCGACGAAGGCGCAGAGTACGCCGATGAACATCGCGAGGCAGGAAATGGGGACGACGCGCAACGTGGTGGTGAAGTCTCCCAGCTCCTCGTTGTGATTGGGGGCCAACTTGTTCACTTTCGGGCGTGGCGGAGTTTCTTCATGGTTGTCAGGCACGCTTGACTCGCACTTCCCTCTTGTTTGTTTTTTTCACGTTGTCGTCGCCATGGCGCTCGCGCTCGAGGAGGGCTTCGATTGCGCCGACTAAGGCCTCTCCGGTGCTGCGCAGTTCGCTGATGCGGTTTCGCGCAACTTGCTCGAGTAAACGCTCGCCACGCGGCAGCAAAGTTACGAACACGCGGCGGCGGTCGTCCCGGCTACGGGAGCGGCGTACGTATCCATGCATCTCAAGGCGATCGATCAGTTCCACGGCACTGTGGTGCTTGAGCGCGAGCCGCTCGGCAAGCGTCTGAATCGTGGCTTCCCTGCCTTCGGGGAGACCGCGAATGGCCAGTAGCATCAGGTACTGCTGGGGCTCGAGACCGACGGCCCGCGCCTTGGCGTCGCCCTCGCGCAGAAAATGGCGGATACGATAGCGGAGTTCGGCCAGTGCGCGGTATTCGGCGGGGGTAATATCCAAAGCCATGGCTAAGTATATCGTAATGCGATATACCTTGCCATGCGGAACGATAAGCCCTTCTACTGACAGTAACCCTTTGGGGAATGATAGGAGACTTACAGCGTCTTGCGGAAGGCCTTCTGTGTCTTATAGTGCTCGTACCCTTGCCGCTCGTAAAATTTGTGGGCGCGGTCGCGGATCACGTTTGAGCGCACCGACATGCTGGGACAGCCATGCTTGCCCGCCCATTCCTCAGCGGCAGTGAGTAGCTTCGCGCCCGCCCCGAGGCTCCGCTGGCCTTCGGCTACTACGAGCCCATTCAATTCCGCGCGCGTTCCGACCTCCAGGAGATGTGTAACGCTCACGTGCGCCCAGCCGACAACGCCTGCGTCGGGCGATTCCGCCACAAACAACGCGTTTTGCGATGCGGGCTTCACCTTGCGAATTCTTTTCCTAATCTCCGCGGCGGTCGCTGGATACCCAAGCTGCCCACTCAGTTCCGCCAGTTGCGAAGCGTCGCTGGTGTGCGCGCGACGAATCTTGACACCTTGATTGCCGGCTCTTTTTGCCATTTTCAGCCTGCTTTCTTGCGCAGCCGTGCTTGTACCGCTTGGCTCTTCAATTCACGCAGCGCGTCTCGGGCGATCCATCGCGCGGCGCGCGAATCCTGTTGACGAATCCGCTCTGCCGAGCGGATTGCTGCCGCGTTGAGCCGTAGATTTCTCTTGCCAATATTGCGCAGTGCCCAGTTCACGGCTTTTCTCACGAAGTTGCGCTCGTCGTGCGCCTCGCGCTCGATGATAGAAAGAAAACGTTCGAATCGTGCGTCCTCCGCATCTTTGTCTTTATAGCTCAGATATGCGGCCAGAGAAAACGCCGCGCGCTTTTCGAACTCTGCCCGCCGGCTGCTCCATTCATGGATTTTGTCCCAGGCGGGCTTCGCGTGCGCGTAAAGGTAGCAGCAAGCCGTATCGACAACATCCCAGGAGTCGAAATCGCGCACCCAACGCTCCATCTGAGCCGGGGTGACTCTCTCCGGTTCGCCGATCAGAGCGGCGAGGATTCTTGCTTCGTGGATGCCGGAAGACCACAGTTGCTCCGCCAACTCTTGGTCTTTCCCGATGTGCCGCGCGAACGCGTGAAGCGCGGGCGCTGAAATCCCATAGGCCTTCGGAACGTTTACGCCGAAATATTCCAGCTTCGCGCGTGCCTTCGGATCGGCGAGGCTTTTCAGTTCGCGAAGCGCCGCGGCTTTCGTCCACTTCCTGGCGGCTTTCAAGAGGTGCGCCGAGTTAGAACGTTTTGTCGGAGTCGAGGAGGATCGTGACCGGCCCTTCATTTACCAGCTCCACAGACATCATCGCTTGAAAAATTCCTGTCGCGACCCTGACACCGAGCCCCTCGATCGCCAGGGTAAATTCTTCGTAAAGCGCCATGGCTTTTTCCGGCGGAGCCGCCAAAATAAAACTTGGCCGGCGCTGTCCGCGCGCGTCGCCGTATAGCGTAAATTGCGAAACAACCAGGGCGCTTCCCTTCACTTCCAGGAGCGAACGATTCATTTTTCCCTGGTCGTCCTCAAAAATGCGCAGGTTTGCCGCTTTCTCCGCCATGGATGCCGCCACCGCGGAGGTATCCTCGCGGCCGACGCCGAGCAAAATCATCAGCCCGTTGGCGATTTCTCCCGTCACGCGCCCTTCGACGGTCACACGCGCGCGGCTCACTCTTTGCACTACGGCTCGCATGCGGCTCTCCTATTTGGCGGCTTTCTTCGCGGTCTTTAGTGGCAGCCGAAGCGCGGAGCAACCCCGGGGCCGAAGCTGGCACTTGGGACAGAAATAGCTGCTGCGCCCTGCGACAATCACGCGCCGGATCAACGCTCCGCACCGGTAGCAGCGCTTGCCCTCGCGCCCGTAAGCGCGATGGTGGCGCTGATATTCGCCCGGCTGGCCTTCGGCGTCAAGAAAATCGGAAATCGAAGAGCCACGCAGAACGATAGCTTTCTGTAAAATTTCGCGCAGGGCGCGGAGCAGCGTCGCCGCCTGTTCCTTTTTTAGTGTGGCGCCGAGGCGCGCGGGATGAATCTTCGCGCGCCAAAGACTTTCGTCCGCATAGATGTTTCCGACGCCCCGCAAAAAGCTTTGATCCAGCAACAGCGCCTTGATCCTGGCGCGGCGGGTTCGCGCTTGCTCGACAAATTCCTCAACGGTAACTTCCAGCGGATCGGCCCCGAAGGCGCGCAACTCTTCCGCGAGCTCCCCTGCCGACAAATAGGCGAGGCGTCCAAATCGCCGCGCATCGGTATAGCGCAGCTCGCGATTATCGTCGAGCAAGAAACAAGCATGGGTATGTT
>Ga0137360_10000366_pt1 | contig 25993 bp, 25 predicted proteins | sample Mad1_60_16metaG_FD_104924 | JGI IMG/M metagenome (GOLD analysis project Ga0137360, IMG submission 104924) | Vadose zone soil microbial communities from Angelo Coast Range Reserve, California, USA - Mad1_60_16 metaG | ecosystem: Environmental > Terrestrial > Soil > Vadose zone | place: USA... | reverse complement strand
GTTTTTCTCTTCCGCCATCAACTTGTCAACGGTGGGTTGCGCGTCCTTGCAATGCGGGCATTGCAGGTCGCTGAACTCAACCACGGTCACGGCAGCGTCAACCGGGCCGCGTGAGGGGCCATCGGCTTTCTTGGCCAGTTCCTCGCGCGCGGTATCGAAAGGGCGCGTCCCGAAAGGAATGATATCGCCGATCAGCGCGTGCTTGCCGTCGGAGGTCACGTATAGCCGGCTATTCTGCTGCCCCTGAGCGTTGCTCACGACGACCATGACTTCCGCGATCCCTTGCGCCTCAGCGGGCCTGATCGAAACCACCTTCCACGACACTGACGAGTCATAGCCAAACATCTGCTTCATGAAGGCATTGACCGTTTCTTCCGAAGGCAGCCTGGTGCTGAAGGTGGGCACGGGAGGGCTGGATTCCTTCGGTTTGGGCGATGTCTTGTCCTGTGCAACTACAAACGACACCAGCAGGAGGACAAACCAGCAGCAGAACGCAAAACGACGCATGAAGTCCTTTCCAGAAATCAATTCTGTAACCTACCGTTCGGCACGCTCTACCACGCGCCGCTTTTGGCGGCGATGGGAAAGCGGCGGCCCGAGCCAAAGGCTTTCGGCGAAATTTTCAGTCCTGGCGCAGCCTGCTGGCGCTTGTATTCTGCACCATCCACCATCTGCATCACCCTGTGCACCAGCGCCAAATCATAGCCGTGCTCGGAGACAATCTGCTCCGCAGTGTGCGAGTCTTCGACATATTCTTCAAGGATCGTATCCAGAATCTCGTAGGGTGGAAGCGAGTCAATGTCCTTCTGATCGGGGCGCAATTCGGCTGATGGCGGTTTTTCCAGGGTGGCCTGCGGGATCACCGGCTGGCGCGAATTTATATAGCGGCTCAGGCGATAGACCAGCGTCTTGGGCACGTCGGAGATCACCGCCAGCCCGCCCACCATGTCGCCGTACAGCGTGCAGTAGCCCACCCCCAATTCGCTCTTGTTTCCAGTGCTAAGAACGATCGCTCCAAACTTGTTCGAGAGAGCCATGAGCAATGCGCCTCGGGTCCGGGCCTGGATGTTCTCTTCCGTCGCATCTTCTTTGCATCCGGCGAAGACTTTTTGCAGAGCTTTTCGGTAGCTCTCGAAAATTTCGGTGATGCAGAGCAGCTCAAATCGAATACCGAGGCTTTGGGCGAGCGAACGCGCGTCCTCAATCGAGCCCGATGACGAGTACGGTCCCGGCATGCCAACGCCGATAACGTTTTCAGGCCCTAATGCCTCGGCGGCGATGCAAGCCGTCAGAGCTGAATCGATGCCTCCACTCAATCCAATGATCACCTGCCGGAACCCGCATTTACGAACGTAATCGCGTGTGCCTAAAACCAGGGCCGCGTAGGCGCTCGCTTCTTCTCCCTGGATCTGCTCGTGCTTCTCTCCGCTGAGACGATCGGAATCGAAGAAGATCAGGTCTTCCTCGAACGACTTCCCTTGTGCGATAACCTCGCCGGCGGAATTCAGCACCAGGCTGGAGCCATCGAAGACCAGGCTGTCGTTGCCCCCGACTTGGTTCACCAGCACCACCGGCACTTTGTCCTGACGTGCGATGGTGGCCAGCATTTCGCGGCGAAATTCACGCTTGCCCAACCAAAACGGAGAAGCGGAAATATTGAGCACGAAGTTACCGCCCGCCTGAACCAACGCTTCGACGGGATCAGCGGCATAGAGACGCTTGTGCCAGAAGTGCTTGTCGTTCCATGCGTCTTCGCAGATGGTCAGCGCCATCTGCTTGCCGCAAAAAGGAAATAGCGACTGGCTCTTGGCGGGGGCAAAATTGCGCATCTCGTCGAAGACGTCGTAGGTGGGCAGCAGCATCTTGGACTGCACGAAGGCAATGCCGCCATCTCTAAGCAGCGCCGCCGAATTCATGACCGATTTGCCAGTTTCGGCCTCGGCAGCGGTCACGAGTCCACAGATTACCGCGATGCCACGGGTCTCGGCGGCAATTCGTTCCGCCGACTTCCGATTGCGCACCACAAACGAAGGTCGCTCCACGAGGTCGCGCGGCGGGTAGCCACAGACTGACAGCTCAGGAAACAGAATCAAACCCGCGCCAGCCGCCCGCGCCTGACCCGCAAAGTTGATCATCTTGGCGGCGTTGCCGGAGAAGTCTCCCACTGTGGGATTGATTTGTCCCAGCGCGATCTTCACGCTTCCAGTGTAAAGCGGGAGCGCGCAGGAACCAAGTCAGGCGTAACGCAGGCCTTTCAGTAGCGCCGCCGTCCCGGCGCTACTCTGCAGTTTCCTCGTCGTCTTGGCCGGTCTACTCTTTGATTCCGACCCAGCTTAGCGCCGCCTTCCGGTCAGCAAACGCCTGCATGCTTACCGCCTTGCCATTGCGGAATGTGTAGACGTCCGCCAGGCGTACGTCCTGCCACTCGTTGCTGTCCTTGGGCCGGACGCGCGCGTGAACAAACACGACGATACGGTCGCCGGCAGGGATGAAACGCTCTGGCTCGCTGATGACTTCGGCCCAAGCGGCTCGCGACTGCGTCAGATAAGTTGTCGCCCCGGCATGCCCGTGGTAAGTGCCGCCACCGGGAAAATCTGCAGGCTCCGTCCATTCGATCTGTGGGTCGAACGGCCTTACTGCCGCCGCAATATCGCCGCGGTTGAATGCGGCGTAGGCTTCACGGAGGAGGCGAATGGCGTGTTCCTGCTCTGTGGAGGCTTCCATCCGAGTCTCCCTTCGCGACCGGTCGCGGCAGGCCGCATTCAGGCACAAAACCGCAATGGCGATGATAGCTGGAAATCTTTTCATGCCGACGAAGTAGAGCGCCGACGCTTAATCACAGCTTGATCAGCCGAGTCGGAAGTCGGGAACATACCGCATTTCAGAACGCCGATTTCAGGTTCGATGCAAGAGGGCCAAAACCTGATCTTTAACTTTGAAATCTGAAATCACAAATCTGAAATCATCCACGCCATTCCACGACTACCTCAGTTCGGCGGGGCCGGTGGTCCATCCTGCCCCAGTGGATCTGGTGGCGGCCGCGGCGCAGGGGCTCTACCGCCCGCCGCAGGTGAGGCAGGATCGGCATCCTCCCCGGGACGGCGCAGCGAAGGCGCATTCGGCGGACGAACCTGAGGCTCGGTTGAACCTTTGGCCACGGTAGGTTGCTCAAGCTCCACTTCTTTTTCGGAGCGCACGATCTTTTGGCCATCCACTTTCATGATCTCCAGGCGCACCACCTCGTCACCCGCCAGTCGCACGAAGTCCACATCCTGAGGCGGCTCGCCGTAGATCCACTCTTCGTACTCGGCTTCGCCATCTTTTTCGCGAATCTTTTTCGGCGGCCGGCCCTTGGCTGCCATCACCATGTCACGATTCATGCCGACCAGAACCTGGTGCCCCTTGATGGCGTCCCTGACCTTGGGCGGAAGTGTGTCGAGGTAGGCTTCCACGGCGGACTTGGCATTGAAGTCAAATACCGGGCGAAGCAAATCTTTCAACTGTTGCGGATCCAGTTCGGGCACGTAGCCACTGAAGACCAGGTCAACATAGGAACCGCGAGGATTGGCATTCGGGTCGCTGGGCGCGATCGAAGTCATGCCTCCACCGCCGCCAAACTGGATGTGCTGGTACCATTTCTGCCTCTTAACCGCGCCTCCGTTAATCTCAAAATGAATGCGGTCGTTCTTGACCAAGATCTGGCTGATCCGGGCCTGGTCGCCCGGCTTGACGGCGGGACCCCACATGGCGAGCATGCGTTGCAGTTCCTCCCCGCTGGGGGTGACTTGCCCTTGCTTCAGAGTCAACCCTGTTTTTCCCATGGGAAAGGGGGAGCGGATATAGACCAGCTCGGAATTGAAGGCACGGATCAGGTCCATGCGAGTTTGCTTGGAAATATGCGGAGTCGTTTTCTGAGCGTCGGCACTAACCACGATCACGCAGAAAAGTGCGGCGAACAGCAAAGCTGAAACGTAACGCGGGCACATACGACACCCCGGTCCGGCGATTGCCTCGATTATAGCTCCGTTCGGGCAGAAAAAAGCTGTTCAGGCGGGAACTTTCTACTCAGAAGGCGACTGTTCACCAGCATAGCTTTCACAGGTTCAGGCAGTTTTCAGAAATCTGCTTTCAGAAAGACGCCAGGCGCAATCCATTCCGGGCAACCTGCAAGGGGAGGACTCGCCCTCCGTTGTCGCCGACGGCGGTCGCTACCCGACTGGCCGCGCCTTCCTCCACCAGAAATATTACGCAGCCCCCACCGCCCGCGCCGCAAACTTTGGCTGCCCGTCCGCCATGTCTGGCGGCCACGCTGATCAGCTTGTCAATGAGCGGCGTGGTGATTCCCGGAGCATTGCTACGACGCAACTTCCACTCTTCGCGCAGCAGGCGTGCAACCTCGTCCCAGTCGGTTTTAAGCAACGCCTGATGCATGGCCCGCGCAATGGCAGCAATTCGCTCGAAGTTGTGGAACACGCGTTTGTCGCCATCAATATGGGCCTTGAAGACCTCCCAGTTATTGATGCCCGACTGCCGTGGCGCTCCGGTGTAAGCCAAAACGAAGTGCGACTCAATTTCTTCCAGCACAACCGTCACTGCCTCGCGGTGGATGCCGTCGGCATCCAGATGAATTGCGCTCACTCCTCCGTACAGAGCCGGATAGTAGTCCTGGCAACCGGTCGGCACGTGAATGATTTGCGCCTCGACATTCTGGGCAATGACGCGCATCTGTTCCAGGGTGAGGTTACGGCCGGTAAAGCGGGCCAGCGCGGCGGTGGTGGCGATCATGAGCGCCGACGATCCGGAAATGCCGGCACCGGCGGGAGACTCGGAATCGGTCTCAATCAGCAACCCCTCTTTGGGAGCAAAAAATTGGAGCAACCGGGCGGCCAAAGGCAAGCGAAAGCGATTCGCAGTGCGCAGCGCTTCGAAGGTGGGAAACCGCTCTTCGCGGCGAGTATCAATCGAGCGGGTGTGGATGGCCTTCCCCTTCAACGGGGTGATCCGGCAGGTAGTCAGAATGTTGACGGCGAAATTTATCGTCAGCGCTTCCGGATGGAACAGATATAGCGGCCACAAATCAATCGTTCCCCCCGCCAGGTCAGCGCGGCAGGGCGCCTGGGCCAAGATCCCGCGGCCGCTGGCCGTGCGGGGATTTTCTCGCATGCAGTGTTTGTACCACGAGGCGATTGCTCCCAAGTACGCTTTTGCCGGCAGCCGCGTCTCGGTAGCCATACCGTCAACAGCGTAGCTAAATGGTTCGTTGACAACGCCATTTCTTTGCCCCAAACTCATAAGTACGAGTTTGCCGCCTAAAGGCTGCGGAGGAGCTTTAAATTATCGCTGGAGCAGCGCCTCGGCGCTCCGTCACAGGCTCTCTTTTCATGGGCGGTTTCAGCCGCTGAGGGGAGCAACAGCGATTTGTTCCGCAAACTGTATCGCCGGGCGGCGGCGAATCTGGCCGTTCGCGACGGGGTTGTAGAAAATGGCTCCTTTCCCTCCTCTTACTCCTCCTCCTCCCGAAGCGCCGGGAGCACGAGTCCCTATGCGGACTCGGTCTCTGGTCTCAGACGAGGTGGTTGAGCGCCCGGATGCTGCCGAGATCGTTCTTGCCAAGCTGCGCGGCATGATCGCCGCAGGTACGCAAGAGAACGACACCATCCTTGGCACGATCGCCGTGGCCGCCCACGCCTTAACCGGTGCCACCGGAGCGGCAATCGCTATGCCTCGCGATGGCGTGGTCCTCTGTGTGGGCAGAAGCGGTGAAACCGCACCTGAGTTGGGCGCCCCGCTCAACGTGGATTCGGGAATCTCGGGCGAATGCTTGCGGACTGGAAGGATCCTGCGCTGCGATGACGCCGGCAGAGATTATCAGGTTGATCCGGAGGTCTGCCGCCAGCTCGGCCTGCAATCCATCGCCGTGGTGCCGTTGCGTGGACAGTTTGGCAGGGTGGGCGTGCTGGAAGCGTTCTCCACCCACTCTTACGCCTTTACCGAGGAGCACATGGATCTCCTGGGGCGACTGGCTGGACTGGCCGAGGCAGCCTGGGCACGGGGATCGGGAGCCGAAACCCCACTGAGTCAAGATCCCCTGACCCCAGGTCTCCTTACGCCAGATCTCCTCACCCCAACCGCCCTCACCCCAGACCCACCTGCGCCAAGTCGCCTAACCAAAGACTCGCCAGCAGGGACCACTCTCCCAGCCGAAGTCCCGGCCGAAAACTCTCGCCTCGCCGATGCTTCGTTGGCGCTGACGCGCGTGGGAGAGGCGCTCGCCGCCGGCCTGCGTGGGAACCTTCGAGCCGAGCGAAGGTGGCGTTACTTGACGATCGCAGGCTTGTCTACAATCTTGTTGCTGTTGCTGTCGATATTGAGCTGGAAGGCATGGTACAAGGCGAGTCTTCCCTCGGCCTCAAACCGGCCAACTGCCAGTCCGCCAGTCGCCCCGGGGGAGATTCCGGATGCTACGGCCGGAGTTGGATTGACGTGGCAACCGGGCACCAACCGTCCTGCCTCCCGCCCCAATGCCGCCCGGGCAGCGCACGCTGGAAAATCTCCTGCAACTGCTAGGACACCTGATACGGTGACTAGGCGGCACACCAGAGTGCCGCAGGCAGCCGATGAGGACAGTGCGATTGCGAGCCTACACTCGGATTCGACGCCCATCGTGGTCGATGTTCCCCAGATTACGGGGTCCGGCGCCAGCCCAACTGATCTGGCAACTGTCCTTTCAGCCTCGCCATCCCTGCCCAAGCTAGGTGCGCCAATTTCGCAAGGCGTCGCTGGGGGTATTTTGGTACGCAAGGTACAGCCGGTGTACTCTCCCGAGGCCCGGAGATTGCGTCTGGAAGGAACCGTAGTTCTCGAGGCGACCATCACGGAGCATGGGGAGATAGACGGATTGAAGGTAATCAGCGGCCATCCCGTTCTAGCTCAGGCGGCGAGGGAAGCGGTAAGCAAATGGCGATATACCCCCTACCTGCTGAACGGCAAGCCTATCAGAAAGATGACCCAAATCAACATCACCTTCATCTCTCCGCAATAAGGCGTCTGGACAATCAGGTGAGATTCAGCGCGCGCCTCACGGTGCCACGTTCTTTCTGAATTTTTTCCTGAAGCAGGGTGATGGCATAGATCAACTGCTCGGGCCGGGGCGGGCAGCCGGGAACGTAAACATCCACCGGAATCACCTGGTTCACGCTCTGCACCAGAGCGTAGTTGTTAAACACGCCGCCCGAGGTCGCGCAAGCCCCCATTGAAATTACCCACTTGGGCTCCGGCATCTGCTCCCAAAGCTGGCGGATCACTGGCGCCATTTTGTTGGAGACGCGGCCCGCGATAATGATGAGGTCCGACTGCCGGGGAGAAGGTCGAAACACTTCCGCGCCAAAGCGTGCAATGTCGAACCGGGACGCGCCCATGGACATCATTTCGATGGCACAGCAGGCGAGACCGAAGGTCAACGGCCAAATGGAGTTCTTGCGCATCCAGTTGACTGCCGAATCGAGTGTGGTCAGCACCACGCCTTCCGGCGCCGGATTGCCGAAGGTCAATTCCTTGACTACCTTCTTGCCATTCTCGGTGGTGACGTAAGAGCCGTAGCTAAGTTCGCCAGACATGATGGGCTTATTTTAAACCACGCAGGTCGGTCCTGGTTTTCCGGAACTCAAATTTCTTGAGGAGGGTCGAACTCATTTCATGAATAAGCACTAGAGCCTCTCGTGAGCTGGCGATTTTAGGCCAGCTATCTGAGAACCAAAGAGACCGCAAGGGACCGGAATAGCTTCCGAGGCAGCGACTCGTTAGGATCGCATTGTCTGCTGCGTATTAGGCCCCGGCTTAATTGCTTGGCCGGCCATAGGAAACGAGGAAGGTTAAGACAAAGCACGAGAATAAAGAGGCCGCGTGTTTTTAGTCCGCAACTTACTTATGTCCGGTTTCGACTTTCCCATTCGTCGCATAGGTGGAAACCGTAAATCAGGCCTGAAAAAAGCCAAAGCCGACGTGGCGTTAAGCTGGAATGAAATGGGAAAAGAGAGCGAAGGATGGGGCAGCCGAGGTTTGTTCTATGCCGGCGAAAGGTTGGGCCAGCCCGCCACCTTAAAGGATCCCACCGCCCAGCCTCAAAAGGCTAAACCCCAGCCTATATCGGGTTTCAGGCAGCACGACGGAAGAGGACGAACAGGCCAGATGGGTTTACCATGGATGAGGTTTCTGAAGTCAAAAGTAGATTCCGGATAAAACATCTATATGGCCGCTAGTTGGCGCGAATGGCGATGGGCTGTCGTCCTTTGCTATAGCACAAGTCTTGGGTTTCTCCTATCGAGGCATGCCTTCTGGCGCGATGAGGTTCAGGCGTGGCAGGTTGCTGTTCACACCGATTCTATCTCCTCCCTGTTTCACAGCCTGCGATACGAAGGACATCCGGCGTTATGGTTTCTCTTTCTTCGCGGGCTCAGTGTGTTCTTCGATTCACCGGAGGTGATGCTCGGAGCGCACTGGTTGTTGGCCTCGTTGAATGCATTCCTGCTAATTTGGCTCTGCCCAATCCCCCCATGGCAAAGGATTGCCTGCTGTTTCGGTTATTTCATCTTGTTCGAGTACGGAGTGATCTGCCGAAATTACGCCATCGGCGCATTGCTCGCTTTTACCTTTGTAGTAGTTCATAGCCGTTATAAGCGAGCGGTGATAGGACCAGCGCTGCTTCTCGCTTTGCTTGTTCACTCAAGCATTCCCGGAGCCTTTCTCGCCATCTCTCTTCTCGCATATCTCATCGCAGATCTCTGGGACGGCGGTCGGGCTTCAAGACTCCGCCTATTGGCGGCGATTGTTATCGTTGGCGCGAGCCTAGCAGCAATGGCCTCATATATCAACCCACCTGCCGACAGTCTAATTGCTAAGGTCTACCACAAATCCCGACAGCACCTTACGGCCAAGGCAGCGATGGCCAACGCTCGTATATTCTTGCGTGTTACCGCTCCTATACCGCGGCCGGAAACACTTCATTTCTGGAACACAAACTGGACAGACTCAATAGCACCGGACTACATCAGAAGGGCGATCCAATATCCTGTAACGGTACTTTGCCTGGCGCTCGCCGCATTATCCGTTATCCATCGACGTACCCTGTTAGTTCTCTTCTCCGCAGGTACCTTACTACTCGCAGGGTTTTCGATCATTCACGGGCAAACTGACATGCGCCATCAAGGCCAGTGGTTTATCCTCTTGCTTCTCTGCTATTGGATCGATAGGACGCACGGCGATGTTGACGGGCGAGATTTTGGCGGATGGCAACGGAGGATTCGGCGATTTTTTCCAGCGATCATTTTCGCCGTTCAGCCGGTTGCTGTGATTATCCCCATCGTGCGCTCGTTCAATGTTCCGTTCTCTGCTACACCCGCGTTGGTGAAGGAAGTGCTGGATGCGCGGTTGGATCCCAGCGTGTGGAGTGCCTACCCTGAGGCTTTCGTAGCTCCCGTATCAGCCGCATCCGGTCGCGCAGTGTATTCGCCGCAACAGGATCGTTTCGAGCGCTTCTCTTTGTGGAAGGACTTTGCCGGGCCGCATTCAGCGGGCGGCATGCTCGAGGCGACTCCAGAAGTGCCCGCACAACGACTTGCGGCACAAATCGGGAAGCACGAGTCGTCCCTCATTCTTTTCCTTAACGAAAATAGCGTGCCCTCGATTCTTTCGAAGCTTCCGACGGATATTACGGTGAGGCAATTGGCCAAGAGGCCGAAGGGAATCGTTGAGGACGAAGCGAATGTTTCCTTATTGCTTCAAAAGGCTCAGTGATTGCTTCTTCTCTTGAGGCATGGCGACATCGCAGCCGCTCCACCATGGAGCTATAAACGCAGTAAGGCATATCTTCGCTGGGTAAAAACTGCCTCGGGGACCCAGATGAGCCGGGATGAGCGGGTCCATTCAACGAGCCGCCCTTGCCCTCTCTGGGGCTGTTCTTTCCGCAAAGGTACCTGTGATGGTCGCTGGAGGTGTCGCCCCCACCGATAGATCTTGACCCTCTCATGCTGGCTGTCGCCTTCATCGTAGATCAACTCTGCGCTCTGATCTGGAATCCCCTGTTCAAACCATTGAGCTAGATATGGCGGCTCTCTCTCGGAGTACTCCAGAAGCACAATAAAATCGGGCTTCTTCTTTGCGATATACCGCAGCGCTAAATCGGAAGAAGCGTAGGGTAAGTACATGAGACTGCCGTCTGCGTAGTATGCTGGGATCAATGATGTAGCCATGACCCATTTCGGGCCAGGCCAGTGCTGTGCCAACCATTGCCCTGCCGTCTTACGGTCCGTGAGCATCTCATCGCGAAATTCCATTTCCCCTAGTACTGCCCTTAGGGACAGAGCGAACACTAGGACAATGGCAATCCACTGAACGGTAATGCCCGCGCGTTTTGGAATGCCTCTTTGCAGGGAAATCGAGGCAACCGTATCGTGGCTCCAGTGATAAAGCTCATCTGCCCCCTTGCCTCCCCAGAGAAGCAGGAGCGCCATAAACGGGTGGAAGAAGCGAGGCCAAAACGCCTGAACAGACAGCAGGACAAGCACCATCGTCAATCCGCTGACGAGGAGAATCCCTTCGTTCACCAGTCGTCTGCGATCCCAGGCAGTTCGCAACAACCCAATAACGGCCAGAATAAAGAGCACAGGTGCTCCCTGTGTCTGAAAGGTTGCTAGTGCCTCATAGATTCGTTTCACGTTTCGCGGCGCCGAATGTAGTACGTACAAGATCAGGTCACGCGGCGTGTACGAGGCTTCCTTCAAAGTCTCGTTATACGATTTCATGAACACGCCCTCGCCACTTAAGTCATCCCTGATTTTCGTAGCAGCCTCGTTATAACTCATCCCAGCCCGCATTTTCGTCCCCCAGGCGTACGACAGCGAACCCTTTGCTTCGACTCGAAATTTCCCCGAGTTCTTGGAGAGAAAAGCGACGTAGGGAGAAGCTGCAAACGCGAACACTCCGACTAGGCTTAGAACGCCAATCAGTAGTGGCCGCCGATTCCGGACAAAAAACGTCGACAGGAGCACTGCAACAGCGATTGCCCCCACGATGAGGAAGGCCTCGGGTCGAACCAAATAGGCCAACGCGAAAAAGATCCCGGCAAAAATGGATGCTTTTACCGCTTCTTCTTCAATCCACTTAATCACGTAATAAACACCACTCATCAAAAATGTAAGATATATGGTTTCGGAGCAGCACAAGACGGATCGAGCTGCGAGGAGGGGGTGGAACGCTACCAGTACAGCTACGAGAGACGCTACTTTCCGGCTGTAGATCCGCTCGGCAAGCTTGAACATTGGTACGACCAGCAGGGCGCCCAGTACGACATTTATCACCCGCGCTGAAAGTTCGAAACTTGGAACCAACAAGGTGAGGTCAGCAAGCACGAGGGCGTATAGAGGCGCAAAGTTTAGTTGGATGCCGTTGTTCAAAATCCCCAGGCAAGGGCGACTGGCACGCAGGTTTTGCGCTAGCCGCGCATACTCGACACCTTCGCTGTCGATAATGATACCGTGCCGCAACGCCCAGAGGAGCAACGCAACCCGGAGAAGCACAGCCACCAAGACTGCCGCCTGAATCACATCTAAGTCTAAGAACGATACGGCTGCGTACAGTACACACACTTGCTTGATGGCCCCGATTGCGACCATCTTAATTCTGCCCATATAAAGCTCCTACTTCGCGTCGGACGGTGCAGGGACGATATTCATGATCGTCCGCACGCCGATTGGGCCAAACCGTAGTGTCTCTAACGCGTCGCGTCGAGGAGCAGAGGTGGGGAGTCCGACTGCAGAACGGAAGGTTTTTTTCGAAGAACGGCGCGGCTTGACTTTAAGACTACGGGGGGGTCTTGTCAATGGCACTCTAGTGGGCTTTGCACTTCAGAGGACAACTTCTGCACCTCCGAATACCTCGCGGCGGCGTAGGCGACGTCGAACGCGATTACATCAGGCAAGCCCGATGGTCATTCATGGGATATTTCTAGGCGGAAGGAAAATCATTGCCACGGCGGAGCTCGACGCTCAAGCGCGCCAGGCGCCGCTAATCTTGGAATTCATCGGAGAGAAATTCCACGCCGTACAAGTAGACCGACCGGTTACGAACTTTTCCGCGAACTCGAACCGGTTCATCGGTGCGTGGATTCTTGAACTCGACCTTGACATGACTTCCTACTGCCAGGTTGGCTGCGGCAAACAGGCAAATGCCGCCTTCACTTAACCTAACCCCACGGGCATCGACAACCGTCTGGTCCGTCGAGCGATCGACGACCACCCGAAGAGGTGCGTCAAACGGGTGGCGCTCCCAACGGCGTCGATTTGGCTGTGGCTCCATTGATTCCAACTTCCGGCCAGCGTCGCCCGCAGATATCAGTGCGCACTTCTGAAAAGCGCGGTCACAAGGCCCCTCAGTTTAGAAAGTATGGCACTGTCCTCATCCGGGAAAGTTACGGTGGTACAGCCCACGATGGGCTTGGGTAACAGTCTTCTTGCGGTGGGATAAATCCGTTTACGGATTCAGTACGACCTTACCAAACATCTGGCTCTTTTCCATGTACTCATGCGCTGCCCGTACATCTTTCAGAGCGAAGTTGCAGTCCACGACAGGCTTCAACCGTCCGGCGAAGACATGGCCCAGCGCGTCATACAGTTCGCCCATTGTGCCCATGTAGGAACCCAGCAGCGAGAGCTGGCGCGAGTATAGAAAGCGTAAGTCAAAACTGGCATTGGGGCCGGTTGTGGCGCCGCAAGTCACCAACGTGCCAGCTGGTTTGAGGCACTTCATACTCTGTTCCCAGGTGGTGGCGCCAACATGCTCGACCACGATGTCCACGCCTTCATTGTTGGTCAACTTCTTTACTTCTTCGGAAATTTTCTGCTGATAGTGATTGATGCCGTGGTCGGCACCCAAGCCGCGAGCCTTCTCCAGTTTCTTCTCGTCCCCCGCAGTGGTAATCACGCGAGCGTGAAACAGCTTGGCCACCTGGATGGCAGCAATGCCGACGCCCGAACTGGCACCCAGCACTAACACAGTTTGCCCCGGACGAATGCCAGCGCGGCCCACCAGCATGTGCCAGGCGGTAAGGAACACGAGAGGTACACTGGCCGCCAAGTTGAAGTCCAGGCTGTCAGGAATCGGAACAACATTCACGGCAGGTGCAGCGATCAGTTCGCAATTTCCGCCATCCACCCGGTTGCCGAGCACGGTGAACTCCGGACACTGGTTCTGAAGTCCGGCAACACACTTCGCGCAGCGATTGCAGAAGTGCATTGGCGCGAGCAAGACCCTCTGTCCTGGCTTGAAGCCGGAGACGTACTCGCCCACTTCGACAATCTGACCGGCCACATCACTACCTGGAATATGTGGGAGTTTCACCCCGGGCAGCCCCTTGCGCACCCACAGATCGAGATGATTCATGGCACAGGCTTTGACCCGGACCAGCACCTGATCCTTGCGCGGCTTTGGATCGGGGACGTCCTCGTAGCGCAGAACCTCTGGACCACCGAATTCGTGAATGCAGACGGCTTTCATGAATCCTCCGACAGGAAATCAAACTACCACAGCCCAAAGCGAAAGTTCCCGTTTTGGCACCCAGGTAATGTTCGGCAGATCACAGACAGCGGGGTGTCGTCGTACGACTTACTGTCTCACTCGGCAGACCGTAGTTTGGCGGGCGTTGCCAGGGGGTACTGGATACGGCATGTCATGCCGGTGAGTAGCCCTATCAGCCACTGCGGTTCGACTCCGGGGAGGTGCCGGAGTCGAACCGCAGTGGCTGATAGGGCTACTCACCTGGAGACACATTCACATGGGGAAGCTTGCGATCTCGGAACGCACGGGGCGACGATATGGGTGACAGGCCGTGTCCATACCGCTGGTGAACGCCAGCACCCCCGGAGTGATGATCCGGGGCTCTTGCTTTTCGGACTCGACAGCCAGGTAACTTAGCCTTCTGCCGGCAATCCCGATTCCACTAGGTGCTTGCAGCTCCCACGCTGTTGTGGAGGGCGAAAAAAACGAGCACTCGAGACCAAAATTCGTCAGGCCTGACCCCCACCGCCCCACAGTGTCGTGCTCCTGGCACCAGCCACAACTGGGCATGCGCCGGGTCAGCCTGAGCCAGAACGCGGGAGTGCCAAGGTAGGATATTGATGTCCTCCGTACCGTGAATCAACAGTACTGGTACGGCCGAGGATCTCACCGCGTCCACCGGGTTGGCTCGCCGCAGATCCACGCCGTAGCGCCAGCGGGCGTAGAAGATACCCATCTCGGCCGGGAGGAGTCCGACCGTTCTTCCGACGATTCTCTCCATACCGAGCCGCCCAGCTCCCACGAAATATCCTTCCCGATCGTAGGCGACGCTGCGGAAATTAGAGAAGGCAGAATCGGCAACAACGGCGCAAAACCTCGACTCGGAACGTATGCTTTCCAGCACCAGCGCGGCACCCATCGATTCCCCAAAGCCGTCGACACATTTTGCACCTTTACCGTAGAGCCAGGAAACCCAGCGGTGAACGTCATCGCTTTCGCGCAAGCCGTAGGTTGCCACTGCACCGCCCGACTCGCCGTGCGCCCGCGAATCGGTCAGCAGAATGCGATAACCTTCCCGGAGGAACGCCTGACCGTATCCCGCAACGCCACCACGGTTGTCGCCGATTCCGTGAAGCAAAATGACTGCCTGGCCATTTTGATGTTCCGGCACGCTGTACCAGGCATGCAGCTCGACACCATCCGCGGCTTGAATAACCACGGGCTGCAGGTCAGCCCCGTAGGGCGTGTACATAGCTAAAATACGGGCCCTGTCAGGCAGCGGTAGGCGCATCGGATGTAGCGTGAGCTCAGCCATCACAATGGCGACCACCAGTGATAAGGTGACGTACATTGCAAGGGTTTTAACCGCAATTCTCAGCAGGCGCCGCATAGGACCTTCTCCCAAGTTTAAAATCTAGGCTATTAAACGTTGTCTGCGACTGGTTTGTTCCGCCGAGAAGTGGCAGGCAGCCATTGACTTGCCCTGTTGACCGACTGATAATCGACCGGGAATGGACCTCTACGAGGAGATCGTCAAGCTGCGCCAGGCAGGGCGTCGGGCCGCGGTCGCCACCATCGTCGACGTGCACGGTTCCATTCCCTCTTTCAAAACTGCCAAAATGCTGGTGCGGGATGACGGCTCCATCTTCGGTACGATTGGAGGAGGCTGCGTCGAGGCTGAGGTCTGGCAAGCCGCCCGCGAAGTGATGGAGAGCGAAAGGCCCCGCACTCTGACTTTCAACCTCAATCAGGACCCGAAATACGATACGGGACTGGTTTGCGGAGGCACCCTCGACATTTTCGTCGAACCCATCCTACCTCCATCATTACTTTATATTTTCGGTGCAGGTCACGTATCTGTAAACCTTTACAAAGTTGCCAGGAGCGTAGGGTTTGACGTAACCGTGGCCGACGACCGCGAGGGTTACGCTAACCGCGAACGCTTCCCCGATGCCAAAGAGGTCATTGCGGAGGATTTTGAGCGCGTCATGGCGCGCCTAGCTCCGAACGAGTCTTCCTACATTGTGATCGTCACCCGCGGCCATCGCGATGACATGCGCCTGCTGCGCTGGGCTGTGCAGACCCCGGCACGGTATATCGGGATGATCGGCTCGAAGCGCAAGACCATCACCATCTTCCGTGAGCTTACCCGGGAAGGCATTGCGCCCGAACTCTTCGAGCGCGTACACGCCCCGGTCGGATTGGATATCGGCGCAGTCACTCCAGAGGAAATTGCCGTGGCTATCACAGCCGAGCTGATCGCTGTGCGCCGTCGGGTCGAGCGGGATTTGCCGCACATGAGCTGGTTTCATGGTGGCCACGCCGAGCCCCTGCATACAACTGACAAAGGTCGGACCGATGCCAATCCAAGCGATAAGGATGCAGCCAATGCAAACGTCGAAACAGTAGACGGTCAGGAATAGATCTCGCCCAGGTTTCGAAGTAGCCACACTGACAAATCAGAATTCAGCGATCACCAACCCGCTGCTTATCTGCTATCTTCCCCACATGAGCCGGGCGCCAAGTTGGTGTGGAGTGATACTGGCAGCGGGCGAGTCCACGCGCATGGGTTCGGACAAAGCCCTGCTTCCCTGGCCGCCGGTTGCGACTGGCATCCCGTTTTCAGGCGAGACGTTTGTCTCTGCCACCATTCGCGCCCTGAGTCCCTTCACTGACCTGGTGGTCGTGGTCGCGGGAAACAACGAGCTAACTCTCGCTCCGGCGGTGTACGCAGCCGGCGGATCTCTGGTACGCAATCCTGCTCCCGAGCTAGGACAGTTCAGCTCTCTGCGGGTGGGGTTGCGAGAAGTTCTGAACCTGGGCCGGGATGCCGCCATGATTACGCTGGTCGATCGTCCGCCCGCTACTGCCTCCACGCTGGGAATATTGCGGGCGGCGTTTGAAACCGCTTCCTCGGAAATCTGGGCGGTCGTCCCGGAATTCAACACCAGACATGGCCATCCCTTCCTGGCCGGCCGGGAGATGATGGAGGTTTTTCTAAAGGCTCCCGCGAGCGTGACTGCAAGAGACATAGAACATCAGCACCAGCGGCATATATCCTATGTCCCGGTAGACGATCCGCACGTCGCGATGAATGTAAACACGCCAGAGGACTACGCAGCGCTGTTGAATACGCAGATGAAATGATTTCCCAACCGGCATGAAAACAAAAAAGCGCGCGACCCTGAAGCTCTCCACCAAAGCGGTTAAGTTCGTCAAGTCGGTTCTGGAAATAGAGCCGCGACTCGCCGTCTTCGACTGCGATGGCACGCTGTGGGCAGGCGATGCCGGGGAAGGCTTCTTTGACTGGGAGCTGAGGCGCGGCCTGGTTTCCGAGGAAACTGTCCGTTGGGCCCGTGCCCGCTACGCCGACTATCAGGCCGGCAAAGTCAGCGAAGATGATATGTGCGCCGAGATGGTGACCATTAATCGCGGAATAGATGAGGCCGAAGTGCGGCGTGCCGCGGGCAAATATTTCGGGGCGAAAATGTCTCACCAGATTTTCCCCGAGATGAAAAAATTGGTTTTTCGCTTGCAGGAATTGGGATGCGAAGTTTGGGCGGTCTCTTCTACCAACGAGTGGGTTATCCAGGCGGGGATGGAACATTTCAGAATTCCGCCGAACCGGATACTGGCAGCAACTGTCATCACCGAGGACGGCAAGATCACTGACAAGGTCATCCGCATCCCCAGCGGCAAAGGCAAGCCGCAGGCGATCTATGACGTGATCGCCCGCCCCCCGGACGCAGTCTTCGGAAATTCCATTTGGGACGCGGATATGCTGGAAATCGCGCGCCATCCATTCGCGATTAATCCAACAGCCGAGCTGGAGGCCATCGCGCGGAAGCGGCAATGGCCCGTCTATTTTCCCGACTCTGTTTCCAAGTCATAAGTTCTTGATGGCCGCAGCCAAAGTGTCCATCGCCAGATGACTGGCATGAAGCGAAGCCTTGGGCAAACCGCCGATCGCTCTCACCAGCTCCTCCCGGCGCAACTGGCGGGCTTCGGCGATCGTCCTTCCCTGCACCAGTTCGGTCACCAGCGAGGCACAGGCCATGGTGGGAACACAGCCTTGTGCTAGAAATCGAATTTCCTCGATCCGACTGTTGATGACTCTCAGAGTGAGCTTCAGAACGTCGCCGCAGGCAGGATTGTCGATCTGGACGGATGCGTCCGGATTGACCACTTCGCCGCCGTTGCGCGGGTGTTGGAAGTGATCGAGAACCTGAGGGGAATACATCGAGAGAAATTGTACCGCGCCATTGTAGCGTCGGCAGCCTGCCGGTTATCCCGAGCGCGTCTCACCCTCGGCGAGGTGAGCGGGGACGCCCGCCGCACAGCCGCCACGACGGTGGTCCCACTTTTCACGACTCGAAGTCAACTTCGATGGGCTCAATCAGCGGCATCAGCCAGCTCACCAGCTTCTGATGGACCGGATGCGGCCCATAGGCGTCCAGCGAAGCCTTGTCGGCAAACTTCATCGCGCCTCCCAGCTCGTAGCCCTGTCCGCGTGCTGAAATGTTGATTCCGACGGAGGTTTCCACCAGTCCCGGGATTTGCCCTTGTAACTTGCGTATTTCGACGATGACACGTTCTTTCTGCTCGTCCGTAACCCCCGGCTTCCAGCGAAAAGCAAACATGTGGATATACATGAGTGGCAAAAACCTCTGTTTAGATGGGGCGGCTAGGGGACAATTGTAACGTGGAGGTTGCCCTCAGGCGGGTTACCGATCGTTTTGCGGTCGGATGGCCAGAGGCGGCTGTCCCCACGTGGTCCGTGCCTGTACCATTACGTCTATGCCCGCCGACTACACTGCGCAGCGCGTGGTTTGCCTGCAGCCCAGCGCTACTGTGATCCTGGCCGCCATCGGCAGGCTTGACCGGGTCGTCGCCTGCACCAAGTACTGCGCCGACGTGTGCCCCGAAGTTAAAAGCGGCGGCCATGTCCGCACCATCATTGCCGATTCCTGGACAGCTCAGAGCCAACAGATCCTGGCTGCCGGGCCTGACCTCGTAATCGCCGCAGTTCCCTACCAGGAGAAAGCGGTGGTAGAAATCCTCAAAGCTGGCGTCCGCTTTCTCGGCTTGGCGCCCCGGACTCTGGCCGATATCTACACCGACATCGCGACCATCGCCGGAGCCATGGGCGCCAGCGATAACGGGCAGTCCGTGATTACGGAAATGCGCAACGAGATCGATGCGGTGACGGCCCAGATCAGTGAGGCCCAGCCCGGTGGCAAGAAACGTCCCCGTGTTTTCTGCGAAGAGTGGGGCAAACCGCTGGTTGCATCCCAGCGGTGGGTTGCAGAACTGGTCCACGCCGCCGGTGGTGAGTTCCTGGGTGACCCTGGGTCACAGCGGTTGCCGGAATCCGTTCTGGCGGAAGATCCCGAAATCGTGGTTGCTGCCTGGTGCGGAGCCGGCGATCGTGTTCCGCTGGAAAAAATTGTCCGCGACCGCGGCTGGCAACAGATGCAAGCTGTCGAGGCCGGCCGCGTGTACTGCGTTCGGGATGAACTGCTAAACACGCCCGCGCCCACTCTGCTCCTTGGTCTGAAGGCATTGGCGGCGGCGATTCATCCCGATTCTTTTCCACAACCCGACGGTCTAAGATGTATTGCCAACGGGCGCGGTCAAATCCACGCCTTTCAGCCGGGATGACCCCAGGACACCGATGCCTCCTGCTCCAAAGATCGCGGAAGTCCAAAAGGAGATCGACCGCCTGAGCCAGGCGTCTGGCACGGTTGAGGATTTGATGTGGGAGATGGTGAAGCTCCTGCACGATCGCATGCTCAAGTACAACTGGGTCGGCTTCTACATGCTGGAGGAGAAACCCATCAATTCGCAGCCGCGCATGTTGGCCCTGGGACCGTTTCAAGGGGCCATGACGCCGCATACCCGCATTCCTTTGAACCAGGGCATCTGCGGCGCGGCCGCCTCCACAGGCAAGACCGTGGTGGTGGACGACATCAGCCTTGACGACCGTTACCTGACCTGCTCCAGCGAAACCAAATCTGAAATCGTGGTCCCCGTCTTTGTCCGCGGCAAGGTAGTGGGTGAACTGGACATCGACAGTCACTTCCCCGCCGCTTTCGGCGATCAGGACCGGCGGTTGGTCGAGTACTGCGCTTCCCTGGTGGGCAAGCAACTGGAAAAGTCCCAGGCTTAACTTAAAAAGTTAAGAAAAGGAAGCTAGGAAGTACAGGGCTTGAAAACAGAAACGCAATCCGGAGAAAACCAAGCCGGTGCCACGGACGCGGCTCGCGCGTTTCCCAGCCTTGAGCCTCTCGATCCAGTCGCTGTTTTCGCAGTCGCTATTCTCATAGAGGTTCCTTGCCGTCCATGAAGCGGGTGGTAGCGGCGTTGATTTTCCGGGACGAGAAAATTCTCGTGTGCCAGCGCACCCGCCACCAGACCATGCCGCTGAAATGGGAATTCCCTGGAGGCAAGATCGAACCGGGCGAGCAACCGCGCGACGCGCTGCGCCGCGAATTGGATGAAGAACTCGGCATCGACGCCACCATCGGCGAAGAAGTGGCCCGCATCAGGCACGATTACAAGAACGGCGCGGCTGTGGAGTTGCGCTTCTACGCCGTACGGGAATACAAGGGCGACATCGAGAACAGAATTTTTAAGGACATGCAGTGGGCAAAGCGCTCAGAGCTTCCCTCCTTTGATTTTCTTGAAGCCGATCTGGGATTGGTACGAAACCTGGTCGAAGGAAAGGTGGAGTAGAAAAAAAATAAGGCCTCAGCGCAAGCTCCTCCGCACGGCTGCCCTCCCCGAACTCCGTGATTTTGTCTCTGGTTGTGGAAACACAGCCTGTGGCGCATCTAGCCGGGCCCACCCCGCAGCGTCCAGAACCAGGCGATGGTCAGTCCCACCATGATCACGGTGGTAATCCAGGCCACGGAGTTATAGAGACGCGAGTTCACGTATTCGCCCATGATTCCCTTGTTGTTCACCAGCAGTAGCATGAAGACAAGTACGAAGGGCAGCACCAGGCCATTCACCACCTGGGACAGAATGGAAATCTTCACCAGCGGGATATTCGGCATCAGGATTACTCCCGCGCCCGCGACGATCAGGATGGTATACAGCCAATAGAAAACCGGAGCCTCGCTGAATTTCTTTCCAATACCGGACTCGAACCCGAGCCCCTCACAAACCGCATAGGCAGTTGATAGCGGCAGGATGGAAGCCGCAAACAGGGAGGCGTTGAACAATCCCACGGCAAACAGAATGTAAGCATAGTCTGACGCCAAGGGATGCAGCGCCTGTGCCGCATCTTTGGCGCTGTTGATATTGTGGTATCCGTGAGCATATAGAGTCGCTGCACAGGCCACGATGATGAACCACGCCACGATGTCGGTAAAAACACATCCGGCCACAACATCGAGGCGAGAGGCCTTGTACTGCCGCCGGGTTACTCCCTTCTCCACGATGGAGGCCTGCAGGTAAAATTGCATCCAAGGCGCAATCGTGGTGCCCACTACTCCGATCACCATGTACAAATAGTCCTGGCGGAGAAACATCTCTTTGTGCGGTGGCACGATGGTAGCTTCGAGGGCCTCCAGCCAGGCAGGCTTGGCCAGAACGCCGGCAACGATGTAGGTCAGATAGAAAAACGAAGCGGCCAAAAATACTTTCTCCACCGACTTGTACTGACCCTTGACCACGATCAGCCAGACGATCACCGCGCAGACGGGGACCGTGTAGTACTTGCTAAGCCCGAACAACTCGAGGCTGCCGGCAATGCCCGCAAATTCCGTGACCACGTTGCCGAAGTTGACGATGACTAAGCCGATCATCATCAGGAAGGTGATGCGAAAGCCGAACTCTTCGCGAATCAGGTCGCTCAAGCCCTTGCCAGTAACGGCCCCCATGCGGGCCGCGATCTCCTGGACCACGATCAGCGCCAGAGTGATCGGGATCATGGTCCACAGCAGCATGTGCCCGAACTGAGCTCCAGCCGCCGAGTAGACCCAAATGCCCCCCGCATCGTTGTCCACGTTCGCCGTAATGAATCCCGGACCAACGACGGCGAAGAAGATCAGGAGCCGGATTTTCCAGCGTCTCAGGAATTCCATGGGCACACTGCGCAAACATAGTTGTTACACCGACCGATCAGCATAAATGCAGCGGGGGAATTCTGGGTAGATGAAATCGGGTACTCGTCCAGATTTCGACGGCTTTCAACTTCTAGCGGAAGTCGCCCCGAATCGGGCTTGAGGCGGGTGAGGGATCTTGCGCGCATCTTGGCAAACGCCGTTCGGAAAGCACTGCACGCGAGATCCCCTCGACTTCGTTCAGGGCGGGCTCTTCGCCGCCTGAAGGCTACTCAGCACAACGGACTGAGGGGGAGCAGGGTGCGTTTGAATCAGGACCAGCAGGTTACAGATTCGCCCGCAGCAGACTGATGATGTCGTCGGAAGTGATCACCCCGGTCAATTTCTTGTTATCGTCCACCACCGGCAGTGTCAGCAGATTGTATTTGTCGAATAATTCCGCAACTTCGTTCTCTTTTGCACCGGCGTGGGTAGAGATTAGGGGCTCCTGCGTCAGCGCGAGCATGGGAGTGTCAGGAGTAGCCAGCACCAGCTTGGCCAGTGGCACCGCTCCTGCCAGGGTGCCCTGGGAATCCACCAGGTAAATCGTACTTACGGTTTCAACTCCGCCTTCGAAGTGCCGCAAGGCCTCCACCGCGTCGCGCACCGTGGCGCCCACGTTGACGGCCAGGTACTCCGTGTTCATTCTGCCGGCAGCGGTGTTCTCCTTGAACTCGAGGAGCTCGACCATCTCCTTCCGTTCTTGGGGTTGCATTTCCAGCAGAATTTCCGAGGCGCGTTCTTCGGGCAGATCGGCCAACAAGTCGGCAGCCGCGTCCGGCTCCATCTCTTCCACAATTTCCGCGGCACGCTCCGAGCTGAGGGACTCGACAATCGCTTTCTGTACCTTGGGCTCAACTTCCTCCAAGGCTTCGGCCGCCACATCTTCGTCGAGGGTCTTGAACACGGCCTCTCGATCGTCGGGGGCCAGATCCTCCACAATGTCGGCAATGTCTGCGGGATGAAGTTTGGCCAAGCGTTCGTGAGAGATCTTGAGTTTCACCCGCCGCGCCGGATCGGTTTCGATCAGATCGACAAATTCCCAGGGAATGCTCCGCGGCGGGATTTGCCGCAACAGCGCTCGCAAAGCCAGCAGCGGAACCACTCCCTTCAGCAAGCGCCGGACTGCGCCTCGTGGGCCTACATCCACCGAGCCCACTTTCAGCACCGGCCGGTTGCCCACGATTTCCTGAAGCAGATCCAGGTCGTTCACGCGGACCACTTTCCGTCCAAAGACGTCGATCACTTGCTGGTCAAGCAGATCGCGGGCCAGCAGGAGCATTCCCTCCGAGCCGTCGCCGACGGCCCAGTCGGCCGGGGGGGCGTCCGTACGAACACCGCCGTTGATCGAGGTTACCAACCCGAAAGGCAGCAGGCGGCTTCCGGCTCCAGTCTTGACGATAAGGGTCGCCACCCGGGCCCGGTCTTCCTGAGGGACCAGTGCCACTTCGCGAACCCTCCCGCAGCGGCTCCCGGCGCTGTCGAACACGGGAGCGCCCAGCAGTTCGGTAAGGGCGAACGTCGGCATAATCCGAGAATACTCAACTAGGAGGCAAGAATCCAGACGCGCTTTCGCGTTTGCCACTGGCGCGCTGTCCGCTGGTCAAAGCCGCCCGAAGGAAGATATCGAACGATATCGACTCCCGCGTTGACATTTGCACAGCGTAAGGGCAAACTACCGCATTCGCTGTGCCGCGCGTTTCTTGCCGGGTCTAGCCGTCGCCACGGGCGGGAGCGCTGGACAGCGAAGATTCCAGGGTTCGAGCGCGTACTCACGCAGTCTTTACCATGACCGAACAGCGGGTCTCCTATACGTTGGACTCGACGCTGGAGACCGTCGACAGCGCGGAGCAGGCAGCCAGCCGGATTGCGTCCGAGGCGGGCTTCGACGATGACGAGGTCATGCGAATCGCCATGGCCGTGCGCGAAGCCGCGGTCAACGCCGTCCTCCACGGCAATGCCTACGATCCCGGCAAAAAGGTCAGCCTGGCCTTCGAGAGAATCGGCGAGAACCTGGTCATCACCATCCGCGACCAGGGTAAAGGGCTGGACCCGGACAAAATTCCCGACCCCCTGGCGCCGGAGAATCTCTTGAAGACATCAGGCCGCGGCATTTTTCTTATCCGCTCGTTTATGGATGAAGTGCAAATCAGCCCTTCCCAAACGGGCACCGAAATAAAACTCATCAAGCACGTTCCCGGAGCACCCGGAGACGTTAAGGAGGCTTCCCAGTGAGCATGAAGACCAGTACACGTCAGGTTAACGGCGTCACCATCGTGGATTGCAGCGGGCGCATCACTCTGGGTGAAGGCAGCGTCACCCTGAAGGATGTGGTTCGCGACCTGCTCTCCAAGGGTCAGAAGAAGATCCTGCTGAACCTCGGAGACGTGAACTATATCGACAGCTCGGGCATTGGTGAGCTGGTCAGTGCTTTCACCACGGTGCGCAACCAGGGCGGCGAACTGAAACTGCTCAACCTGACCAAGAAAGTTCACGATCTGCTGCAGATCACCAAGCTGTACACCGTCTTCGACGTGAAAGACGACGAGGCTGGGGCGATCAAGTCGTTCAGCTAAGCTTCACTTTCAACTAAGATCCTTCTGTTTCTGGCGAGGGCCGGCAAGACTACCGGCCCCCGGCTGTTTTCCGTTGTGGGAATTCCGCAGATTTCTTTTGTCTGGAAGCGTCTTTCCTGTAGTTCCCCGCCCTACAATTCACTACGAGCCCAGCAGCGCTTCCGGGCGGAGCAGCGCTTCAGCGCTGCATTAAGGTCCCGTCCCGGAAGCGGCTTCAGCCGCTGGGGGAGCAGTCGTTGGGCAAGCAATCAATGCAAAAAGAGTCAGGATGTCTCTCATCAATAAATTTCCAACGCTCTGCATAGTTCTTCTGTTAAGCAGCTTTGCCCGCCCCGATTGTCTCCCCTTCGACGAAGCAAAAAAGCACGTGGGTGAAATCAAGTGCATCATCGGCAAGGTGGTGCGGGTCAAGCAGGGCTCACGCGGAGTTCACTTCCTGGATTTCTGCGACGACTTCCGCCTCTGCCCCTTCACCGTCGTGATCTTCCCCAGCGATCTGAAGAGCGTCGGCGATGTTCGACAATTGGAGGGCCGGATGATCGAGATCCACGGGCAGGTGAAGGAGTACGACGGCCGCGCAGAAATTATCCTTGAGGAATACCGCCAGCTCAGCGGTTCCGGCGCCCGGATCCCTCCCCTGCCCAAGAACTATGACGTGGAAAAGAAGGGACGCTACAGCGCAGGAACATTCAGCCACGCCAAACCGGGCAAAAAAGCTTCGAAGAAAAAACAGCCGGTCAAGCTGCCTGCGGAAATACCAGAGGATTCGGAATGAGGGACCCGTATCAGATAAGGCAACTGCCCCCGAGGCACGTCAAGGAACATCCCATTGGCGGGGCGGTCTTCCCCAAAACCGGTCAGATCCGTCACTTCCAACCCCGAGCGCCGCCACGGCTGCCGGACGCGCTCGCGATAGTTTCGGATGGTCTCGTTCTCATTTTCCAGATCGAACCGCGGCATTTCCTTTACACCATCCCCCTTCTCAACTCCTGCAGGGGATAAAACGTTCCGCGCCAGACGATGCCGCCGCGAGCCAGCGTCAGGAACGTCGACCGTAGCAGGGTGTAGACGAACAGCACCGTGCTCAGCGGATGCAGAAAGAAGTAGTAAGGCGGAATATCGGATTTTGTCGACATTCCCACATAGATCGAGAACATCGAGAACAGGGCCACTGCGTAACCCAGGCGGGCCCAGCCGTGGGCCAGCAGGACTCCTGCAAACGGCATCAGGTTGAGAAAGGCCAGAGCGAAACAGGAAGCCAAAGCCCGCGGCCACTGGAATGACATAAGCGCGAAGAAATTTTTGGTGAGATTGTCGACCACGCCCATGGCCCCTTTGGCCCAGCGTATGGAAATCAGGTCGGCGCCAAAAACATTGCGTTGGGCGTAGCCCGCATTCTTCACCACTTTGCCCAGTTTCATGTCGTCGAGCACTTCGAAACGCAGGGCGGCGTATGTTCCCACCGCTTCGTACACCTGGCGGCGCACCAGGTTGAAGGCCCCGACGCCGATGTGATCTTTGGTTTCCGGATCTGCGACCTTCCAGGGACGATGTCCGAAAACAAACAGCGTCTGAAAGAATGCGATCATCATCTTCTCGCCCGGGCGCTTCATGATCATGCGCGGAAACAGGACGAGGTGATCGGCACCTTCCGCCACGGCATAGGCCAGAGCGCGGCGGAGAGCGTCGGACTTGAACAACACGTCCGCGTCGGTGAAGAGCAACCAGTCACCCGTAGCCTGCTTCGCGGCGCTCCACATG
>Ga0137360_10000357_pt1 | contig 26488 bp, 46 predicted proteins | sample Mad1_60_16metaG_FD_104924 | JGI IMG/M metagenome (GOLD analysis project Ga0137360, IMG submission 104924) | Vadose zone soil microbial communities from Angelo Coast Range Reserve, California, USA - Mad1_60_16 metaG | ecosystem: Environmental > Terrestrial > Soil > Vadose zone | place: USA... | reverse complement strand
GCAGACACACGATCTACACCCAGAATCCGCAAGGGCTCTTGGGTAGCGTAGGACGGCTCTTGAATCAGCTCGCTCGCGAACACCCGGCAGCGCGGATCGTCGCTCCATTTACGACCGTTGTCAATAAACTGCTCAATAACAGTTTAGACTACAGCCCGGTCGGGCTCTTGCGCGGGCGCTCGCTCGAAACCGCTGAGAAATATCTGACCAGCGGCGGCGAGAAAATGAGCGATGCGCAGCTGAACATGTTGCGCAACGATCTGCTCATCAAAGGCTTCATGGGTACCGCGCTCACCGCTTCATTCTATCTCTTAGCTAAACAAATGGGTTGGCAGATTTCCGGCGCTGGGCCCTCCGATCCAAGGCTGATTAAACAGATGCGCGCCAACGGCTGGATTCCAAACTCGATCCGATTCGGTAACACCTACATTCCTTTCGAGTCGACCCCGCTGGCGGTTCCATTCGGTATGATCGGCGCGTATGAAGATGCGCAGCGCTACGAGAAACAAACCAACGCTTTCAAGTCGCTCCTCTACACCGCTTCCAACGGCGCGGCTTCAATCGTCGACCGAAGCTATTTGAAGGGCGTGACTCAGCTCCTCGACGCCTTCCATGGCCGAGCCGATGCCACCGGAGCCGTCAACGCGATGCAAAACGAGATTGCTTCGATGAAGAATTTTATCCCCGTTGTCGGCTCCAATTTCGCGACTCAGTTCTACCGCCAGTTTGTTGATAACAAGATGTACCAACCTAACTCGGACGCGGACGGGCCACAGGCAGCCATGCAGACGCTTCTGCGCGACGTGCCTTTTACCTCTGGCGCGTTTGGCGCTCAGCCCAGGCTCAATATCTTAGGCGAACCAGTCCGCACCAGCCCGCTCACGCACCGCTTCTGGTCGACCGGCACTGACGACAGGGTCTGGAATTGGCTCACTGAACAGGATGTGCCAATCGGTAAACCATCCAAGCAAACCAAGCTCTTGGGCGATCCAATGACTGACGCCCAGTTCTATGATTACAGCGCTTTCCGGGGCCAGACCGTCAAACAGTCGATCTACGATCAGATGGATAATTTGACCAAGCTCGATCCCGATGAGCGCAAGAAAGCGATCCAGAAAATCGAGAACCGCGCGGATGCGTTGGCCAAGCAGCAGCTGATCAAGGGCGAGAAGCCCGATCTGAATTTGCAGCCCGGTCGCTAGCTTCTTTCCAGGCTTGGTCGGTTGGTTCTTTCAGAAACCCGAGCCGATAAAAAATTGTGAGCTGGTAGTCGCGCGCCCCACGGCACAGATGCGTCTGCGGCTTGCCTGAGAGGCTTGGATGATGGCAAATCTGGCTCGCGCGTGTGATGCAACGCTCGATCACGCTGGATGCCAAGCGCTCGTCGACATAGCGCCCACGCTCATCGGTCCGCAATACGCAAGACGCGCATTGCTTTGGCATCACCGGCCAGTCGCGGGTGTCTTTCTTCCTTCGGCGCATAAAAAAAAGACCCGGAGCAAGTTTCCCCACTCCGGGCCAACCAACAGCGTCACTGAACCAACAATGACGTGTCGAAATCCTATTAACATAGGGTTAATGTCGGGTCAATCTCGGAGAACCTCATTCGCCTCCGTTTTGCTGGCCATTGACGGAAACTGGTGGCTGCTCAACCAACACACTTCGAACATCACGAAACGCGATGAAGGAAGCCGCTCCCCCTTCAAATACGATCAGATGTCCCGTATCAGGCGGAAAATAAATCCAATCTGGACGGGTCACCCTAATCAGGGTCCCACCGCTGGTTTCAATCAGAAATGGCCGAAATGGCCGATAAGCTGCCTGTTTGTGAATCTGCTCAATCATTCTCGTCTTTCTAAACCTAATAGGTTTTATTGCCCCCGGCAATACCGAACCAGTCCGGGCAGCTCTAACTCCAGGCTCCGAGTAATCTGTTCAATGTAATCACCGGGATCGAGCCGGATCTGGTAAGGCTCAAAACTGATCGCCATCAGCTTGGCAAAGCTCGGAACGTCAATCACCTCCGGGACACTCACGCTTTCGCCGCTAGAGTTGGTGGCCAGGACCAGCCCATAGCCGCACAACAGGCCATTGCGGATCTTGAATCGCGGCCAGACGGGCTCTCGCAACAGCCCGTTATCATCTACCCAGATGTCCAGGTCCAGCTTGCAACCAGCGTAGGGCGCACCTAACCGGCACACGGTAAAGCAATCGCACATCAGCACTTGATGCCATACGTGGATTTCGTTCACGATTTCAATCGCGTGGACCTGCGCCTTGAACGGATCGATGAAAAAGCCTCGCAAGAATTTCGTTTTCATTTCAATCGAGCCCTTCGCCATCACCTAGATGTAGTATGGCTACTTGACGCCCTTTCTCGTCCAGCTTGGCCAGATAAGCGCGAATCTGCGGTTTACGCGAGTTTCTGCCTGCCTGATACGCTTGTGGGTAGCCTTCCTCGCGACCCTGTTTCTGGCCTACTGCCAGTCCGGCTAGGAAGCCGATAATTGCGCCTACTAATAATCCTATCATTGGTTCTTTCGTTGTTGGTTCGCTGGTTAGTTCCAGCAGTCTGGCGACCGTCTAGCCCGATCGCCAGCATAGCTAAAACTTCCGTCCGTGACCTCGTGGTTGCTTGGTCAAGGTCGCGTTATGCGCCTTGGCCATCCGCATCGTTAGCCCTCGGGAGTGATGCTCCGTGTGATTATGCACCTTGGCCACGTGCACCGTTCCGAACGCTATGGTGCCAGCGCCGAGCAAGTGGATTATTCCTCTCATCCGCGCCTTTCTGCTAACTGCACTTGGTAGCTGTCCAGTTCGCCTGTCACCCGTTCAAATGCCGCTACCGCTTCCTCGATTCGCCCGACCGTCACGACCTCGCCTTCACCCCAGGCCAGCCAGTAGCCTCTGGAGCGCTCAAGCTTATGCAATCGACCGTAGTGAGCAGCGCCCTTCACGATCACATAGTCGTGGACTAGGAGCGTCACATCGACCATTCCGAATACGTTCATCTGTTTGGTTCTTTCTTTACTGTTGGTTTTTGCAAGAGTCGCACAGTTTCTGATAACCATGCGACTCTTGGATTTTGGACGGCCTTAAGCCGCTACTAATTCAGGCGTTTCCACCTTGGCTCGCTTGCCTCGCTTGCTCGTTATCGGAGCACTCGGCTCGGCGAAGATTGGTTTGGTCGCTTGCAATATCCAGGCGATCTCCGCATGCAATTGGCGCTTGGTCGCCTTCCCGATCCAGCCGGAATTGTCCGTGCCTAGGATCTTATGATTCAGCTCGTTCACACGGTCCCGCAGCGTACCCAACTCGCAGGGATCATAGAGGTTTCCGATTTCGCTTCTCGTCATAGTTTTTTTCAGTTTCTTTTCTGTTGGTTGCAGCTTCACTGCTGCCTACTGGCCATCCGTAGACGGCCAGTGTGGCAACTGTCCTTATCTGCCCAGGATAAAGTTGATCGCCTTGTCAGCTTGGCTCGCCGCCGTCACTAGCACGGTCGGGTCCTCCTTCAGCCTGCCTAGCCAGTTCTGCAGATAGGCCACGCTGTTGCGTTCGACCTGCTCATAGGTCCCACACATGTGGTCCAGACCACACGCTCCGATCTCCGCCACCAGTTCTTCCTTCCGATAAAAATCGTCACCATGGCTCTTGCCGAAGGTCCGATTTAACCGGCTCTGGCTTCCCGTCGAATGGACCAGCTCATGGAATAGGACGTTGTAGTAAGCCGCCGAACTCACAAAGCTGCCACGCTTGGGCATCTCGATTTTATCCACTGCTGGCATATAGTGAGCATGCTGGAACCCATGTTTCACTTGCGGGCCTCTGTCGCTGTAACCTTTGACGATTCGCTCAGCGGACAGGATCTCTGGATTGATCGGTTCAGCACTCGGCAGTCCGTCGCAATCACTCGCATTAATTACCGTGTAGTAGCGCATCAAGTAACCCATGCGCTCTTCCTTGGTTCCATCGGCCAGTTTCTTCTCGTAGGGCTCACGCTTCACAAAGAGAATTGGCCATCGTTCCGCATCCGTCTTGATCTCTGCGCCAAGCTCCTTGGCTTGGTTGTAGGTGAGGAACCGCTTGTCCTCATATCCGCTATAGGCCAGCATCATTGCATTGATGCCAGTGTATTCGCGGCCCTTGATATTACGCGCCGCTTGGGATGCCACTCGCCACGGCTTCTGCCAGGGCAACACTTGGCTAGTCTCGATTAACTCGATGAGTCGGTTAGTTACAATTTCGATTGGTTTCATTTTGTTGGTTCTGCTGTTGGTTGTTAGTCGTTGTAGCCAAACGCAAACCTAGTCACGATCGGCTGGTACCCGGTTATGTGTGAGCGTCCAGTCTCAAACTCGGCTAACACCACTCGTTGCCGATCGGCCCTTGGAAGTGCCAAATAGTCAGCCGGAGACAGCTCTATGATTCGCGTGCTCCAGTGTCCACCTATCCGAACGCTCATGCTCCCGTCCTCATGCATCACAAGCTTGTTTGGTGAGTAGCGCATTCCTATTTGCCCTCCTCGCTACCCAGAACTTCGTTCCACGTGAGCGTAATGAGTGAATCGCTCACCTCGTCGTAGACTATCGCCTTGATCTGTTGGTTCATTTTGGTTCGCTTACTGTTGGTTTGCTGGAATTTTTGTCCAGTGAGCCAATGTTCCACACTTCAACCAAAACTGTCAAATCCTAACAGGTTCTGACAACGACTTACATAGTAAAATTGCCGAATTTAGTTCGCTTGACTGGCTCAACTCACGCTCGCCATAATGCGATCACATCACACACTTGCCTGGCCGCCAGTGGAGGCCCGCGTAGCATTATGCGCAAACGCATCACGTTGACGTAGTACGCGCTTTGGCGCTATCGTTGCGCATCATGAGCGCGCCCCTCTTCCGCAAACGCTCCGATGTGCCGTGGGCATTCGTTCGCGAGCTTTGGGAACAAGGCAAAACTTGCTACGCAATCGCCGATCTGTTCAAAATTCCACCAACTACAGTTTTCGACAGAGCTAAACGCGAAGGCTGGCCAAGGCTCGTCAAACGCACCAAACGCGCAAACGGTACGCTTCTTCCTCGCGCTCAACGCGACTTGGACGGCTTCACTAAAGACCAATTCGAAATCCTCGTGAAACGAGCTTTCCGTCACCTCAAAGCGCTACCAGATAAGCAACTCATTAATCACATGGCAGAAATTCGCTCTCTCCATGACGTGTGCGCACGGACCTTTGGCTGGAATGCAGTCCAATCAACGCGCGCGAACGGTTCGCGTAAATCGGGCCGGACGCGCAGCTCGCGCTCGCCTGACTACACGCACGAGGATGACTCACTGGATTCTGAGACTGGTCACACTCCCTAGGGACTACAATAGATCCGCCATCATTCGGCCAGCTTTGGCCTTGCCATTAGCTCGGCACGATTAGCTCGTAAGCAGCTCGGCATCAGGATGATGCACAAGGAAACCGATAGTTCGTGTGCGACCGTCCCCCCGTCGACGGGTGGGCAGGAAACGCGCGACGCCGCCTCACCCGATACCCCAGGTTGGATAGATTCTTATTTTCTGTGGTGAGACGAGAATCCTTTTTTTTGGAGGTGACTGATTATCCGATTATCGGAAGTCGATAATTTGGTTTGGAAACGAGGGATCTAGGCATAGGAGTTCCTCACCGGGGGCTTACGGTTTTGGGATGGGACGAGCTTGCTCGCTCCGCTGGGTGCTCCGCACGGCCAAAGGATCTACGATCCTCTGGACACCTTCTGCCGGTACCGCTTCGCTACCGTCGCGCTAGCGCTCCGGCCCGGTATGCCGTAGGCGTTTTTTTTTCTTTGGTCGATGAAATTCGCGGCAGCGCTTTCGCTGGCCACGTCAGTGAGGGGACTATTCTACTAAAAGGAGTCAAGGATAGAGTCGAGCAAAAACGATATTATCGATGAAGTAGTGGGTGAGTATTGATTAAATCGATGTGACAAAAGCTGTTAGGATTTGATAGGAATTGTTCCTCGTGGAACATGTCTTCGGGAAAATGGATATAAGACTGAAGTCCAATATTTCTGGTATTAATAGGTTTGACAGAAACTGATGGCTATTACTAGGTTTTGTAGGGACCCCCTATGAGCGAAGAAGGAGAACGAGTTAAATCACGGATGCAGGAGATCGGGCGGCATGTGAACTCACGCATCCCGAAGGGCTGGGGTTTTGTGGTGTTGTGTTTTACCTACGGTCCTGGTGGGGAAATGCATTACGTAGCCAGTAGCGAGCGGCTCGACATCGTACAGGCGATGCGGGAATGGATTCAGATTACTCGGGCTGGCTATGCGACTCATCAGGCTGATGAAGAGAGTGCGCTTAAAAACGAGTTTGAATTTTGGTGGGCTGAACAACTCAAGCGGCAAGAGACCAGCAGTTTCCGGGAAGAGATGGAAGCCTGGAGAGAAGTCGCCTACGACGCATTTGTAGCCGGGATGGAATTTGAGAACGAGAAAGGACACTCGACCGATGACTGAACAAGAAGCCGCATTCTGGGCAAAAAGATGCGCGTTTCCTTATCTGCCGGAACCGATTGGAGAGTTTGAGGTTAACGGCAGCGAGGTGCCCGTGTGGCTGCGCAAGGTGGGTCAATGGGATCAGAGGCTCTTGCACCTGGAGACTTTGAAAGAGCACGGTGGCTCGATTGTGATTGCTGGCCGGAGCCGGTTAGAGAAGGGCGTTGTTCTCTATCTCTTTGGGCTACGCGGAGTGGAAGAGACCCGTAAGATCCGCTCGACTGGACTCATTCTGCTTCCCCTGACTATCGAGGCCGAAGCGGTGGCAGCGCGGATTATGTTTGCGCTGGTCAACGAGTTTGAATCGCTAGCGCGTAACCAGGGCGCTCAGATTGCCCGGCACTATGAAACGGAGGCCAGCTAGCAATGGATGAAGATTTTGAAGAAGTGCCTTCTCCCCCGGAAGCCTGGACTGAAGACCAGCTCAAAGATTTAAAGAGCTGCGCGATCAGTCTCTATCTCATGTACAAGGCGGTCGAGGCCCCGGAAGCCTACAAGGAAATGGTCGCCTTCAGCGCCAAGTGTTTAAGCGAGAAATGGGAGATGGAACGCCCGCGCGTCGAAGCGGCCTTGGGTGAGACCATGATGTTTTTAACCAAAGCCGATTGGTGCCACATCATTCTTAACCGGGGCGGCAACTACACCCATGCGGCCAACGCGGACCCCAAAGAGGTCAACGATAATGAAGCGCTTCTAGAGTTTTTCCAGGACGGCTTGGCGATGATTCCGCCCCGAAACGAATCGAAGATTATTTTACCATGAAGGAACAAAGCGAACATAACAAAACCAACGTCGAGGGCCTGGTGACCGTCTGGGTTGGACCAGAGATGAAAGAAGAACTGCGCGCGAAGTGTAAGACTTACGGGATCAGTCTATCCGCTGCGGCTCGATTCCTTTTCCGGCGCTGGTTAGCCGCTCAACAGAAAGTTTCCAGGGCGAAAGAGGGCTAGCTAGCAGTAAAAAAAAAGCGCTGGTCGAAATATTTTCAGCAGTTTCGGCCAGCGCTTGGACACATGGAAGGATCAAAAGAACAATGAGCACCAAAGCTCACAACAAAGTAGATGTCCGAGTTGAATCAATCAATCCAGAACTAGCAAAAAGTTACTTGAATAAAATGGGCAAGAACCGGCACGTGACCCAGCATCACCTCAAAACTTTAGTGCGGGACATGAAGGCCGGGCGCTGGGTTTTTAACGGTGACCCGATCCGGTTCAATGGCGAAAAATTAATCGACGGCCAGCACCGGCTCAACGCGCTAATCGAGAGTGGCAAAACGTTGGATTTTGTTGTTATTCGCCAATTGCCCAAGGAAGCTTTTGATACGATGTGGCGAGCCGGAGAAACCGTCCATCATCAAATGAACGATTACCTGCCTGACTCAATGAATGCGAAAGGCGATTACGATGACCCGGAGCGCCTGCAACGCCTACTTAAAATAGCCAGGGCGATCGAGGCGGTACTCCCCGAGGGCTGGCATTACGCCTGTATAATCAGTGACAAGGAGGTCACTGAAGCCAGCACCAACATGATTTTTAATAGCGAGAGCCCGGAAGTCAGTGAAGCGATGACCATCGAGTTGATCACCCGGTTCGCACGTGGCGTCCGGCCCAAACAAATATGACTCAGGTCATCCTCATTTTTATTAACGCCCTTCTCATTCTCTGTAACGTTGCGCTCTCGATTGGAGGTTGGCGTTTGATGCTCCGGGCCCGCGCTCATATGGCTCAGACCCAACTGAACCTAGAGGAGGCGGAGCGATTACTTGCTGTTGCTGCTGCCATGGGAAATTTCCCCCACTTGATTACCCATGAAAAAAAACAAAAACAAACACGTGGTACTTCGGTACCGGATTCTATCAATCCCTGGAGAAGGCAACCCAACTAGTTTCACCTTGCCGCGCTGTGTCGCCGAGTTAGCTGAGAAGAAGGCGCGCAAAAAAAAGATACCTTTAGCTGAACATCTATTTCAGATAATCGACCGGGATCTAGATATTCCGGTCCCTTTGAGCAAAGAACGGATCGAAGCCGGTCACAAACTCTGGATCGAAGAGTTCGAGCTGGTTCGGGCCTCAGGCAAGCCGTTTCGATTCGAAGTCGAGGTTGATTGGCCGCACGCCGACGAACTGGAAGCGCGAGCCCATAAAGAGAAACGCTCGCTACCGGAATATCTGATGTCAAAAATTGATTACCTCCTTATTGGATCTGTCACCCTGCTCCTGGCGGGCCTTTATGATAACCTGATATGAGCGAAGAAGAACTGCTTGAACAAGTTGCCCAAGCCTTACTCAAAGCCGAGACGCGCGAAGACATTCGCGCAGCTCTGGCGCCCTTGAGCGCTGAGCAGCGGGCCGAACTCGGACTGGTATGAGCGCGGCTGAGATAACGATCAAGCGAGCTGAACCTCCCAAGAACGGCTGGCACGCGACTCTAGCCAACTACGGCGCTTACGGGATGACTTCCGCTCAGGCACTCGATAATTTAATTAGTCGCATGATCGATGACGTGATCGAAACCGAGAGCACGCGCATCGCTAACGAAATCGCAATTCAAAGCCGATGACTGACGAACTAACTTTTCGTTCGCGGCCACTGCCGCGTTACGGTGACGTAGTGAAGCGCTGGGATATGGGCATCGGCATGATCTACGCCGTGACCAAGGACGGCAGCCTCATGATCGCATTCGAGTCCGGTTGCGTGTGCTGCGGCTACCAAGGCTTAGAATACGTCGGTTCAATCTACGATCTGAATCACGAACAAACGGCGCGCGAAGCGCCTGCCCAAGGGCTGGACGCGGATGACTAGAGCTGAACATTTGGAGTGGTGTAAGCAGCGAGCACTGGAATATGTAGATGCGGGCCAGCTACAGAACGCTTTTGCATCGATGGGAAATGATCTGAATAAACACGATGAAACTAGGGATCACCCAGGCATCAAGCTTGGGCTACAAATGCTTATTATGGGGCAATTAAACGCACCGGAGTCCATGCGTCGATACATTGTAGGATTTCGTTAACGCCGTCGCCGCAAAAGCAACTGGAATGACCAACAAACCAATCTTGTGTCTGGACTTTGACGGCGTGATCCACGCTTACACCAGCCCCTGGACTAACCCGGAAACGATCTCTGATTCGGTCACGCCCGGTTTCTTTGATTGGGCTCAAGAGGCGGGCAAGCTCTTCCGGCTGGTCATCTATTCGAGCCGGAGCAAGAGTCCCGACGCGAAGTTTGAAATGAACAAATGGTTCTTGCGCGAATTCGCTGCCTACCGTGCTGCCGGTGGTAAAGCGGATTTGCCATCGATCGAGTTTGCTCACGAGAAGCCAGCCGCCTTTTTGACGATCGATGATCGGGCCGTTTGCTTCGACGGTGATTGGAACAATTTTGTTCCGGCCCGCATGCGAGCGTTCAAACCCTGGAACAAACGATGAGCGATGAAGAGACTGAAGCTTGGGTCGTGTGGAGCGAGGAACACGCAGCGTGGTGGGCCAGAGGTAAACGGGGTTATACAACGAGCCTCGCGTGCGCTGGCCGTTACAGCCCAGAAGAGGCACGAGCCATCTGCGCGAACGCCAACGCCTATTGCGCGCCCGGCACCTGGAATGAGTGCGCGATGCCGGACCCTTTACTGAAGGCCGAATGAAATGACGCACTCACACGAAGTCTTAGAGTCGGTTTCGATGCCGAAGCGGATCGCCAATTTGCCGCGCGATCCTGACCGGGGCTACCCAGTTCCCTTCTTTGTTGCCTATATCGATGGCAAACCCGATTTCCGCATTGCCGATGATGAGAAGCGCCTCCGGTGCATCAAAGAAAAACTGTGTTGGATCTGTGGCGAAAAACTGGGCCACTACATCGGCTTTGTGATTGGGCCGATGTGCACCATTAACCGGATCAGCACCGAGCCGCCCATGCACCGGGATTGCGCTAACTATAGCGTCCGGGTCTGCCCATTTCTGTTGAATCCAAATCAGAAACGCAATCCCAAGAAGGTCGATGTAGTGATCGATAACCCAGGCGGCATCATGATCAGTCGTAATCCGGGTTGCATGGTTTTGTGGATGGCTAACGGCTACGATTTGGTGCGCGATCGCGAGGGAAAAATATTGTGCGCAGTAGGTGATCCGACTGCGCTTTATTGGTATGCGGAAGGCCGAGCCGCGACCAGGGCCGAGGTCCTCGAATCGATTGAGACCGGTTTACCCATTTTACGTGAGCTAGCCCACGAACAGGGTCCGGCAGCCGAAGCCGCTCTGGAGCGAGCACTGGTGCGCGCCATGAACTTAGTCCCAAAATGAAGCCCAAACAGGAACGCCGCCGTCTGCGAGAGCTGTACGCGAAGATTCCAACCTTCAAATGCATCGAGGGTTGCACCGATTGCTGCGGGCCGGTCCCGGCCACACGCGAAGAGCGTCGGCTTAACCCCGAGTTTCTCCCCACCGCCGCCGACATCATTCACGTGCTGCAGAACGGCGCAGCGAGCCAGGAGGAACTTAAAGCCGCACCACGCCTGGCTGATTGGGCTTACGGCGCCGGATGCCTCTCCTGCCCTTACGAGATCGCGCACGGCGGTTGCGCGATCTACGATGACCGGCCATTCTTGTGCCGAATCTACGGCACGACCCAGAACCTGCCCTGCCCGCATGGCCGCGCACCGGAGAAGATGCTCTCTCTTGGAGAAGAGCGCTCGCTGATGCATTCCTACCTGGAGCTGTTCAAGTGAAGACAATAGAACAGTGGAAAGATGAACTAACCGAGTTCTTTCGTCGTCGTCCTGGCGCTTCTATGGCTGAGATAGCCAGGCTACTACCCGATGCCAGGGGCGAGCGCAGCCTGTGTGCAGACCAGGAAGGCACGATCCTGATTTGGCCGGATCTGGAGCAGAACCTGGTGACTGCCTTATGCCAAATGATGAATAGCGGAGAAATTGAAGTGAGGCCCTGCCATGTGCTGATCTACCTCATCGATGGTTGCGTGCTCCAAATGCCGATCGCCAAACAAATGAAGAGGCCATACAAAAAAACCCATTGGCTACCGGTCACTTTGTCCCTCAAATGAGCGACTTCGGTGGCCAGGACCAGCGCTTTTTCCGCTGGGGAGTTTCATAGTAAGCTAGGAATTAGCGGGTTGGGCGGAAGGAGGGTAGCCATCGACGTAGGATTTGCAACGCCCGCGCGGGGAGGGAGTAGTGGGAGCGGGCCAGCCATCGATGAAAGATTTAACGGAATGGGTTTTGGAGTGAGAGGGGGGAGGATAGGCGGTGACGTAGCTTTTGGCGATTGGAGTAGAAGCCTTGCTGGGAGGGGTGACGGCACCGGCTTGTCCACTGCCTGAACCACCGCTACCGCCGCCACCACCGCTGACGGGGATAGTCAGGAATTCGTAGGCACCCATATCCCACAAGCCATCGCCGCCGCGGGTATTACCATCGGGGTCGAGTTGGACGGAGTGGGTAGCGCCGTTGGGAGGAGAGGTAGCGGGATTAATGAGAGCGCGCCCGACGTTAATCCCGCGGGCGTTGGCGCCGAAGAAATGGAAATCGCCGCTATTGGGGGCTTTGAAGGGCGGGACGATATTGTAGAGAGCGCCAGGTTCACCTGTGGGATTGGAGGTGTCGTAGGCGTTATGGTCGTGGGCCCACCCGCCTTGGAAGCTGGCACTGGCCCCTACCAGGATATTGTTCTGGAACTCGCAGCCTGAGATGGTGCCGGTGCTGTTATCGAGTCTGGCACCCAAGGGGAGATGATAGATGGAGTTATTCCAGATATGGACATCGGTGGCGTTGGCGGCTTGATCGACCTCGAAGGCTCGAGCATTGGAGCTAGGCCAGTCGGCTGCGCCGAAGAGGCAGTTACCGTAGATCCAGGCGTGAGTGGTGTTGAAGTTAAGGAAGATGCCTTCGACGGTGAAATTGTAGCAGCGGTTATTACGGACAGTGACGTTGGTGCATTCGCCGAAACTTATCACGTTGGGATGCATGACACCTGGATTACCGGTGCCGGAATCGTGCAGCAGGCAACCTTCGATGAGCATGTTATTGAAGACACCGGCATTAACGGCAAAGAAGATAGAGGTGTCATGCGGACCACCGACCTCGCAGGAGGAAATCGAGTAATCGGACTTCAGTGGGGTGCCGGTGATGTCGAACCCGCGCATGTCGCCGACCTGGGCACTGATTCCCGGCCAGATGGAGATGCAGGAAATGTTCTTGAGCACGATGTGATCGGTAGGGTTGTTGCCGCTCCAAACACCGGCTTCGCCTCCTCCACTTCCTCCGGTGTTGCCCCATTTAACTAGGAAAGCAGAGGCCAGCCCAATCGGAGCGCTTCGCCCGTCGAGGGTGACGTACCGGACGGGGCTAGAAAGAGCGCCGATAGTAATTCCTACTCCACCGACAGCGTTGATAACGATCTGGGTTGTGGCAAAAGATGGGCTCCAGCCGGGAGCAGCTACGGGAACTGCATCGGAAGAGATCGCTCGCAATATCTGGATCGGCTGACCGGCTACTCCCCCTTTGTTGATTGGCAAAGCTTGATAGTTGCCGCCAGCTACCCAGATGTTGTCTCCAGATCTGACACTTACCCAATTGATGTTGGCGAATTCAGTGAAGGCGTTATTCCAATCGCTTCCGTCACCGGTTCCGGTGGCGGCTGTGCGGACGTAGAAATTAGGCATGTTTTTTTGGGTTTCTCTTGGGTTGGCGGGACGATTGGCTAATGATGATAACCTACCTCCCATACAGTTTCCAGAAGCTCTAGAACCAAACGACGCAAGATGATAACTGACCCTGATAATCACAGCGTGCCTCTTGACACCTACACTTGCCCGCGCTGCGGACGCGCGTGAGCTACAACCCCAACGACGTGCGCGAGCGCTACTGTGGCGCTTGCCACGCCTTCGAGGATGACCTCCGGCGGCGCTCTCAATTTCATTCTTGGCCGAAAGTGAGGCGGAATCCAAAATAAAACCGGATTTTACGAGAGAAGGCTAACTAGACTCAAAATCCAGTCTGAAGCGATTCAGGTGTGGGTTCGATCCCCTCCATCGGCACTCCCTAAACTCTCGTAAGACCCTCTAAATCCATCACTTACGAGGAGACTACCCTAATCCTATCCTAATCCTATCCCACCCTAATCCACCACTGAGATAGTCTTAATCGCGACCATTTTGGTGGCGGAAGTGGGTAGAAACACCGTTGTCGCAATCCTGTTGACATACCGAGGGGGTTGAGTTATTAGGTTTCGGCAAATGAATCCATATCAACGGCTCCTCGGAGTCATACAATCGAACGGCAAGCTCAATAGCTATTTGGAGAGCAGTTGGGCACGCCGGAATTACACCAGCGAGAACGCCGTCTTTGTCGAGTTTTACCAGAGCAACCGCGACGATGTTTGGGAAGTCTTAGGCGATAAGGCCAGGGTTTCAAGGCGGGGGTTGGCCCGCTACGTTGGTGATCTCATCAGCCGATACCGAGTGGCAAGGGCTCAAGACTTCGAACACGGGCTTGGCATGGAAGCCTTCGAGATAGTGGCTCGGTGGGCAAAGCCAGCCGCTAAGGAGGTGCAGTGAGCAAAATCAGGACTGTAATCGAGGATAGCGCGCTGCCCTCAGGATGGATAAAGTACCGGAGCGAAACAACCGGCAAAATTACTTTCCAGGTCACAGCCGGAGTGGTAAACGGCAAAAAGATGCGCCAAGAGTTTGGCGAGCATCGTTACGGTTCGGTTCGCAATGCGCTGGCAGCAGCCAAGAACTGGGAAAGCGAAATGGAACGCGAGATCAGAGTGAATCGCTCTAGCGTCATTGAACTTCCTCCTCGCGATCGCTGGGTCTACTTGGCCTACATCGAAAAGATCCGCGAAGCTGGCATGACGCTCCAAGAATGCATTGAGGAGGGGCTCAAACGCCGTCAGGAACACACGGTTAAGCGAAGCATTACGGTACAGCACGCAGTCGAAGAGTTTCTCCGCTACAAACGCGCTCAGAAGTGTAGGGAGAGCTATTTCAAATCGATGGGACCAATGCTGAAAGGTTTTGCCAAAGGCTTCGATGGGGCCAAGCTCAATGAGATCACCCACGAGCAGATTGAGGAATTCTTGGGTCGTCGCCAGATAAGCGACGGCACCTGGAACAACTGGCGGCGGGATTTGCGCACGCTTTTCAACTTCGCCAAGAGCGAGCGTAATGGCTGGATCAAGGTCAATCCGGCTGAGAGCATTGTGCACAAAAAAGTCGACCGGGGAGCAGTGACGATCCTCCAAATCGATGAGGCTAAAAAGCTCAATGAGGCCAAAAAGGTCTTGGCTAAAGCGGTCGAATTTTATCCTCGGCTGGTGCCGTTTTTGGCTCTTGGTATGTTTGGTGGGATACGCCGAGAAGAGCTGCAAAACGCGCAGTGGGAAGACATCCATTGGGAGCATGGAACCGTGGAAGTGCATAGCGCTAAAAACCGAGACGTGCCTAGTCGCTACGTTCACATGCAACCAGTCCTGGTTGCGTGGCTCACCAAGTACCGGCAGGAGTCCGGTCCGATCTGCACGATGCAGTACGCCCGGCGCAATGATCTGCAGGCCCTGTCCATCAAAACCGGGGTCGATTGTAGCGATAACATCTACCGGCATTCCTTTGGCTCCTACCATTACGCGGCCTTCGAAGACAAACAGAAGACGATGCTAGAGATGGGGCATACCAGCCAGGCGACCTTTGATCGCTACTACAAGCGGGCGATCCCGAAGCGTATTGCCCTTACCTACTGGGAGCTGACACCAGAGGTCGTGCTCCCAGCTGCATGAGAGGCCCTCCGTGGCGCTTGTTCGCTCTACTTGGCTAGCTTCGCCTTCTTTGCGGGCCGCGTGCGCTTTGCCTCTATCGCATTATGCACGCTCTCCTGCATAACCGCTCCTGGGGGCCGGGTCCACTTGTAAGGACTCTTGGCCCTCTTGGCTTCTCCGCTCGGGTGGCGTTCGACCACCAAGGGCGCGTCCCCTTTATCGAGATCGGCCATCACTAGCAGCCGCAAATAATCGGTGCGCGTGAGTCGCAGCTTTGCGGCGCGCACATCGATTTCCTCTTTCATGGAAGTCGGCAAGGAAAACGAACAGGTTGTATGTGGATCGTCAAGCATAGTTGGTACGAGCTAGATACGCATTAGGTGGGTAATTCGGACGTATTGGTATGGGTAGCTATGCTACATTTTGTTAGGTCTTGTCAATTAAAAGGTTGCTGGCCAGGGGCGCGTAAAGTGGATAAAAGGTTACCATTCCGTAACAGTTAAAGCCTCTGTAATACTGGATAAGTATGAGAAAATTCGCTCCAGCTTCTCTTGACAAATCCTGTCAGCTTCTGATTTTCTCTATCAAGGGAATCCCTCCCGTCCCTCGCCATGGCTGACGATGACCTTCTCACCTACAAGGAAGCGGCTGAGTATTGCCGCTACAAATCAATCAAACCGTTGCGCGCCGCCGTGCGCAGACGCGAACTCAAAGCAATGCGACCCAGCTACAATCGGGTTGTGTTTTTCAAAGGTGAACTTAAGCGTTGGCTTCAAACCAAGAAAAAGCGAATAATCCCATGTTCTGTTTCCTCGTCCAAATCGTCATACTCGCCCTCGGCTTCATCCTCGGATGGATCGGATGTCTCCTCTACGGCGTCTATTTCCTTCGACGAAAGCTGACTCGGCAGGTTGGTCAGAGCCCATTGCGCTGGCGATAAAGCCTTTTTTAAAACCCCCCACTTATCAATTCCTAACAACTCCTGACAAATGAGCACCGAAGCCAATCCGTTCGCGGGCGCCGTCGATGGCGAGACCGAAGGCAAAGAGACCGTGCGCAGCGCGCGCCTAGAGGTGATGCCTCCCACCGTGATCGAATCTCTCAACCGGGCCGAGATCGATGTAGCGATCACTACGGCCAAGCGCTACCCGCGCGACATCGATAACTCGCTCCGGAATATCAAAACGCTCGCGATTAAGAACGGCGACATCGCCGCGACCTGCTCTTACGGAGTGCCGCGCGCCGGAAAGGTGATCGTGGGCCCGAGCGTGCACTTCGCTCGGATCATTGCTACCTACTGGGGCAATATCAATGCTCTGGCGCGCGTGGTCGATGCCGACCGGGACAACGCCACCTGTCAGGGGGTCTGCCACGACATGGAAACCAATTACCGCTTTGCGATCGAGATCGAGTGGCCAGTCCAGCCACCGCATAACGATACGCCAGAGCGCTGGAAGGATCAGATGCGCCTGGCCAAGGATGCAGGCACCGCCGTTGCTTTCCGGCGCGCGGTTTACGGGTGTCTGCCCTACGCGCTATTTCGTCCGATCTGGAAAGAGACGCAGTTTGTCGCAGGCGGCAAAGGTAAGAGCTTCGAGGAGCGAAAAACCAACATGTTCAGTGCCTTTAAAGAGCTAGGAGTAAATGAGCAGGAGGTCTGGGCTTTCCGGGGCTATACCGGCAAAGAAGCAATCACCGCTGAGGATCTGATTGAACTCTATGCGCTCATTACTGCGATCACTGATAAGATGGTGACAGTTGAAGAAGTCTTTGGTCCACGCGGGACCGCTGCGGTCAAGGCGCAAATTCCAAAATCCAAGGCGCAAAAAACCAAAGCCCCAGATGAACCCGATAAAGCAAAGCCGACTCAAACTGAACAACCCAAGGATGCGGCGAAAAAAGAAGAACCGCCAGTACCAACACCCGCCGAGGCGTCTCCGCAAGAAAAGCAACAGCCAGCAGCAGAGCCGTCAAAAAAAGACGACCGGCCCAAAGTCGAAAACATCCTTGTGGCTCAAATCAAAGATCGCCTCACAAACGCTGGGGTAAATGAGGCGCAGTTCTTAGGCTGGCTGCGCAAGATCGGATGCATCGGGCTCTCGGTCACGATGTTAGAAACCGTTGCGGAGAAGTGGCTCAGGATGGCGCTCTCGGATTGGGAAGGAGTCTTGGAACAACTCAAGGAGAAACAAGTCGATGCCTGAAATTGAAATCCCAGCGCACGTTCGTTATCCGCGCGGCAGCGCGTTCTGGATCTACTCCAACTGCGACATTTCTTTCGAGCTGATGCATAAGGCCGGGGAAGAACCAGCGACGGTTTTTGCCGACAAAGGCACTAAATTGCATTCGGTCTGGGCCGGACGGCTGTCCCCGACTGCGCTCAGCAAAGAAGAATTCGAGGATTGGGAAGATGGCGAGGACCGCTACCAGCTGGCGCTGCGCACCTGGTTGCAAGGCGAAGAGAAGCCGCACCTGCTCATGACTGAGCACCGCTTCTGGATGCGGATGGGACTGAGGCCGATCTATTCGGGGCAACCGGATAAGGTGGCAGTGGTTGGCCCGCGCGCGTTCATCCCTGACTTTAAAAGCGGGTGGCATCCACCGGATGCGATTAGCGCCACCAACTCGCAGCTGCGCTCCTACGTCCCGCTGGTTCATCAGGAGATTGAAGGCATCGAGGAGATCACGGTCAAAATCGTTAAACCTGGGAAACAAGATCCAGCCGCAGTTTTCAATAAAGACGCGATTCTCGACGCGACCGCTTGGGCGATTGAGGTAGTGGGCCGGATCAAAGCGCCGGGTGAAAAGAAACCTAACCGTGGGGCCTGGTGCCAATACTGCTCGGGCAAAGTGTTGTGCCCGCTCTGGCGGGACGAACTCAAGAGCTTGGCGGTACTCAAAGTCAATGCGGTTGCCGAAGTCACTGACCAGGTGCTGCGCGAGATGGGCCCGCGCCTCTCAATAGCTAAAAAGGTAATCGAGCGCTTGGAAGCGTGGTTAGAAAAACGAGTCAAAGAAGTCCCAGAGCTTTTCCCAGAGTGGCGGATCGAACCCGGCGACGAACGGCGGAAGGTGGTTAATCTCTCCAAAGCCTTTGGAATTCTGCATGAGGCTGGAGTCACGCCAGAGGAATTCATCGCCGCCTGCGATGCGCCGGTCGGCGAACTGGAAAACCTCTTTAAAATTCACAAGGGACTCAAAGGCGCAGTGGCACAAACCGAGTTCAATAAAGCGCTGGGCGATGCGATCGAGAAAAAACGCAACCGGGATAAGCTGGTCTACATCCCGAGCTTACCACAAGGCAATGGTGAACCGGCCAGGCGAGAGGAAGAGGAACACGCGGAGTTGCCTTTTGTTTAAATTCAGCAGAGCAATTAAAAATGGAGCTAGAACTATGGCTCGGCGGTTACCTTATACCCAGCCTCAACTCGACCTACGGGAAGATGTGGGCCAACAAGTACGCGATCATTGGGGAAAAGCGCAAGGCCGAGCGCGCCCTATTGTCCGCATTACTCGCTACGCAATCCAGCTCCTCGATGAGTTCGACAACCTCAAAGGAGCTGCCAAGTTCCTTATTGATCAGCTCCGCTATTCAAAACTTATCCGCGAAGATCGAGCGACGGAAGTCGAGATCGAAGTTACGCAAGTCAAAGTTAGCCGTCGTGTTGAAGAAGGGACCCATGTCAAAATCTTTTATCCAGCTCAACCCGCATCTGGCTCGCGCGCGGGAGTTGGCAGAGTCACCCTTCCTGTAGAATAACAATGCCATAGGAATGCCATTATTATGATCGGCAAAATCTTGAGCGAAGAAGAGACCACTCGGCTCAAAGAGCGGATGAAGCGCATGGCCCAAGAGTTAGAGGAGTACGGCAACGGCGCGGTCGTGTTAGCTTCGATCGAGGATAGCGACGGCGCTTACATCATGCATTGTCGCAAAGGAAACTTTCAGCTGATTCGCGGCATGGTCTACGAGTATTTCTACGATTGGCGCTGTGGAGCGGTCAGCGCAGGAACGGTTAATGATGACGATGGATCGAGCGACGAAGCCGAGATCCGTGAATGATCAACTTGAATTCGCAGCCACCGAGAAGACTCCGCCAAAGTCCTTAGCTCAGCACTTGGAGGACATTTGCCGCCGGAAACACGGAGGCAATCCTGAAAGCGAAGAGGCCAATCGCTCGACTGCCAAAGCCCGCGATCGCAAGCGTGTTCTTGAGGCCATCAGATCCTCCCGGTCCGGCCTCACCTGCCAGGAAATTTCTTTCACCATTCACATGCCCTATACCACTTGTTCGGCTCGCTGCTCTGAACTGCTTCGCGATACGGTCATTATCCGAAAGCCCCTAGGCAAATCCTATGAGCGCCGCCAAACCACTAACGGCAAGTACGCCGCCGTCCTCATTCTAAAAACAACTTGAATAATCAACTGCCAGCGATTCAAGAATCGACGCGAGCCGGTTACATAGCATGGCTCAAAGTTTCAGTGCCGGGCTGGCTCGTACCCGGCAACATCGAGGCTTTCACTCACGCGCTGGGCGATTTACCGAAGGAAACCGCAATCGTTGAGATCGGTTCTTTCTGCGGACTCTCGGCCTGTGTGTTGAGTTACATCAAAACCAAGCTCGCTCTTCCCCACCCGTTCTACACCTGTGATACCTGGGCCTTTGAGAGCTTGTTGTGGTTAGCCGATGATCAGCCTTTTTTCGATTCAACCGTTTTGCGCCACAGTGATTTCAAATCCTATGTGCGCACGAGCTTTCAGCGCAACGTGCTCACCTTTTGTCAACCCGATCCACCGCACAGTTTCGAACTGGATTCCGATAACTTCTTTCTCCATTGGAGCGCGCAGCGGGAGTTGACCGACGTTTTTGGACAGGTCTCCACGCTCGGCGGCCCCATCGGTTTTTGCTACATCGACGGAAACCATACCTACCCGTTTGCCAGGCGCGATTTCGAGAATGCTGACCGGCACTTAGCGCCGCGCGGCTACATTCTCTTTGATGATTCGGGCACCAACGAGTGGCCGGACGTGGCCCGAGTTGCGCGAGAAGTCATCGAGAGCGGGCGCTACGAATTGATCAGTCAGAATCCGCATCACTTGTTTCGAAAGAAGACTTGACCGGTTGTCAGAATCTGACAAGAACAAAGGTAAGAAGGTTGGTTGGAAAGTGTAGAACGTGTCCGCCGTGTAAACCCATGTGTTTTCTGGCGGGGATGGGGTTCCTACGTCTACACATAGGCCCCAACCAGCCTGCCCCATCTCCGCCTGAAGACACGCTACGCTCCTAGAGAAACGGAGGTGGATAAAAGTGTCCAAGTCCAAGCCGACTTGCGAGTTGGAAGTCGTTGGTTACTGCCTAAGCCGAGGGCTCATCGAAGAGGACGGCTCTTACATGTGGAATCACTGGCATGCCAACGGATTTAAGAACGGCAGAATTCCGGTGAAAGATTGGCAAGCACAGATCCGCGCCTGGCAATTAGCCGGTTATTTCCCCAGCCAGAAACCGCAGCGATTTAACGGTTCAAACGGTCACCACCAAAAGATCAATTGGACCAAGCATAACAAGGTCGCCGAAGCCAGCGAGGCGGCGCTCAAACTCAAACAGACCAACTTATGGCCGACGCAGAACTTGTAGGCGACTTGATTGAGAAAGCTGGCTTTAACCCGTTCCCGCGCGGGAAACGGCCCCCAGACGAACAACGCGAATGCCGCTGGTGCGGGAAGCCATTGCGCGCTCCCTACCAGTGGGACCCATTTCATTCGAACTGGGTAAATCTGGTAACCTTGCACGTCGAATGCTCTGAGGAGATGGGAACCAGAGTGCATCAAGGTTTGCCGCTCTTTAAGACCGGAGATGAGTCCGAAGACGAGAAGAAATTCCTGAGCCGGTTTAACGGCTACGACCAGCGCCTGGTGCCAGAGGAACTCAAAACCATCGATGCCCTTTGGGACCAGGCCCAGAAGAAAAACAAGATCCACCTGGTTATCGCTGGACCGGAAGGCAGCGCCAAAAGCCGGACTCTGTACGCACTTTGCCAGCAGATTTTTACAGACTCCAGAAAACGGCCGGCAACGTACACGTTCGAGGAACTGGTGCTCGATCCCGACCGGCACGTCATGCGCACCATGCAAAGAGACCGGTGGGTACTTTTCGATAACCTGGGCCTGGTCGACACCTCTCCCACGGTCAAAGGACTCATTGACGCGGCACTCAAATACCGTTTCAACCGGGACAAACCCACCTTCCTTTCTTGCGATGACGACCGGTTTGCCGACAAGGAATGGAACCGTTTCAGCGACACCGCGCTGATTGTTTTTGTGAAATTCCCCAATGGCTAGTTTGACAATTACTGACAAATCCTATTAAGCTGCCGCGCTAGCGGAGTCCGCTCCAGCGCGGGAAACGCTCTCATACAAAAAACCAGGTCTGGCCCCGAGCCTGGCAAAAACTATTCGGGGCTTTACCAAATGAAAGCTCACAGAGCCAAATCCAGCCGTGGCGGAGGCGCAGGGATGAGCCTCACCCACGATGTCACTGGGGCCCCGCACGACGAAAAAGCGATGCGGGGAGCAAACACCAAGACGGATGTCGAGCCGATGTCGACCTCCGAATTCAAAGGGCACATTTCCAGAGGCCGGAGGCAACTGAATAAATGAGTCATTTTCCGGGACCGGAAGCGCCTTACGGCCCATCTTGTGAAGAGCTTAACCGGATTACTCCCGATCCGGTCTTGCCGCCTTTCGGAGCGGGTAACGCGCTCTTCACACAAATCACAACGCCAGCGCCGGTACGGGTCGCTTTCGGTGGGTCCAGCCCTCAGCGATCGATTCGGCGTATCGAAATACGAAAGTAAGAATGGCCGAAAAAAAATACAAAGAGGGCCGCAAACGGGAAGAGAAAAAGGACAGCCCAGCTGAGCGGATGCGTGAAGCCCGCAAGGAGAAGGCTCGGCGCAAAAAGTAAGGAGGGCCTCCAATGGCCAAATTAACCTCAAAGCAGCGAGCGAAACTGCCAAAGAGTGCCTTCGCTCTTCCATCCAAGGATGGTTATCCCGTCCAGGATAAAGCCCATGCGCGGAACGCTCTTTCAAGAGTGAGTCAACATGGGAGTCCATCAGAGAAGAAAAAAGTCCGGGCAGCGGTCCATCGCCGCTATCCGTCAATCGGTAAAAAATAAATGAAAGTTAGACTTGCTCAAAAATTAACTGTCGGAGCGCCGGTCATTTTTCATGACCTCATTGCTCTGATTTACTTTAACGGAACAGTGAGCGCCATCACTCCCAACGTGAGTTTAGTGGTATCAACTCCTGGCGGAGCTAATTATCCGCCGCCGCCACTCAAACCTGGCGCGGTCGCTAAACCCACCACTCGCACGTTGAGTTTGGACAAGGCGCTCGACGGAGACGTTGAACTCCCGCTCCTAACCGGGATGTACTAGAATGCCGCTTACCAAAAAGGGTAAGAAGATCAAGAGCGCAATGCAGAAGGAGTACGGCCAGAAGAAGGGCGAAAACGTCTTCTACGCCAGCGCCAACAAAGGCACCATCAAAGGAGCTGATCCGAGAATCGATCGACAACGGCAGAAAAGACAAAAGGGAAAGTGAAAGTCGCTATCGCCTTCAGTGATGTGCCCTCGTACATCAACAAAGACAAGGGCATGCCAGGTCATATCGAGCCGGGCCCGCTTAATCAAGCGCAGTTGGCCTGGCTCTGGTTCGATTGGGTAGCGGAGCTAGGCGGAGTGGAAAATCACGAGCTGGTGGTTTTGGTGCCGGAAGGGCAGGAGTTACCGGAGTCGGTCAAGGCTTGGAAAAAGGTTTACCGGATCACTGATCGCCACAAGATTTCAACCTGGCCGGAAGGTCCCAACGCGAGTTTCCAGCAGGTTATCTGGTGGATGACTTTGCGGAAAATCGGCGAACCGGTTTTCTGGATTGAACCAGATGCGATCCCGCTTAAACCCTATTGGATCGATGCTTGGGTAGAGGAATATCGAAGCTGCAATAAACCTTTCATGGGCGCACTCCAGGCGGAGATTAAAAACTATTGCCCAGCGCACATGACGGGTAACGCGATCTATCCGGCTCAAGCGGCGACACTCGCGCCGAAGCTCCTGCAAGCCAAACATTCGGCCTGGGACGTTTGGTCAGCGCCGGAGGTTCTTCCCCAGATGCACGCGACTAAGCTCTTGCAGCACGCCTGGCAGCATGGGCCGATTACCACGATGGCGGAGTACCAAAAGGAGATTGATCCCGCAGCCAACATTTTTCACACCGATAAGTTCGGAGCGCTAGTCAAGCTGATGCGCGACCAGCGCAACGGTACAGTGATGGAACCGGATGCCGGACAAATCATCCGTCGAGTCTTTAACACCGAGGAACTTAAGCCGGGGCCAATCACTCCCCTACCAGAAACGCAGAATGTTTCTGTGTTACCGGCTGCTCACACGGTTGAGAGCGTCTTGCAACTGATCAAGGATGTCATCAAAAGCGAAAAAGACCGGATCAAGCTGATGGAATTTTTGCGCGATGGTCAGTACCTCTTAGTCGAATTCGGACGGGGCCGACAATCGCGGGAACCAAAGCGTCTGGCTCGCAGCCATGGCCGAGCATGAATGTTTCAGCGGGCTCAAGTTTCCAGCGCATTGGAGTGAGGCGTACAAGCACTTCTACTGCGCACGCAAAGGGTTGCGGCCAGGTCGCTACTATCACCGCAAGCGCATCATAGAGCTTCTTTGGAACCAGCCAGAGGACCTCGTTTGGCATTCCTGGATGGACCGGGCTCTGAGGAGTTTCTGTTCCTACGATTGGCTCACCTGGACCGGGCCAGCGGCCAGCGCCAAGAGTTCAAACGCCAGCCTATTCGCGCTGGTTTACTGGTTAGAGAAACCGCACCAGACCAGTGTCATCATGGCCAGCACCACGCGCAGCGCGCTAGCCAGACGGCTCTGGTACTACGTCCAGGATTACCATTCGAAGATCGATCCCGATTTCGGTTACGTCGGTGAACCGATCTATTCCCAGTACATGATCCGGTGGCGCGAAGGCGACATGAAGAACGGAATTTACGGGCTAGCGATCGAGGACGGCCCAATTGAAGAAGCACTCCATAACTTAATCGGTTACCACAATGAACGGGTGTTACTCGTCGTCGATGAGGCGCAAGGTACGCGGGAAGCAATTTTTAGAGCCTGCGACAACCTGGCCAAAAATCCTGAATTCAAATGTCTGCTCTTGGGCAACGCGGAAAGCCGCGAAGATCCTCATGGCCGCTTCAGCGAGCCGATCAATGGCTGGCTTTCGGTTGATCCCGATAAGGACGAGGAATGGCAGACTCGTGGTGGCCCGAGTCATGGTCGGGGCCTCTGCGTATTCTTTGATGGGCGCAAGAGTCCGGCGATCGTCGAGCAAGATGGAGCGGAGAAATACCCCTTCCTCATCAACAAGAACCAGATCGACGCGGCGCTGGATTATTACAAAACTCCTGACGACCCCCGCTTTTGGAGCCAGTCAATCGGTTTCTGGCCGCCAGTCGGCTTTACCCGAACGGTTCTGGACGAGGTTATTGTCCGCAATAATCACGTGATGGAACCAGCGACCTGGTACACCAGTTTCAAAAGCGGGGCAGCGCTCGATCCATCCTACGAGGGGGGAGATCGGAAAATATTTTTACCGTTCCGCTTTGGCCGGATTCCTTTATCGGAAGAAGGCCAATTTAGCTGGCAAATTGAATTCGGTACCCCGGCTGAACTCAAAATTTCGGTACGCGATCCACTAGAGCTGCATTACCAGATTATGCAGCAATGCGTTGAGCGCTGCAAAGTGCTCAACATTTCGCCCGACCATTTTGCGCTTGGCTCCAGCGGTGAAGGCGGCGGACTCCTCTCGATCTTTCGGCGCGAATGGGGCCCGGTAGTCGGAATTGAAGAAGCGGGGCGAGTCAGCGACCGGCCAGTCTCGGCAGCGAACCCAAAACCCTGCAATGAAGAGTATGACCGGGTTGTGTCGGAGCTGATGTTTGCGGTGCGCGAGTTTGCCGTCAACGACGCTCTGCGCAACATGCCCGAGCAAGCCGTTAAAGAGCTGTGTGTGCGCAAATGGGAGATCGCCAATAAAAAGATCCGGGTCGAAACCAAGGACGAGCTGAAAGGCCATTACACGAAGAGCCCGGACTACGGCGATGCGGTTGCCTTCTGTGTGGAACTAGCGCGTCGGCACGGCGCGATTGCCGGTCACATCATGCGCGGAGAAGACCGCAAATGGATGAAGGACGCGCAAGCGGAGTACGACAACGCGATGGTTGACCAGGATTCTTTCCTCTATGCAACGACTGAATGACCAGAGCACGGTGCCACCGGACGGCTACCGCTATCTCCAGGCCGAAACGCGGATCACGATTCGCGGCGGCGACTACTGGGACCTCTTCACTCAAGTCGGTAAGCATCGCAAAGTGAATAACTTGCCGCTCGGGCCATTATGGAAAGAGGAAGTCGAGGATCAACTTTGCCGAACGTTGCCACCTGGCTTCTGCAAAGAAATCGATCCCAGCCGGAAAGCGATCGGAGTCCTCACCCGGATTCATTGGGAGGATGTCCAACGTGGGATGGGCGTCATGATCGATTGGGCCTCACAAGGCCGCCCACACGTTGCCCAAGATGTAGCCGAGAGTCGGGCTAGCATTTGCAGTCGCTGCTATTACAACGTCTCCCTGGCAAGCGGCTGTCACAGTTGCCAAGGAATCGTTAACCTGGTCTACCGGGCAGTCGGCGGCGCTCGCACCAGTCTCGATCCCTTGCTCAAGCAGTGCGCGGTCTGTAAGTGTTCCAATCAAGCGCAAGTTCATTTTCCGATTGAAGTCCTGGCCGAAAATACACCCGATGAAATGATCCCGCTCTTTCCTGATTTTTGTTGGAAAAAGCAGGAACTAATCGAACTCAAGAAAGAAGTGGTAGTCCATGGCTAGCTCCGAGAATTTCCTTTTAGAGACGATTGAGCCAGCGGGCAATAATGGGAATGGAGTTCGGGCTCAGCTCTACGTCCCGACTTCCAGAGTCGGTGACGCTTACAGCGCCCGCCAGGTCTGCATTCGGCTCCTGGATAACGACCGGTTGCGGGCTCGTGAGCGGGCCAAAGTTCAAGGGATGATCGATGGAAACGTTCCGTATGATCCCAATAAGT
>Ga0137360_10000356_pt1 | contig 26549 bp, 21 predicted proteins | sample Mad1_60_16metaG_FD_104924 | JGI IMG/M metagenome (GOLD analysis project Ga0137360, IMG submission 104924) | Vadose zone soil microbial communities from Angelo Coast Range Reserve, California, USA - Mad1_60_16 metaG | ecosystem: Environmental > Terrestrial > Soil > Vadose zone | place: USA... | reverse complement strand
CCCAACAACCCGCTCGTCGAAACGGCGTCGGAGCCATGAGCGCCATGACCAAAGAGGACAACATGCAGACACTTGTCGCTTACGTCGAAAACAAACCGGGCGTGCTTAACCGCGTCTCCTCGCTAGCTCGCCGCCTCGCCATAAACATCGATTCCCTGACGGTCGGCCCGACGGATAACCCTGAGATCGCCCGCATGACGATCGTCGCCCACACCGACGAAAAAGGCGGCCATCGTTTAGAAGCCAGCCTTGAAAAACTAGTCGATGTTCTCCTGGCGGAAAATATTTCCGAACGCTCCCTCCTCGAGCGAGATTTAGCGTTAATAAAAGTGCTCGCGGACCAGCAATCCCGTCCGCATCTGATGGAGCTGATCAAAGTTTTTCGCGCACGCGTCGTGGACGTAGCCCCGGAATCGCTCATTATTGAGGTTTCCGGAACTGTCGACAAAATCGATGGCCTACTCGAAGTACTACGGCCATTCGGCGTTCTCGAAATGGCGCGTAGCGGCCGCATAAGTATGACTCGCGGCGGAGACTTGCTGCGTCCGCCAGGCGCCCCAACGGCTTCTGTCGAACCGGACAATGTCACGTAACGTGGGACAGGCATTCCTGCCTGTCGCCTGCTGTTCAGCTATACCTAAAAATACAGCAGAATTTTTGCAGTAAGGGTCTTTCAAGAAATTAAAATCCTGGCCGCAATCCGGCCCAAGAGGACACCATGGCAAATCTCTACTACGACGATTCCGCTGACCTAACTCTAATCCAATCCAAAAAAGTCGCGATCATAGGCTACGGCTCGCAAGGCCACGCACATTCTCTCAATCTTCGTGACAGCGGCGTAAGCGTCCGCGTCGGCCTCCCCGAAGGCAGCGCCTCACGCGCCAAAGCGGAAAAAGAAGGCCTCACCGTCAGCACTCCCGCACAAGCCGCCGAATGGGCCGACGTCATCATGATTCTCGCGCCCGACACCAAGCAGCCTAGACTCTACCGCGACCACATCGAGCCGCATCTCGCCAAAGGCAAAACGCTCATGTTCGCCCACGGCTTCAACATACGTTTCGGCACGATCAAGCCTCCGGCGAGCGTCGACGTCTCCATGATCGCGCCGAAAGCCCCCGGCCATCGCGTCCGCGAAGTCTTCACCGAGGGCGGCGGCACGCCCGCGCTCATCGCGGTCGAGCAAGACGCCAGCGGCAATGCCAAAGCGCTCGCGCTCTCCTACGGCAAAGGTCTCGGCTGCACGCGCGCCGGTGTCCTCGAAACCACTTTCACCGAGGAAACCGAAACAGATCTCTTTGGCGAACAAGCCGTCCTCTGCGGCGGCGTTAGCGAGCTGATCAAAGCGGGCTTTGACACGCTCGTCGCGGCCGGCTATCAACCCGAAGTCGCCTATTTCGAATGCATGCACGAACTCAAACTCATCGTCGATCTCATTTACCGCGGCGGCCTCAGTTATATGCGCTATTCCGTGAGCGACACCGCCGAACACGGCGACTACACTGCCGGACCACGCATCATCACGCAAAAAACACGCGAAGAAATGCGTCAAATTCTCTCTGAAATTCGCGACGGCAGCTTCGCCAAAAAATGGGTCGCAGAAAATGAAGCTGGCTGCCCGAATTTCCTCGCCACACGCAAGCGCGAGCAAAACCACCCCGTCGAGCAACTCGGCCCCAAACTTCGCGCCATGATGCCGTTCCTTCAGCCCGTTATCGCTCCGGGCCTCGAAGAAAAAGCCGCCGCTTCCAAAAAATGATTTTGGGGACGCCAAAAAGAATCCGAAGCGGGAATCACAAGTCAACAATCATCGGCCGCAAGTCACCACTTACGCATTGCGTGTCCAGTTGACATGCTCGCCGTTTTAGGCAATTCTCTGGCGCCATGAAACGATCACCAGTTCCCCCTCAAGCGTCGGCTCCTTCTCTCGCGGAGCGCATCGAACTGCTCAGCGCGAAGCGCCAGGAAATTATCCGCCCCATTCTCGAACACCCCCGCGACTACGTCCTCTTAAGTGTCCGCGCCATGGCCAAGCGCCTTAAAACCGACCCCGCCACTGTCGTTCGCATCGTCCGCGGCCTCGGTTTTGCCAGCTATCGCGACTTTCAGCGCCATCTGCACGACCTCTCGATTGCCTTCGCAACTTCTCTCGACACCATGCAATCCGCAGGCAAGGTCAGCAGCATGCCCGCCTATGTTCGCGATGCCCTTGAGCAGGACCTCAAGAATCTGCATGGGCTGAAGAACAGTCTCGATACGCCGCGACTGGTCTCGCTCGCCAAACGTTTCTACGACGCGCGGCGCATTGTCCTTCTTGCCGGCGATCTCGCCGCCATTCTGGCCGATTATCTGGAATACCAAATTACACTTCTGGGCCTCCCGGTATTTACCGCTACATCTGCGGGACGTATCGCCCACCTCGTTCGTACCGTGAATCAGCGCGACCTCGTCCTGGCCATCAGCTTCCGCCGCGGCCTCCGGCAAACCGTGGAAGGCGTGCACTTGGCACGCGGCCGCAGCGCCTACTGCGTCGGCATCACCGACACCTATGTCTCCCCCCTCGCCCGCGAATGCGACGAAGTCTTTCTCGCCAGCGTCGAGTCCACTTCGTTTGGAGCTTCGTATTCCGCTCCCGTGGCGCTGGTCAACGCCATCCTTGCCGCCTGCGGACAGTACCGCCGGCCGCAGACGCTCGCGATTCTCAAAGAAATAGCCGAAGAGCAGCGCAAAGGCTTCCGCTGGTACACGGTCTGATCCGTTTCCTGCGTAGTGCAACAAATGTTTCTGTGTTCCATTACATAAGCGCTGCTTGAATCGCTATTACAACGCCACTCTGGCGCTTCGCGGCTCTCCAAAAGCTGGGTTAGCCATAGTCCGGCAACATTTGTATCTCGCGCAGATTCCGGTTCTCGGCTATTATGTCTCACCGCTTGTAGCAGACACCTTGATCGGACAAGGGACACGCAAATGCCTCGAAGCAAACCAGTCAGAGCGATGAGCACTTCTGAAAAATCGCGCCTTACGTTTCCCTTTCAACTGTTGCCTCTGCTTCTTGCTGCCCTTTTGCTTTGCGCCCCTGGCATCATCACCGGTCAATCTTCTGCATCTCTCGCTCCCGGACCAAAACCTCCCGATGTCCCGCAGGCTTGGAAACCCTGGATCGGCGAGTATTGGTTTGGTCCTTATTTTCCGCAATCCACGGCGCGAGCTTTCGGCACCGTGTACGCGCTAAGTGAAAAAGACGGCGTGATATGGATTCTGCAGCAAGAAGGCAAAGCAGAGGAACCTAGCTACAAGCCACGAGAGAAATTCGCCTTAAACCAGCCACCGCCGGCGGATGCTGCTCACGGCGGGAGATTGCATTGGGACTCATCTGGGGAACACCGCATGCTGTTGATGGGCGACATTGGGAACGTGAAAATTACTCCCGACTTCAACGCCCCGCAACAGGTCCTTATAACTCCCGTTCGCTCCGTCGCGGAGCTGCGCACGGAGGCCCTCGCCGCATCCCCGCCCCACGAAGATGGCACCTTCCGCAAGCCTGAACTCGTCGAGCTTACAACTCTCGACCCTGCCATTCATCTTGACATCCGCTACGCAACAACAAATGATTTCCTCGGCACGCCGGTCTACACGCAAGCCCGAGCGTTCATGCAGCGTCCCGCTGCCGAAGCTCTTGTCCGCGCACTCCACAAACTCCAACCGCTCGGCTACGGCTTGCTTATCCATGACGCCTATCGCCCCTGGTACGTCACCAAAATCTTCTGGGACGCCACTCCTCCCGAAGGCAAAATCTTCGTCGCCGACCCTTCGCAAGGCTCGCGCCACAACCGCGGCTGCGCCGTGGACCTCACGCTCTACGATCTCGCCACAGGCAAACCCATCGAGATGCCAGGAACCTACGACGAAATGTCTCCGCGCTCCTTCCCTGATTATCCCGGTGGCACCACTCTTCAGCGCTGGCACCGCGACCTTCTCCGCCGCGCCATGGAATCCGAAGGCTTCACCGTCTACGACCACGAATGGTGGCACTTCGATTACAAAGACTGGCGCGAATACCCGATTTTGAACATCAAGTTTGAAGATTTGCATTCCGGTCAAGGACTCGCCAGCGCCCAATAGCGCGCACGAGTCCCAGCCGCTTTTTTGGGGAGGATTTTACCTTGCATACTGGCCGCCGCTTTTCCCAGATTCCCGCCGCACTCTGTGTCGCGATTTTATTCGTCGCAGTTCTTCCATCGCTGTACGCGCAGTCGACGGCGTCTCTCGCCGACCGCATTCAAAAAGTGATGGACCGCCTCGAATTCGCCCACGCGAATTTCGGCATTGAGTTCTATTCGCTCGAAACTGGCAAAGTCGTGTACTCGCTCAACGCCAATAAACTCTTCGTCCCCGCCTCAACAACCAAAACTCTGACCGAAGGCACAATCCTCGCGAAGCTTGGCGCCGACTACCGGTTTCACACCGTCATCTACCGCACTGGGCCCATCGACAAAAAAGGCACTCTAAAGGGCGACCTCGTCCTGGTCGCCAGCGGCGACCCCAATCTTTCCAATCGCATCCAGTCCGACGGTACACTTTCCTTCGTAGACGAAGATCACGCCTACGGCGGCCCCGCAGTCGCGGGTGATCCTCTTGCCGTGATTAAAGACCTCGCCAAATCCGTCGCTGCCAAAGGCATTCATAAGCTCGAAGGCCGCGTGCTCGTCGACGCCAGCCTCTTTCCTGACGGTGGCCGCGAAGGCGGCACAGGCGTCGTGGTCTCGAGCATCGTGGTCAACGACAACGTAATCGACCTCGTCGCCACTCCGGGCGCAAAAGGCGGCGATCCTGTGACTCTCGACGTCTCCCCAAAAACCGCCTACGTCAGTTTCGTCAATCACCTCACCACATCTGCCGCTGGTGGCTCGCCCGCTATCCAAGATCCTGCGACGGTTACGAACCCGGATGGAACAGTCACGGTCACTCTGACTGGCACTCTTCCACTAGGCGCGCATCCCTTGACCGCGCCATACGCAGTCCCATCGCCTACAAACTTTGCGGAAACCGTCCTCGCCGAATGCCTCGCTTCGGCGGGCATCCAAATCAAGGCTCCAAAAAATACTGCTGCGCCAGACTTCAAAATCCTCGCTCACCTCTACACAAGCGACAACCAAGTTGCCGAGCATGTTTCCCTTCCGCTCGCCGAAGAAGTCAAAGTGACCCTCAAGGTCAGCCAAAATCTTCACGCTGGTATGGGGCCTTCTCTTCTCGGCACACTCGTTGCAAAAGATCTCGCCGATCCAGTCCACGCGGGCTTCAAAGTCGAACGCGCCTTCCTTCAGGAAGCCAAACTCGACCTCTCCGGCATCTCGCAAGGCGATGGCGAAGGCGGTGATTGGGCCGACCTCTTCAGCCCGGACTTCATCGCTCACTACATGGCTTATTGGAGCACTCGGCCTGATTTTCCAGTCTTTTTCAAGGCCCTTCCCATTCTCGGCAAAGACGGCACGCTCGCTAAAATCCAGGTCAACAATCCTGGCGCGGGCCACGTCTTCGCAAAAACCGGCACGTTCGGCTCCGAAGACAAACTAAACGGGAAAATGATGCTCAACGGCAAAGGCCTGGCCGGCTACGTGATCACCGCGAGCGGACAAAAGCTCGCCTTCGCGGCTTACGTGAATCACGTAACTTTGCCTCCCGATCCCGAAGCAGCTCAAGCAGTGGGTGGCCAAGCCCTCGGCGAAATCGCAGCGGCGGCCTACGACGGTCCGCTCGACGCTTCCGCAACAGCAACCTCCACCACGGCCAGCTACGACCTAATCATCCGCAATGGCCACATCATCGACGGGACCGGCAATCCCTGGTACGCCGCCGATGTCGCCATCCAAGGTGATCGCATCGCCGCCATCGGCAACCTGAGTGACGCCCACGCCAAACACGAAATCGATGCCAAAGGCCAAATCGTCTCCCCCGGCTTCATCGATATGCTCGGTCAATCCGAATCCGCTCTTCTCCTCGACAATCGCTCCCTCAGCAAGCTCTCGCAAGGCATCACCTCCGAAATCACCGGCGAAGGCGGCTCCATCGCCCCGCAAAACGAAAAAACTCTCGCCCCGCTGAAACCATTTCTCGATCATTTCAAATTCACCGTCGACTGGACTTCCCTCGACGGCTACTTCCGCCGCCTCGAAAAGCAAGGCACTCCCCTCAACATCGGCACCTACGTCGGCTCCGCGCAAGTCCGCGAAGCCGTCATCGGCGATGACGATCGCGCTCCCACTCCTGCCGAACTCACGCAAATGGAATCCCTCGTCGAGCAAGCGATGAAGGACGGCGCGCTAGGCTTGTCTAGCGCCCTCATCTATCCGCCAAATATCTACGCGAAGACCGACGAACTCATCGCCCTGGCCAAAGTCGCCTCAAAATACGGCGGCCTCTACGCCACGCACATGCGCAGCGAAGGCGCCTCCGAAATGCAAGCGTTAGCCGAAGCCATCCGCATCGGCCGCGAAGCCAATCTACCTGTGGAAGTCTTTCATCTTAAAGTCAGCGGCAAAGCGCGCTGGGGCAATATGAAGAACGTCGTCGCGACAATTCAAGCCGCACGCGATTCCGGCCTAGATATCGCGGCCAGCATGTACCCATACCCCGCGGGTGGAACCGCACTCGCCGCCGCCCTTCCCCCTTGGGCCGCGGACGGCGGTGCGCAAAAACTCCTCGCCCGCCTGAAAGATCCTGAGGTTCGCGCCCGGATCAAAAAAGAATTAGCCGGTGATCATCCTGATTGGGAGAATCTCTTCTACGATTGTGGAGGCGGCGCTGGCGTTCTCCTCGCCTCCATCGAAAAGCCCGAACTAAAACAATTCGAAGGCAAAACTGTCGAAGACGTCGCCAAAGTGTGGAAAAAATCTGCTGAGGACACTCTGATGGATTTCGTGATCGCCGATTCCGCACAAACCGGCGCGCTCTATTTCATGGCCAGCGAAGAAGATATCCGAACCGGCTTGGAACAGCGCTGGACCAGCATCGGCCTGGACGCCAACGAAATGTCCCTCGATGGCCCTATTTTCGAAGCGCACACCCATCCTCGCGCTTTCGGCTCTATGCCGCGCTTCTTAGGACACTACGTTCGCGACGAACATCTCATGCCGGTTGAAACCGCCATCCGCAAGATCACTTCGTTGCCCGCGCAGCGGGAGCACCTCGAAAGCCGCGGGCTCCTCAAACCCGGTTATTTCGCCGACGTGACCATCTTCGACCCCGCGACCATCATCGACCGCGCCACCTTCGTCAGCCCCACGCAACTGTCCGAAGGCATCGCCTACACCATCGTCAACGGCCAAATCGAATACGATCATGGCAAACTAACGGGCGCGACCGCGGGCAAAGTTCTCCGCGGCCGCGGCTGGCACCCTGACACCCATTAATGATTCAACTGATCTTGGCTGAGTGAAGGCAATTACTTACGAACACTGCGCCTGTAGGGGCAGCACTTGGCCCGCCCCTTCAAATTGCGCCCCGCAAATCTTCTTTAATGGTCTATTCGAATCGGAGGGAAACAAAGCGAGCCGTGCGCACCAACATGGCGCCACCACTCGTTCTTCACTACCCACTATTCTTACCCAGTTCCTCAACTCAACGACGTCTTCCCCATCTCCGCTACCCGCCGCTCATACGTCATTTCCGCCCAACCATGCTTCCCGTAATAGCGCAGCACAATCTTGTGTCCCGGCACGATCTTCGCCCGCGCCTTCGTCAAAGAATCCGAGAGCGTCACCCATTGCCCGTCTACGAGGTAGCTACCTTCCCAGCCTCGCAGCTGGAACCGTCCATCATTCTTCAGGATCAACGGCGCCGCGGTGCAGGCGAGCACTCTCCCCTGCACTTTCGCCTGTGTGCACGCGTAGCTGCCGCTCACATCCGCTGTCTGCGCCTTGGCGGAAGGATTTAGTACCGAAACAGCAAAGGCAACGTACGGCAAAAAGCGGCGCGCGACCTTACCGAGTCCCATGGGGATCTCCGTCACCAGAAGGGGTAGCTGCGGGCACCGTCCCTGGGCATTAGTACAGGTGCAACTGACTCGCCAACGCTGCACCTTGCAATCCATTCATAATTAATGACTTAACAAATTCTAGAACCTGTACCTCGTCGACTCCTGGGAAGATTCCTTCCCATTTTTCACATTCCAAAGGACTTGCTTCTTGCCTTTGATAGCCGCAAACCACGACTCTGAAATCGTCCTGTCTCGAGACCTAACAGGTCGCTAGAACGGTAATTCCGCCACCGCCTGACCATCCTTCCTCGGGTCCGACGCTCCGTAGTTCACCCTTATAGCGAAATCCCTCAAGACCGCCTGACCGCCTCCCACGCGGCTCGAAAATGTCCCCAGCACCTTAATCTGATGTCCCTTGGCCGTCAACTCGTCTCGTACTTTTCCGTTGAACCGGTTCTCCATTTCCACATCGCAGCCCGCAAACGTGTATTTCGTGAACCGAGGCGCCTCTACTGCGGCCTGAATATTCATCTTGAAATCCGCAATGTTCGCGATGAACTGCGCATGCGCCTGCGCCTGGTTCCACCCGCCCATAATTCCAAACGCCATTCGCGTGTCGCCCTTTTGCGCGAACCCCGGAATAATCGTATGCCTCGGCCGCTTGTGTCCCGCCAACGCATTTGGCGATACTGGATCGAGAGTGAACAAACCGCCGCGATTGTGCAGCACAATCCCCGCTCCCGACGGAACAATCCCCGACCCAAACGCCGCGTAATTGCTCTGAATCAGCGACACCATGTTTCCATCGCGGTCCACGACGCTCAGATAAGTCGTATCACTTCCGCCCGCGATCTCTCCCGCTGCGATATCGCACGCCGCTTTGTCCGCATCGATCAAATTCGCCCGCTCCGCCGCCCACGCCTTCGAAAGCAGCGTCGCAACTGGAATTTTCTGGCCTCGCGGATCAGCCAAATACCTCGCTACATCCGCGTACGCTAATTTCTTGGCCTCAATCATCGTGTGCAGCGCTTTCGTCGAGCCGAATCCCGAATCTTTTTCGCCCAACGGAAATTTCTCCATGATGTTCAACATCTCGAGCGCGCCAATTCCCTGCCCGTTCGGCGGCATTTCGTAAACTGTCCAATCGCGATAAGTCGTCGAAATTGGCTCAACCCATTCGCTGGAATACTCCGCCAAATCTTTCTCCGTCATCGTCCCGTTGTGCCGCTTCTCAGCGTCCAAGATCTTCTGCGAAATCTCTCCCTTATAGAACGCGTCCCTCCCGCGTTCCGCAATCTGCCCGAGCGAGGCCGCCAAGTCTGGGTTCTTAAACACATCCCCAACCTTCGGTGCATGATCCCCCGGCAAATACAGACTCGTCGCCGCATCATCTGTGCGCAAAAGATCCCCTTCCGTGGCCCAATATGCCGCAACCCATTCCGGCACCGGAAAACCGTCTTGCGCCGTTCGAATCGCTACCGCCAAATCCTCTTTCAATTTTTTCCTTCCAAACTTGTCCGCCAATTTCTGCCATCCATCCACGACGCCCGGCACGGTTATCGAATGCACGCCCGTCTGCGGCATGTCTCTCAGTCCCTGCTTATGCAAAAACTCAATTGTCAAACCCTTCGGCGCCCATCCGCTAGCGTTCAATCCATAAAGCTTGTTCGCCTTCGCGTCATACACAATCACAAACAAATCCCCGCCGATCCCGTTCATCATCGGTTCGACAACTCCCATCATCGCGTTCGTAGCAATGGCCGCGTCCACCGCGTTCCCGCCGCTCTCCAATATCCGCACCCCCGCCTGCGAAGCCAGCGGCGACTCCGAAGCTACGATCCCGCCCTTGGAGATCACCATCGACCGCGTCTGCCCGCGGTCCTGCCCCCACGCATCCACAGTCAGCATCAACATCGCTCCCGCACTCAAAAACACTACCGTCGCGCGCAACCTCGTACTTGCGCCGCGCACACTTCCCTGTTCGGCCCTCACCATTCCTTGTTCCTCCACAGCAGCTCGATTCGCACCGCATCTTACGTTAATCCGCACCTCTTTTGTAAGACCACCTCTTCCGCTTCGCACTTCCTTGCATCATCGGATCAGCAGCTTCAGCGCTCGTGTTAACATTTCGCGCGGGAGACGAAAATGAACGCAATGAAGAAAAGCTTGTTTGTTGGCGGTCTGGTGATTCTCATGACTTTTGCCGCATTTCACGACATCCGTTCGCAGCAATCGGCCATGCAGACCCGGCGCTTCCCCCAATTCGAAAATGAAGACGTGAGAGTGTGGAAGTCCGTCGTCCTGCCCAACGCACCGCTAACGATGCATCGCCACGACCACCCCCGCGTAATCGTCGCCCTGAGCGGCGGCATTATGAAAATCGTGGAGCAAGGCGGCGCCACCGAAACACACGTCTGGGAGACCGGCAAAGCCTATTGGCTTCCCGCAAATCCTCCAAACACGATGCACGCCGACGTAAATGCCGGCGACAAACCCATCGAGGTGATGGTCGTCGAACTCAGCCACGAAAAATAGCGGAACGCTACCAGACGTTCAGTCCAATGCACCGTCTCTGCGGCCACGCATCAACCAAGGAAAAAACCTCCTCGAGCTTTCGCTCAGGGAGGTTTTTTACCGTAAGTCCCTTCCCTGCCACTCTTACAGATCACTCGCAACTTATTGAAAACGCAATCACTTTAAGTCCCGTATTTGCCACTCTTACGGGCAGCGTCAACCATGAGCCCTTTGTTTGCCACTCTTACAATAAACACCCGGGGTGGAGCATCCCCTCTCGCCAATCTTCACCCACCACTCGTTTCGCACTACTCACTATCCACTCCTCACTGCTCCTTGTACACTGTACCCCGCCCTCCGTCGCCCGTTTCATCCAATCGCTGCGGAGCAATGCCACATGCCAGAAGAAAAGAAGCCGGCGATCTCTCCGCTCGCAAGCGTCTTTGCGCCTGCACCAACGAAGGACGCCCAGTTGGACGCTCAGATTGACGCTCTGCTCGCTGGCCGCCACGCCGATCCATTCGCTCTGCTCGGCCCGCACCCTGTTTCCACGCCTGGCGGCCTACGCTGGGTCATCCGCTTCTTCCACCCTGCCTTCGCGGACGCCAGCGTGCTCCTGCAAGGTGCATCCGAGCCCATCCCAGCCCGCAGGCTGCGCCCGGAGGGGTTCTTTGAAGTCCCACTCCCCGATTCGCAGCAAAGCGCACCAGCCCCTTCCTCGTATCGCATTCGCTTTCGCACCGGCCACGGCGAAACCGTCGAAACCTTCGACACCTACGCCTTCCCCTACCTTCTCAGCGAGTTTGATCTTCATCTCATGGGCGAAGGCCGCCACTACGACACGTACGAAAAGCTTGGCGCGCATCTCAAAACGCTCGAAGGTGTCCGCGGCGTGCATTTCGCCGTCTGGGCTCCCAGCGCCAAACGGGTCAGCATCGTTGGCGATTTCAACCACTGGGATGGCCGCGTCAATCCCCTGCGTGCGCGCGGCTCTTCCGGAATCTGGGAACTCTTCGTCCCCGAACTCGGCGAAGGCGCCATCTACAAATACGAAGTTATCGGCGCACGCGGCGCCATGCTCCCTCTCAAAGCCGATCCCTACGCGTTCCGCGCCGAACTTCGCCCCAATACCGGCTCGGTCGTCGTCAATCTCGATTCGCACGTATGGACCGACCATAAATGGATGGCCGACCGTTCACAAAAAAAATGGCTCGAATCGCCAATCTCCGTCTACGAAGTCCACCTCGGCTCCTGGCGCCGCGTCCCCGAGGACGGCAATCGCTGGCTCACCTATCGCGAACTCGGCGATCAGCTCATTCCCTATGTCAAGGATCTGGGTTATACCCACATCGAACTGCTTCCCATCATGGAGCATCCTTTCGATGGTTCCTGGGGCTACCAAACGATTGGCTACTTCGCCGCCACCAGCCGCTACGGCAGTCCTGCTGAATTCATGGAGTTTGTCGACCGCTGCCACCAAGCAGGCATCGGCGTTTTTCTGGATTGGACTCCCGCGCACTTCCCCCGCGACACGTTCGGCCTCGCGGAGTTCGATGGCACGCATCTTTACGAACATTCCGACCCGCGGCAGGGCACGCACCCGGACTGGGGCACGCTCGTTTACAACTACGGCCGCAACGAGGTCCAGAACTACCTCATCTCCAACGCCTTATTCTGGCTCGACAAATATCACATCGACGGCCTTCGCGTGGACGCCGTCGCCTCCATGCTCTATCTCGACTATTCACGCAAACAAGGCGAGTGGATTCCCAACGAATTCGGAGGGCGCGAAAATCTTCATGCCATCTCATTCCTCAAGCGCATGAACGAAGTCACGCACGGCCGCTTTCCCGGCATTCTCACCATCGCTGAAGAATCCACTTCCTGGCCCAGCGTAACGCGGCCCACTTACCTCGGCGGCCTCGGTTTCAGCCTCAAATGGAACATGGGCTGGATGAACGACACGCTAAAATATTTTTCCGCGAATCCCGTCCACCGCAAATACGAACACAACAAGCTGACTTTCTCGATGCTCTACGCCTTCTCCGAGAATTTCATGCTGCCCTTCTCCCACGACGAAGTCGTCCATGGGAAGAATTCCCTTCTGCACAAAATGCCCGGCGACCTATGGCAGCAGTTCGCCAACCTCCGCCTCCTGCTGGCCTATCAGTACGCACACCCCGGCAAGAAGCTCCTTTTCATGGGCCAGGAACTGGCGCAGCGCAGCGAATGGTACGAAAGGAGCAGTCTGGACTGGCACCTGCTTCAGTACGATTCGCACAAGGGCGTCCAAAAGCTTGTGCGTGATCTAAATAACCTGATCGCCGCGCAGCCCTCTCTGCATGAAGTCGATTTCAACTGGCAAGGTTTCGACTGGATCGATGCCAACGACGCCGATAACAGCGTCTTCGCCTTCGCCCGCCACGGGAAGAGACCCGAAGACTTGCTAATCGTAATTCTCAACGCCACGCCGGTAGTCCGGGAAGGTTATCGCGTCGGCGTCCCCCAGCCCGGTTTTTACGAGGAAATCCTCAACACAGATGCCTCCAATTATGGCGGTTCGAATGTCGGCAATCTCGGCGGCCAAAGCGCCTCGAATCAGCCGTCCCAAGGCCGCGCAAACTCCCTCTGCCTAACGCTTCCGCCCCTAGCCGCTATCTTCCTGAAGTGGCGGCCGCAATGAGCCAGTCGCTATCCGCATGGAATGGCCGAATGGTTGGGAGTCGCCGTCTCTCTTGTAGGGGCACAGCGTCGTTGTGCCCTGGTTGAGCAAGGTGTCAGCTCTCGCCCCCCTAGGCTTGCCTTGCTTGCAAAAAATCTGGAAACATTTTCGTGCCGGGCCTCGTATGTTTATGCAAATGCCCAAAGGAGGCATCCCGCTATGAGCAGCCGCACCCGGCACCTCTTCCCTGTAATAGCCTTTCTGGCCGCCGCTTTCCTGTATGCCCCGCTAAACACTCCGGCGCAAACAAGTTCCGCCCCATCAAGCACATCCGCCCGTGGCGAGCGCTGGCTGCACGTGCGCGTCGTCAGCAGCAACTCCAAAGGCGAGACCGTTCGCATCAACGTGCCTCTCGAGCTGGCGGAAAAGGTTCTGCCGGCCATTGACCACGACCGCCTTCACAACGGCAAAGTACGCATCAGCTGCATGGATTGCGACGGCGTGGACGTACGGACGATATTTGAAGCGGTGCGCAATTCCAAAGACGGCGAATTCGTGACGGTGCAGAGCAACGATGCGGATATCAGCGTAATGAAAAAGGATGGACAGCTGCATGTTCACGTCCACGACAAGAAAAGGTCCAAGGACGCGCAAATCGAAGTCAAAGTTCCCATGAAGGTCGTCGAAGCGCTGCTGTCAGGCTCGAAAGATGAGCTGGACATCGTGGCTGGACTGCATGCGCTTGCAGGGCAAAGCGACGTCGAATTGGTCTCCGTGAAGGATGACGAGAACACCATCCGCGTCTGGCTGGATTCCAAGAACGTCACGACGGACTAAGCAGAGAATATCGGAGTTTCATCCTCCGGGGGGACGTCTCGCGCAGGAAGCGGGAGACGGGAAAGGATAAGCCACATGGTACTGCTCGCGAAAATCGCTCTGGGTTTTGGGGCGACCGTCTTGCTGGTCGGAGCATACACCTTTCGCGAAGGCCTGATCCGTGTCGATGTCGATGAAAGCCGCGGCGAAGGACACCACGTCCACGTTTGGGCGCCTGCGGCAATCGTTCCGATGGCGATGCACTTTGTCCCACGAGCGCAAATGCTGCGAGCGGGACAACAGTCAGCAAAGTTCATGCCACTGGTGCATGCGGTGGCAAAAGAACTTCAAAAGTATCCCGAAGCCGAGCTGGTCGAAGTCCACGACGGAGAACAGTACGTACGCATCCGCACCCACAATGGCAACTTGCTGATCGAAGCGAATGAACCCGGTCAAACCGTGCATGTGTCTTGTCCGCTGGCCACCATCGATGATGTTTCCAGCGAGCTCGCCGCCCTCGCGCCGGCATCCTGAATTGGCATTATTTCGGAACCGAAAAATTTATTCGTAGGCCAGCGCGACGACCGGATCGTAACTCGCCGCGCGCAGCGCGGGATACATCGCCCCGATTGCAGCGCCTGCTAAAGCCAGCAAAGCCGCTGAAAGTACCCACTGCGGCGTAATCAAAATCATAAGACTGGGGTTCGTCTCCTTCATGATGGCCTGGAAGGCGAACGTGAGGACAATTCCCAGCGCGCTTCCCAAAATCGTAAGCAGAAGAGTCTCTCCGAGCAGCATGCGCATGATTCCCAGACGCGAGAGGCCCAAAGCTTTGAGGATTCCGATTTCACGAGTGCGTTCCATCACCATGGTGTGCATGTTGAGGAGCACAACGAGGAAACTGATGACCAGGCCGAGGCCGACCATGGCGCGCGTAAATGGCTTCAATTGAGGAAGATTGGAAGAACTCATGAGAGTGACGTATTCCGACATGGATCGCACGCGATCCAGCGGAGTGAGCTTAAGAATTTGCGCGCGGGTGCCTTCGGTGTCGCCTTTGCTTCGAACATAAAACATAGAGACGCGTTTTTCCGCACCGGCGATCTCTTGAGCAGTTTTCAGCGGGATAAAATAACGAGCGCCTTTGCCATGGGCAACGATTCCGCAAATCGTAAATGAATGATTCAAAAGAGTTATTTCTTGTCCGACTTTCAGATGTTTGGTTTGAGCGATGATGTCATCGGCGATGGCTTCGTCGGGCGATTCGAATGGCCGTCCTGAGCGAAACAGAAATCCGCGGCTGAGGGCATTGAAGCGCTTGTAATCGATGCCGTAAACGATGTTCAAGTTCTTTGGTTCCGTGAGGATGAGCGTGGGGGCCACCTCATCGACGCCGGGCAGAGAGGCGATTTTGCCTCCCAAAGATTGCTGCATGACGGCACTGGAGAAGGCGAAAAAAATAGAAGCGTTGGGCGGCTGAACGAGCAGGTCGGCGCCGATGCCCTCCTGGCGTTTTCCCCATTCGGAAATAACTCCAGAAGTGAGACCGACAATCAGAAGAACCAGAATAACTTGGATGGCGATGGCGATCACACTGAGAAAGCTGCGCAGCGGGCGTGCAACGATGTTGCCCCAGAGCATTTGTAAGAGTGAGAAGGTTCCGTCGAATGTGTCATTCATCAGAAAATCCGATGAGTCACTGTAGCATCCGCGTTTGGCTCTGGTCAAAACTAGGGAAGTTGCCGCAGGCAAGAGTTGTGCCGAACTCGACGGGAAATATTTCTGCGAGATTAAGTTTTCAACACAAGTGTTGATAAGTGTGTGGAAAATCGAGCCGGACTCTCGACTAAGTTCACTTTCTTCAACAGACTCCTCCTGTTTGCACAATTCCAGTGCAATTATTTTCTTTTAGCGACGGCTTTAGATGCGGCGGTGAAGCGGGTGCAAAGCGTGTGAAATCAGAGCGCTGCGAGAGTTGCACAAGACACTTTTTGAGGAGCCACAGCGTTTGCTGCAAATTTTTCACTGTTCGAAACAGATTAGTACCACTTCGGCGGTCTCTCAAGGCGGATTTTGATGACTTGGTGAGGATCGGTGATGTCGTACCAGCGACCGTAGGTCTTCCAACCTTCGGCAATAATTTGAATGAGAGCGCGGCCAAGAGGAGCTTCGGCGACATGGGCGAGGCCTTCGCGGTTGGTTTTGACGTTTAGTTCGAGTTTTTTATCCTTCCTAATGACATGCTCTTCGACATATTTTACATAGACGCTTGCGTTTTCAACGGGAACAGCTTTGTCGCCGCCAGTGACTTCAATCGTTAAGCGATTAGACTCAGGAGTTTGCGCAGGCGCTTTCGGCCGAGGAGCACTCGGATCCTGAGCGGACACAACAAGCGCGGCAGAGACCAAGAGCGTCGAGACAAGACTACCCAATTTAGGCCAGGAAAATATCATGTTCCAGTGGACCCCATCCTCCACGGAAATACGCTACGGCGTCAAGTTACTCCGCTCTGGTCTAAGATGCAAACGAGCGTTTGGATGCTGCTCGGCTAACATGGCATTGCGGAGGCGAAACGATGCACTCCAGGCTACAACTTGGTGCGGCTGATTTGACTCACTGGTTACGGTCCTGTAAGTTCGGAGGAATCTGCCCGGCAGATACTCGAAGCCGCAAATGCAGCGATGGGCCCCTAGTCCCGAAATTTCCACATCACAGGGGAAGCGCAGCAGGCTTTCCATGCTGCAATAGGTTAGACGCGCAGGGATAAGTCTCGCGAAACAAGAGGAGATCAAAATGGGATTTGCCACGAACGCGATTCACGTAGGCCAGGAGCCAGATCCCGCCACGGGAGCGATCGTTGCGCCGATCTATCAGACCTCGACGTACGTGTACGAGGAACTTGGCAAGAACAAGGGTTACGACTACGCGCGGACGAACCATCCGAACAGGAAAGCGTTGGAACGCACGGTCGCAAAGCTCGAGGGCGGGCTCAGCGCGTATGTTTTTAATTCGGGAATGGCGGCGATCGACGCGGTGTTTCGTCTTTACCGGCCTGGAGATCACATCGTGCTGTCCGAAGCAGTGTATGGCGGTGTGTACCGGCTCTCGACGCAGCTGCTCGTGCACTTCGGATTGGAATTCAGCTTCGTTGATACATCGATTCCGGGGTGCGTGCTGGCGTCGTTGCGACCGAATACCAAGCTAATCTACATCGAGACGCCTACGAATCCGACGATGCGCGTTACGGACATTGCAGCCATTGCAAAGCTGGCCAGCGAACGAAACGTTACGCTGGCGGTGGACAATACGTTTCTAAGTCCTTATTTGCAGCGACCTATCGAACTTGGCGCGCAAATTGTTGTGCACTCGATGACGAAGTATTTGAACGGGCATAGCGATTCCACTGGAGGAGCGGTGGTGCTGACGCGGTCGGAGGATGCGGAGAAAATTTATTTTATTCAGCGCTCGGCAGGTGCCGGGCTGGCGCCCATGGATTGCTTCCTGATTTCGCGCGGGATTAAGACGCTGGCGATCCGCATGCTGCAACACAACGCCAACGGCATTACTGTGGCGCGGCACCTGGATGCGCATCCGAAGGTTCGCAAGACGTATTACCCGGGATTGCCGACGCACCCCCAGCATGAGATTGCGCGACGTCAGCAAAAAGGGCCGGGAGCGATGCTGGCGATTGATTTAGGTTCGCTGGAAGCGGCGCGGAGATTTTTGAATCAGTTGAAACTTTGCTCGCTGGCAGAAAGTTTGGGGGGAGTGGAGACGCTGGTTTCCTTGCCTGCGCAGATGACGCATGCTTCCATGCCGAAGGAAGTGCAGGAGCGGATTGGGATTACGGAAGGATTGGTCAGGATTTCGGTGGGGATCGAGGACGTCGAAGACATTATGGCGGACTTGGATCAGGCGTTGTTGTACGTGTAGCGACGGACGGGCACGGCGTGCCGTGCCCCTACGACCGCATCGACTCGAGTGACTTGCCTCAGACGTTGGGTTTCGTTGGCATCGCCTTATGAACTACCGCTTCTCAGCGCTTATAACCAAGGAAGGCGATTGGTATGTCGCGCGAGGCCATCGAACTCTATATCGAAACGCGGGGCGCCGCTTGGGCGCATTATGTATTTTCGTCGAGCCAGTCGAGGTAGGCGTTTGAGCCGGCGACAATGGGCAGGGCGATGAATTCGGGGACTTCGTAGCTGTGAAGGCGTTTCACTTCCTTTTCGAGGGCGCCGAGTTTTCTTAAGGTGGTTTTTATAAGGAGCAAGAGCTCGCGGGCTTTTTCTACTTTGCCTTTCCAGCGATAGTGAGATTCGATGGGGCTGCGGAGGATATTGACACAAGCGGCCAGGCGTTTTTCTACGACACTGCGGGCGATCAGTTTTGCCTGGATGTGATTGGCGCACGTGACTAGGACGAGCCGATAGTTCTCGCTGGACTTCATGCGGTTCTCTCCGGAAATTCTTCTGAAGGCTTCCGTCTTCGGGAAACTGGGAATAGAATACGACGGTATGAGCGCTTCTCCCATGGTGAATGCCTCACCCATCAAGTTCGGCACGTCCGGATGGCGCGGGTTGATTGCCGACGATTTTACGTTTGCGAACGTGCGGCTGGCAGTGACGGCCATCGCGGAACACGTGAACAGTAAGGCGCAGAACCCGACGATTCTGGTTGGGTACGACACGAGGTTTTATTCTGAGGAGTTTTCGCAGCTTGCTGTGGCGATTCTGCAGCAGCACAAGATTCGAACGTTGCTTTGCGAGACGTTTACACCAACACCTGCCGTCGCTTACGAGATTCAGCGGTCGAAGCTCGATGGAGCGATCAATTTCACGGCTAGCCATAATCCAGCGCAATATCATGGGTTGAAATTTTCTTCGGCGGATGCCGGGCCGGCGCTGCCGGAGGTGACGAAGGATATTGAGGCTCGCGTGACTAGAATCATAGTTAAAGATGGGGCGCACCCTGCGTCGCCTGCCGTGCCTTCTGGCGGACTGAAGACGGAGAAAGTGAATCTTCGCGAGAACTATTTGAAACGGTTGGGTGAGTTGGTGCGGTTCGAGACGCTGCGGAAGGCGAAGGTCTCATTTGTGACAGACGCGCTGCACGGCTGCGGGGCAGGATATCTCGATCGGGCGCTTGCGGAGCACGGCGTCGCCGTGCAGGCGATGCGGACGGACCGCGATTGTTTATTTGACGGGACGGGGCCGGACGTTAGCGAAGAGAACCTGGCGCCGCTGCGTAAGGCGGTGGTGGACTCGGGTGCGGCGGCGGGGTTGGCGACAGATGGAGACGCGGACCGCTTTGGAATGATTGATCGCGACGGGACGTGGATTCAGCCGAATCATATTCTGGCGTTGGTGTACGACTACATAGTGGAGACGCGAGGATGGAACATGGCGGCGGCGCGGAGCGTGGCGACATCGCAGTTGATTGATGCGGCGGCAAAGGCGCATGGGCAGAAAACACATCAGACGCCGGTGGGATTCAAGTATATCGGGCAGTTGATTCGCGAGGACAAGATTGCGCTGGGCGGAGAAGAGAGCGCGGGGTTGACGATTCGCGGGCATGTGCCGGAGAAGGATGGGATCCTAGCCTGTCTTTTGGTGGCGGAGATGATTGTGGCGCGGGGCGCTTCGCTGGGCGAGCAGATTCGGCAACTTTTTAAAAAAGTGGGGAGAGAGTTTTGGCCGGTGCGCGAGAATTTGCACTTGACCGACGAACAAAAGGCAAACGCGGTGAAGAAGGTGGCGGTGGACGCTTCGACACTTGTAGGGCGAAAAGTTGTATCGATAGACCGGACGGACGGAGCAAAATTCAGTTTCGAAGATGGTTCGTGGATGCTTTTGCGACTGTCCGGGACGGAACCGCTGCTGCGCCTGTATGTGGAGGCCAATAGCGCGGCGGCTTCCGCGAAGTTGACTGGCGAGGCGAAGAAGTGGGTATTGGAAAGCTGAAGAAGAAATTGAAGAAGGTGCCGGCCGAAGAGAAGATTCGGTCGCTGATGCGGCAGTATGGGCGCGGGCTTTTGGGATTGCTGGTGCTGGTCATGATTGTGCACGACGTTTTTGGGACGCACGGATTTTTAGCGATGCGGCGGACGCAGAACGAGATCAAGAAAGTGAAGGCGGATTTGGAGCAGTTGAGCAAGGAGAATGCGGCACTGGCGCAAGAAGTGAAAGATCTCAACAGCGATCCGCGATTGATTGAAAAGATTGCGCGCGACGACTTGGGTTTGGCACGGCCGGGTGAGATTATTATCAGGATTCCGCAGGGGCAGCAGCCGGAGCAGGGCCCCGTTGGAAAACGATAGGCCGGCGCCTCGATCGGGCCTAATTCCCTACTGACTTAATTCCCTGTTTTGATTCTTTAATGAAAATTTATTTTTTATGCCGACTTGTTAGGTCATTGCGGGAGCGGCGGCTAGTTTTTGCGCTTTCGCGCGGCGGTTCTTCCAGTTTGTGCGCAGAAGCGAAAGCAGCAGCATGGCGAGGAAGATGATGCAGAGACCCGCGGTGGCTTGAAGGACGCTGCATTGACGTTTCGGGAGGATCGAGAAGCGACCGTAGACGAATTCGATGTGCACCCAGTAGACGAGGAGCGAGGTTTTGCCAAGTTGAATGATGGGGCTGAATCCCATTTGGGCCAGGCCCCAGCGGCACCAGGCGTACACGCAGAACAAAATAATTAGCAGGATGCCGCAGCGCATCAGGAAGAAATTTGGGCTGGTGTGCCAGTAGTCGTAGACGGAATAGAGTTGGATGGGGGAGGCGTCGAGTTTCAAGGAGAGGAGACAGGCAAGAATGCCTGTCCCACCTAGGGCCGCAAAGATGAGAGCTTCGTGGCGCTTGGCGATGTCTGTGAAGAGGAAGAATCCGGCGGCGAGGCCGACGAAGGCAAAGGCCGACCAGGGGAAAATGGGGAAGAGCCACGGTTGAGGGATGGCGAAAATGTGGACGCCGTTGATGTAGGACTCGAGGGGCCAAGGCAGATGGCGCGGGCGATGGGTGGTCCAGAGGAGCGGGGTGGCCATCGCTACGAGTGTTGCAGCGAGAAGGGCGGCGAAGATTCCGCGGAGGCGCGAGGTTGCGACGGTTTGTGGGAGGGCGGCCGAAGTTTCGGTGCGGCGAGCGGCGCTTAGGCAGCAGAGAGCGCCCATGAACATCATCGAGAGGCCGAGGATGTTGAGGATGTCGACGCGGAGGAGATCGGTCCATGGAACCCAGCGGTAACCGAGGGCGTATTCTTGGACGCGGAAAAGCAGGCCTAGCGCGAAAATTTCTGCACCACGACGAATGGTTGTTTTCGCGATTTCGCCTGGCTTGGCGCCTTTTTCGCGGAGACGCTCCGTGACGAGCGCGAAGGAAATGCCGGAAAGAAAAAGGAAGAGCGGGGCGGGGAGCGTGCCGCCGAGTTTTGACCAGACCAGGACAGCGGATTTGCGCGCCTCGGGGCTGAGCCAGGAGTCGTAACAGTGCGTTTGAAACATGAGGAGGCAGGCGAGGCCGCGCATCCAGTCGATGTAGGAGAGGCGCTTCATGATTTTTTGGGAAAGCGGAAGATTCTTCTGGAGAAATCAGATTGATTCCGCCGTGCTCTGGGTTGGATTTGGGATGCCATATCTCTGCGCTACAATCTTCTCTTTCTTTTAAAACGTTAAGCAGCTCAATTGCCAGCGACTCGCCAACTCGGTGTGCTTCCTATGCTCGGCTTGTGGGCCGGGCTGTGCCTTACGGGAACGTTTTACGCCACGTGGCACGGTTATGGCGGCCGCGACTTCGCTGCCACGTTGACGGCTTTCGCGTACTTCTTACTAGTGATGTTGCTTTTCGCGGCGCGCGGCGTTGCCGACGGGATTGCGGCGCGCTTCGGTCCCGGCGGAGGCATAGCGTTGGGCGCCGCCGCGTTCCTTGCATACCTGATTTACGGGCTGGGGACAAATACTTTTACGTTCGCGCGGGCTGGGGTGGCGGCATGCTTGGTTTTTTTGCCGATGGCATTGGCGGCGTCGACGGAGCGAAAACCGGGCGGGACTTGGCAGGATTTTTTGACGCTCGCGGGCATTTGGGTGGCGGTGAAGTTTGGCCCGTCGCATTGGGTGTGGCCGTATCCGGGCGGACTGCTTGCGTATGCATTTACCGTTTTGCTGGCACTGAATGTTGCGTTGGCGGCGTTTGTGTTGATGCGACGAGTGAACGGCATCGGCTATTCGATCGGCTGGGGTCAGCGGTGGGACCTCTATGTGTTTGGCAGCCTCGGCGTGTTCGCTTGCCTCGCGATCGTGCTTGGGCGTGCGCTGCATTTCATTTCCTTCGCACCGCAATGGGGCGCGTGGAAGACGCTTCCCTTCTCCGCGCTGGCGATTTTCTTTTTGACGGCGTGGCCGGAGGAATTTCTTTTTCGCGGGCTGCTGCAGAATATGCTTTCACGGGCGTGCAAGAGCGATTTGGCGGGGTGGTGGACGGCGTCGGTGTTGTTTGGGTTTTCGCACATTACGAACCTGGGATTTCCGAATTGGCGGTATGTGATCCTGGCGTCGGTCGCGGGGATTTTCTATGGTTGGACTTGGCGGAAGACGGGCTCAATTTTTGCCTCGGCGATCGTGCATGCAATGGTGGATGTGCTTTGGCACTTTCTGTTCCGGAGCGGCTAAGACAGCTGGGAAACGAAAACTCAGTCCCACCGTCTGAAATATCAACCCTAGGGAACATAAGTCTGATTTGAACGTATTTACTGGCAGCGGAGGGTCTCGATGGGAACTTTGCGGCAAGATGCGCAGTTTGCACTGCGGATGATGCGGAAGAACCTGGGATTCACGACCGCGGCGGTTTTGTGCCTGATGCTGGGAATCGGAGCGACCACGGGCATTTTTACGGTAGTGAACGCTGTGCTGCTTCACCCGCTGCCCTACTCTCATCCTGAGCAATTGATTCGCGTTTATACCGAGTTTCCGACGTTTCCGAACGGCGGGTTGCACCGGTTCTGGACTTCAGGGCCAGAATTCATCGATTTGCGGCGTGATACGCGCTCCTGGGCAACGCTCGACGCATGGATCACTAATGGGGCGAATCTTGCCGGCAAGACGCAGCCGGTGCGGGTCAATGCTGCATACGTGAGCGGCGGACTGTTGGAGACGCTCGGGGTGGCGCCGACTGCGGGACGTTTGATCGCGGCGTCGGACGATGTGGCGGGAGGCTCCGTCGTCGCGGACATCTCGTACGGAACTTGGCAGACCGTTTTCGCGGGGGATCCTAATGTCGTAGGGCGAGAAACGAGGCTGGACGGATTGAAATGCACGATTATCGGCGTGATGCCGAAGGGCTTTCAGTTTCCTCCAGGAGAGCAGGAGCCGGCACAGGTTTGGACCGCTTTGCAACTGGATCCGGCGAAGCCGGGAGGACGGGGCTCGCACAATTACTACCTGCTGGGCCGGTTGAAGCCGGGCGTATCGGCGGCGCAAGCCCAGGGAGAGCTGGAATCGCTGGTTCAGAGTTACGGCGAAAAGCGCGCGCCCAAAACTCACAGCTTTGATCCGGAGAAGCACACCATCGTTAGCTTCCCATTGCAAGTCGAAGTCGTCTCGAGCGTGCGTCCCGCCCTCCTGATGCTGCTGGGAGCGGTTGCGTTTGTGCTGCTGATCGCCAGCGTGAATGTGGCGAATCTGTTGTTGGCCCGGGCGGAGGCCCGGAGAAGAGAAATTGCGATTCGCGGCGCATTGGGGGCGAGCCTGGCGCGGCTAGCCGGGCAGTTCGTGACCGAAGGAATCCTTCTGGCGTTCTGCGGCGGGCTGCTGGGCGTGGCACTGGCTCTTGGGGGAGTGCGGCTGGTTCAGCTCACGAATGCGGGCGGAATACCACGCGCCGATGAAATCACTATGGACTGGCGAGTGCTCGTGTTCACGCTAGTCACGAGCCTGGTTACAGGAGTGCTTTTTGGTCTGGCACCGCTAGCGCCGCTGATTGTGAGTGGAATATCGGAATCGCTGAAGGACACGGCGGGGAGCACGACGGCCGCGGCAGGAGCGCAGTTTTTCCGCCGGGCGCTGGTGGCGGGCGAATTGGCGATGGCCTTGGTGCTGCTGATTGGCTGCGGGCTGATGCTGCGGGCGTTCTGGAAGCTGCAGGAAGTTCACACCGGCCTGCGCCCCGACAATGTGATTACCATGCGCGTGTCGCTGCCAAGCGGAACGTATACAGATGCGGCAAAGATTACCGGGTTTTGGACGCGGTTGGACGCACGACTGACGAATCTTCCGGGAGTGCAGTCGGCTGCGCTGGTCAGCGGACTGGCGCCGATGCGGCCGCCAAACATGAACGACACGGACATCGAAGGCTTCGTTATGACCAAGGATGGGCCCATTCAGAATGTGGACTTTTATCAAGCGGTGAGCAAAGACTATTTCGCGACGATGGGAATTCGGCTGATGGATGGACGGCTGTTTGACGACCGCGACGTACAGGATGCACCGCAGGTCGTCATCATAAATAAGGCGATGGCGGCGACTTTTTGGCCGAATCAAAACCCCGTGGGGCGGCGTGTGCGATCGGGTGGAGCGAAAGATTGGTGCACGGTCATCGCGGTGGTAGACGACGTGAAGAACGCGGGACTCGACCGGCCTGCGGGCACGGAATTGTATTTGCCCTACCGGCAGCCACAGGGGCAAGGCAATACGGACATGTACGTGGTAATGCGGGCACAGAGCGGCGATCCGCGATCGCTGGCGGGTGAAGTCCGTGAGCAGATGAATGAGATCGATCCGTCGCTGCCGCTTGCGGATGTGCGGCTGATGGACGATGTGCTTTCCCGAGCACAAGCACGTCCCAGATTCTTGACCTTGCTGCTGTCGCTCTTCTCCGTTGTTGCGCTGGCCATCGCGACAGTGGGGATCTACGGAGTTGTTTCGTACTCCGTAGAACGGCGGACGAAGGAATTTGGTCTGCGCATGGTGCTTGGCGCGCAAACCGGCGATGTACTGGGACTGGTGATGAAACAAGGCGCGGGAATGATTGCAATAGGAGTTGGGGTCGGCCTGGTGCTGGCGCTTCTCTTTACAAGGCTGATGGCGAGCCTGCTCTTTGGAGTTGCGCCAACCGACCTAGCAACTTTTGCCAGTGTGACCGCCGTGCTCTTTGGAGTCGCACTGGCGGCTTGTTTTATACCAGCACGGAGGGCGACGAGAGTGGACCCGATTCAAACCCTTCGATATGAATGAGCATTCTATTCTTTAGCCGTGGAAGGCGCCGTTCAAAACGTGGTTTCAGGAGATGTGAGGGGCAGAATTGATGTGGAATGCTGGATGAACCTCAGACAAACGAACGGTCTGAGGTGTGATACGAACTGGAAGAAAGCTGTGCCTGGGCGTTAGGAAGCAGACTGAAGAGAGAGCAAGGGAACAGACCTGGAACCGAAGAATGAGAACTTGGGGAGAGGACAAGCGCAAAAGCTGGAGACATTTAATGGGCGGAGGGTAAAGGATTGCGAACTTTGGCCGATGGAATAGGTGAGGTGAACCATGTCCGTGCACTCCGTGCAAAACACCCAAGCAGTACAAACCCAGGCGGTTTCGCAGGCGCAATCGGCTCACAAGCAGGCGAGCCAGAATAGCGCCCTTCCTGTGGACAAAGTTACGATCAGTGCGGCGGCGAAGGCCAAACAGACAGCTTCGTCGATTGGCGCTGATCGCGATCACGACGGCAAATAAGCGCCTGAATCACGTATTCACGCGTAAGCAGGAATTCGAGGGCCGCATTGCGGCTGAGGATTGCGAAAAGCAATTCCTAACGGCGAAGCGGCCTTTTTTTTGAACGGGCTTGTACCTGGTAGATTCGGAGGCAACCGCTGCGGCGGTTGAAAGTATCTAGGCGCGCCATGAAACGGATGGGCGAATACTGCATCAAAGGGAACACGAGTGGGTCAAACCTGGCAGTTACAAGAGAGGGACAAAACATGAAAGAATTGACTGCGGAGAACGCGACGTTCTTGCTGCATGGCGTGTACCTTCCTGCGTTGAAGAATGAGAGTCAACTGACGAAGAAAGTGATTGAGGCGGTGCCAGCCGACCGGGCGGACCACCGGCCGGATCCGGTGTCCAAGAGCGCGATTGAACTCGTGAGGCATATCGCGGCGGCGGATATTCGTTTTGCGGATACGGTGATAACGGGACAGTTCAACACTGGAGCCGTTCTTCCGCCAGAGGTGAAAACGCCCGCGGAGATTGCAACTTGGTATGGGCAGAGCTACGCCGAGAGACTGGATGCGCTGACGAAACTGACGAGCGAACAGTTGATGAAGACGGTGGATTTTCGCGGTATGTTTCAACGGCCGGCGGTCATGTTTTTGATGATAGGAGCGCATCACACGATCCATCATCGCGGGCAGCTAAGTTCGTATTTGCGGTGTATGGGAGCAAAGGTGCCCTCGATCTATGGCGAAAGCTACGACGTCGAACAGGCCAGAAAAGCGGCGCAGGCCTAGCTGTTTTCAAGAACTGGCTAAATTTTCTGAAGGTCCATTCGAGCAAATTGGGACTCGGGCGCACCTCTCGTGTTTTGGAAATAGCTGATACCGAGAGCCTCCAAT
>Ga0137360_10000350_pt1 | contig 26840 bp, 27 predicted proteins | sample Mad1_60_16metaG_FD_104924 | JGI IMG/M metagenome (GOLD analysis project Ga0137360, IMG submission 104924) | Vadose zone soil microbial communities from Angelo Coast Range Reserve, California, USA - Mad1_60_16 metaG | ecosystem: Environmental > Terrestrial > Soil > Vadose zone | place: USA... | reverse complement strand
GAATGGCCTTACTGGTTAATGCTGCGTTACGCGCCAGTCCTTTGGGATCGCTTTTCGACCGCGCGAGTCAACCAGAAGCACCAGGGGACGGCACCGGCGTGGGCGTTTCGAATGGGTTGCCCGAAATTGTTCTCAACGATCAAGAGTTTCGATCCGGACGTCATTGTGGCAGCCGAAGTGGCTGCGTGCGAGATGGCCGTCATCGCACGACGTATAGGACTGACGCAAGCACCAATTCTAAGTGTGATCACTGATTACGAAGCCGAACCGATCTGGGTGAAACCGGAAGTTGACGCGTTCGCAGTTCCTGACGAGAACGTTCGAGCCGAGTTGATGGCCTGGGGCGCACCAGCGAACCGCATCTCGCTACGCGGAATACCGGTCGATCGTGCGTTTGATACGGTGCACGACCCAACGAGAACGATTCGAGGCGTCCTTAGAGTTAATGAGGGCGCGCCAATCGTGCTTTTGATGGGGGGTGGGATGGGGCCGACGCGAATGGACGAGATTGCGCGCCGACTTGCTGAACACAAAATTCCCATGCACATCGTGGCCATTGCGGGGAAAGACAAGCGAGCGCACCGAAAACTGAAAAGCTTGAATGTCGAGCATCCCGTTTCGCTAAGCGTCCTAAGCTGGACCGATGACGTGGCAGCTTTAATGCAATCAGCGGCGATTCTGGTTACGAAACCTGGCGGGCTGACAATCGCCGAGGCTGCTTTGTGCTCGTTGCCAACAGTATTTTTCAATCCGATCCCAGGAGCCGAATTTGTTAATGCCAAGCGGGTGGTTGATGCGGGAGCAGGAGTCCTTACGAAAAGCCCAAGCGAGACTGCAACGATCATTGTCTCGTTATTGGGAAACGAAGGAAAGCGTCAGGCGATGGCTTTGGCGGCAAAGAGGATGGCGCGGCCAGCTGCGCGCAGAGAGATTGCGCAACTTGCTCTCGATCTCGCGGCGCCGGAAACAGCGAAGGCGCGCAGGATGACTGCCTGAAGTTTTCGAGAGAGAAACGACGAACGATGCTAAATGCGTTGCCATTAATTGCTGGTGCCGCCTTCTCCGCGGCCGGTACGGCATCAATTTATTACGCGACCTATGCTGTGCGCTCGCAGTGGCTCGGTCGCACCGATTGGCGTGGCAGTGGTCACGCATCCGTGGTCGCGCTGACGTTTGATGACGGGCCCTCAGAAGATACGGAGCGGATTCTTGAAGTGCTCGCAGCGCATGACCTTAGAGGGACTTTTTTCATGGTCGGTCGCAACGTCGAACGCTTCCCGCAAATGGCGCGGCGTGTCGTCGCTGAGGGGCACGAGATCGGGAACCACTCCTATTCTCATCCGATATTTCTTTATCGAACGCCTCGAGAGACGCGCCGACAGTTAGAACGCGCGCAAGTTGTTATCGCCGAAACGGCTGGTGTCAGACCTAGATGGGCGCGCCCACCTTGCGGTGTGCGAACTCCGGCCTATTTCCGAGCGACGCAAAGCCTGGGGCTTCGCACGGTGCAATGGGATGTGGCCGGATTTGATTGGAAGAGGCGAACTGGAGAACGAATCGCGCAGGACGTGGTGCGTGGGGCGCGTCCCGGTTCGATCATTCTGCTTCACGACGGCGACAGTGAGGGAAAGCAGGACCGCAGCGAAACGGTGGCCGCGCTGCCGTTGATTATCGACGGCCTGCGCGCGCGGGGCTTGCGTATCGCGCCGCTCTCGCAGTTGCTCGAAGAAGAAGTTCAACTTGCTGCTTGAAGGAAACCAATAATGACCGAATTTCAAACTCCAAAAGCGATCCTTTTCCTGGATTTCGACGGCACCATAACCCAACGCGACGCAGTAGATGCCATTCTCGAAGTCTATGCCGATCCCAAGTGGCTTGAGTTAGAAGCGGAGTGGCGTGCAGGCCGGATGGGCTCGCGAGAGTGTTTGCAGGCACAGATGGCGTTGGTTTACGCGAGCCGCAAGCAGCTCGATTCATTACTGGATGAGATTGAAATTGATGACGGCTTAACTTCTTTGCTTGAGTTGTGTGCGGCCCACGAAATCCCAACGCACATTATCAGCGACGGCTTTGACTATTGCATTCGTCGCATACTCTTGCGCTCTAACAGGAGAGTGCATGCTCTCTTGCGGGGTGCGCGCATTTGCGCGAGTCGCCTGGAAGCGCGCGGTAATCTGTGGCGCACGGGCTTTCCTTTCTTTCATCAAACCTGCGCCCATGGATGCGCGACCTGCAAACCGGCAGTGATGCGGCTGCTCAATCCGGCGAACGCACCGGCCATCTTTGTTGGTGACGGTCTATCTGATCAGTATGCCGTGGAGAGCGCCGATCTTGTATTCGCGAAAAACGGACTGGCCTCTTACTGCCGCGACAATTCGGTTGAACACACTTCGTTTAACGATCTTCGAGAGGTTGCCAGTCATCTCGATCATTGGTTGGTCTCCCGTATGTTTAGGGAAGTCGAAATCGGCGAGCGCGCGAGCGCTTGAGAGTCACAGAAAAGAGGAGAGTGTCTAAATCATGAGCACCGCCATCAACGAGATCTCACAATCCCAATCGATCACAGATGAGCAAGAACTTCTTGAGCTCGAAAGCAAGTACTGCTCCTGGGGCGACACGGTGCATTATCTGGATCCACCGAAATTCTTCGAGCGGGCCGAAGGCCATTACCTTTACGACCGTGAAGATATACCCTACCTCGACTTGCAGATGTGGTATTCGGCATCGAGTTTCGGCTATGGCAATCGGCGGCTGAACGAGGCGCTGAAGAATCAAATAGACAAACTCCCGCAACTTGCCTGTCAGTATTTACACTCCGAAAAGGTTGAATTGGCTGCCGCAATCGGACGATTGAACGAGTCGAAGTTTGGTCTTGAGGGACGCGTGCATTTTAATGTCGGCGGCGCGCAGGCAATTGAGGATTCGCTCAAAATCGTGCGCAATGCTACCGGCAAAAGTTTGGTCTTCGCTTTTATGGGTGGGTATCACGGTCGGACACTGGGCGCTTCGGCAATCACCTCGAGCTACAGGTATCGTCGCCGCTTCGGACACTTCTCCGATCGCGCTCACTTTGTTCCATTCCCATATTGTTTTCGCTGTCCCTACGGAAAGAAGCCGGAGGACTGCGGCCTCTATTGCGTCGATCAATTCGCTAAGAATTTTGACACTGAATACAACTCGTTCTGGGATGCAAAAGCAGGCGAATCAGAATTCTCAGCTTTCTACGCGGAACCGATTCAGGCGACCGGTGGCTATGTAATTCCACCACCAGAATATTTTCCGGCGCTGAAGAAGGTACTTGATGAGCGCAACATTCTACTGGTCGATGACGAAATACAGATGGGCTTCTATCGCGCGGGAAAATTCTGGGCGATCGAGAACTTTGGTGTCGAGCCCGACATCATCGTCTTCGGCAAGGCACTCACGAACGGGTTGAATCCACTTTCCGGCCTGTGGGCGCGCGAAGAGTTGATCTCGCCGGAGGTGTTCCCGCCAGGCTCCACACATTCCACGTTTTCGTCGAACCCGCTGGGTACTGCCGTTGCACTGGAAGCGGTGCGCATGATGCAAGAGGAAGACTATGAAGAGATAACACAACGCAAGGGCGCATATTTTCTGGCTCAAATAAGAGAACTTCAACGTCGCTATCCGAAGGTGATCGGTAACACCGATGGCATGGGCATGGCACTGCGTATTGAAATTTGTCGGGAGGACGGCTACGAGCCTGATCGCGAACTAACAGACCGTATATGCGCTGAGGGGATGAAAGGCGACCTCGATGCACGCGGACGGAGGACCGGTCTCGTGCTCGATATCGGTGGCTACTACAAGAACGTGTTTACACTCGCGCCATGTTTCGACATGACGGAAGAAGAGATTGATATCGCGGTCGAACTGATTGAACAGCTGATTCGCCGCTGCGCTCCGGAGAGGATATGAGCGCAAGGATGGACCAGAAAAGATGAAGGATGACCCGAGATTGATCTCTCGGTTCAATGAAATCAATGAACTGATGGATTAATTCATCTTTCCCTAAGGTTAAAATGCTAACGAACATCATTGAACAGATTGAGCGCACAGTGTTGCATCTGGAGCCGCAACACTCCGTGCCTTTTCTTAACCTGACGCCACAGTGGGCGATTGAGAAGATCCAGCGCGCACGCTTCCAACGGACGTTGCGGCTGGCCGCGGAGCGTTCGACCTTCTACCGCGAGGAGTTTAAGCGTCGCGGGATCGACCCGCGACGCATAGAACATCCATCGGAGTTAGGCGACTTTTATACGACCGGCGAAGACTTACAAGCGCATGGCGCCGAGGCTTTCCTGACTGGGCGCGCTGACACCGCGTTTGAGACAACGGGGACTACTTCGGCGGTGCCGAAGCGCGTTTTCTTTTCCAGGACGGAGCTTCTGGAGATGGGCCACTGCTCAGCCATCGGTCTTTACCACCTGGGCATGCGTCGCGAAGATCGCGTCCTGAGCGCTTACGATTGTTCGTTCTGGGTCTCGCCCGCCGTATTGCGCATGGCGCTGCAATATCTGAAGTGTTTTCACGTCGAAGCCGGCAAGATTTCGCCGCAGGAGTTTTACGAACGAGCACGCGACTATAAGCCGAATGTGATCTTCGGCGAGCCTTCGTGGATCGTTCGCTTGTCGGAGTTGGCACGTGAGCGTGGTACGTGGCCGATGAAATTGCTCTTCGCGGGCGGCGAAAATATCGCGGAAGAAGCGCGACACTTCGCCGAAGGCGTTTGGGGGGCGCCGCTGTATCTAAGCTACGGCCAGACAGAATCATTCGGCACGCTTGGCGCGGAGTGTGAACGCAAGGACGGCTATCACCGCAACGATCTTTACTTCTTTTTCGAAACGCCCGACGTTGGCTCTGATGGTTACGGCGAACTGGTCTATACAACGCTCGCGCGTGAAGTGATGCCGCTAATCCGTTACCGCTCAACCGACTTGACGCGGCTGGAAGATGCGCCGTGTCCCTGCGGCCTCTTTGCCAAGCGCATTACCAAGATTCGCGCGCGGTGTGATGAGATGGTTGTGTGCGGCATGGGCAATGTCGGTCCATGGGTATTCGCAGAGCTCTTGCGTGGTTTGAACGGCCACGGTGCCGACTGGCAGGCAGTCGTCAAACATGACGGCAAGAGAGATGTCGTCGAGCTATGCCTGGAGTTGAAAGACTTTAGTCATCAGAGTGAAGTGGAACGAGCCGTCCTGCTGAACTTGCGCGAGCGATTTGCAGATTTCTGGAAGAATTATGAGATGAAACTCTACGACTTTCGCGTCGTCGCGTGCGAACCGGGAAGTTTACGAAACGGCAGGAAATTGAAGCTCGTTCTCGACCAGAGACAGATGGCCCCACCGCACCTGCGATGAGTGAAGCTGCCGTACTCCTCATCGAAGGAGCCCGAGTTCACATTGCTTGCTTTCATTTTCAATTTAAGAAATCCTGCAAAAAACCACCTCCCAATTCGCAACCAGCTTCATTTATGACCAGGAATGTTAGAGCACTACTCGCGTTGGGGCGCCGAACCTTGCGGAAAGGTGTAATCAAGGTATGCCTTTCCGTGCTTGTTCCGGCGCATTGCCCGCGATACTCGAAAGGGGGTTAGTGGATGGATCCAGATCCAATGCAATATGTGGACGAGCAGGAGAATAAAGAGAAAAACAACCAGGTGGCTGCTGCTAAGAGCGCAAGGAAACTGAATACGCTCGTCGCGATTTCAGTTGCGCTCCTGGCCACCTTCATGGGCATCTGCAAGGTCAAAGACGACAACATCGTGCAGGCCATGCAACAAGCCCAAGCCAATAAGATCGACAATTATTCGTGGTACCAGGCACGCAACATACGGGAAGAGATTGCCAAAGCAACCGTCGCGGAATTAACGGCACAAGCGGCTTCGGCACCCCCACAAGCACAAGCGGCATATCAGGAAAAGATCAAAGAGTACGACGCGATCGAGAAGGACCAGGCCGAGAAGAAAATCACCCAGCAGGCCGACGCCGAAAGGGATGACAAGACATACAACGAACTCAATTATCACGACGACCAGTTTGATCTATCCGATGCCATGCTGGCCTTGGCTATCTCGCTGTTAGCGCTGACTGCACTGACACAAAAGCGCTGGCTCTTCGTGCTCGCAATGGTCCCCACGTTCTTCGGCACGCTCATGGGGTTGGCCGGGCTTTTTGGTTGGGCGCTCCACCCGAACAGCCTCACAAGATTGTTGTCTTAAGGTTTGGAAACGCCGAATGAAAGACTCCAGACTAACGAGCATTCGCGAGTTCGGGTGACCCCAGGCGGTCAAACCAGGTAAAGGTCGCGGCCCGCGTCGTCGACCACCAGGGTCTTATGGTCGGCGCGATAATCGTCGATGTTAAATCGCCGGTGATCGAGAAAGCCGAGGTTGACAAGCGGCTTCGGGAACCGCTGACGCGAGGGTAATCCGGTAGCGAGGCGCGAGCTGTCCGGCGGCATTGCGTGCGCTGCCATAACTGAGGTGGGCCAGATGCGCCGCCAAGCAAAGATTCGCGCGCAACTCATCCGAACCCGCAACCGTTTCGCGCACTTGTTCGAGCGGCGGGTATCCATACTTTTCGATCAAGTGACCGTGCGTAGCCGAAAGTTGACTAAGCTGCGGCGCATAAATGATCAGTTCGCCACCCTCTTCGATGATGCTGCCCAGCTTATAACGGGCCTTACCGCCGACCCAGAGTTCATCGTAATGACGGTCGAGCAGCGCAACCACGCGCTTGTACTTTCTTCCAATATGCTTGATGTGAACTTCGCTGCTGACATTTGCGGCGCGCCTGAACGCTTCATAGATGTCTCCGGCAAAAAGCGCGTGAGTGAACAACCCCGCACTATTGCGGGTTGAAACCGAAGTAAAAGAGATTACCCGGGCGGAAACCAAAGCTGCGGCCGCTTCGATCACGCGCCGCGTCGGTGTTTCGATGCGACCGATTACATTTTCAATTGTGGCCAGAGCGCCGAGCCAGTGAGTCGAGCAATGAAGAACTTTCGGTTAATGTCACCGTAAAGAACGGCGGTCAGCGGGCGGGCAAGGAAGTCGTCCAACTTTATGTTAGTGACTTAGTAGCCTCTTTATCACCAGCCGGCAGGAAACTGAAACGTTTCGCGAAAATATATCTGGAACCGGGTCAGAGTAGGACGCTGACTTTCCAGCTTAGTCATGACGATCTTTCATTCATTGGTGCAAATAACAAACCCGTCGTCGAGCCCGGCGAGTTTGAGGTAACGATCGCAGAACTGAAGGACAGGTTCGTAGTGAAATAAAGTTGACTACGGATCAAGAATCCCTATTCCGCTTCCTGCACCAGCTGCGCGAACTCATGCAACTCGACAGCGTTCAGATCGGATACGGCCCAATAGTTCATGCCTGAGTTGGTCCAATGCAGCAGGTTATATCCCTGCCGTTTCGTGGCGACTTCTCCGCTAGCATTGCTTTGCTCAGCCGGCCAAATAAACAGATTGATGTAATGCTTCTGGCGCTGGTAGATGAGCGCCGCTACAGCTCTGTTATTCAGATACTCCAGTCTGCCGCCGATAAGAGGAAACCCCTGACTGGAAAAATCCTTAACCGGTGGAGCGAAATCGAGCTTGCCGTCGAACCAGGGCTTGACTGTGTGCTGGTCGGAAGAGATCACATCGGCGTGATGAGTTTCCAACTGCAACGAGCGGACGTGATTGGAAACGATCTCCTGGGCCAGGAGGTCATCTCCGGACGGACGTAGTCCTGGCACCGCCCGCCAGATGATGAACGCCATCAAAAGCACAAGGGCCATCGCGGCTCCAGCCGGCAGCCAGCGCCAGCCAAACGAGCGGCGGCCGGCTTCAGACTTTGCCTCATGATGCAGGGACGACCGAATGCGCTTTTCCAACCTCTCTGGGGCAGAATGATAGAGCGAGCTATCCTTGAAAGCGGAACGCAATGCTGTTTGATTGCGATAAGCACTCGCGCAGACCTGGCATTCCTGCAGGTGCTGCTCAACCTCGAAACTTCTGGCCAGATCCAACTCGCCATCTACGTACGCGTGAACCAATTCCTGTGCCGTCTGACAACTCAACTTAAGACCTCCGTTTGCTTGTGACTCGCAAGAATCTGTTGTAAACGCTTACGGGCGCGCGCCAGACGAGACATAACCGTGCCGAGCGGAAGGTCCGCCACGACCGCAATCTGCTTGTAAGACATCTCCTCCAACTCGCGTAGCACCAACACCTCACGAAATTCTACAGGCAACTCTTCCACAGCTTGTCTCAGCATCTGGGCATCGGCCTTTTGCAACAAGAGTCCTTCCGGATTCAAATCATTGCTCCTAACTTCGTGCAGTTCATCATCCAGCGGCATGTTCAAATCCGGTGAGCGATTGCGCTGCATCCAGGTGTAACTCGTATTGCGGACGATCCCCAACAGCCAGGCGCGTCCATCCTCCCCATGAAATCCGCCGAAGAATTTGAACGCGCGCAGATACGCCTCCTGCACCACGTCTTCGGCGTCCGCGTCATTGCGCGTCAGCCAACGCGCCAGGTTATAGGCGGCGTCGAGGTGCGGCAAGACTGCTTTCTCAAAACTGGCGAGTTTGTTTTGCCCTTGCAATCTATCTTCCTCTTACTTCACATCACCAACTCTAAGACCGATTTTCAGCCTCTTTTATTCCCGCCTTTGGTCAAATCTCTTATCCGGGAATATTGATCATGGAAAACCAGTATGAAAATGTAAAGCCGCTTGAGATGAGCAAACCAGATGGTAGACGTTCGAAGGTTGAAAAGATGAAAGGAATATCATGAAGCAGATTATCATTCGCATGTTTGTTGCTCTTACTATGTGTGGTGTAACAAGCCTCATACGATTTACCAGCTTTGTAGTTATTTCACCGACGCTACAAGTGCACGCCGAGGCCATTTGGATCTCGCGAATAATCATGGCTTCTGTGCTTTCTCCTCTCCTCTACGGTTTTCTTGACAGGCGCACCTCAACCTGGACCATCCGCCCAAAGCATCAACGCCGGTCGTCAAAGAATTCCCTCAATCTCATAAAACAGGGCCATTGACCTTCTCTCAATCCCCATTTAATAGGAGGCCGCGGGAATATTCCCGACTCCCATTCGGTATGGCTAATAGTGGAGGTTCCGAAAGTCGGTAACTTATGGTTTGGGAGGGTACGAATGAGCAAGTTTGACAGGCGCGGCTTCATAAAACTCGCCGGTTTAGGTGGCGGAATTGTTTTCGCCTCAAGTCTGAGCCGGGGCTTGGGTCTTGAGGCGCTCGGCTCGGTCGTGGACTATGCAAATGCAAAAGTTGAAAACGACTTCTACTTCGTTCAACTCTCGGATACCCACTGGGGCTTTGCCGGCCCAAAGGTGAATCCGGATGCTGAAGGCACCTTAAAGAAAGCCGTGCAAGCTGTGAACAGCCTGGAAGAACAACCGGACTTCATAGTCTTTACCGGCGATCTGACTCACACCACCGACGACGTGCAGGTCCGCAGAGACAGAATGTCGCAGTTCAAAGACATTGTCAGCGGGCTGAAAGTTCCAACAGTGCACTTCATGGCCGGCGAACACGACGCTTCACTCGATCGCGGAGATGCGTATCAGGAGGCATTCGGCAAACTCAATTACACCTTCGACCACAAGGGCGTGCATTTCGTTGTGATCGATAACGTCTCCGATCCCGGCGCCATCGTTGGTGAATCACAACTTAGCTGGCTCAAAGCCGACTTGAAGCAACAAAAGACTGATGCACGCATTGTTGTACTGACACACAGACCGCTGTTCGATTTGTACCCCGATTGGGACTGGGCTACCAAAGATGGATCAGCAGTAATCGATGCCTTAATGCCGCACAAGAATGTGACTGTGTTTTATGGCCACATTCATCAGGAGAACCACCACATGACGGGACACATAGCGCATCACTCGGCCAAGTCGCTGATGTTTCCGTTGCCTGCGCCCGGTTCGGTACCAAAGAAGGCGCCCATACCCTGGGATGCGAGTGCGCCGTATAAAGGTCTGGGCCTTAGGAGTATCGAAGCTGAGCCCAAACAAGCGAAGTATGAAATCAAAGAACTCAATGTTACTGGAGGATGAACTGATGAATCGGACGAAAAGAGTCTTAATAACAGTCGCTTTATTGGCGAGTGCGCTCCTATCGGGCTTAGTTGTCTACACCAGAGCGAATGTGGTGCCGGCAGAGAAAGTAATTCACATCACGGCAAAGAAGTTCGAATTCAGCCCTGACTCAATCACCTTGAAAAAAGGTGAGCCCGTGGTGTTCGAGATATCTTCCGCAGATCGCAAACATGGATTCAGCCTGCGCGCCTTTGGCATTCGCAGTGACGTGTTGCCGGGAAAGGTTAGCCGTATTCGATTCACACCCGACAAAACAGGTAAGTTCACTTTTTCATGCGACGTGTTCTGCGGCGAGGGCCATGAAGAGATGACGGGAACAGTGGTTGTCACTGACTGACCAGGTAACAGATTCGGCGTCCACTTGAAAGTGCGAAGACCTCGGTGGGGCGGTCTTTCCACAGGAGACGGGTCAAGCCCGTCGTTCGCAAGCGGTGAACGCCGGTTCGACGCGCGGGTTGGAGAGCCGAAGGGGCGAGCCTTCTCCGGCTCGCGCGTTGAATCACATGTTGCCGCCTGGCGCGAACGAGTTGTTAGGAGAAAGACGTGAGAAAAATCCTCTTGGGTGTGATTTTGACATTAGCATTACTGTTGTTGTCAGCTCTCGTGATGACAAGGCTCGGGCTGATGCCAGTAAGCGCTGATGGAAACCATTCACGCCTTGAAGCTCGGGTCATGCCCGCAGTGCTTCACGCTTCTATCGTTCGTCATGCGTCCGGAGAAACGAATCCAGTCTCCCTCAACGAAGATAATCTGAAGGCGGGAGTAGATACTTACAAAACGATGTGCGCGAGGTGCCATAGCACACCTGAAGGTCAGCAGAGTGTTTACGGACAATCGTTCTATCCTCCGGCGCCACAACTGCCGAAAGGAATGGCCCAGTATTCAGATTCGCAACTCTTCTGGTTAATAAAACACGGCATAAGGAATACGGGAATGCCTGCCTGGGGAAGCATGCTATCAGACGAGGAGATTTGGCAGATGGTTAGTCTGCTTAAGAACTCACAGGATCTCCCTCCCTCGGTGGAGGCCAAGTGGAATGCACCCAAGACAGCCGCGCGCTGAAGTCGCGGAGAAAAATAGAAGAGTCGAACGTCTGATCATTTGCGTCTGCCGCAAGTGCTTTAACACTCACGGAAGTTGCAATAATCCTATTGGTGTTTCCACCGGCCTGCATCCTTGACGCACTTTAGCTATCCAGCCTAAGGTTACTGTCGAATTAACAGCCAACCACCGGCACGCGGAAGTACTTTTTTCCTCTTAAGGTCTAGGCGTGGCGCCTTAAATTCATTTTCCATGGAAACATCATTCACATCACTTGGCGGGTCCGCTTTACTCGGTCTCGGATTAGTCTTCGGTCTCAAGCATGCGACTGAAGTCGATCACCTAGTGGCCGTCTCGACCATCGTTAGTGAACATCGCAGCGTTTTACGTTCAGCATTGGTGGGCGGATTGTGGGGCGCTGGACATACAGCTTCGTTGGTTATCATCGGGGTATTGGTGCTTGTATTTCGTGTGGCTATTCCGCTGCGCGTGGCAAACTGGTTGGAGTTTGGCGTGGCCTTGATGATCATTGTGCTCGGAGTGTTGGCGGTCGCGCGAGTGCTGCGCAAACGCCCTGACGTTCACCTGCATCGACACAGTCATAACGGCCAGTCGCATGTGCACATTCACTTTCATGAGCATGGTACTGAACACGACACCACCGCAGCTTCACATCAATCAAAGGACTCGCCGGCAACGCAAGCTTCACATTCACACGCAATCTCTCAGGTTGGTTTCAAGCCACTTCTGGTTGGCGCGATGCACGGCCTGGCGGGATCGGCAGCATTGACTTTGCTGGTGCTGACGCAGATTCAATCAGTCTTGTTGGGATTGTTGTATTTGGCGCTGTTTGGCATTGGCTCTACTCTCGGCATGCTGTTGATGTCCGGCCTGATCGGATTGCCGTTCGTACTCAGCGGGCGACGTCTCACAAGCATTAACTATGGACTGCAAACAGCAGCCGGTTGTTTCAGCGTTGCTTTCGGACTCTGGTATGTGTACGCAACGGCTTTCAAATTTCATTAATCAAGTTTTCAGAAACTAACCCGCATACCTTTCCTCAACCGTTACAGCAAAGACGAGCGTGCCAATAAGTCCAATAATACCCGCCACCACGAACGGCACTTCTGGAGTGATTCTCCAGAGCAGGCCCCCAATTGCCGCCGCTGGAGTAATCGACAGGCTGCGCACCAGATAATAAAGTCCGACCGAACGCGCGCGCACATTCTCTTGCGCGAAATCGACAATCATCGCTTTACGCGACGGCTCACCAATTTCGCGCAAGCCCCCGACAATGAATGCGACAACCAGGATCGTAAAGCTCGATGCAGCAATCACCGCCAAAGGAAATAATGCGAAACTCAAGAACGTGACGATCACAAATGGTTTGCGGCCCACCCGGTCGGCGATCTTGCCTGCGGGAATGTAGACGATGATCGAAGTGATCATCTGAATCGCGATCAGCGTGCCATAGCGAGCGACGCTGAAGTGCAGCACATTGGTTACATAAAGAATCGTGATCACTCCGGTCATGCCCTCGCAGGTCCTGATAATCACGTCGGACACGAGCAGGCGCTTCAAGGCGCTGTGAAAAGATCGCCAGACGCCCACTATTCCGGTAGTTCGTGAAGCCTGAATAGTGATGTTCACTTTTGAGAGAAGCAGTATTGTCAGCGCGGCAAGCACGAGCGTAATTAGCAGACCGGTGTGGATGCCTTTAATGACACCCAGCGAAGCGATCAGCGCGCCGCCAGCCAACGGCGCGATCACGATTGGCACCCGTTTGAGAATCGACTGCAGAGTGAAACCCATCGCGCGGCGCTCGCGCGGCAGGGCATCGCCGATGACCGCAAAGATCGCCGGCGATGCCATGCTTTGCCAGGCCATGACCAACGCGAGTCCAAGAAAGAGAAAGGGCCAGGATGGGCTGATGAGATAGACGAGATAGCCAACAGAAGCAATCGCAACAAAGACGAGGAAGGCGCGGCGACGGCCCAAACGATCCGCGAGCCAGCCACCCGGATATTGGTAGACCGCGTCAAAGAAATCTTCCGCGGTGCCGAAGAAGCCGACGATTAGAGTAGTAGCGCCCAGCGACTCAAGATATTTCGGAAGGAATTTCTTCCACAGTTCTTCGCCCAGGCCCAGTAGGAAAACAGCGGCCGAGGCAATCGAGACATTCCGTTCGAGGCTGAGAAAATCTGTTAGGCGTTCGCGCCTGGTCACGGCGTGGCTTATTGGCCGATAGGTGGATCAGTTATCGCGGCTGGTTGCGTCGCGTTCACGTGAATTATGTTGCTGTTGGAGTCGAGAAAGAAATGGTTCTTGCCCGTCGCGGCGACGCCCTCGGTCACCTGCGGGTCAGAGTTGACCGCAAAACCTGGTTGGGTGGTGGTTGATTTCGGCGTCACGCGCATGACGTAAACATAGCCATCTACGACCGGCGTGGTCCCTGCAAAACGAGTGTCAAGCAAACCTTCTTTCAACATCTCATCGAAACTTCCGAACGCCGTTCGTTGATGCGAGTTGTAGTAAAGCATTTGCTGCTCGGCAATGGTTCTGAGTGTCTTGATGGCTGCTGCCTCGTTAGCCGACCTGACGGCTGCTTTCCAACCTGTCACGCCGACGGCGATCAGGATGCCGATGATGGCGATAACGATCATCAGCTCGATTAACGAAAAGCCCTTTTGATTACTATGATAATTAGGATTGCGCTTCATAACTTCTCCTTGCTCGCTTAAACGCCGCAACTGCTGTGGAGTTCCCTCAATTCGTAACTCGCACACCGCCGATTTCACTCGAGTCAGACCAAGTTTACTACATGAGCCTGGCAACGTCATGCAGTGGCATAGACTTTAGGAAGCTCTGAACAGGTGGTCAACTCCTTGGAGTGCGGCGGCCCGGCGTCGCTTTGGTCCGCGGCGACTGGTCGCCGCACCATTGAATCAACTCAAGCAGGCTTGGCCGCGACAGCTAACGACCGGCCAAAGCGCTGCCAGGCCAGCGCACTCCAAAGAGTTGTCGCTTCCACTTGATCAGCGGTTCCTTTAGTCTATGCCAGTGGCGCAGCCTGAACGTCAGCTCCGTGATTGCCTGGATTGCACAGACTGAAGTCTATGCCACTTGGGCAGCGAGATTTTCAAGGTGCGATGCTGTGACTAAGCATGTAGAATGACTGCACTTCGGTCTCTCGTGACTAATAAATGAGACGTCTTGAAACGATAAGCCGTCCGGAAGCAACGACGAATCTCGACGCTGTCGAGAAGATCAATCGTCTGCAAACGGCCATTGAAACCGTTATCAAAGGCAAGCCGGAAGCGGTGCGCCTCGGCATTGTCGGCCTGATTGCGGGCGGGCACCTGCTTATCGAAGACGTTCCCGGCGTCGGCAAGACGACCTTGGCCCATGCCATGGCGCGCGCGCTGCGCTGTAACTTTCAGCGCATACAGTTTACCTCTGATCTGTTGCCGTCGGATGTGATTGGCTTGTCCGTTTACAACCAGCACACCGCCGTCTTCGAATGGAAGCCCGGCCCGATCTTCGCCAACGTCGTGCTGGCGGACGAAATCAATCGCACCACCCCGAAAACGCAGTCGGCGCTGCTCGAAGCTATGGCCGAAAGACATGTCACGGCCGAAGGCGTGACGCATCCTTTGCCGGCGCCTTTTATTGTTTTGGCAACGCAAAATCCAATCGAGCACCACGGCACGTATCCTTTGCCTGAATCGCAACTCGACCGCTTCATGCTGCGACTGCGCATCGGCTATCCCGCTACCGCAGATGAAAAGCAAATCCTGCGCGACCGCGAGTACCGCGATCCGCTGGAAGATCTACAGCCGGTGATGACCGCGGCGGAGATTGTAGAGTTGCAACGCAGCGTGACTGACGTTTCGGTTGATGATGCTTTGGTTGAATACCTGATGCGCATTGTTGCCGCCACGCGCGAATCTGAAATGCTCGATCTCGGTGTTAGCCCGCGCGCCACGCTGGCGCTGTTTCGCGCTGCCCAGGCGCTTGCTCTTTCCGAAGAACGTTCCTATTGCATCCCCGATGACATCAAACGTTTGGTCATTCCCACCTTCGCCCATCGCATACTCGTCAGCACGCGATTCTCTTCATCAATGCGCCGCAGTGAAGAAGCGGAAGCTGTCTTGCGCGAAATAATGAAAACTGTAAGCGTGCCGCTCTAGGAAGGATGAAGGCGGAAGGATGAAGGATGAAACAGAGGAACAGCAGCGAAAGTTACCAGGTAAATAACCCCTCAGCCCTTATCCTTCATCCTTCATCCTTAAAAAAGTGGCGCAATGCAATCCTGGGCACATTGCTGGTCAGTGCCGGTCTTGCCTCTGCTGTCGTCACCATTCTCGCCAGGCAAACTGACAACTACACGCTCGCCGCCGCCGCGGCGATCTTATCGCTGGTGATCGCGCTGCTGATGCTGATCTTCATCGTGCCGCGGTTGGCAAAGTCGGCGCGCCTTGAGGTGATGCGACTTGATCTGCCGCTTGAGATCACGAGTGGCGGCGGCATTTTCCTTTTGATTCTTGGTGTCGTTGGCTTTGCCGCCTGGAACACTGGAAACAATCTGCTGTTCCTGGTTTTTTCGTTGCTCTGCTCAACTCTCTTTGTTGGCGGGGCGGCGGCGCGGGCGTCTTTGCGTGACTTGATTGTGTCGGCGCGCTTTCCCGATCACATTTTTGCTGCCGATGCCGCGCCCGTCATCGTCACGCTGAGAAATGCCAAGCGCTTGTTGCCATCGTTCTCAATCCTGGTCGCCGCTCGTGGTCCATCCGACCTGGCGCAACAGATTCGTAAGCGGCGCGGGCCCCGTTTCTCCAAACGGCTGCTGGCTTACTTTACTTACGTGCCGCATCACGCAGCCGCAGAACAACGAGTCGAGCAAGTCTTTCCTAAACGCGGCCATGTGCTGATCACTGGGTTTGAACTATCGACGCTGTTCCCGTTTGGCTTCTTTCGCTTTCGCCGCCGCTTGCGAGCGCGAGACGTTGACATAGTCGTATATCCAAAGCCGGAACCAATCGGCGATGAGTTGCATCTGTTGCCAACATTCGCGGGCCGCATGGTTTCGCCCCGGCGCGGCATTGGCCAGGATCTTTTTTCGCTGCGGGACTATCAGCCCCAGGACGATTTGCGGCACATCGATTGGAAGGCAACCGCGCGCTCGCGCCAACTGACCGTGCGCGAATTCACCGCTGAGGACGAGCGACGGATTACGATCATTCTTGATACGAGCCCGCCTTATGAAGCCGACGCAGAAGAATTCAATGCCAGATTCGAGCAGGGGGTGGTCCAGGCGGCTTCGCTGCTGAAGCATTTCGTGGACGAACGAGCTGAAGTGAGATTGATGCTGGACGATGATTTGGGACCGTACGGCACCGGAGTCAACCATCTCTACGCTTGCCTGCGCAGGCTTGCATTAGTGAATTCGCAAAAGGAAAAAGGCGAGGCTGAGTTGTTAAGTGCGGTCGCCGATGTGGACCAGAGGCAGAATGTGCTGAACGAAGACTATGCCATCATACTTACGGCGGCTGCGCCGGGTTCAATCCCCGCGCAAATATGGCGTGCTTCGTTTGTGATACATATTTGAGTAGCAGCGGACTAGAGAGTGTTAAGAGATGGGGCAGGCCTGGACCGAAACAAGTTGCCACTTTTCGTTTCGCAATGAATAGACGTGCATGACCTTGTAGTGACCGCTGTAATCGTGTCCCTTATAGAACCATCGTGCTGAGTCTTTGCCGGTTAGAACAGCTGCGTCGCCCCAAACATGCACGTTGACGTTTTCACGACTCAGATGTTCGACCTTCACCTCTCCCGACGTGACGTCATCAATAAATTGCTCCTTGCCATCTCCTTCAAACGGATAAGCAAAGTAAAAATCGTCGGCCATTATTTGGCCCAGCGCGTCGCCGTCACCGCGAACGAGCGCCTTCGCCCATTCGTCCGTCATCTGTAACAGCAACTCTTCGGTTTCGGCTTTTGAGAGTGAGTGTGATTCGTCTGACATTGGGGTTACTCCTACTTATCGGAGTTTGCGCAATGCTTCTACGCCAGAATCAAATGGCAGTCAACTATCAACGAGCGCTTTCTGGAGTACCTGAAAAAGAGAGTCCGCCGCGGTCTCGCCACTGCGAATGCAATCGGGTATGCCAACTCCTGAATAAGCATTGCCCGCTAACGCCAGGCCCGGCAAGGCGGCCACGCGTTCTGCAATTTTGTTCACTCGCGCGGTGTGTCCGATTTCATATTGCGGCATTGACTGTCGCCACCTGGAAATCTCGCTGAACAGTGGCGCACTCTCAATTCCCAGCAACTCGCGCAGGTCCCCGCAGACGCGGGCCAGCATTTCTGTTTCATCGAGTTCAACCAGTTCGGGCTGTAATGCACCGCCAACAAACCCGCGCAGCAGAGCGCAATCCACCGGAGCCCGCCCGGCAAATTTCACGCTGCTGAACGTGCAGGCGATAAGCGAACGCTTTTCAATGAAGGGAACAACAAAGCCAAATCCATTCAGCGGATGAGGTATGTCTGCACTGCGATAGGCGAGGTTGACGGTTGCGGTTGATTCATAAGGAATTTGGTTAAGTGCGGCAGCAATTAGCACGTCAGTTTCAACCAGCAACGAGGCGGCCCGGTACGCTGGGACGGCCAGGCAAACTGCGTCGACAGTGATCGCGGTACCATGTTCCAAACGCACCTGCCATTGCATGGATGTTCGATCCAAATCAACGGATGTGACTCGCGTCCGCAGCGCGATACCGATGGTTGCAAGTTTTGCTGCCAGTCGATCGACCAGCACTTGCATGCCGCGATCAAACGACGCGAACAAACTGTACCGGGCCCCTTGTGCCTGTGATAGACCGTCCGCGTGGTTCATATCACGGTTTTCCTTGTTTAGCCCGCGAATGATGCTGCGGTGCTTGCGCTCCAATTCAATAAAGCGCGGCATTGTTGCTTGCAGGCTAAGCTTTTCCGGATCGGCAGTGTAGATGCCGCCAACCATCGGTTGGGCCACGCGCTCAAGCGCCTCGCGTCCCAGTCGCCGGCGAACAAACTGTCCCAGACTCTCATCTGTCGTGACGTTTGTTTTCAGCCGTGGCAAAAAAAGATCTAGCGCCATTCTCGCTTTGCCCGGCCAACTCAGTATTTCGCTTTTGATAAAAGGCCGGAACAGTGCCGGCGCGATTAAATGAAAGCCTTCCGGAACAGGAATCAGGCGCGTGCCGCGAACAATAAAACTGCGCCGATGCTCTTCATTCGTTGGCAGTAGTTGGGATTCAAGACCCAGGCGTCGCGCGAGTTCAATAGCTTCCGGCTTTTCGGTGATGAAAGAATCCGGACCGCGCTCCAGAAGAAAACCGTCGCGCTCGTCGGTCTTAATGATGCCACCCAGTCGCGATCCCGATTCGAAGATCAATATTTCGAGCGGTTCGTTGGATTCGGTACTTCGTTCCAGCAGCCGCTGCGCGGCTGCAAGTCCGGCGATGCCGGCGCCAATGATGGCAACGCGTTTCATCTTGGGTGGCATAGACTTTAGTCTGTGTCTGCCAGCATGGTACAGACTGAAGTCTATGCCACTGCGCGTTAGTAGCACAGACTTTAGACAGTGTTGGCGAGCGCAGCCACAGACTAAAGTCTATGCCACTCTTTCAAACTAAAGCGCAGCATTCTGCATGGCAGTTATCGTTACGGGCTCCCATTGTGCCCAGAAATCGGCGAGGCGTTTGCGGCTCAATGCGTTCCATGATCAGCTCGCGAACCATTTCTATAAACAGCGGATGGGTGCCGGCAGTGGCAGCGCGAACCATATTCAGCCCAAGCTCGCGACAAAGCGCCATAGCTTCTGTGTCGAGATCATAGATAATCTCCATGTGGTCCGAGACAAAGCCGATGGGAGCGAGAACCACATCGGTGGTTCCAGCCGCAGGTAGTTCGCGCAAGTAGTCGCAAACATCAGGACCAAGCCATGGTTGTGCAGGTGAGCCGCTGCGACTTTGAAAGACGAGCCGCCATTGCTCGATGCCGATTGCGTCCGCGACGAGGCGACTTGTCTCGCCAAGCTGCGCTTCGTAATCACAGTATTTCGCCATTGACATCGGAATGCTGTGGGCGGTGAAGATTAAATACGCGCCGGTTCGACGCGCCGCCGGAATTTTCTGCAGGGCCGCGCGCACATTCTCCACATTCGCTTCGATGAATAATGGATGATTGTAAAACGCGCGAATCTTTTCCACGCGTGGCGCGTCGTTGCCGGCATTATTGCGCGCTTCGGCAATATTTTCCAGATACTGGCGGCAACTCGAATACGAGCTGTAAGCCGAGGTCACGAAAGCCAGCGCGTTTTGAATTCCGTCGACACGCATTTTCCTGAGCATGTCGGCGAGCAGCGGATGCCAGTTGCGGTTGCCAAAATAGATTGGAAGGTTTGGACCACTTGCCTCCAACTTGTTTCTCAGCGCGGCAATTAGTTGGCGATTTTGTTCATTGATGGGACTGACGCCGCCGAAGAGTTCGTAGTGTTTTGCGACTTGAAGCATGCGCTCGCGCGGGACGTTTCTACCGCGCAGCACGTTTTCGAGGAAGGGAATTACGTCGTCCATTCCTTCAGGCCCGCCAAAGGAAACAATCAGGATTGCATCGAACGAAGGGTTCATTTAAGTAGCACAGACTTTAGTCTGTGTTCGGGAAGTAGCATAGACTTTAGTCTGTGATTCTAAGTAACGATAGCGACAGGAACACAGACTAAAGTCTGTGTTACTTCGCGCTCATCTCATGGACCATGTCGACCAGCGCGATCACATTCTCGACCGGCGTCTCGGGCAGGATTCCGTGACCTAAATTAAAGATGTGACCTGGTCGCCTCGCCGCTTGATCCAGAATTACTTTCGTTTGAGAGCGCAGGTGTTCGCGGTTTGCAAACAGTGCGACGGGATCGAGGTTTCCCATCACGGCCTTGTCGTGCCCAATTCTTTGCCAGCCCTCATCCAACCGCACGCGCCAGTCAATGCCGATAACATTTCCACCAGCTTCGCTGATGAGTTTTAAGAGTTCTCCGGTGCCGGTGCCAAAGTGAATCACCGGCGTTTCGGAATTAATGCCGGCAATCACGCTGCGTGTGTGCGGCAAAACGTATTGCCGGTAATCATCCACGCTGAGACAGCCAACCCACGAATCAAACAACTGCAACGCCTGCGCGCCCGCATCGACCTGCGCATTCAAATATTTAACCAGCGCGCGCGAGATGAGCGCCATCATTGCGTGCCAGGCGCCGCTATGGTTGTACATCAACGACTTTGTCTGCACGTAATTCTTAGAGCCACCGCCTTCAACAATGTAGGAAGCCAGGGTAAACGGCGCACCCGCAAATCCGATTAATGGAAGATCACTGCGAAGCGCGCGGCGCGTCTGCCTAATCGCTTCAAGCACAAAATCAAGCGCGCCGACATCCTCGATCTCAACCAATCGATCAACGTCCGCGGCGGATCGCACGGGATTGTGAATCACCGGGCCATCGCCTTTGGTAAACTCCAACTGCAAACCCATTGGCTCAAGCGGCAGCAGAATATCTGCGAAAATAATCGCCGCGTCGACTCCCAATCTCTCAGCCGCAGTCACTGTAACTTCTGCTGCCAGCGACGGCGCCTTACACAATTCCAGAAACCCCACTCGCGCCCGAACGTCACGATATTCCTGCATGTAACGTCCTGCCTGGCGCATGAGCCAGATGGGCGTAAACGGTACGACTTCGCGCCGGCAAGCGCGCATGAAAGGGCCATTCCGAAGAAGTTCACTGGGAGTTGAAGCTGCCAAAGGTTTGCTCACGACTCGGGATTTCAGAACTTTCCGCGCTGCTACTCGTTCAAGCGTTGTCTCTCCGCAGTTGTTTTATTGAATCATTGCCGCCGTTTTTGGTCGCAGATCAAGATTCAGACTACAATAAAAACACAGAAAACAGTTAGCGGCCGATTGGCGATAAACTTGCCACAACCAGGCCGTTTGCGGTGTTTGTTTCTTGAGAGCGGTGTAAATGAGCGGACAAGCCAGAGCCTTAGTAAACTTGATGCCTGACGAAATCGCGACTGCAGCGCCTCCGCTCAGCTTCGATGAAGCTTTTACGCTTCATCACCGGGCCGTTTTTCGCACGGCCTGTTCGGTAGTTCGCGATGCGGCGCTGGCCGAGGACATTACGCAGGAAGTTTTTCTTCGGCTCTATCGTAATCTTGATTCAAAGCCAGGCGAGGAATTGTTGCGCGCCTGGCTTTTGCGTGTCACCTTGAACGTTGCGCGCAACACCATTCGCGGGCAGACGCGATCAATGACACGAGACAACGAATATCACAGGAATTCAGCGGGTGAAGGTTGGTTCGCGGCCGCCCCAGACGAGGATTACAGCCGCAACGTAGAAATAGAACAAACGCGACGCGCGTTGGATAAGCTCAAAGAGCCAATGCGCAGTTGCCTGCTGTTGAGACATCAGGGACTCTCCTATCGCGAAATCGCCGACACATTGTCGGTGAAAGAGACGAACGTTGGCAGTCTTGTCGCGCGTGGCCGTAAAGAGTTTGCCAGGGTGTATGGGAAAATCGGAGGTAAGTGATGAAAGAGTGTTTACAAGAAGAAGTTCTGCAAAGTTATTTGGATGGAGAACTTCACCAGCGGCGCATGGCCCAGGTGACCGCTCATCTGGCTTCATGCTTAACGTGCAGCGATCTTGCCCGGCAACTGGAGCAGGAAAACAGTGTCCTGGCGGCCGCACTTGCGCCTGAGTTTGAGTCAGCCGTGCCGAGTGAGCGTTTGCGCCAGCGTATCGATGCTGCCATAACATCAGCTCGCATTGATGCTGCTGCCGGCAACGCGGCTCCGGTGAATGTTCGCAATTGGCTTTCTTCGCTTTCCGATCTGTTTACGTTTAGACCGCAACGGGCGTTTGCATATGCAAGCTTGATGGTGATCATTGGCTTTGGTGTGATCATGGCAATGATGCGCTGGCAGATTTCGCCCACACTGCCACCAACGTCGGTAGCCGTGGCGCCGGCCCCACACGCGCCAAATCCGGCGCCAACGACAACGCCGTTATCGAACGGTTCGGTAACGTCACGCGGGATTGTCCCGAGCAGCGGCGCCTTGGCTAGTGTTCAGAACAATCGCCCGCCGCGAAGCAAGGCTATGATAGCGCCTGCCTCGTCGCGTCAGAATGAGAGTGCAGCGAACCACGTCAAACTTTTGCCGGGCGAGCGCAGTTATCTGCAAACGATTGCTCAATTGGATTCAACTATCAAGTCGGATAAAAGCCGGATGAAGCCGGAAGTGCAGGCTGAATACCAGCGGAATCTGGCTTTCGTCGATCGCACCCTGGCCGTAGCGCGAACCGCTGCCAAAAGTAATCCCAACGATCCCGACGCGACCGAATTCATGTTTTCCGCTTATCAAAGCAAAGTTGATTTGCTTAACACAGTTGCAGAAGCTCGCGTGTTCGACAAGTAGGATTGAAGTAAGCGTCGTAAGTAACAATATAAGTATCAATATTAGTAACAATGAAGTTCAAAGTAGTCATTATTAGTTTTCTTTTGCTGCTGCTGCCCGCCGGTTTTGCTTATGCCGATGGACATGGCGGCAAGTCCGGGACGCAGAAAATTGAACGGTCAATTGCGACCGCTCCTACGGTCGCAGTTTCGCTATGCGTTGATTCTGGCGACGTGACCGTGCGCGGCTGGGACAAGAATGAAGTGTTCGCACGCTCAAGCGAAGTGGAGCGCATCGAGCTCAAGAGAACTGACGGGAACCAAGTGGGTGGGGCGACGAAAGTTCAGGTGTGGTTGGCCGACAAGAACGAAGGGGAAGAAAAAAACGGCTGCCACGCTTTTGGCGATGTCGAACTAATGGTGCCACGCGGCGCATCGCTTTATCTGCAAACGGGCGACGGCACAATTGATGTTGGCGACGTCGCCTCGGTTTTTGCGCGCTCGGAAACGGGCGATATTTCAATTCAGAAGGCATCGCGATCCGTTGAGGCGGTGAGCTTTAGCGGCGAAATCTCCGTTGAGAATTCCACTGGTCGCATGTCGATGAAATCTGTTAGCGGCATGGTTAGGGCAGCGAACCTGCGGGCAAACGATCAGAACGATTGTTTTGCGGCTTCGACTATTAGCGGCGATATCCAGCTTGATGAGGTGGACCACCAACTGGTAAGCGTTAAGACAGCGAATGGCAAAATCGATGTTTCGGGGCCACTGGCCCATCAAGGGCAATACACATTCAATACGACCAGCGGCGACATAAATTTAAGTTTACCGGCTAACGCGTCGTTCCGATTGAACGCTCGCGTTGCCAGAGATCGTGAAGTTACCAGCGACTTTCCCCTGACGCTCACTATTGAAGATCCAGTGCCTGTTATCGCCCGCACACCGGCACCGCAACCTCCCCCCGAGCCTGCGCCTGAGCCTACCCCGGCGCCGAAAGAACCGGTGGTGGTCGTAGTCGATCCTCAGGTTAAAACGATCAAAGTAAAGCCAGTGATTGTCAAAAACCTCTACAGCCTGCGGCGCATCAACGCGGTGCATGGAAGCGGCGACGCGCTCATAACCATGGCGTCCTTCAGCGGCACAATCCACCTAAAGGATTCAGGAAACCAGGCTCAGTAGTCGCAAATCGAACTTGTTCCTCACCGCCGTTTGTCTTTTGTGCCTAAACGGCCAGAAACAAACCAGAAACGCTAAATTTTCTGCCACAAACATTTTGCTGATGGTGTTCTGGTACTAGAGCAGCGAAACACAATTGATTCCCTGACGGAACGAAAGAAAACATGTTGAATAAAGGACTCATAGCATCATTGACCATGGCGGCGGCGTTACTCAGTTCGGGCAACTGGCCCGCCGCATCAGGGCTGGCAGCGAAAGTAGACCAGTTAGCTCAGTTGCAAAACTTTCTCCCACAAACCAGCACTACGCCCGAATTGGAACCGCAGCGCGAAGAAGTGCGCGAAGAGTTTCACCAAACCTATCCGTTGGCTGCGAACGGTCGCGTCAGCCTGGAAAACATGAACGGCAATGTTCGTATAACTGTCGTCGAGGGCAACGAAGTCCAGGTCAACGCCGTGAAGCGCGCCTATAACCGCGAGCGTTTGGCGGAAGTGAAGATCGAAGTGAGTGCTACAGCCGACGCCATTCGTATCAGAACTGACTACCCCGAGCGCGAACAGAATTTCACCAGCGATGAACGAGGCCGCTACAATAATCCCGCAACTGTCGACTTTGCGATTGTTGTCCCGCGCCAGGCGCGGCTTGAATCTATCGATCTGATCAACGGGTCGCTGGACATCGATGGCGTGGAAGGCGATGTGAAGGCTTCCTCTGTAAATGGCCGCGTGGCCGCGCGCGGATTAAGAGGCGAAGCGAAGCTGAATACAGTGAATGGCACAGTTGAGGCGACGTTTACGCAACTCGATCCTGCGAAACTTCTTTCGCTTGGTTCGGTAAATGGAACTGTCGTGGTTGTGATTCCTTCAGACTCGAACGTAATCGTACGGGCCGAGACGATTCACGGAGCGATTCGCAATGACTTTGGACTTGACGTGAAGGATGGCGACTATGTGGGCCACTCATTGTATGGACAACTGGGTTCGGGCGGCTCGCGCATTAAACTCGGCAATGTCAACGGCGGTATCAACATCAAGCGCGCTGAAGATGGCCGGCCGCTGAGTCCGGCGCAGAGTCTGCTTTCCCAGAAAGATAAGGACAAAGACAAGGACAAGGAATACCCGGGTATTTCAGCTGATGAAGCAAGGGCAATTCATGACAGCGCTCGTGCTCTGGCTGAACAGGTGAGACGGGAAACGCTGGCACAGGTCAATGTAGAAAAAATTCAGCAACAGGTCACACCGGAAGTCCAGCGCGAAGTTGAGCGCGCGATGCGCGAAGCAGAACGCGAGATTCAGCAGGCGCAGCGCGAAGTTCAGCGCGAAACACGCCGGCAGGTACATGAGTCGGTGCGCACGGAAACTCGCAGCGAAGCTCGCGCCAATGCTCGCGCCCGCGGCTTGGGTTCCAGCGGCCGGTTTATCGAGAACGAATCGAAAAGTTTTTCCGTGCCCGCTAACGCGCGCGTAAACGTCTCCACCTATGATGGACCAATCACCATCCATGGTTGGGACAAGCCCGAGGTCATGTACACCGCCACCAGACATGCGGATGATGAGGCGGAATTGAAGGAAGTGCGCGTGGAGACTGAGCAGCAGGGGCCGGCAGTTTCCGTGATCGCCAAATCGAACGAGAATCGAGGCTGGGTCAGTCTCGACGTTTTTGTGCCCCGCAATGCCAACGTTCATGCTTCATCCGAAGATGGCCGGCTGGCTTTGCAGGGTGTCACTGGTGAGCTGACGCTGCGAACGGGCGACGGCAGCATCGAAGTAACTGACAGTCAGGGTCAATTGAAAGTCAGCAGCGGCGACGGCCACATTCGCATCGCAAACTTTGAAGGACAGGCTGATGCGCGCACCGCAGATGGCGCCATCATGCTTGACGGCAGGTTTAGCAACTTGTCGGCGCGCACCGGTGACGGATCAATTTCACTTGCAGTGGCGCCCGACTCGAATTTCACCATAGAAACAGATGCCGCGAGCATCACTAATCAGGGCTTAACTGTTACTGAGGACGTAGCGCCTTCAACCCGCACCAAACGTTGGAAGGTTGGCCGCGGCGGCAATGTTTTTGTTCTTAATGCCGGCGAAGGACGAATCGTGCTGCGACCACGATAGGCAAATAGTTTCATGAAAAGCTTTGTATCCCCAGCCGGCTCTTTCTGGAACGTTTTTTGGTTTGCCTCGTCTAACACTTACGAGTCGCATCGTCTTTCATCACTTTAGAAAAACGCGCAGTACGCTTCTTTACTACTCGAATCCTATTGGGGAGAGATTCATGAAGTCCAGTCTACTTACTGTTGCGACGATCATTTTTTGCCTGACTGCCGTCTATTCCCAAACCCAACCGCCCCAGTCAACAGCAACAGCGACGCCGTCCGGGTCGCCTGAAGTGAAGACAGTCGATTCCGGTATTGCGACAACCGTATCTACCAGCGCTTCCAACGTAAAACCTGCGGGTGGGAAACCAGTGCTACCGCCGGAAAAGGCTAACCCAGTCAAGCTGCCTCGCTTTGCCAAACCGCCGGTCATCGATGGGAAAATTGACGATGAAGTTTGGAAGAACGCAGTTGTCCTGAAAGATTTTTACCAGATCGAACCGGGCGACAACATTGCGCCGTCAAAGCCAACTGAAGTGATGCTTGGGTACGATGAGAGATTTCTCTATGTAGCTTTTCATTGTTACGACGAACCTGACAGGGTGCGCGCGAACATTCCCAAACGCGACGACATCTTTAACGATGATTATGTCGGCATCCTGTTCGATACTTTCAACGACCAACGCAAAGCCTACGAGTTTGATCTCAACCCGCTTGGCATACAGGCAGACGGCACCGGGAATACTGGAGGGAATGAAGACTTTAGTCTCGACGTTGTGTTCCACTAAAAGGGAATGTTGACCAGCGACGGTTATACGATTGAAGTTGCGATACCGTTTAAATCGATTCGTTATGATGCCGGCAAAGGTGTGTTGTGGGGCGCGCATTTCT
>Ga0137360_10000344_pt1 | contig 27024 bp, 25 predicted proteins | sample Mad1_60_16metaG_FD_104924 | JGI IMG/M metagenome (GOLD analysis project Ga0137360, IMG submission 104924) | Vadose zone soil microbial communities from Angelo Coast Range Reserve, California, USA - Mad1_60_16 metaG | ecosystem: Environmental > Terrestrial > Soil > Vadose zone | place: USA... | reverse complement strand
ACAGGCTGTAGCCATCGAGCCTCCTCGCGTGTGCGTGTAGACGCGTCTCGACACCGCATCTATAGCACTGCTGCGAGGCTCGGTGGCTCTTCTCTTTCATTTTTCGTGAATTTTCCAGGCTAGAGGATAGCAGCGGCCCCGCCTGGCTGCCTACGCCGGCTTCTCCAGGGCGACGAAGATGCGGGTGGCCAGCCACCGCGTGAGCGGGGCGACCGCCCGCTCACCCGCCCGCGCCACGCGCTGGAGGATGGCGGGCAGCGGCCTCGCGACCTTGAAGCCGAAGGTCGCCAGATAGGGCAGCCCCACGAAAGGCTCCGCCCTCACGAGGTGGAGGGGCAGGCCGGCATCGCGGAGGCGCGCGAGGGCGAGATAGGGAATCGCCGCATTGCCTTCGAGGGGGCCCTGGGCCTTCGACGCGAAGGGGCGCGTCACATCCACCCCGAGCCGGCACTCCTCGTGGTGGAAGAAGGGTCGCGCTTTCTGCCAGGTTGCGCCACCGGCGCCCGGCAACCCGAGCAGTAAAGGAGATCGGCGACCTCGGCGTCGACCACGTCCGCGCGTGTGCCGCTCGCCATCTGCCACGTGCGGGCGGGGGCACTGCCTGAATCATGAAGTCGGCGCGATCCGGGTACGGCACGACGTCGAGCGATTCACCCGTGCCGTTCTTGAGTGCCGCAGCGACACAGGCGAGATACAGGGGGGATTGGGCGAATGCATCTGAAGACCCGAGAAGGGTCTTGATGTCCGGAGGATTGATCAGAGTGATCATGACCGTCTGTGTAACGCTAGCACGATCGGGGTCAGCCTCCGGCTAAGTCGGGGATTGGGCGGTAAGGCCGCGAATTGCGGGAATCCGCGGCCCATCCGCTGCGTTGCCGGCGAGGGCTGGCCCCGGCTCCCCTCGAAACGGGAAGGTGGCGACACGCTCGCGGGCTCGGGCCGAATCAGCGCCGGCGCGGGAGCTCGAACATCTGCCAGCGGTAGTCTTCGATTCGTCTATGAGCTCGAAGTTCTGGCGGAGCAGCGAATCGAATCTCGCCACGAGATCCAGGTGCCGAGCCGGGCTCACGGGCAGGTGCCAGGAGAGGATGGCGCACACGTGCGCGTGAGAAGGAGCAGCGACAGCGTCGCCATGCTGAGTACCGGACCCCAGGGCGGGCGCACGCAGACAATCAGGGCCACGCCCCCGAGGAGGATGCTGGTCGCCAGTGAGTGATAGGTCCCCGTCGCGAAGTAGCCGGCCAGGGCGCCCACTGGGCGATCAGCGCCACCAGCCCTATGGCAAGCGCTGTGAGGCGTGCGGCCAGCAGCAGACTGCGTCCCGGAGGATCTGCGATTCGCCCACAATCCCAGAGCGGCAGGGGCTAAGAAGCCCAATGCACACAGGTGCTCTCGTCGGTCCACGTCACGATCCACTCGGGGAGCGCCCTGCCCTGGACCCAAGAGCGCGGCGGCCAGAGCGAGTGCAGACCAGAAGACCCAGCGCCGACGGAAGCGGTCGCTGGTCAGATCGGTCTGGTACTACTGCCCGCACTCGAGGATCACGAGGTCGTTGTAGACCGGGTTAAGCGGAAGGGAGACGACGTGCGATCTACCTTGGTCGACGCGGCGCACACGGAAATGTCGCTCGACAATGGCCCGGTACTGATCGGGGCGGCGCACGAAGGTTCCCCGCTCCAGCTTTCTGAACTGCCGGTGAAGGAATGACGGATCGTTCCCGGCGGGGAACACGATGTCGATCATCACAAAGGTGCCTCCATCGGTGAGCAGGCTCCGCATCCGGGCCAGTTCAGTGGACAGTTTGTCGTCGGCGATGTGATGGAAGCAGCAATTGGCCACGATCACGTCGAAGCCCGCGGCGGCGCGGAGCTCGGCTTCGCTCGAGATAAAGCGTGCCCCACGGTATAGGCGACGGGCATAGCTCACGAGCCGCGGATCGATGTCGTAGCCGACATAGCGCAGTCCCGCCCGCTGGAACGTCGGCGCGAAGAGGCCGGTGCCGCAGCCGAAGTCGAGGACCGTGCGCCCTGGTGGCAGGCCGAGAGCGCGCAGGCGATCCAGGAGATCGCGGCGCTGCTCGAGCTTGTTCAGCGTGATGAGGCGCTGCACGACGTCGTTAAAGAGAGCCCAGGCCAGGCCCGTCGCGTCCATGCCCGTCACTGCGCACGCCCCTTCGGTGGAGGCGTGCCCGCCATCAGCGCCATCCTATCGGGCGGCGACAGTAGCCGAGGCATGGGAGTGGGTAATGACCTTGGTCACTGAAGTGAGCGCGTCGACGACGGTCTGGTGATACGACGGGTACTTGGCCGCCAGATGGCGGACGAAGTTGTTCCCGATGAACCGTGCCCCACCCGTGACGAAAATGCGTCTCATGTCCTGAGCTCCTCAGCGGTCTGAACGTCCCGGTCGACCAGAAGCCGCAGGCTGTCCCGTCCATGATTCATGAGCAAGTCCACCACGGACAGGTACGGCACGAACTCCCCGTGGAGCTGTGCGTAGACGGGATGCCGGTAGTGATGATACTCGACACGGATGCCATTGGCGGCGAATTGCGTCTCGTCAAGGTAGTCGCTCGCCAGTCGCTCGCCGCATCCCCCGTGAGATACCGGTCGGCGCCAAGCGACCGGCAGATGGCGATGAGCCGCTCCGTCTTCTGGCCGGGAATATCGAGCTCGGAGCTCAGCAGGATGGGGCGCTCAAGGCCCAAGAGTCGACAGAGCGTCTCGAGGACGGCTCGGTTCACATCCACCAGGTGAGTCCATGGGCGTCTGAGCGCGGGTTCGAGTGCGTCGAACACCACGCTGAAGGCGGGCGCCTTCGCGTAGTTGACCCGGAGCGCCTGGAGATGCTTCCGCGCCCAAGACTGTCGCGTGTCGATGCGCGCGTCACGGTTGGTCGGCAGGTCTTGTCCGTGGGTCAGGACGGGAACGCTGAGCCACAGCGGCCCCTTGGCCGTCTTGATACGGTTGCGGTTTCGCCAGCCGTGCTTGTCGTACTGGACGTGGACGAAGACATTGCTCTTGTAGAGCTGATCGAAGTAGCCAAGCACGGCAGGTAGCTCGGCTGCAACACCACTACCCGCTTGTGTCCCGCCTGCGCGCCGTCTAGCTTAGCTAGAGCCGTCATGATCCGCGGTGCAAGCTCACGGCGGCTGCCGAGTTCCAGTCCGCCGGGGGTCTAGTCCTCATCCCAGGCCACCACCCGCCCGCGCTGTTTGTCTGGCCGACGACCCAGCAGGACCCAGCGCCACCACCAGTAGAGGATATCCGAGACGGCGGCCACAATGGCCTTGAGCCGCGTGCCCTTGGCCTTACCCTTCTCGCGCTTGATGAAGGGCACCGAGATCTCCCTGATGGTCGTGCCGCGCCACCAGACCTTGAGCAGGCATTCCGGATTCGTGAAGGAGCTCTCCGTCTCGAGCGTCACCGACTGGATGAGCGCGCGTGGGTACACGGTCACGTTCTGGTAATCGCGGAGCGGGAGCCGGAAGAGGAACCTGATGAGCATGTAGTTGGTGACCGAGACGAGAGCCTTGCCGAAGTTGTCGGACCGCTTGGCGAAGATGCCTAGCGGAGAGACGGGAGCCAGCCGCACGCCCTGGAGCACCTCGTACTTCGCCACCTGCCCGAGGGAGGCCAGGATCTCGCGGATGTCATAGGCCCAGTCCACTGTCTGCCAGAAGAGATAGTCCTTGGTCGCGAGCGAGATGGCCCGCTTGGTGTTGTAGCCCGGACCCCGGTTGCGCTCGTTCTTGTAGACGCGGAGCCAGGGCCGGGTCTTCTGGTACTCGCAGGCGATCTCCCAGGTGCGATCGGTGCTCCCGTCCTCGATGATGATGACCTCGAAGTCGTCCGTGACCTGCCGGAGGCATTGCTCGGCCTTCTCGATGTACTCGCCGACGCTCGCCTCCTCGTTGAGCGCCCAGCCGAGCAACGACAGGCTAAACGGCAGCTTGCGGCCCATGACCGGATTCGACGGAGACGCCTGGCTCATTCGCCTCCCATCATGTACAGGTCGTGCCACTCCTGGAAGACGACCAGGGCGAGCACCTTGTTGACGAAGCGATAGTCGTGCTGGCCCCTGTACAGCTCGTCCACGAGGGCCTGCACCCGGTCGGAGTCGAAGAGGGCGTGCTTGGAAAGACGCGACGGGCTCAAGGTCTGGCGGACATAGTCCTCGAGTCCATGGAGGAACCAGTCGGTCACCGGCATCACGAAGCCTTCCTTCGGACGGAAGACCATCTCCTCGGGGAAGTATCTGAGCGCCGCCTGCTTGAGCAGGTACTTGCTCTCCCCGCCCCGCATCTTGAGCGGCCCGGGAAGCCCCGCCACGAACTGGACGACCTCGGTGTCGAGGAAGGCCGTCCGCACCTCAAGGGAATGGGCCATGGACAACCGGTCCACGAACGTCATCACCTGGTCGGGGAATATGGTCCGGAACTCCGCTTCGAGGATGCGGTTCACCGGATCCGTAGCGGAGAGACCGGCGAACAGGCGCCGGAGATGCTCACGAGTGCTGAAGCCGCCCATGGCCGCGGACACATCGGGCGCCCACAGGCGGCTCTTCTCCTCGTCCGTGAATACCATCAGCTCGTGGCGCCAGTCCCAGTCCGCCATGGGGGCCAGCCTGGCCAGAAGATCCGGCTGCGCCTCGAAGGGGCGGATGAGCGAGACATCCCCGCTCCTCGCATACTCGGCATAGTTCGCCAGCGGCAGGGCGAGCCGGTGGGAGAGATAGCTGCCGAAAAGCTCGTCGGCGCCGTCTCCCGCTATCGCCACCTTGACGTGGCGGCTGATGAGCTGGGAGAGGAAATACGTGGACACCACGCCGGCGAACGGCTCGTCGAAGCAGCGGAGGATGCGCCGCAGGCTGTCGGGGTAGTCGCCGAAGGCGATGGTCTCCTCTTGGTGCTCGGTGCCGTACCGCTCGGCTACCCAGCGCGCCCAGCGCCTGTCCTGCTCCTTGCCCGCGGTGGTCGAGCCCTCGGCATAGGTCAGGGTGAAGGTCTTGATCGGCCCGCTGGAGAGCTCGGCGGCGAGGACGGTGGAGAGACTGGAGTCGATGCCCCCGCTCAGGAAGAAGCCGATGGGCACGTCCGACATGAGCCGGCGCTCGACACCAAGCCGCAAGAGCTCGAGGAGGCGATCGACGATCTCCCCTTCCGTCATCTCCGCCGCCTCGGCCGAAGGAGAGAAGTCCACGTCCCAGTAGCGGCGTATGGCGGGTGCGGCGCCGGGGCGGTAGACGAGCAGATGGGCGGGCGGAAGCATGCGCACGCCTTGGAAGATGGAGAGCGGATGGGGCACGTGCTTGTAGCTCAGGTAGTGGTGCAGCGCCTCCAGGTCGATGCGGCGCTCGAACCCGGGAACGCGGAGGAGCGCCTTGATCTCCGAGGCGAAGTAGAGCGCCCCGCGATTTTCGTAGCAGTAGAGCGGCTTCTTGCCCATGCGATCGCGCGCGAGAACGCCCACCTTGCGGGCGTCGTCCCAGACCGCCACCGCGAACATGCCGTCGATCTTCGTGGCCAGCTCCGGCCCGTGCTCCTCGTAGAGATGGGGCAGCGTCTCCGTATCGCAGCGGCTGGTGAAGCGATGGCCCCGGGCGAGGAGATCCCGCCGCAGGGAGGAAAAGTTGTAGAGCTCGCCGTTCTGGGCGGCCCAGACCGTGCCGTCCTCGTTGGACACCGGTTGCCGCCCGCCCTCGACGTCCACGATGCTGAGCCGACAGGCGCCGAGCGCGAAGTCCCGGCCACTCACCGCGTGCTCGTCGTCGGGGCCACGATGGGTCAAGGTGCCGAGCATGGCGCGGACCGTGTCCACGTCGCCCAGCCCAAAGACCCCGCAGATCCCGCACATGTCAGTTCCCCCCCGTCACGTCAGTTCTCTAGAGGCGCGTAGGTGCCGGGGCGAAGCCCCTCGTGCACGGGGGAAACGGCATGCGCAGCCCGCACCGACGCCGTTTCGTCCAGGATGCGCTCCTCGACCGAGCCCGCGCGCGCGTCCACGAGATACTCGGCCACCGGGACCACGTCGAAGCGGCGCTCGGCCTTGCGGATGCTCACGTATTCGAAGACGAGCACGCTGTCCGGCGGACAGGGCACCGTCCGCGCATAGCGGAGCAGCCGGTCGCGAAAGAGCGTCGCATTGCTCGGATAGTACTTCAACGTGGTGAAGAGGCTGGTCACCGCCACCGACTCGCAGACGTGGCCGAAGCGCAGCCCTCCGCCCCAGCCGTAACGGCTGATCACGCGGCGGGAGCCGCCCGCCACGGGCTGCGAGTGGACGCGGATGAAGAAGTTGACCACGTCCACCGAGAAGACGCGCCAGATGATGATGCCGAAGAAATTCGTGTACGCGTCGAGCGCGCGCTGAAGCGGGCCGGGCAGCGTGCCGCGCGCGTAGAAGTTGTAGAAGAGTCCCGCGTGGGCCAGCGGGAGGAGGGTCAGGTATCCCCACAGGACAAGGCCGAGGGCGGCGCCCACGAGCGGCCATGGCTCGGCCGCCGGGACGGCGGGGTCGCCGCCGAAGGCCTGAACGATCCAGACGGCGATGCGGTCACCCCAGCTCCCCGGATGGAAGAAGAGAATGCCCGCCAGCATCACCATCTCGCAGAGGAATCCCAAGCGGATATGCGTGGCGATGAACGCGAAGCTCCCGATGATGAGCAGGGCGCCCAGGAAGCGCGTGGCGGGGAAGAGCATGAGGAGTGCGGCCACCACCTCGGTCGACCACGCGAGCTGATTCAGCGTCCAGACTATCCAGTGACCGGGCGGCATGGCGGCGTACCTGCGCCACCAGTAGCCCCACTGCGGATTGGCCAGCCCGAACTCCATGCCGAAGTTCCGCGGATAGCCGGCGGAGAGCTTGTAGAGGCCGGCCGAGAGCATGATCAGGGCGAAGTCCACCTGGAGGACGAGGAGAGCGAGCCCCCGGCGCTCCGGCGCTACGCGCGCGGTGAATTCCAGCAGGAAGACGGCCGCGGCCACCCAGTAGGTCATGAAGCCGGGAGCTCCCATCCCTCGCGCGACGCCCCGCCAGCGCAGTCTCACGAAGAAGTAGCGGCAGAGAAGGAGGTTCCAGAGCGCCGGCCACCAGGCTCCCCATCCGGTGACGAGGAGGGCGGCCGCGAGAAGCCAGGAGGCCATGAGCAGGGGATAGACCACCGGGTTCTGCACGGCGTCTACCCACGTCGAGGACTGGGTGTAGCCACCCCAGCGCTCGCTCATGAAGAAACGCCGCCCATGGGGCAGCGTCATGAGGAGAAACCCGAGCAGGGCAATCCCATAGCCGGCGCGAAGGACCGTTTGCGCGGCGGGGCCGAGCTCGGGCATCCAGAGTCCGCCGGACCAGGTGAGCGGCATTCACGGCCCCAGCCGTAGACCGGGAGCGAGCCCGAGGGTGGCCAGACCGCCCGGACCGGCGGCTTGGCCGCCGACCTCGGCGGCGACGATGACGAGATCGCCGCTCCCCGTGCCGATCCGGGCACCGGTTTCGTCCACCCTTGACACGACGCCGGGCGCCGCCGACGCGCCGGAGCCTTGCCTCACGATCACGCGGCGAACGACCAGCTTCTCCCGGCCGAGCTGGGTGAAAGCCCCGGGCCACGGCGCGGCGAGGGCGCGCACGAGATTGTGGATGCTCGCGGCGGGAGCGGACCAGTTGATCCGTCCGTCCTCCGGAGTGCGCAACGGATAGTACTTGGCGCGCGACTCGTCCTGCGGCACCCTCGGCGCCGTGCCCGCCGCGATGGCCGGCCACCAGCGCCGCAAGAGCCGCGAGCCGACGTCCCTCAGCTTCCCCTGCACCGCGGGCGCATCGTCCTCGGGCCCGATGGCGAACCGCTCCTCGGCGATCACGGGGCCGGTGTCGATGCCGGCATCGACGTAATGCAGGGTCACCCCCGTCTCGGTCTCTCCGTTGATGATGGCCCATTGCATGACGTGAGGCCCCCGGTAGTCCGGGAGGAGACCTCCGTGCACGTTGACGCAGCCACGCCGCGGCACGCCAATCACCGTCGCGGGCAGAATCATGGAATACGACCAGATCACGATCGTGTCCGGAGCCAGCGTCTCGAGCTCCCGGACGAACGGATCGATGCGGTCACGAGGCGGCTGAACCCGTATGGGCAGCCCCGCTGCGCGGGCCGCCGCGCGGGCGATCTCCACGTCATGACCGACCCGATTCGACGGCAGGACCAGGGCGAGAACCTGGGCGCCTGCCTCGGCGAGGGCGGCGAAGGCCGCCGTCCCCATATCACCGTAGCTGAAGACAATGGCCGTGCTCATGACACGTCATCGAAGTCGGGACGCGCGCGTCACCGGGCAACTCGGGACGCGCTCGTCATCGGGCGCGGCGTGGATCGCGCAGGCCGGAGGCCGGCGCTCCGGAGCTCAGGCCGGAGGCTCGTAGACCTGCACCTCGACACCCAGATCCTTGCGCATGACATCCTTGAGATGTCGGGCCGACGTCCTGAGCACCTTCAGCCAGCCATGCTCCCAGTCGCGAATGCCGGCGAGCCATGCCGAGCAGCCGCGGCACGGCCACGCCTCGGCGCCCCTGCCCTCGAGGTGAAGCCGGCGGTACTGGGTGAAGGTCTCGCCGTGCCAGATCTCCTTGATCGACACGTCGTTGATGTTCGGGAAAAACTTGGCCGTCCGGAACGAGATGTCCTGCCCGCACAGCGCCACGCGACCGAGGGTGTCCACGTTGAGGCGCTCGAAGGGCCAGACGCACGGCTCCTTCCGCTCCGAAGGAAGATGGCCGTAGAGGTGCGGGTCGAGGGCGCGGCCGAGGGGGATCACGGTGTTGTCGTCCCAGCTCAGGAACTTGCGCGTGATCACCTCGTCCACACCCACCGTCTTGAGCCAGAAGTCCACCGCGGCGGCCAGCCGATCGGCCACCGCCTCTTGCTGGATGATCGAGACCACCACGCGCGTGGTGGCCCGGAGATCCTTCCGTATCTCGAGGGCGGCCTTGACGTGGGCCACCTGCTCTTCCCACCACGCCGCGGGGTTCCTCGGCGGCCCGCCGTGGGGCGGGCGGACCTTGGCGTAGGTCTCCGCGTCGCCGGCGTCCATGGAAAACTCGATGAGGTCGATGCCGGCGGCAATGATCCGCTCGAGCTTGCGACGCTGCTTGGGCAGCGGGCCGAACATGCTGCCGTTCGTATTGAGCCAGATCCTCGCGCCCTTTTCCTTGGCGTACTCGATCATCTCCACCATGCGCGGATGCAGCATGGGCTCGCCCCCCCCCGTGCAGCGCATCCAGGACTGGTAGGGGCCACACTCGTCGGCCATCTTGTTCCACAGGGCTTGAGGCAGGAGGTCTCCGCCTTCGGCGTGGTAGAACTTCCGGAGATCCGAGTTCCCGTCCGTGTAGGGACAATTGGGGCAGCCGAAGTTGCAGGGATAGATGATCGAGATCACGACCATCATGGGAAATTCTTCCGCCCCTGCCCTGAGTCCGTACTGCGGCTGCGCCGAGATGTCCGTGCCCTTCATGTCAGGCAAGAGTATACGCCAACGTCTCGCCCCCGACGTGGGCGAAAAGGGCGCTGGATGCGCTTCATGCGTCTCTTACGCACAGGGCGAAGAGCTTGTTCGAGAGCCGGAGCCCTATCCGCGACTCCCGAAGGCGCCGGAGCCGGCGCACGTGCCCCTCGCCGGGCACGGCCGTGCCTTCGAGATGCACGGGAGCGAGCGCGGCCGGAGCAGTCGCTCCAGAGTTCCGGCGGACAGCGGCGAGATATGGGTCGGATCGCCCTTGACGCGGGCCCAGCTACGCTGAGGCGCCAGCTTCATCCCATCTACGCTCTCCTGGCCTTTCTGCTCTTCCGGGCGGGACCCTCGTTGTGTACTCGAGCCACGCGTTCACCGAGCAGGTCTCGGGCTTCGCCGGGTCCTTGAAGCGCGGCATAGGCAGCCGTGTGATGGCTGATCAGACTGAAGAAGATACTGGAAGCCGGCCGGACAAGAGCCGCAGTAGCGAAGCGAAGCGGTCTACCAGCCACGCGCGCCGCCCCTCAAGCCCGGCGGCGGCGCCTCGCGAGCCAGAGCGCCAGCGAGCCCACCGCCACCAGCGCCAGCGTCGAGGGCTCGGGGACCGGATCAGGGATCCCTGCCAGGCCGACGAACACGAGAGAGGATGGCGCAAGGTTGGGCGAAACGGCCCCGCCGATACCCCCCCAGCCGATCACGTCGAGCCCGATAAGGTCCGAGGCCGAGATGCCGCTCACGACCCCGGGATACAGGTAGGCATCCTGGACGTCGGTGCCCGTCGGGCCCGAGGCCAAGTCGCTGCGATCGCCACTACCGACGTTGTTGAAGTTGGCCAGGTTCGTATTGCAGCCGTCGATAGAGAAATACGATGCGGCGGTGTAGGAGAAGTTCGGCTTTCCGGTGAGGCTCGAGCAGCGGAAGAGGTCGAACGGCGTCGCCCAGCTCGGGGAGTAGCCATTCAGGCCTGAGATGCGCCCCAGCACCTCGTCGATTTCGTGCGCTACCACTGTCGTGAAGTCGTAGTAACCGGGGGTGATGCCGTCACCCGGGGTGTAGTCGTACTTGACGCCTGTCCCGAAACCGATATAGCCGTCATACGCGGTCGCGTACCCGTTGATTAGCCCCAGCGCCTTGGCCTCGGCGCTCGGCAGGACGAACTTGTTGCCCGCGGGAGAGACGGCTGGGAGGCTCGAGTTCGCCTTGGTGTCGTAACTGCTGCTCGCGTCGGCTTTCAGCCATGACTTGATCTGGGCGTAGCTGAAGTAGCCGTAGAGCGGGTCGATGCTGGCGCCCAGCGCGCTGGAGGGCATAGCATAGCTGCCCACGCTGCCCCAACTGACCTTGATATTGATCATTACCGAGTCCGACAGTACGCTCTGGTATGCCTGAGCGGCCTTGGTGAAATCACTCTTGATCTGCTGCGCTTGGGGGAGCGAGGTGATGCTGCTGTCGAAGGTCGGATTGATGATAAGCGCCTGCGCCGGGGGCGATACCCCGAAACCCACGATGGCGAGGGTGAGAACCCCAACCGCGAAATGCCACCGAGATGTCCACATGAACTTGATCCCCCGACCGGCCATCCTGTGTGAGCGACATCGGCACATAGTCACTGCGACGCCCTCATACCACCGAGCCCGCTGGGAACTCTTCGCAGAGGCCCATGCGTCGGAACCTTGAACAAATCCTAAGTCTTCACGCACAGCCGGGGTCGTGCAGCCAGCATCGTGCCAAATTTGGATGCCCAGCAAATTCAGCGGCTTGGAGTATGCCCAGAATCCTGGGGCCGGAGATCGTAAAGAGTCTCGACAAGCGCCGATGGGCGCGGCGCCGGAGCACTCTTTATCCGCGCTTCACGCAGAGGGCGAAGAGCTTGTTCGAGAGGCGGAGACCGATCGGTGATTCTCGGAGACTTCCCAGCCAGCGAATATGCCCCTCGCCTGGTATGGCGCTGCCTTCGAGATGCACGCGAGCGAAGCGCGGCCGGAGCAGTCGCTCCAGAGTTCCGGCGGACAGCGGCGAGATATGGGTCGGATCGTCCTTGAGGCGGGCCCAGCTACGCTGGTGCACCGCCGCGCGGAGATCGAAGAGCCGCTTCATCGGATAGTTCGGCGTGGTCAGGGCGAGCCGCCCCCCGGGCCGGAGGACCCGGCACGTCTCGTCCAGGCTCGCCGCGGGCGACCGGGTGTGCTCGATCACCTCCATGAAGCTCACGAGGTCGAAGGCGCCCTCCCTGAACGGCAGCGCTTCCGACTGCGCGACCACCACGGGAAAGCCCCTGGCGCGGATCCGTCGGGCGCGCAGCAGGCTGATCTCGCATGCGACGAGGCGCGCGCCCGCTCCCAGCAGGGGCGCGAGGAGATCGAGATAGCGGCCGTCGCCCGCGCCCAGATCCAGCACAGAGCGGGGACCGTCGAGAGCAAGCCGGCGGAGCCTCGTGGCCACGAATTCCGGAAGCGCTTCGTCCATGCGGACGTCTCGCGCATAGTCCTCGAAGAGGTCCGTCAGAGAGCCGGCGCCGGACACGGACTGGACGAAGGCCACCTCCGCCTTGAGCAGGGCGTGCGCATCGAAGAGCGACAATGCCTGAGCCCTGGCGCGCTCGCGAAGGCCGTCGGCCAGTGGCCGGTCGGCGAGGAGCCGGCCGACGGCGCCTGCGATATCCTCCACCCTCTCCGGATCGAAGAGGAGGCCGGTCACCCCCTCCTCCAGGATCGAGGGAATGCCGCCGCGCGCCGAGGCGGCGCAGGGCAGCCCGCAAGCCATGGCCTCGATGAGCGCTTTGGGATTGCCCTCGGAGAGCGACGGCAGGACGAAACAGTCGGCGGACTGGAAGTGACGCGGCAATTGGCCGTGGGGGACCACGCCCAGGAAGTCCGCCTCGACGCCGGCGGCGCGCGCCCGCTGCTCGAGGTCACCGCGCAGGCTGCCGTCGCCCACGAGGGCAAGGCGCGGCACCTCCCTGACCAGGGCCAGAGCCTCGATGAGCCGAGCCAGATTCTTCTCCTGCGAGAGCCGGCCCACGTAGAGCACGGTGCGGGAGCCGTGCTTGGGGCGGGGCTCCGGGGCCGGAGCGAAGCTCTCCGTGTCCACGCCGTTGGGAAAGTAGGCGAGGCGCGGCCGGGCGGGATGCGCGGACAGCAAGGTCTCCATCTCATGGGAGGTGACGATGACGCCGGCCGCCCGGGGAAAAACCGCGCGCTCGAGCCAGCGATAGAGCTCCGGCTTGAGCCTCGAGCCGGCGAGGCGCGCGATCTCGCCGTAGTGATACCCGTAGGTGACGACGAAGGGGATGCCGTAGAGCGCGCGCGCGACGAGAGCCGGGATGACCCCGGGAAACTGCTCGATGCGAAGGGCCTCGCACTCGCGGAGCGGGCGGCGGTACAGGAAGGGCAGGAGGAGAGCGTAGGCGCGGGCGGGCCAGGGCCCGCGCCGGGGAAGGAGCGTGACCTTGTCGAGAAGCAGCGGGTCGCGGGTGAAGTCGCTCAGCGACTCCTTGAAGTAGCTGAAGTAGTAGACGCGGTCATAGGCCTCGCAGTAGTGGCGGAGATCGTAGTTGAGCAGCCGCTCGTGCTGCCCGGTGCGCCTGAGATCGGTGAGCCCGCTTCCGAGGGCGGGCAGGATGCCGACCGTCCGGAACGAGCGCGGCCCGCTCATGTCCTTGGCTTCCCGTAGGCGGCCAGGAGATCGGCGACGATGCGATCGCCGCTGAATTTCCGGAGCGTCGTCTCGGAGGCCTGCCGCCCAAGGGAGAGACGCAGCTCCGGATTGGCGAGCAGCTCCTCGAGGGCGCGGGCGAGGGCCGGCGCATCGCTGCGTTCGACGAGGAGCCCGGTGGCCTTGTCGTCCACCGCCTCCGGCGTGCCGCCGATCCGGGTGCCGACGACGGGCCGGCCAAGAGCCGCCGCTTCGAGAGGGACGCGACTGAAAGGCTCCGGCCAGACGGCGGGGTGCACCACCACGTCGCTGAGGGCATAGAGCTGCTCCACTTCGGCATGCGGACGGCTTCCCAGGAATTGAATATCCGCGCTCCGGGGCATCCAGTCGGGCGGACCTTCGCCGGCTACCGCGAAGCAGGCCTCGGGCATCCGTGCCTTCACCATGCGCGCGGCCTCGGCCAGGACGGGATAGCCCTTGCCGGGAGAGCATTTGCCGACATAGAGCACGAGGGGCCCCGTAGGCAGGCCGAAGTCGGCCCGCTTCCGGCTGCCCTCGAATCCTGCGCCACCGCTCCGGGGCGGAGGCAGGTTGTAGACGACGTGGCCGCTCTCGGGGCGCAACCGATGGGCACGGTCGTAGATGTCGAGGAGGCTTCGGCTCACCGCGGTGACGCCGTCCACCCGCTTCACCAGCACCCGCTTGAGCCAGGCGTCCATGTACAGGAGGGCGAGCGAGCAGCGAATCCGCAGTCGGCGAAGCGCCCCCCCGCGAATGTACTGGCGGAAGAAATCCGGAGCGCATTCGCGCTGGAGCTTGCCCGCGCTGCAGTCGTCGGGCACGTGGCGGTGACGGAGCAGGCAGGTGGTGATCGGGCAGATGAGGCCGAAGTCCCTGAGCGACAGGTAGACCGGCTTCCGAAGCCAGCGCCCGGCGAAGAACGCGCCCACCAGCGCGTGCTTCTCCTGCGCATGGATCAGATCGGCCCCCGTCCGCCGCGCGGCGGACACGAGGGCGCGGGCGAAGAGCAGATGGAAGAGAGGATTGACGTGATCGCTCAGGGGCGCGAGCCCCGCCCCGGGACGGAGACGGCGCCAGAAAGGAAAGCGGACGACCAACACGCCGTTGACGTCCTCGGCGGCCGCCGCGCCGTAGTTCGGGGTGACCACGGTCACCGAGTGGCCACGCGCGATGAGCGCGCGGGCAAGGAGCTCCAGGCTCCAGGCGGTGCCGCCGGGAGCCCATGGGTGGTAGTACTCCGTGGCGAAGACAAGCTTCATTTCGCTTCGCAGACGGCGAAGAACCCGGCGTTCTCCTCGGGATAGCGGCGGGCCAGGCGGCGCCGCAACTCGGTGAGGCGGCGATAGAGCGGCAGGGACAGCCCGCCCACGAGATCGATGGCGCCGATGAGCGGTGTGTCGTAGACGGTCGGATGCAGGTGCACGATGCGGAAGCCGTTCCGGGCCAGCTCCGCCTCCAGCTCCTCCAACGTGTACTCGATCTTGTGGTCGGGGTCCGAGTAGGAGAAGAGCCCGGCGCGATCGAGCCGGCGCTTCCAGGACGTGCCTCGATTGGGCACGGACAGGAGCATGGTGCCCCCGGGCTTGAGCGCGCGCCGGATCTCCGTGAGGAGGAGGTCGCGCTGGTGGATATGTTCGAGCAGATCGAGGCAGATCACGGTGTCGAAGCGGGCTCCCTGCACCGCCAGCCCCCGCTCGAGATCCGCGGCGAAGAATCCGGCATTCGAAGACGGCAGCGATCGGCTCGAGCGCCGGGCCACCCCGAGAGAGTCGAGGCTCCCGTCCACGCCGACCACGTGGCGGCAGCGGCGGGCCGCCTTGATCGAGTGCATCCCGTTGCCGCAGCCCACGTCGAGCACGGAGGCGTCGGGAGCCACATAGGCGAGGTACCAGTAGTTCTCCTGCGTGTCTCCGAGCAGATGCTTGGGGTGGACGTATTCGGCGCTTTTGCCCGTCCACCGCGTGAGCCGGATGGCGAGCCGCTTGGCCTTGTTGTTGGCGAACACGAGGCCGGAGAGGACGACCCCACGAAGGTGGCGCGTCATCGGGTCAACCGGATGGCCACGTAGATCTGCCGCGCGCCATTGCCGAGCCGGCGAAGCCAGGGAGCGCGCACGCGCTCGCCCGGCACGGGGGCAAGACATTCCACCTCCATGCCCGCCTCCTTCAGGATGGCCAGCCATTGGCGGTAGAGAATCGCCCGCTCGCGCGTGCCCTGCTCCCGGGCGCGTCTGTTCAGCGCACGCGCCTCCGAGGCCGCGAACCCGGGCAGCCAGGGCGACGCGCGCTCGATGCCCAGATAGCGCCCGCCCGGAGCCAGCACACGGCGGATCTCGCGCAGCGTACGGGCGGGATCGGGCAGCCGGTAGAGGACGACCTGGGAGTAGACGGCGTCGAATTGCCCGTCGTCGAATGGCAGCGTTTCGGCGTCGACGGCGGCGTACATGTCCGCCGGGGTGCCGAGGATGTCCCCCGTCCGGATGGCGTGCTGACGCAGGTAGCGTGGCGAGACATCGGTGGCGACCACGCAGGTCCGAGGCGAGCGCGCCTTGGCCAGCGCGCTCGCATAGCAGAGCCCGCCCCCGATCTCGAGGAAGCTCCGGGTGCGGCCGTCGACCAGGTCGGGCAGCCACCGCCTCTGGCACCACTCGAGCCAGTAGCGCTTGTGGAAGAAGAGCCGCTGCCACGTGGGGAGCCCGACCTCCGCATGCGCCTCGTCCTCGTGCGTCTTGACGACACCGAGCGCCTGCGGCAAGAGGTCCCACACGCCTTCGGAGGGCGCGAACGTACGCGCACAGCCGGGACAGGTCGGGCGCCCCTCGGGGCGTCCGAGGGACTTCGCGCAGTCCGGGCAGCGGAGGCTAACGAGCGCGCCTGAACTCATCCAGGGCTTCCTGATAGACCTTCTGCACCCGTCGTACCGTGAGGTCCCAGCGGAAATCGCGATCCACGCGCTCGGCCGCCGCGGCCCCGAAGCGGGCGCGCATGGCGGGCTCGCGGAGGAGACGGACCACGCGGTCGGCGAAGGCCACGCGATCATGGGGCTCGACGAGAAAGCCCGTGCCGCCGTCTTCGATCATCTCGCCCAGCGAGGCCGCGCGGAAGGCCACCACGGGCTTGCCGCACGACATCGCCTCCTGGGGGGCGAGAGGAAAGCCCTCGAGAAGCGAGGGAAAGACGAAGACGTCGGCGAGGTTGAGCATGGGCACCTTGTCCGCCTCGGGCAGATAGCCGGTGAAGACCACCGAGCCGTCGAGCCCGAGCTTCCTCACCAGTGCCTCCAGCTCGGTCCTGAGCGGCCCCGATCCGACCCACACCAGGCTCACGTCGTCGCCTGCGGCGCGGCGGATCTCCGCAAAGGTCTCGATGAGGAGGACGGGGTTCTTCCTCGCGATCAGAGGCCCGAGGGACAACAGCACGCGCTTGCCCGCGATGTTCCAGCGTCGGGCGAGGGCTTCGTCGCGCGGCCCTGGAGCGTACTTCGGCCCCACCCCGCAGTACACGACCTGGACATGATCGGTGCGGACGCCAAGCTCCTCGGCGAGCTGGCGCTTGGCAAACTCGCTGTCCGTGACCACGCAGTCCGAGGCCTCGATGACGCGCTTCTCGAGCACGGGATTGAGGGGGCTCGGATCGAGGTGATGGTGATGGGTCACCACCGGCACGGGCAGGCCATAGTGGCGCCGGGCCCAGAGCGCGGCCGGGCCCACGAAGCGGACGGAGTGCGCGCGCAGCACGTCGAACTTCTGGGCATCCCAGACGCGCTTGATATAGCGCGGCCACACGAAGGGCGTGACGTACCAGCGAAGCCCCTTGGGCGGCCACACGGGGTGGATGGTCAAGCCCGGCACCTGCTCGTGGCTCTTGCCTCGAGCGAGCAGGACGTGGCACTCCTCGCCGAGCGAGGCGAGGTCCTTCAAGAGCTCCCGCTCGTAGACTTCGCCGCCCGAGCCCGACTCGGGCGCTATGCCGCAATGAGGCGAGAGTATGCGCATCAATTAAGCCTTTCGGCTATGCCTTTCGGCGCCCAGCCCTTCGGCGCGCGCCACGCCTTTGAGGGTGTCCGCGATCAACTCGCGATCCTCCGCGGTGAGATCGGGCGAGTTCGAAACGTAGAGGCCGCGGGTGATGAGGTCGGCGGCCACCGGCGTGTCGGCGCCGCTGTACCCCATGTCGCGATACGGAGCCTGGGCGGGAATGAGCGAGAAGAACGGGCGCGTCTCGATTCCCGCCGCGTGAAGCGCCGCTTCGGCGCGCGCGCGCACCCGCGGCTCGCGGAAGAGGAGATGGTAGCCGAAGTAGACCGACCTCGCGTACGGGCGCTCGATCGGGAGACGCTCGATCATCCGCTCGAGACCCTCCAGCGCCGCGTTGAGCGACGCGACATTGCTCCGCCGGCGGGTGATATAGCCCTCGAGCTTGTCTACCTGCGCGCAGCCCACCGCGGCCTGGAGATCGGTCATCTTGGCGTTCCCGCCGAGGAAGGCATGCAGGAAGTGCTCGCCCGGTATCTGGCCGAAGTTCCGGATGGCCCGCATGCGCTCCGCGAGCATGGCGTCGCCGGTGACGATCATGCCGCCCTCGCCCGAGGTGACGATCTTGTTCGCATAGAGGCTGAAGCAGCCCACCGTCCCCAGCCCGCCCACGGCGCGCCCCTCGTAACGCGCGCCCGTGGCCTGGCACGCGTCCTCGATGACGGGGAGACCGTGGGCACGTCCCAGCTCCAGGATGGGGTCGAGGTCCAGCGGATGGCCGAAGAGGTGCACGGGGAGTATGGCCTTGGTCCGGGACGTGATGCGCTTCTCGATGCCGCCCGCCTCGAGGTTGTACGTCTCGGGATCCACGTCGCCGAAGACCGGGCGTGCCCCCGTGAACAGAATGGGATTGGCGGAGGCGATGCACGAGAGCGGCGTGGTGATGACCTCGTCGCCCGGACCGACACCGAGCGCGGCGAGGGCCACGTGGAGCGCGGTGGTGCCGGAGGTCGTGGCCACGGCGTGCCCGGTGGCGCACAGGCGTGCGAAGGCCGCCTCGAGCTCGCGGACCTTGGCGCCCTGGGTGATCCAGCCGCTAGCCGCGACGGCCTGGACGGCTGCGATTTCCGTCTCGCCGATGTCGGGCTTGGCTACGGGAATGCGCCAGGTCATCAGCCCTCCAGAGCCTCGGTGAGGGCCCGGACCACCCGCTCGACGTCGGCCTCCACGAGCCCTGTCCCCGACGGCAGGTTGATGCCGCGCGAGGCCAGGTGCTCCGCCACGGGCAGATGCTGGCCGGCCGCGTAAGGGGGCAGCGTATGGACGGGATGGAAGAAGGGCCGCGAGTCCACGCCGCGATCGTTGAGCCGAGTCCTGACCACGTCGAGCGATGGGCAGGCATCGCTCAGGATGACGGAGTACATCCAATACACGTTGCGCGCCCACGCCGCCTCGGGGTGGAGGCGCAGCCTGCCGCTCCCGGCCAGCCCCGCCAGATACGTCGCATACCACTGGGCGATCTGCCGCTTCTTCTCGATGAAGCCGGACATCTTCTTGACCTGGGCCACGCCCACCGCGGCCTGGAGATTGGTCATGCGGTAATTGAACCCGATCACGTCGTGCCAGTAGCTGCGCTTCGGATCCATGGCGTGATCGCGAAGCAGCCGGAGCCGATCGGCGAGTGCCCCGTCATTGGTCACGCACATGCCTCCTTCGCCGGTGGTGATGATCTTGTTCCCGTAGAAAGAGAAGCAGCCGATGGCGCCCAGAGAGCCGGCGCGCCGGCCTCGATACTCGGCGCCATGCGCCTCCGCGGCGTCTTCGATGACGACGAGCCCGTGACGCTTCGCCACGGCGAGAACGGGGTCCATGTCGCACGGGTGCCCGTAGAGGTGCACGGGGATGATGGCGCGCGTCCGCGGTGTGATGCGCGCCTCGAGGGCCGCGGGATCGAGCTGCCAGGTCTCGCGCTCGGAGTCGACGAACACGGGAGTGGCGCCGCAGTAGCGCACGACATTGGCGGTGGCCACGAAGGTGAGGCTGGGAATGATCACCTCGTCGCCCGCCCCCACCCCCGCCGCCACGAGGGCCAGGTGGAGCGACACCGTCCCATTCGCGACGGCTACGCCGTGGGCCGTCCCGCAGAAGGCGGCGAAGTCGCGCTCGAACTGCCCGATGAACGCTCCCAGCGAGCTGATCCAGCCGGAGCGCATCGCCTCCATCACGTTGGCCATCTCTTCCTCGCCTATCGAGGGCGCGGCCACGGGGATTCGCGGCGGCGACGTCATGAGAGTCCCACGATGCTAGACTGGCGTGAATGGAACGGCATCTGAGGTCCCTCGCCCGGGAATGGCTCGGCGTGATGCGCCCTCGAACGTACTACCTGCCCTGGATCACCCGCCCCGGGCTCGAGTGCGCGCTGGTGCTGAGTAATGTCGAGGCGCGCTTCAAGCCGGAGTTCAGCGCCGGCCCCTTCCCGGTGACGGTCGTCCAGTACGACGCGCGGGGAAACGCGGCTCACCGCTACGACGTGACGCTCGCCGACAGCACGGACACCGTCGAAGTACCCCTCAGGCCGGCGGCCGGAGGATGCGGCTTTGCCACGGTGAGAGGCGAGCGCCTCCGCTCCGACCTCTACGTCACGCTGTCCGACGGGCACGACTACACCGCCACGCATGGCCGGGAGGAATTCATCGAGGGATATCCCGGTCTGATCCGCCTCGTCATGAAGGTCGCCTGCGCCATGGTGTCCGTGCTCGGGCGCACCGTGCCCATCTTCACGCGCCACCAATACGTGTATCTGGGATCCGAGAGCCGTTCGCATGTCCTCCTCATGAATCTGTCCAACGTGACGAACTGCATCCGGGCCGTGGCCAGCGCGGGGGGGCGTCGTGTCGGCTCGCGTCTGCTCCGGCTGCCGCCCATGGGCTCTCACCTGCTCGACGTCGCCTCTCTCGGCCCCGCGCCCTCCGCGGGCACGACCGTCTGGCGGCTCAGGCTCGAGGGCAACGCCTGGTTCAACCTGTACATGGTCGGCGCGGGGTCGAAAGATCTCGCGGGGCCCCTGTCGCTGATGCATGTCAAGTAACCTCTCGGCCCTGATGTCGGCCACGTTCTACGAGCGGGGCTACGAACATCACGTCGAGATCATCCATCAGCGCGATGCCGAGGCCCGCCGCCGTCTCGAGTCCCTGGAGGTGACGCTCTACGATGGCGCCGGCGCGTTCCTCGCCACGCCAAGGGTCGATCCGGCCCGGGACATTCTGGACCTGAGGGCGCTGGTGACCGACGCGACCAGGACCACCGAGCGGGTCATGGTCGTCCTGGACGCGCGCTACGACGAGGCGATCTTCCCGTACCGGCCGCATCACTACGCCTATCTCCATCGCGCGGGCTCGACCGCTCCCCCCCTCTACTACGCGGTCAACGCAGTGCTCGGCGGCGTGCCCGACCGCGTGGGCGCCACCAACATCAACAATTTCGAGACCTATGTGTTTCGCCAGGGCCCCTTCGAGCAGCGCTATTCGCTCCTCCTGGGCTGCCTCGCCCGCTTCGTCCCCGTGACCGCGCAGGTCTTCACGTACTACGGCAGCCGGCGCGTCACCCAAGATGTGACCCTCGCCCCCAAGTGCCATGCCGAGATCCCTCTCGCAGCCGAAGATGCGGGCGAGCGGCTGGCCCGGGTCGAGGTCAAGTCGCTCTTCCGGCTGCTGAGCTATGTCGTGGGCCGCCGGGCGGACACGGGCGACCTCGTGCTCTTCGACCATCTCTTCACCTACGCGAAATGACCTCGGCCACCAGCGTGGAGCCGCAGGGCGAATCGCTCCTCTGCTACTGCACCATGCTGACCATCGGCGAGCTCCGGGCGGCCTGCCTGGCCGGGCGCTGGCCCCTGCGCGGCAAGGAGAACACGGGCAAGCTCTGCACCGCCTGCGTCGGCGATCTCCTCTACTGCCTGCGCCGCTTCGGAGTAGACGCCTCACTCTGAGCCGCCTGGGCCGAGCTCGGCCACGAGGGCGGCCGCCACCGCCTGCCGCTCATCCGCGGTGATTGCCACCGAGCACGGCAGCGACAACCCCCGCTCGTAGAGTCTCTCGGCGACCTCGACCCGATAGGCCTGTGTCCCCGCGTAGAGCGGCTGCAGATGAAGGGGGCGCCAGAGCGGCCGGGCGCCCACCAAGCGGGCATTGAGCCGGCGCAGGAGCCCGCGCACATCGGAGCAGACGCTCGGATCGACGAGCACGGAGGTCATCCAGTACGTCGAGCGCGCCCACGGGGCCTCGGTGGCCACCGTGACGCCGGACACGCCGCCCAGCAGCTCGCGATAGTGGGCGGCCGTCGCGCGCTTCGACTCCACGAAGCCGTCGAGCTGCTCGAGCTGCGCGACGCCGAGGGCCGCCTGGAGATTGGTGAGCCGGTAGTTGTAGCCCGTCTCCTCGTGGGTGTACTCGAGGGCGTCCGTGCGCGCCTGGGTGGTCAGCCCCCGCACGCGCGCCGCCAACTTCGGGTCGCGCGTCAGCACCATGCCGCCGCCGCCCGTGGTGATGATCTTGTTCCCGTTGAAGGAGAGACAACTCACCAGCCCGTGGCAGCCCACCGCGCCTCCCTTGTAGCGGGCGCCGAGCGCCTCCGCGGCGTCTTCGACCACGGCCAGCGGATAGCGGGCCGCGACGTCCAGGACGGCGTCGATGTCGACGGGGTGGCCGTAGAGGTGCACGGGGAGCACGGCGCGCACGACGCGCCCCGAGGCGCGGTTGACCACCTCCCCGTCCTTGATCGAGCACTCGCGCTCGAGGAAGTCGGAAAGCTTGGCCGCGTCCAGACCCCACGACACCGCCTCCGAGTCCACGAAGACGGGATGCGCCCCGCAATAGGTCACGGCATTGGCGGTGGCGATGAAGGTCAGCGCGGGCACCAGCACTTCGTCGTCCGGACGCACCCCCGCCGCGAGCAGAGCGACGTGAAGGGCGGCCGTGCCGTTCACCGTGGCCACGGCGTAGGGGGCGCCGACGCGGGCGGCCACTTCCCGCTCGAAGCGGTCCACGAAAGGCCCGACCGAGGACACCCAGTTCGTGTCGAGGCATTCCTTGAGGTACTTCCACTCATTGCCGGCCAGATGCGGCACGGCGTTCGGGATCGCCCGGCGTGCCTCCGTCACCGCGCTGCTCCGTGGCTCGCGTGCCATTCACGGTACCAGGCGAAGGTGTCGTGCACGCCCGCCTCCAGCGAGACCTTGGGCACGAAGCCCGTCAATGCCCGGAGGCGGCTGATATCCGGGCAGCGGCGTGCCACCGAACCCGACGGCGCGGGCATGCGGTCGAGGGCGGGCTCGAAGCGTGCCTCCTTGAGGATGAGGAGCGCGAGGTCTTCGATCAGCGTCTCCTCGCTGTCATTGCCGATATGGACGATCTGGCCCCAGGCCGCCTCGCTCGTGGTGAGACGCAGGATCGCTTCCACGGCATCCGACACGTGGCAGAAGGCGCGTCGCTGCTCGGGCCCGTAGAGGCGGAACGGATCGTCGCGACGAAGGGCGCGCAGCGACAGCTCGGGAATGACGTGATCCGCCCCCATGCGCGGGCCGTAGACGTTGTGGAAGCGGCCGGTGACGGCGCGCAGCCCGCGGGCGCGCGCGGTGTGGATCACCGCCGCCTCACCGAGGATCTTGCTCGCGGCATAGGCGAAGCGCGGCGCGCGGATGTCCTCGACGGTCAGCGGCACGTCCTCGGGGGTGGGCACGGGCACGGTTCCCGCCGAGACGCCGCCGGCATAGGTCTCGCTAGTCGACGCGAAGAAGAGCACGCCGGCCTCGGGGGTCAGCCAGTCGAGGAGATGCAGCAGGGCCAGCGTATTGGTGCGCACCACCCGTGCGGGATCGGTCTCGACGTTGCGCACGCCCACCACCGCCGCCAGCATGTGGACGCCATCCCACTGACGCGGCAGCCCGGCGAAGGCGTCCGCGCGGGTGAGATCCGCCTGCACCAGGGTGACATTCGACCGGGTGCAGAGCGCTTCCAGCTCGCGGTCGTGCACCCCGCGGGAGAGATCGTCCACGAGGGTCAGCTCGTGCCCTTCGCCGGCCAGCCGTGCCGCCATGTGATAGCCGATGAAGCCGGCGCCCCCCAGGATCAGCGTTCTAGGCATAGCCGATCCCCGCATAGGACACGCCGGCCGTGCGCACCGTGTCCTCGTCGAGGATGCGCCAGCAGTCATAGAGCACGGCGGGGCGCCGCAGGGTTGGGAGAAGCCGTCCGATGTCGAGCTTGGCGTACTCCGGGTGATTGGTGATGACGAGGACGGCGTCGGCACCGTCGAAGGCCGACTCGGGTGTCACCGGTTCGGCTCCGAGGCTGCGGATGATGTCGGGAGGGACGAGATAGTCATGACCGCGAAGCTCGAGCCCCGCCGCCCGGAACAGCGGCAGCATGGAGACGATGGGCGTGCCGCGCATGTCGTCCGTGGGGGGCCAGCCCTTGTAGGCCCAGCCGAGCACGGAGAGGCGCGCCCCCTCGGCGCTCCCGCGCTTCTCGCGCATCATGCCGATCAGCCGCTCCGCCACGTGCACGGGCAGGTGCTCGTTGAGCCCGCGGGCCCGGCCCACGAGCCACGGCGTATAGCCGGCCGCGCGCGCGGCGTTGACGAGGATGTAGGGATCCTTGGAGAGACACGCGCCGCCCACGAAGCCGGGCTTGGCCAGATCGGGGCGCGGGTATTCGACATTGGCGGCGCGTATCACCTCGAGCGGATCGAGTCGCCAGCTCTCGGCCATCAGCGCGACCTCGTTGCCGTACGAATAGATGAGATCGGTATGGCAGTTGTTGACGAGCTTGACCAGCTCGGCCGCCTCCAGCGAAGACACCGGCACGATGCGGGTGGTGACGTGGGCGAAGAGCGCGGAGGCCGCCTCGCGGGAATCGGCGTCGAGTCCGCCCACCACCTGCGGCAGCTCCTCCAGCTCGCGAAGCGCCTGCCCCTGGATGGTCCGCTCGGGCGCGAAGGCCAGGCGGGCCCGGCCCCACCGGGCGAGGAGCTCGGGCAGGACGACCGACCGGCTCGCCCCCACGGGTACCGTGCTCCTCACGATGACGACGGTGCTGGGTGCGCAGCGCTCGGCCACGTGGCGGGCGGCCGCGCGGAGATTGGTGAGCTCCGCCGCGTGGGTGTCGGGATCGACGGGGGTGGAGACACAGATGATGGCGGCATCGACGCCGCCTTTGGGCAGGGCGGAGCCGACGTGGAGGCGCTCGCCGAGGAAGGCGCGCACGCCTTCTTCCACGCCGGGCTCGAAGAGGTGCGGGCGGCCCTGGCCGAGGGCGTCGAGGACGACGGGAGAGGTGTCGACGCCGTGGACGGTGAAGCCCTTGCGCGCGAGGGTCACCGCGAGGGTCAGCCCTACATAGCCCAGCCCGACCACGCCGAGGGTGTTCACTCTAGGAGTCCTTCGGCGACGTCGCGATTGGCCTTTTCCAAATCGTGGAGGCGGCCGACATCCAGCCAGTACTCGCGGATCAGGTGGGCGGCCACCACGTGCCCCTTGTCGACCAGGGTCCGGATCATGTCGGTGGCGTCGAAATATTCCCCGGCGGGGATGAGGTCGATGGCCGACGGGTCGACCAGATAGATTCCCGCGTTCACCGGGAACTCCTTGCGCGGCTTTTCCTCCACGCGGGTGACGCGCCCCTCGTGGAGGGTGAACTCGCCGTAGGGAATGTCCACCTGATGGATGGACACGCCCACCGTCATGGCCGCCCTCTCCTGCCGGCGGTGAAATTCCCACATGGCGCGAAAGTCGCACTTGGTCAGGATGTCGGCGTTGACGACGAAGAAGGGCGCGCGGAGCCGGTCGCGGAGAAGCGTGAGCGCTCCCATGGTGCCGAGCGGCTTGGCCTCGAGCGCGTAGTCGACGCGAACGCCGAGGCGCCCTCCGTCACCCAGGCGCCCCCGGATCATCTCCGACTTGTGGTGAAGCGCGATGGTGATGTCGATCACACCGGACTGGCGCAGCCGCTCGATCATGATCTCGACGAGCGGCTTGCCGCCCACGGAGATGAGGGGCTTGGGCGTGGACTCGGTCAGCGGGCGGAGACGGCGCCCTTCGCCACCCGCCATGATCACCGCCCGGCTTTCCAGCGGCGGAGGAGCCAGCAGGTCCTCGAGGCGCAGGAGATCGACCACGCGGCGCTCCGGGTCGAGCAGGGGCAGGTGCCGCACCGACCGCGTGCGCATGAGCTGCAGCGCCTCCGAGGCGGAGAGGCCGGCGGGCCCGGTCAGGGGCGCGCGATTGACGACCTCGTCCACCTTGGCGTCGAGGGAGGCGCCGCGGAGCATGGCGCGTCGGACATCGCCATCGGTCACCACGCCGGCCAGCCGTCCATCGGCGTCGACGACCAGCGCGATCTGCTTGCCGCTCCGGGTCATGGTCTCGAGGACTGCGCGCAGGCTCGCCCCCAGGGCGAGGGTGCAGCTGTCGAACGCGGCCATCAGGCGCCTCCCCCGCTATCGGCGAAGCGCTTCTGGATGAGACGGGCATCGAGTTGGACGGTTCGCAGGACCTCTACGATGCGCGGGACGGCACGCCCGTCGCCGTATGGATTGGCCCCCGCGCGGGCAAGAGCCTTGAAGGCGGGCGTCTGCGCCGTCTCGATGCCGCGGAGAATCTCATCTCGCGCGGGCTCGACGTCGATCACGTTGGCCCCACGCAGGCGTCCACGCTGGCGCGCCCCGATATTCACCGCCGGCAGTCCGAACGACGGCGCCTCGATGAGGCCACTCGAGGAATTGCCGATCATCACGTCGGCGTGCCGGAGGATCCCAAGATAGAGCCGCTCGCCGAGATTGCGCGCGAGCCGGCAGCGGCCCGGGCGGCGCGCGGCAAACTCCTCGAGGCGGTCGATGATGAGTCGTCCCGACGTGTCGGCGTTCGGATAGGTGATGACGAGCGTGCCGTCAGTCTTCTCGAGCGCGGCCAGGAGCTCCTCGACATGGGCTGCCGTGTCGCGGTACTCGAGGGTCACGGGATGAAAGGTCACGAGGAGCCACGGCCCGCCCGCGGGCAGGTCGAGCTCGCGCGCCAGTGCCTCGCGGGTGAGCACCTCCGTCGTCGCGATCCGGTCAATCCCGGGGCCGCCCACCGTATGAATGCGCCAGGCCTCCTCGCCCATCTGCGCGATGCGCCGGGCGTGCGGCGCGGCCGAGGCGAAGTGCAGGTGCGCGAGCTTGGTGATGGCGTGGCGGATCTGATTGTCCATCGCGCCCTCGGAGACCTCGCCGCCATGGATGTGTGCGACGGGCAGCGCGAAGGGCAGCGCCGCCACGGCGGCGGCCAGCATCTCGAAGCGGTCGCCGAGGACAACCAGGAGATCCGGCCGCTGGCGGCCGAAGGCGCGCGCAAAGCCCTCGACGCCGCGCCCGGTCGATGCGGCGATGGCCTCGGGCGAGTCGCCACCCTCGAGCATGGCAATGCGCTCGGCGATGGCGAAGCCGTCGGCCTCGATCTCGCGCACGGTAGAGCCAAAGTCGTACTCGATGTGCATACCAGCCACGAAGAGGACAAGGTCAAGACCGGGCGCGCGACGGATGCCCTCGAGCACGGGACGGAGATGGCCGTAGTCCGACCGGCTCACGGTCACCACTCCGATACGGCGGGGTGTGGCCGTCATGGCTTGGCGAGCGCCTCCCAGGCAATCACCTCATCCACGGCCACATCACGAGTCAGGCGGAGGCCGAGCACGCGGGGCAGCTCGGCGGGGGAAATGCCCGTGCCGGGCCGCTTGCTCGCAACATCCCCGGCCGCGACGCGCTCGCCGGCCCGGAGGACCCGCGCGGCCACGAGGCTCTTGCGCGCCACGCGCCGCGTGTCCACCTCGGACGGCATCGGGCGCTT
>Ga0137360_10000337_pt1 | contig 27420 bp, 21 predicted proteins | sample Mad1_60_16metaG_FD_104924 | JGI IMG/M metagenome (GOLD analysis project Ga0137360, IMG submission 104924) | Vadose zone soil microbial communities from Angelo Coast Range Reserve, California, USA - Mad1_60_16 metaG | ecosystem: Environmental > Terrestrial > Soil > Vadose zone | place: USA... | reverse complement strand
TGAAGCGGTCGCGCAGCGTCGTTTTCTGGATCTTGCCGGTAGCGGTGGTGGGCAGGGGGCCGAAGACCACCGTCCGCGGCACCGCGAAGCGCGGGAGATGCTCGCGGGCGAAGGCGATGAGCTCCTCCGCCGTCACGGTCATGCCGGGGCGCAGCTCGACGAACGCGCACGGCGTCTCTCCCCACCGCTCGTCCGACCGCGCCACCACCGCGGCCAGCGCCACCGCGGGGTGACGGGTCAGCGCCGCCTCGACGGCCAAGCTCGAGATGTTCTCGCCGCCCGAGATGATGATGTCCTTCGAGCGGTCCTTGATCTCGATGTAGCCGTCGGGATGCTGGACGGCGAGATCGCCCGTGTGAAACCACCCGCCCGACAGCGCGGCCTCCGTGGCCGCCTTATCCTTTAAGTAGCCGAGCATCACCGTGTTGCCGCGCAGCATGATCTCGCCCAGGGCCTTGCCGTCGGCGGGTACGGGGGCGAGCGTCTTCGGGTCGGCGACCATCTGCCCGTCGACCACGTGGTAGGGCACACCCTGCCGCGCCTGCTGGGCGGCCTGCTCCTCCAGCCCCAGCGCGTCCCACGCGTCCTGCCAGGCGCAGAGGGTCGACGGCCCCAGGACCTCGGTCAGGCCATAGATGTGCTGCACGCGGAAGCCCAGCTCGCTCATGGCACGAATGACCTTGGCGGGCGGCGCCGCGCCACCCGTCTGAATGTCGACCACGTGGTCGAACGGGCGCCGCGCTTCAGCCGGCGCGTTGATGAGCATGCTCAGCACCGTGGGCGCCCCTACCAGGTTCGTGACCCGGTGCTCGGCGATCAGCCGGAAGATCTGCGCCGGGTCCACGCGCCGCAGGCACACGTGGGTGCCCGCCATCGCGTTGACGGACCACGGGAAGCACCAGCCGTTGGCGTGAAAGATCGGCAGCGTCCAGAGGTACACGGCGCCCGGCGGGATATGCCACGAGAGGATCTGGCCGACCGTCATCACCCACGTGCCGCGATGATGAAAGACGACGCCCTTCGGGTTGCCCGTGGTGCCCGACGTGTAGTTGAGCGCGATGGGCTGCCACTCGTCACGAATCGGGCGGGCGTCGAAGTCGGGCGAGCCCTGCGCGAGGAATTCCTCGTATTCGATCTCGCCGAGCCGCTCGCCGGGGCCGTCGTGGAGCGGATCGTCGAGATCGACGACGAGCATCTTCCTGCCGAGGCGGGCCAGGGCCTCGCGCACGGTCGGCGAGAATTCCCGATCGGTGATCAGCGCCTTCGCTTCGCCGTGGGCCAGGATATAGGCGATGGTGCGGGCGTCCAGCCGCGTGTTGATGGCGTTGAGCACGGCGCCGAGGGCCGGCACCCCCTGATGCGCCTCGAGCATCGCCGGGACATTGGGCAGGACCACCGCGACCGTGTCGCCTTCGCCGATGCCGCGCGCGGCCAGGGCCGAGGCGAGCCGTCGGGATCTCGCGTCGAATTCCCGGTAGCTGATGCGGCGCGACCCGTGAATGATCGCGGTCCGCTCGGGATAAACCGCCGCCGAGCGTGAGAGGAACCGCAGCGGCGTCAACGGCGAGAAATTGGCCGGCCCGGGCCCGAGCCCGCTCGCGAAGATGCTCTCCGCCATGGCGATCGGTCAGCCGCTCACGAGGCCGCCGGGGATCGGCGGCATCGGCAGGTGCTTCACCTCGACGCTGTCGCCAGGCGAGACGCCGAGGATGCGACGCCCGAAGGCATCGAGGGCCACCTGCCCTTCGTGGGCATCGGCCTCGAAGCGCAGCCACGCGCGCAGCGGCGCCGGGTGCCGCCCGCGAAGCTCGATCAAATCGCCGGCGGCCAGCCCGAGGTCGGCGGCCATCGCCGGCGCCACACGCAGGACGCGATGGCGGCCGAGCCGCCCCTCGTAGGGGTCGCGCTCGTCGGCGGTGACCGGGAAGCGCCGCCGCGCCGTGGCCAGTCGCGCACGCTCCGCCTGCGTGGCCGCGACGTCGACCTCGCCGCTCGGTGCCAGCACCACGCCGTAGCCCAGGCGCGCACGCTCCGGGGAGACGTACCCTGCCAGCACGTCGTCACGCACGCGATCGGGCTCGCGGGCGAGCGGGTCGCCGTAGCCACCGCCGCCCGCCGACTGCATGACGACGATGTCGCCGGCTCGGATGGCGACCCCGGTGACCTTGCCGGGCGTCGCGAAGTCGACTTCGGCGCCGTCGCGGCGCAGCGAGACCTTCACCGGCGCGGCCGGGCCCGCCCCCGCCACCCCGAATGGCGGAAGCACGGCGCGGTCGCTCAGCACGGAATAGCGGGACTCGCCCTCCAGCAGCCGGAGCTCGCGGCGGAGGCCGAGCCCGCCGCGCGTCGTTCCCTCGCCGCCGGAGTCGCAGCGCAGCTCGCTCCGCTCGACGTGGAGCGGCATCCCGCTCTCGAGGGCCTCGGCGGACTGGATCGTGCGCACGTTGCCGAAGTCGATGTTGCCCCACGCGCTCGCGCCGTCGCCCTCCAGGAAGGCGCCGTTGCCACCCGCGGGGGCCTCGTAGTAGACGTAGTCGCGCTGCCGGCGCTCGTCGCGCCCACCCATGGCGTTCGGGAACGACGTGCCGCAGAGGTCGCCGGACACGAGCTCGGGCACGACCTGCGCGAGGGCGCCCAGCATCACCGACACCGCGCGCTTGCGCACCTCGCCGTGGGCGCCGGCCGGCGCGTCGAGCTTCACGTCCACGATCGAGGCTTCCGGCGCCTGGAGGCGAATGGGACGGAACGTCCCGTGGTTGATCGGGCCCTCGGGGTCGAGCACGGCCTTCACCGCCACCAGCACCCCCGCGCCCGTCGTGGCCAGCGTCGAATTGACGACTCCCGGCACCTGCGGGCTCGATCCCGCGAAGTCGGCGACGATCTCGTCCCCGGCGATGGTCAGGGTGAGACGCATCAGAACGGGATCGAAGCCGCCCTCCTGATAGAACTCGAGATAGTCCTCGTACACGTACTCGCCGCGGGGCAGGGTGGCGATCCTCGCGCGCAGCCGCCGCTCCGAGCGGTCCAGGTTCAGCGTGATGCAGTCCAGCACGGTCTTGCGCCCGTACTTCGCGAGGAGCCTGCGAATGCGACTCTCCGCGATGCGACAGGCGCCGAGGGAGGCGTTGAAGTCGCCGCGGCGATCCTCCGGCAGTCGCATGTTGTTCAGGAGGAGGGCCATGGCCGCGCGGTTGAGCCGGCCCTCCTCCACGATCTTGATGGGGGGGATGCGTACGCCCTCCTGGTAGATGTTGGTGTTGAGCCCCGAGTAGCTGCCCGGCGCTCCGCCGCCGACATCGGACCAGTGCGCCCGCACCGCGGGAAAGATGATCAGCTCGTCTCCGTCGAAGAGCGGGTAGAGCATGGTGACGTCGTTCAGGTGGGTGCCGCCCCGGTACGAGTCGTTCAGGAGAATGACGTCGCCCGGCCGGAGGTCGCCCTCGAAGTCCTCCATCGCGCAGCGCACCGACCACGGCATGGGCAGGACGTGGCCCGGATGATCCTCGGATTGCGCGATCATCTGCCCCTGCGGATCGAACAGCGCGCAGGAGAAGTCGTCCATGTCCCAGATCACCGGGGAGTACGAGGCGCGAATGACGGTGGCCCGCATCTCGCGGACGATGGCGATCAGGCCCTCGCACACGACCTCGAGCGTGATGGGATCGACGGCGGTCACAGGCTCCTCCTCGCGAGCGCGAGCTCGCCCCACGGCCCCATCGTGGCTGCCCAGCCGGGCGGGATCACCGTCGTGGCGCCCATCTCCTCGATGAGCGCGGGCCCGAGCACCGCCTCGCCCCCGGGCAGCCGCCCGCGCTCGTACACGGGCACCCGTTCGGCCGCGCCGCCGAAATGCACGGAGCGCTCCTCGCGCCGCGCCGCCGCCAGCGACCCCGTCACCGTCCATTGCGCGGGCGAGGGCTTCGGCACCGCGCCGATGGCGGCCAGGCGGAAGTTCACGATCTCCGCGGCGCCGTCGCTCGCGTGCCCGTAGCGCCGCTCGTGCGCCTGCCGGAATTGTGTCTCGAGGGCCGCCATGGAGTCGAGCCCCTCGGGCACTCGCACGATCAGCTCCCAGGACTGGCCGACGTAGCGCATGCCGAGGAAGCGGATCATCGAGATCCGGTCCGCGGGCACGCCTTCGGCCGTCAGCTCCGCGCGGGCCTCCCGCTCCAGCTCCGTGAACATGCGCACCACCTCCGCGAACTCCCCTTGGCGCGTCTGGGTGAGCCGGGTGCGGACGTAGTCGCGGCGGAGATCAGAGATGAGCGATCCAAACGCCGAGAAGTTGCCCGGCGCCGGCGGCACGATGACCCTCGGCATCTCCAGCTCCTCGGCGACGAAGGCCGCGTGCATGGGTCCCGCGCCGCCGTAGGCGACGAGAGCGAAGTCCCGCGGATCGTGGCCCTTGGCAATCGAGATCTCCTTGATCGCTCCGACCATGCGTGCCACCGCGATGCGGATGATCCCGTCGGCGAGCGCCGCTTCGTCGGCGAGCCCCGGCACGCGCCCGAGCAGCGTGCGCAGCGCCCGGCGCGCCAGCCCCTCGTCGAGCGCCAGCTCGCCCACGAGCGGGACGTCGGAGGCCATCCGCCGGAGGATCAGGTTGGCGTCGGTGATGGTCGGCTCCGTCCCGCCGCGCCCGTAGCACGCCGGTCCCGGCGCGGCGCCCGCGCTCCGTGGCCCGACGCGGAGAGCGCCGCCCGCGTCGAGCCAGGCGATGCTGCCCCCGCCCGCGCCGATGGAGTTGATCTCGATCTGCGGCGTCCGGTTCGGGAGACCGGCGATGTGCTGCTCGGTCGTGAGCGTCGGCTCGAGATCCGCCACGAGGCACACATCCGTGCTGGTACCGCCCATGTCGTAGGTGATGAGGTCGTGATGCCCGGTGAGTCGGCCAAGGTTGACGGTGGCGGCCACGCCCCCGGCCGGGCCCGAGAGCACGGTGTGGACGGGAAAGCGCGCGGCGACCGCTGAGGTCATGATCCCGCCACTCGAGGTCGTGATGAACACCCGGCCGCGGTACCCGTGGCCGGCCAGCGCGCGGCCGAGCCCGTCGAGATAGCCGCCCACGGTCGGGCCGATGTAGGCGTTGAGCGCCGCCGTGCTGAAGCGCTCGTACTCGCGCAGCTCGGGCAGGACTTCCTGGGAGGTGCAGACGAACCAGCCCGGCAGCGCCTCGGCCACCACGCGCGCGGCCGCACGCTCGTGGACGGGATTGACGTAGCTGTGCAGGAAGCACAGCACCACGGCGCCCGGCCCGTGACCGTTGGTCGCCGTCTTGATGCGGTCGACGGCCTCGCGGACGTCCTCATCGCGGAGCGGGCGCACGATCGTCCCGTCGAAGGCCACGCGCTCGTCCACCTCGATCACGCGAGCGCGCGGGACCACGGGGGCCGGCTTCCGCGCGCGGATGTCGTAGAGGACGGTCCGGTTCGTCCGCGCGATCTCCAGCGTGTCGCGGAAGCCGCGTGTCGTGATCACCCAGACGGGCGCGCCGGTGCGCTCGAGAATCGCGTTGGTCCCGATGGTGGTGCCATAGACGACTCGCCCCGTAGCGGACAAGGCTACCGGCAGCTTGGCGAGGGCGTTCAGGAGGCCGACAGTGGGATCGCCCCGGCTGGTGGGCGATTTCGCGACGTCGAGCATGCCGGTGCCTTCGTCGTAGACCACGACATCGGTGAAAGTACCGCCCACGTCCACGCCGATCCAGTACATGTCGTCTCGCCCGATGGCCCCGTGAGCCTAGCGCCGTCGCCGACAGGGCGCAAGCACGGGCGTGCCCACCCCTTGACCACGAGGCCGCAGCGGCGGAGGATGCGGGATGCGTCGGGTGTCATCGACGGGCGGGAGACACGGACGGATCCCTTTGAGGGGAGGGCAGCCATGGCTATGACGATGACCATCGAGCGGGTGATGGCGTTCATGGGTCTCGACGTGCTCGTCGCGAGAGACGAGGGCTTGTTCGAAGCGGAGGGTCTTGATCTCCGGATCGCTGCGCTGCCGCCCGACGAGATGCAATCCGCCGCTGGAGGCACGCCCTCGAAGCCCACCACCAATCAGGGGAAGCTCCAGGCCCGCGGCGAAGCCCAGATGTTCCAGGCCTGAGAGTGTGGCAATAACCGCCGGGTGGCGGAAAGCGCTGTGGGCGCCCTCCAGGTCGGAAGGCGCGCCATGATCGTCTGCGGAGCCCTCGTCGTCCCGCCTGCCTCTACCGTCTTCACGCCGCAAGACCTCGCGCACAAGCTGGTGGCCCTCGACTACGGCAACGGCACCGCCTACGCCGGCCTGCAGATGCTGGAAGGCGCGATGCCGCGAGAGGCGATCACCACCTGCGCCGCCGCGACGAGTCCTGCCGAGCGCTTCTCCCAACTGATGCGCGGCGATTTCGAGGCGACCGTGCTGCAGGAGCCCTGGATCACCGTGGCCGAGAAGGCGGGCTGTCGCCTCGTCTCGACCACCTTCTTTCACGGCACGTGGGTGGCCACCGATCAGGTGAGCGCGGACGCGTACGCCGCTCTGCTCCGGGCGCTCACGCGGGCGGTCCGGCGCATCAACGCCGACAAGCGACGGTATGTCCCCTACTTCATCCGCGACTGGTCCGGCCACTCCGACGTGACGGCGCTAAGCCCCGACGACTTCAACCTGGGCCGCATCCAGTTGAAGGAGCCTGGCCCCATCCCTGAGAGCGAGGCGCGCTGGGCATGGGAGTGGATGGCGAGCTGGGGACTGTTGCAGGGACCATTCGACGTCACCACGCAGATCAATCGGCGACTCGAACGGGAGGCGCACGAGCTCGCCACCACGGTCCGCGCCAGCTAGCCGTCGCGCCCGTCAACGCCGCGGTCGAAGGTCCACGTGATCGGGCCGCGAAGGCGGCGGAGCGCCTCGCGGCACTCCTTGGTGCCGAGCTCGTCCACCCCGTCGCCCTCGGGGGCGAGCAGGACGCCGTAGGTATCCCGCGCGGACTCGAGAGACACCTTGCCGTCGCGCACGTCGGCAAGCACCAGCCCCGGGTCGCGCTCCAGCGGGTCGCCGTAGCCGGCGCCACCCGCGATGTACTCCCAGAGCTGGTCGCCCGGATGGAGCTCGATCATCTGCTTGGACGGTAGCTCTTCCCGCCGACCGTCGCGGCGGAGGATGAAGGCGCGGGCGGAGCGGCCGGGCAGCCCCCCGTGAAGCCCCCACGGGGAAGAAGCGAAGCGCTCTCCTCGGTGGGAGATCATGATGTCGGTGGTCGTGGCCTCGAACACTTTCACGAGTCCGAGACCGCCGCGGAACTGTCCGGCCCCACCCGAGTCCGTCCAGAGGTTGGCCTGGGGAATGCGCACGGGGAAGCTCATCTCCACCGACTCCACGGGAATGTTCATGCAGTTGGTGACGTCGGTCTCGATGACGTCGATTCCGTCCTTGCGTGGCCGCGCGCCCATGCCCCCTGCGGCGAGCTCGCTGGCCACGAAGGCGAGGCCCGTCTCGGGATCTCGCCCGCCCAGGGCCATGACGAGGAGGGTGCCGGAGCTGGCGGCGGGCATGCGATGGGGCAGGGCCCGGACGAGGGCGCCGAGGATGGCGTCGGCGATGCGCTTGATGGTCGCCGTGCGGCAGCTCACGGGGGCGGGCGGCCGCGGGTTCACCACCGAGCCCTCCGGCAGCACCGCGTCGACGGCGCGAAAGCACCCCCCGTTGTTCGGAATGGACGGATCCGAGATGGCGCGGATCGCATAGTAGATCGCCGACAAGGTGGAGGCCGGCACCGAGTTGAAGGGCCCCCGGACTTGATCGTCCGTGCCCGTGAAGTCGAACGTCATCGACGACCCGCGCACCCGCACCGTCACCGCGATCTTGACCCGCCGGTCCAGATCGACGCCGTCGTTGTCGAGATAGTCCTCGAAGTGGTAATCCCCGTCGGGGATGGATTCCACCTGCCGGCGCGTCAGGATCTCCGCGCGGTTCAGCAGCTCGTCGATGTAGCCAAGCACGCTCTCCGTCCCGTGCGCCGCGAACAGCTCGCGCAGCCGCATGCCCCCCAGGCGTCCCGCCGCGACTTGCGCCATGAGATCGCCGGTGAAGACATCGGGCAGCCGGACGTTCCGCCTGAGCAGGTCGAAGAGGTTGTCGTCCAGCTCGCCGCCGCGGAAGAGCTGGGTGGGCGGGATGATGATGCCCTCCTGGTAGAGCTCGGTGGCGTCCGTGGGCACGCTGCCCGGCGTGCGCCCACCCACGTCCTGGTGATGGCACATGGTGCACGCCAGCGCCACCGCTCGCCCATCGGAGAACACGGGCAGGGCGAGCGTGATGTCCGGCAGGTGAGTCCCGCCGTCGTAGGGATCGTTGAGGAGGAAGGCGTCGCCGTCGCGCATGCGCTCGGGCGGGAACGCGCGCACGATGCGCTGGGCCGCGCACTGGAGCGCGCCCAGGTGGATGGGGATGGCGGCCGCCTGGGCGATGGTCTCGCCCTGGATATTGAAGAGGGCGGCCGAGGCGTCGAGGCCCTCCTTGACGATCGGCGACGCCGCGCTCTTGAGGAGGGTAACCTCCATCTCGTCGGCGATGGCCTCGAGACGGTTGCGCAGCACCTCGAGGAGCACGGGGTCGATGGCCGGATGCCCGCTCATCACGCCCTCCTGATCCGGAGATTACCCGAGGCCTCGACGACGGCGACGTGCCCCGGCGGAATCACGCTCGTGGTATCCGCCTGCTCGACGATGGCCGGCCCGGCCACGCGCGACCCCTGGGGCAGCCGCGCGCGATCGTAGAGCGCGGTGGCGACGAAGCCCGGCGGGGCGAAGTACGCACGCCGCTCTCCGATCCGCGCGTCTCCGACCAGCCCGACCGCAGGGGCGGGAGGAGAGAGGACGGGCCGCGGCAGCGGATAGCGATGCACGGCGGAGAAGTTGACGAGCTCGACCGGTTGCTCGGCCCGCGCATAGCCGTAGACGCGCTCGTGCGCCTCGTGGAAACCGCGCACGGCGTTCGCCACGCGAGCCTGACTCATGGGGGCATCGATGGCGACCTCGAGCTCGTACGCCTGACCGACGTAGCGCATGTCCGCCGCGTAGCTCACCTCGACACCGGAAAGCGGCACGCCTTCCTCCCTCATCCACGCGCGGCCCGCCTCGTCCAGCTCGGCGAGACAGCGATTGACCGCGTCCAGGTCGACGTCATCGGCGCGACAGTGGAGCGTGCGCGCGTGGTGGTGCTCGATGGCCGCCGCCAGCAATCCGAAGGCCGCCAGCACTCCCGGCGCCTCGGGCACGATGACCTCGGTCATTCCCATTTCCTCCGCCAGGGCCACCCCGTGCACGGGGCCCGCGCCCCCCAGCACCACCAGGGCGAACTGGCGCGGATCGTAGCCGCGCTTGATCGTCACGAGTCGGATCTGGTCGGCCATCCGCGCATTGATCACGCGATGAATCCCCGCGGCCGCCGCGATGGTGTCGAGACCGAGCTTGTCGGCGACCGCACCCACCGCGCGCTCGGCGGCGGCCCGGTCGAGCGTCATGAGCCCGTCCGCGAAGCGCTCCGGGTTGAGATAGCCCAGGAGCAGGTTGGCATCCGTCACCGTCGCCTGATGCCCGCCGCGCCCGTAGCAGGCGGGGCCGGGATCGGCGCCGGCGCTGACCGGTCCCACGCGCAGCCCTCCGGCGCCGTCGATCCACGCGATGCTCCCGCCGCCGGCCCCGATGGTGTTCAGGTCCACCATGGGCGCCCGCACCGGATACGGGCCGATGAACCCGCCCGAGGTGATCAGGGGCTTCCCGCCCCTCACCATCGCCACGTCATTGCTCGTGCCGCCCATGTCGAGGGAGACGAAGTCCCGCACCTCCGATCGCTCGGCGGCGACGCGGGCGCCGACCACGCCGGCCGCCGGCCCCGAGAGGAAGAGCGTCACCGGCTGCCGCGCGGCCAGCCCCGCCGACACGATCCCGCCCCGCGACCGCATCACGAGCGGCACGCCGGGGACGCCGAGACCCCGCAGCATGTCGGCCAGCCCGGCGAGGTAGCGCTTCACCACCGGCCCCAGGTACGCGTCGAACGCGGTGATGCAGAACCGCTCGTACTCGCGGAAGGTCGGGTCCACCTCGGAGGAGAGGGAGACGCTGATCTCCGGCGCAACTTCCAAGCAGATCTCCCGCGTGCGCCGCTCGTGCGCGGGATTGACGAAGGAGAAGAGATAGCACACCGCGATGGCCTGCGCGCCGTCCCGCTGGAGGGCGGCGACCTGACGCCTCACCTGCTCCTCGTCGAGCGGCACGAGCACGGCGCCGCGGGCGTCCAGGCGTTCGCGGATGCCGAGGCGCCGGCGCCGGGGCGCCACGAAGGTCGGCGTCTCGGGATCCATGTCGAGGTCATACATGCGCGAGCGCTTCTGCCGTCCGAGCTCGAGTACGTCCTCGAAGCCTTCCGTGGTGAGCATGGCGGTGACGGCGCCCTTCTGCTCGAGCACGGCATTGGTCGCGATGGTGGTGCCGTGGATGAAGCGCTCGACAGCCTTGGCGTCCGCGCCCGCCTGCGCGAGCACCCGGCGCACGGCGATGGCCACGCCCTCGAGGAGATCCTTGGGCGTGGTGGGGACCTTGGTCAGGAGGAGGCGGCCCCTCTCGTCGAGGGCCACGATGTCGGTGAAGGTGCCGCCGATGTCGACGCCGATCTGCACGTGTGCGGTCCTCCGACCCACGCGTCGATTCTAGCGCGGGCGGAGGCCCCGTGGCGGCCGACTGTACCTGGCGGCTGCCCCCTCACCCTCGCGCCCCCTCACCCTGCCCTCTCCCCCGATGGGGGAGAGGGATAAAAAAGAGTCCCTCTCCCCCGTCGCGGGGGAGAGGGCAGGGTGAGGGGGGCTGGTTCGACCTGCTCCCCGCGCTACAGATAGATGCGACGCACCAGGTCTTCGTAGGCGCCCTGGAGGTCACCGACCGGCCCCTGGGCCAGCACCTGTCCGTCGCGCAGCGCCACGAACCGGTCCGCGACGGCCAGAGCCAGGCGCACGTTCTGCTCGACCATCAGCACGGTGGTGCCCTCGGCCTTGAGGCGCTGTACCACTCGCCCGATCTCCGTCACGAACACCGGCGCGAGACCGCCCGACGGCTCGTCGAGGAGCAGGAGCGTGGGATCGCCCATCAGGGCGCGTCCGATGGCCACCATCTGCTGCTCGCCCCCCGACATCGAGCGCACGCTCTGCCGCCGGCGGGCGGCCAGGCGCGGGAACAGATCGTACGCCCGCGCGAGACCGGTCCGCGCCTCTCCGCGGATGGCGGCGCCGAGCTGCAGATTGTCCTCGACCGTCATGTCGGGGAAGAGATCCCGAGCCTGTGAGACCTGGACTACCCCACGCCGGAACGTCCGGTGTGGCGGATAGCCGGCGATGTCCTGTCCGCCGAGGCGGATGCGACCCGCCATCGGCCGGATGAAGCCGCTGATCGTGTTGAGCGCCGTGGATTTGCCGCTGCCGTTCGCCCCCAGCAGGGCGACCACCTCGCCGCGTCGGACGGTGAGGTCGACCCCGCGCAGGACCTGGATCTGCCCGTACCCCGCCACCAGGTGCTCCACGGCGAGCAGCGGACCCTCAGTGACCAAGATAGGCCTCCAGCACTTCGCGATTCCGCGGCACTTCCGCGGGTGTGCCATCGGCGATGACCTTCCCGTCGTTGAGGACGACGATCCGGTCCGACACGGTCATGACGAACTCGATCGCGTGCTCGATGAGGACGACGGCGATCCCTTCCTCCCGCACCAGCCGGCGGATGACGCCGAGGAGCTGCTCGCGCACCACCGGGGCCAGCCCGACGGCGGGCTCGTCGAGGAGGAGCAGGGGAGGGCGCGTGGCCAGCGCGCGGACGATCTCGACCATCCGCTGCTGGCCGCTGGACAGCGCGCGGGCGGGCTGGTCGGCGAGGTGACCGATGCCCATCACCTCGAGGAGCCCGCGGGCTCGTGCCGTCGCCGCCCGCTCGGCCGCGCACGCGGCGGGCAGCCCGAACAGGACGCCGAAGAATCCCGTGGGCACCTGCGTGTGGAGACCCGCCAGCACGTTCTCGAGCGCGGTGAGCTCGCCGAAGAGCCCGCCGTTCTGGAAGGTCCGCCGGACGCCCTTCGACGACACCACGTAGGGAGCGAGGCCATCGATCCGCTCCGCGCGGAAGCGGATGGTGCCGGACGTCAGCGTGGCGTGTCCGGTGATCGCGTTGAAGAGCGTCGTCTTGCCGGCACCGTTCGGGCCGATGATCGCGCGCACCTCGCCGGGGTCGACGCTCAGGGAGACGCCCGCGACCGCGGTGAGGCCGCCGTACCGCACGGTGACGTCGTCGAGCTCGAGGAGGGCCACCGCTACTCCCGGTAATATCGCTCGTGAAAAGCCGGCCAGCGGCGGGCGAGCAGGCTGACGAGCCCGCGCGGCAGGAACAGGAGCACGCCGATGATGAGGCCCGAGAGCACGAGCTCCTGCACGCCCGGGAAGCTCCGGAACAGCTCCGGCGTCGTGGTGAGCACGATGGCGCCGATCACCGATCCGGCCAGGCTCGCCAGTCCGCCGACCATCACGATGGCGAAGTGGAGGATCAGCTCGAGGAGGTTGAAGGCCTCGGGCGTGACGTGCCCGACGAGCGCCGTGTACATCGCTCCCGCCACCCCGACCACGAAACCGCTCCACGCGAAGGCCAGCACGAAATAGCGGTCGGTCGCGATGCCCATGGCCGCGGCCGCCAGCTCGTTGTCCCGGATCGCCATGAACGCCCGTCCGAAGCGCGAGCGCAGCAGGCTCGACGTCAGCAGCACCACCGCCACCACGAGCACGAGGAAGACGTAGAACTTGCTCCGATCGCTCGCCAGGCGCAGGCCGAGCAGCATGGGAGGCGGCACCGCCAGCCCCATCGAGCCGTTGGTGAGGGGCTCGGCGCGGATGTAGATCCAGCGCAACAGCTCGCCGAACGCCATGGTCATGATGGCCAGGTAGAAGAGCCGGATCCGGCGCAGGGCGGGCAGGCTGGCCAGGATGCCCGCGAGGGCGCCGATCAGCCCCGCGGGAACGACCGTCGTCCACCACGGCCAGCCGGCGTGCACGACGAGGATCCCCGACGCGTAGGCGCCGAGGCCGAAGAGGGCCACGTTGGCGAAGGCGAGCTGGCCGAGATTGCCGATGACGATGTTGAAGCCGACGCCGACGAGGACGTACACGAGGATCAGGTTGAGCACGTACTGGATGTAGCGGTTCACGAGGAAGGGAACGGGCAAGACCAGGAGGGGGACGAGCAGGAAGATCCAGCGGCCGCGGGCCAGGGGCCTCACGACGGAAACGGAGGCCGCGCCGGGCATCGGCCGATCAGACCCGCACGACCACTTGGCGGCCGAACAGCCCGTCGGGGCGAAGCAGGAGGACGGCGATCACGATGACGTAGGCGGAGATGTCGATGAAGGCGGTCGACAGATACGCGCCGAGCACCAGCTCCATCACGCCCAGGATCAGGCCGCCGAGCACGGCGCCGGGGAGTGAGCCGAACCCGCCGAGCGTCATGGCCGCGAATCCCCGCACGAGGACCCACACGCCCATGTCGGGATAGAGAAGAGTGATGGGCGCCAGCAGGACGCCCCCGAGGGCGGCGAGGGCGGCGCCGGCCCCCCACACGATGGCGTGCACGGCGTTGACGTTCAGTCCGATCAACGCGGCGCCCCGCTGACTCTGGAAGACCGCCTGGAGGAGACGGCCGAGGCGCGTGACGTTGAACAGCACCAGGAGCACGGCCATGAGGCCAAGCACGGTCCCGGAGACGATCACGTTGTCGCTCGTCACCACGACGTCGCCGAGGACCCAGGCCCGGTCGGGGAAGATCCGCGGAAAGGGCAGCACCTCGCGTCCCCACAGCATGCGCGCGCCCCCGCGGAGCGCGTAGCCGATGGCCAGCGCCATCATGGCGATGGCGAGGTGCGGCCCGGTCATGATGCGTCGCATGAGCCCCTGGTGGATCGCCATGCCCACGCCGAACAGGACGGCGAGGGCGATCGCGGCTCCGGCGAGGTAGGGCAGGCGCGCATAGACGACGAAGACGTAGACGGCGAAGGCACCGCCCATGACCAGGTCCCCGTGGCCGAAGTTCACCACGGTGGTGGCCCGGTAGAGCATGGTCATGGACAGCGCCACGAGGGCGTAGAGCACCCCCTGGGCGACACCGCTCACGACGAGCTGGGCCAGCACGGCGATGCGGGCGTCAGCGCACTCGGTATCCGATCACTGGAGCGGCTTTCCCCACCCGGTGAACACGGTCTGCTTGCCCTGGTCGTTCAGTCCTACCGCGTACATGACGTGCACGCCGACGTGGTTGTCGCGCGTGATCGTCACCTTGTCGGCGAGCACGCCGGTGTCGAAGTCCTTCAGGCTTTCCATGGCCGCGATGAATTTCTCGCGTGAGGGCTGGGGACCGGCCCGCCTGAACGCTTCCACGGTGGCGATGGCGGTGGGCAGCCCGAAGTAGTAGAAGTTCGTGGGGACTCCGTTTTCGGGCAGCTCGCTCTTCTCCAGGTTCTTCACGAACATGTCTTCCCACTTTTTCATCGCGGGGCTGCCCATGGGCGCCTGGAACTGGTACGGGAGGTAGAAGTTCTTGACGGCCGCCGGATTGTTGACGCGCTTGTGGGTGCTCTCGAAATCGGCTCCGAGCGCGCCGATGACCGGCACCGAGATGCCGTACTTGTGGAGATCGCGCAGGAGGATGGCCAGCTCCGCCTCGTACAGACAGCCGAGCACGAAGTCGGCATTGGCCGCCTTGATCCGGAGCGCCTGAGCGGTGGCGTCGGTCGAGCCACGCTCGAGGGCGAGGCTCATCACCGGCTCGACCCCGCGCTCCTTCATGAGCTCGGTGGCGGGATCGCAGTAGCCGCGGGCCCAGTCGTTGGTGTGGGCGACCAGGACGACCTTTTTGGTGTTCGGCTTGGAGAGCGCGAACCCGGCCATGGCTCGTCCCGAGTAGACGCCGGTGTAGGTGACGTGGAACATGTTGGGCACGGTGGGCGTGGTCAGCTTCGGGTTGGCGGAGACGCCGATCCACGGCAGCCCGTCCTCCAGGAGCGTCGGTTTGATCGCCATGGCCACGCCGCTGCACGGCGTGACCAGGACCATGAACACCTTGTCCTGGTAGATCAGCTTCTTGGCCGCGGCGATGCCGGTGGCCTCCTTGCACGCATCGTCGGCGGTCACGATCTCGAACTTCCGGCCGTGGACGCCGCCCTGGCTGTTGATGTAGCGGAAGTAGGCCACCGGCCCATAGTTCAGCGCGCTGAAGCTCGAGGCGTCGCCCGTGTACGGCCCCAGGTTCCCGATCTTGATGGTGGTGTCGGTGATCCCCTGCATGTTGTCGGCCCGGGCCGCGGTCGATCCCAGGGTCGAGAGCAGCAGGGCCAGTCCTAGTGCGAGGAAGGGATAGGCCCGGGTCTTCATGTGCACCTCCGCCAAAGGGGTGATGGATCAGGCCTCGCCGAGGGCGCGCGTCAGGCGCGCCCGGATATCGCTCCACGCCGCGTCCACGTCGGCCGTGGTGGGCGGGCGCGCGGTCGCGATCTCGCGGATCTTCTCGTAGATCTGGTGCTTGCCCCAGTCGCGCACGGCCGGGGGCACGCTCCCGAGCACGCGGTGGGCGGCATCCTGGATCGCGGGCGGCCAGCCTCGCTCCATCTCGGCCCGGCGCTCGCCGAAGTCGAACGCTCCGTTGGACGGCGCCGGCATGGCCGCGCGCAGGCGCGCGGTGGCCTCCGCGTCGACCTGGCCGTCTACCAGCGCGACCCCGTACGCTTGACGGGCGCGCTCGACGCTCAGAAACCCCGCGCGCACGTCCGCCCGCACCGCCTCCGGGTCCCGGCGGCGCGGGTCGCCGTGGCCGCCTCCGCTCGGCGAGAAGAAGCTGACGAGGTCGCCGGGCTCGAGGTGCAGCACGTCGACCTTGCCGATGTCGCGCGCCCTTGGGGTCCCGCGGTTGACGACGCAGCTTCCCGAGGTGCCGGCGCGCCCGCCGGCCACGCCCCACGGCTCCAGGCGGCATCGCTCCATCCCACGCGCCGTCACGATGGCGTGCGGGTGAAACACCTGGAAGTCGAGCCGGACGGCGAGGCCACCCCGGTACTCTCCCGCCCCGCCCGTGTCGGGGATCAGATGATAGCGACGCATGACGATCGGCACCTCGGCCTCGATGCTCTCGACCGGCGTGTTCCGCAGGAAGCCCGCCGTGGAATCGGCGCCGCTGATCCCGTCCATCTCGGGGCGTCCCCCGCCGCCGCCCAGCATGGGCTCGACGACCTGGACCTGGCGCTGGCCCGTCATAAGGTCCAGCACCGAGGCCACCACGGGCGAGATCCCGCCCGCCGGCGCGGCGGGGACGCGGCCGGGAAGCGCCTGGGCGAGAGCGCCCAAGACCGCGTCGAAGACTCTCAGCACCGTCCCGTAGCGCACGCCGATCGGCGATGGAAAGAGCGCATTGACGAGACAGCCGGGCGGAGCCGTCACCCGCACCGGCCGGAGAATGCTGGAGGCCTTGGGGATTCCCGGGTCCTCGGTGACGATGTAGGCGTTGATCGCCTGGCACAGGAACGGATGCGTCACCCCGTGGCTCGCGATGTTGAGCGCCGAGCTCACCTGGGGATCGGTGCCCGTGAAATCGAGATGGATCGAGTCGCCCTCGATGGTCAGCGCCACCTGGATGCGGATCGGCACCTCCGAGCGGAGGTCGTCCTCCATGTACTCGGTGAACCGGTAGGTGCCGTCGGGGATCTTCCGGATGGCCGCGCGTGCCCGCTGCTCCGCGTAGTCGAGGACCGCGTCGATCCCCTCGACCACCGTGGCGAGGCCGAACTTGCCGACCATCTCCTGGATGCGCCGGTCGCACGAGCTGACCGCCGCCACCATCGCCTTGATGTCACCCCAGTTGACCTCGGGGATGCGGCAGTTGTCGGAGATGAGGTTCTTGACGTCCTCCTGGAGGACGCCGGCCCGGAACAGCTTGGTGGGCCGGAGCCGCAACCCTTCCTGGAAGATCTCCGTCGCCCGCGGCCAGACGCTCGCCGGCACCGCGCCCCCGATGTCGGAGGAGTGGACGAAGGCGTAGCCCCAGCAGATGATGCGCCCCTCGCGGAAGATCGGGCGGAGGATGTGGATGTCAGGCAGATGGGTGCACAGCGGGCCCGACAGATAGGCGTCGTTGCAAATGACGATGTCGCCCTCGTCGTAGCGGTCGAAGTAGGCGAGGGTGTGGGCCATGTTGAGCCCGAGATACGACGAGGCGCCCAGGTTCCAGGGATAGGCGACGTACTCGCCGCCGCTCGAGACGAGCCCGGTCGAGAAGTCCGCCGTCTCCTTCACGAAGGTCGTGTAGGCGGTGCGCTCCATGATCCGCGCCATGTCCTCGACCACCGCCTGGTAGTGATTGCGCAGGATCTCGAGCGTCACCCGGTCGATGGCCACGGCTAGATACCTCGGAGGGGGGCTCTGCCCCCCTTCCGAAGCCTCCCCCCGAAAAGATGGCGCCGGCAAAGCCGGCGCTCGAAGCGGAACAGTCTTGGCCGCGAGGTCATGGCATTACCGGCCCTCGATGACGAGGTTGCCGAACGCGTCGACGGATGCGCGGAAGCCCGCCGGCACCAGCGTGGTTGTGTCTTCTTGTTCGATGACAGCCGGGCCGTCGACCTGATGGCCGGCCAGGAGGTCGGGCCGCAGGTACACGGCGGCATCATATCGCTGCTTCCGGTAGTGGATGGAGCGACGCCCGGCCGGCTCGGCCGGGCCGCGACCGGTCGGCACCGCCTTGAGCTCGGGCTTCGGCGTGGCGCCGGTGATGGTGGCGCGCAGGTCGATCAGCTCCACGTCGGCGGCGCGGTCGGCGTGGGCGTAGAGAAGCTCGTGGCGATCGTGGAACGCCGCGCGCAGGCCCTCGGTGCCCGCCTCCTCCAGCCACGCCGGATCGATCGGCACCTCGATCTGGAAGGCCTGACCCACGTAGCGGAGGTCGGCGCTGTGAGCGATGGCGCTCGCCGCGACGGCGGGCGCCTCCTCGCTGAGCCAGCGCGTGGCGCGCGCGGACAGCTCTGCGCACTCGGCGGCGAGCAGCTTGCCCGAGATCGTCGACAGCTTCCGGTGAATCGTCTTCACGTAGTCGCTCTTGAGGTCGGCCATCATCGCGCCCTGGGCGCAGAGCGTGCCGGGGGACGGCGGCACGATGACGCGGGGGATGTGGAACTCCTCGGCCAGGAAACAGGCCTCGATGGGGCCGGCCCCGCCGAAGGCCACCAGAGCGAAGTCGCGCGGGTCGAGGCCGTGCCGGGCCAGCACGTTGGAGAATGCCGCGTACATGTTCGCGGTGGCGACCTCGATCACCGCCTCGGCCGTCGCCTCCACGTCGAGGCCGAGCGCCTCGCCGAGCGGCCGCATGGCCACGGCGGACTTGTCGGGATGGAGCCGGAGGCGCCCGCCGACGAAGTTATCTGGATTGAGGAACCCGCACAGGAGGAAGGCGTCGGAGAGCGCCGGTTCGGTCGCCCCCCGGCCGTAGCATGCCGGCCCCGGATCGGCGCCCGCGCTGCGCGGGCCGACCTTCAGAACCCCCACGGGGTCGAGCCAGGCAATGGAGCCCCCGCCCGCCCCGATCGACGACACGCCGACGACCGGCATGACGATCGGGAAGTCGCCGACGGTCTCGTCGGTCGAGTACACGGGCCGGCCATCTCTCACCAACGCGATGTCCGCGCTGGTGCCGCCCATGTCGAACGTGATCAGGTCCCGGTACCCGGCGCGGACGCAGACGGACGTCGCCCCGATAACCCCCGAGGCCGGGCCCGAGAGCATCGTCTCGGCCGTGGCCTGGCGCGCATCCCGAGCGGTCGTCACGCCGCCGTTCGACTTCGTGATGTAGAGCGGCACCCGCACGCCGGCTCCGCCGAGCTCCCGCTCGAGCTGCGCCAGGTACTGGTCCACGCGAGGCCGCACGTAGGCGCTCAAGATCGCCACCATCGTGCGCTCGTACTCCCGGATCTGCGGCCACACCTCGTGCGAGCACGTGACGTGCAGGCCGGGGAAATGCTCCGCCAGCACCTTCCGCGCCTCCGCCTCGTGCGCGGGCGTCCGATAGGCGTTGACGAACGAGACGACGAGGGCCTCGGCGCCTTCCAACTCCACGAGCCGCGTCGCCTCGCGAAGGAGCTCTTCATGGTCGAGCGCGGTGTCGACGGTGCCGTCGGCCAGGATGCGCTCGGTCACCTCCCCCACGCGGTAGCGCGGGATGAGGGGGAGCGGCCGCGTGGCCGTGAAGTTCACCGGACTCGCGAGCCGGAGCCGCTGGATCTCGAGCAGGTCGCCGAAGCCCGCGGTGACCAGCAGCCCCAGCGAGGCGCCGTTGCGCTGGATGACGGTGTTGATGGCGATCGTCGTGCCGTGAACGAGATAGGCGATTGCCCCGGGATCGAGGCCCCGCTCGGTCACGAGCGCGCGGACGCCGTCGAGGACACCGCGGCCGGGATCGCCGGGCACCGTCGGCGACTTGAAGCTGGCGAGCTCGCCCGTCACCTCGTCGAGGAGGCTGAAGTCGGTGAACGTACCGCCGATGTCGATGCCGAGCCGATATCGCGGTCGGATGATCACGCGCCATGCTAGCGAGGCAGCACCGCACCGTCAAGGGGCGGTCTCTATCAAAGGCCCCCTCACCCTGCCCTCTCCCCCGCAAAACGGGGGAGAGGGATGAAAACGGCCGCGCTCCTCCGGATCCCTCTCCCCCACTGGGGGAGAGGGCAGGGTGAGGGGGAAGTGCTCGCGTCCCTCCAGATCCCTCTCCCCCATTGGGGGAGAGGGCAGGGTGAGGGGGAGCGCACGCGCACGGCAACAGGCCAGGGCGAATCTCCGCCGCGCCGCAGAGGTATACTCGCCAAGCCATGCGCGTCGCCACCGTCACGCCCATCGTCGTCGACGTCCCGCTCGTCAGCGCGGTTCGCGGCGTGCATGGCACGACCGCCGTGCAGCGCAGCGTGCTCGTGCGTGTCACCACGGACGAAGGCATCGAGGGCTGGGGCAATGTCGATCCGACCCCCGGCTACTCGCTCGTGTCCGCGATCGACATCCACGACGCCGTCGCCCGACTCGCTCCTGCCCTCATCGGCGGTGATCCCTTCAACCTCCATCGCGCGCTGGCCCTCATGGATCGCGAGACCGTGGAGGGCTTCGAAGCGAAAGCCGCCATCGAGATGGCGCTGCTCGACGTGAAAGGCCGGGCGCTCGATCTTCCCGTCCATTCACTGCTCGGCGGCGCCCTGACGCACGAGGTGACGCTGAACGCGTGGATCGGCACCGTGGCGCCCGAGCAGGCGGCGCGCGAAGCCACCGAGTGGCTGCGCCGGGGGTTCGCCACCGCGAAGATCAAGGTGTCGGGCGCGGGCCCCGAGGGCGTCGCCCGCGTCGCCGCCGTGCGCGCGGCGGTCGGCGACGGCATGGCACTCCGGGTAGATTTCAACGAGAGCCTCACGCTTGCCGAGTCGATGGCGTTCATCCCGCGACTCGAGTCGTACGCGCTGACCCTCGTCGAGCAGCCGATAGCGCGGACCGACCTCGCCGGCCTCGCCCAGATCCGCCGCGCCATCAACATCCCGCTCATGGCCGACGAAAGCGTGACGGGGCCGGCCTCGCTGATCGACATCATCCGCCGAGAAGCCGCGGACATCGTGAAAGTCAAGGTCATGAAGCAAGGAGGACTACTGCGCACGCGGCAGATGATCGAGTGCGCGGCCGCGGCCGGCCTCCGTGTGGTCGTCGGGCACGGCTTCGGGCTCACCCTCTCGACCCTGGCCGAGGCGGCCGTGGCCGCGACGTGCGACGCGGTCATGCCGGGGTGCGAAGCCGTCGGGCCGCTGAAGATGGCCGGCGACGTGGTCAGAGATCCGGTCAACCTCACAGGCGGCGTGCTGCGTCTCACGGATACGCCGGGTCTTGGCGCGACGATCGATCCCGACGCACTCAAGCGCTATCGCGTCGAGCGATAGGCGGGTTACGTAACAAATCCCTCTCCCTTCAGGGGAGAGGGGAGGGTGAGGGGCGGCTCTGGTCAGAAAAGAACGTGCTCGGCTTCTTTGTGCAGAAAGTGAGCGCCATCAGGATCCAGCCGCTCGACGTCGCCCTCTCGGGCGCGTCCGGTTTCTCGTGGCCTGAGTTCCCCGCGCGGGCCCATACGGCGCGAGCGCTTCCCGAACGACTTGCCGCACGGCATCGAGGGTGGAACGCCGCTGAATGTGCTCGAGCAGCGCGTCGTTGATCAAGGTCTGATAGTTGCCACCGCCGGCCTCGTGTACCAAGTCGCGAAAGTGCTCGAGCACCGCGTTGTCCAGCCGGATCGAAATCTTCGTCTTGCCGGGCTCGGGCTTGATGACCGGACCGCGCTTCCCCCGCGAGAAATCTATGTCCCGATACTTCTCAGCCACGACCCTTTTCATAGAGCTCCCTTTGTCGCTTGTTCGCCCTCCACGCGGAGAGCATCCGGACAATGTCTGGCTCCCGGTACGCGTATACAACCACCAGCAGATTCGCCTGGCCGCTCAAACCCAGCGTCACGAACCGCTGCTCCCCCACGGCGTCGGGATCCTCACGGGTCAGAGCAAAAGCATCTTCCAGGGCCGTGACGGCCTCCGCAAAGCCAATCCCGTGAGCGCGGAGGTTCGCATGCGCCTTCCGCGGATCCCACTCGAACAGCACCCGGATAGTGTATAGACAATTGTCCCCCCGCGCAAAGAGATCCGGTTCTCGGCCAATGCCTCGAATTGGATGCATCCCCGTCGTGCGCCTGCGCCATGCTCCTCCCATGCCTCTCCGCGAGAGGTCTCTCCAAATCCCGCGTGATGGCAGGGCCTCCAGTGCCACAAGCGGCTCTTCGGGTTTCCTCCATCGATGGCGTTGGCTACGCCAGGGCCTGCGGACAGGTCGGGGGCGCTCTTCGTCGGACTCGTCCCAGCACTCGAACTGCTTCTCGCCGCGCCACGCTCTCCAGGTGCTCGGCCAGACGTTGGCCGATGCCGTGGTGCTGGTGCTCCGGCAAAATGTAGGCGTGGCGTAGAGGCGCCGCGTCGCGCGAATACTCGAGCCCCATCACGGCGATCAGGGCGCCGTCCAGGAATCCCCCGTACCAGGTGAGGCGCCGGGCTTCGTCATCGTCCACGGCAAGATCGAGTTCGGGGGCCGCAGCACGCAGGAACTGCGGGGGAATGAGCTGGGGAAGAAGTATTCCCGGGGGAGAGGGGCGGCTCAGGTCAGAAAAGATAACCCGGCCCAAGGTCTTCCGGAGTGAGACCGACTCCCGCGTCTTCCGCCGCGCCGGCATGCCCGTGGCCGTGTTCAGCCCCACCCCGTACTCCTTGGGCGGGACGAACGAGCACGTCACGGTCCGCGACTATCTTGACGTTATTCGGGTCCACGCCCTGAGCGCCCTGGAATTCCTCCGCGCTCAGGGTATTCGTTCGCGCGAGCGCTGCGGGCAGGGGCGATTTCTACTGGAGGTGCCCGTCAGGAGCGACCGAGCTTCGGGTTCAGGGCTTCCGTGAGGCCGTCGCCCAGGAGGTTCCAGGCGAGCACCAGGAGCAGGATGGCGAGCCCGGGCACCAGCGAGAGGTGTGGCGCCGTCCGCAGATACTCGCGCGCGGTGCTGAGCATCGCGCCCCACTCGGGCGAGGGCGGCTGCGCGCCCAGCCCGAGGAAGCTGAGCCCGGAGCCGATCACGACCACGGTGCCCATGCGCAGCGTGAACTGCACTACGATGGGGGCGAGGCAGTTGGGCAGGATGTGCCGCCACAGGATGCGCGGCCCGCTGTTGCCGAGCGCCAGCGCCGCCGCCACGTGCTCCGTTTCCTTGATCGCGTGCGCGGCGCTGTGGGTGACCCGCGCGAAACCCGGGATGGTGTTGATGCCGACGGCGACCATCAGGTTGACGATGCTCGGGCCCAGCGCGCTGACCACGGCGATGGCAAGGAGGAAGCCGGGAAACGCGAGGATGATGTCCACCCCGCGCATGAGGATCTCCTCCGGGGCTCCGCCACGATAGGCAGCGGCGAGGCCCACGATGACCCCCGCGCCCGCCGCGATGACGGAGGCGCCCAGCGCCATGCCGAGGGAGATGCGGGCGCCGTAGAGAATGCGCGACAGGATGTCACGCCCCAGCTCGTCCCGACCAAGGCCGTGGCTCCACGACGGCGCGGCCAGCGCGCCGTCGAGGTGCTGCTTCAGGGGATCGTGGGGCGCCACCCAGGGCCCGACGGCAGCCATGAGGAGGAAGAACACGACGAGGGCGAGACCGGCGACGGCGGCGCGGTTGCGCGTGAAGCGCCGCCACGCCGCCGCGGCCGGTCTAGTACTTGACGCGGGGATCGGCAATACCGTAGAGGAGGTCGGCGACGAGATTCACCAGTACGGAGACAAAGGTCACGAGCAGGATCGACCCCTGGACGACGGGAAAGTCCCGCATGCCGATCGATTCGACGATCAGCCAGCCGATGCCGGGGAACGAGAACACGGTCTCCACGAGTACCGATCCCGCGAGCACGAACCCGAACTGCAGGGCCACCACCGCGATGATGGGCAGCAGTGCGTTGCGGAGCGCGTGGCGTACGACGATCACGCGTTCCCGCACGCCCTTGGCGCGCGCGGTCCGGATATAGTCCTCGTCGAGGACGTCGATCATGCTGGTGCGGGTCATGCGCGCGACGATGCCCAACGTGGAGGCGCCGAGGGTCACCGCGGGCAGGACGAGATGGACGAGACCCCCACTGCCGCCGGCCGGGAACAGACCGAGGAGGACGGCGAAGACGACGATGAGCACGATGCCCAGGTAGAAGGTGGGCGTCGAGACACCCATCATCGCGACGACCATGGTCACGTGGTCGAACGCCGAGTGCCGGCGCGCGGCCGCTACGATCCCGGCGAGGAGACCGAAGGTGGCCGCGAAGAGCGTGCTCAGCACCGCGAGCAGCGCCGTGTTCAAGAGACGCGGCCCGATCTCGTCCAGGACCGGGCGCTGCGTTTTCAGCGACCGCCCGAACTCGCCTCGCAGGACGTCGAGGAGGTATCGCTCGAACTGGACATGCAGCGGCTGATCGAGGCCGAACTCATGGCGAATCGCTTCGAGCTCTTGGGGCCCCGCGTCGGGGCCGGCTACGAGACGGGCGGGATCCCCGGGGACGATGCGCATGGTGACGAACACGACCACGAGGATCCCGAAGAGCACCGGGAGCAGGAACAGCAGGCGACGGCCGATCAGGCGGCCCATGGACGGGTGACCGGACGGAGCGGGAGCGGCGGGTGGGAAACCCGCCGCTCCCGACGATCCACGGTCCTTACTTCTTGATCACCCCATCCTTCACGACCGCGCCACCGAACGGGATCACGTACACGTTCTGCAGCTCCTTCTTCGCGGCGCCGATGAACTTGGGCGCGACCAGGAAGAGCCAGGGCGCGTCCTCCATGATCTGCTTCTGGGCGACCTTGTAGGCCTCCATCCGCTTGGCGCTATCCGTGGTCTGGCGCCCGGCGGCCAGCGCGTTGTCGACGGCGTCGCTCTTGTAGAAGGCGAGGTTGTAGGCGCGTGGCGGCCAGTTCGTGGAGAGGAAGGTCCCCCCGAGGCCCCAGTCGGCGTCCTGCGTGCCCACCGACCAGGCGAGCATGGCGAGGTCGTAGGGGGCGATGGGGTCGGGCTTCTGCCCGACGCGTCCGATGTACGTCGCCCACTCCATCTTCACGATCTGGATGTCGAAGCCGACTTCGCGGAGGTAGCCTGCGACCGCCTCACCGACCTGGCGGTCCTGGACGTACCGGCCGTCGGGGATCCACATCACGAGCTTGGTGCCCGGCTTCACCCCCGCCGCCTTCAGGAGCTCCTTCGCCTTGGCGGGATCGTACTTGTAGTAGTCCCCGACCGCGGCATAGCCCCACAGGAACGGCGACACCGGCGACTTCGTCAGGGGCACGGCCAGGCCGTTATAGATGTTCTTGACGATCGCTTCCTTGTCCACCGCGTAGTTGACCGCCTGGCGGATCCGCACGTCCTTGAAGATCTCCTTCTGCATGTTCAGCGCGAAGTGCAGGTTGTCCAGGCTGTCGACCATCATCACGTTGAGCTTGGGGTTCGCGCGCAGGCGACTCACGTCCTGGATTGGGACCGGTGCCGCCATGTCCACATCCCCTGCCTCCAGCATGGCCACCCGCGAGGCAGGCTCGGGGACGGGCTTGTAGGTGATCTTTTCGAGCGACGGCTTGGCCCCCCAGTAACCCTCGAAGCGCTTGACGGTGATGTGGTCCTTGGGCACCCATTCCACGAACTCGAACGGCCCCGTCCCCGTGGGGTGGAGGTTGATCTCCTTCCCCCACTTGGCGAGCGCCTTCGGGCTGTTGAACATCGCGCGCCGGCCGGCCAGCGTCTGCAGGAGGGCACCGTTGACCTCCTTCAACGTCATCTTGAGCGTGTGCTTGTCCACGACCTCGACCCCCTCGACGCTGGCGAACTGCGAGAGGGTCAGCAGGCCGTTGGCCTTGTCGAGCCAGCGATCGAAGTTGACCTTGGCGGCCTGGGCGTCGAACTCCTCCCCGTCGTGGAACTTGACGCCTTGCCGGAGCTTCCACGTGATGACCTTCCCGCCGTCGGAAAGCGCCCACGACTCCGCGAGCTGAGGCACCAGCTTCTGGTCCTTGTCCCAGCCCACGAGGCCTTCGAACATCACGCTCTGCACCAGCATCGAGGGCACGTCGCCGGTGGCCGCCGGATCGAGGCGCGCGGCGTCCGATTGGGTCGCCAGCACGACGGCGCCGCCGCGCGGTTGGGCGTCGGCCACGAGCACGGACACCGCGACCATCAGCAGCATGGCCAGGGTGCAGATCCACGAGAGGCTGCGGAATTGACGATTCATGCGTCCCTCCCTCTTGGTTCGTTGCGGCCGGCCCGCGCCGTCACAGGAAGCCGAGGTCACCGTGGTGCTCCATCTCCTGCACGAACCGCGTGAGCGCCTGGACGGCGCCCGCCAGATCGTCGAGGTCGACCACCTCATTGGGAGAATAGGAGTACCGTCGCGGTACCCCGATGCTGATGGTGGGGATGCCGTCGCGGCTCAGATGAATCGAGGCGGCCTCCGTGGAGCCACGTGTAAGATGCGTGGCGAGCTGTACGGGAACCCCCTCGGCGTCGGCGGCCTGCAGAAGATACCGCTTCATGGCCGGGTGGGCGATGCTGCCGCGGTAGTTCCCGGTCGAGGCGGCGAGGAGCACGACGGGCCCGCGTCCCATGACGACGGAGATGTCGCGGGCCGGGCTCGAGTCCGGTGTGTCGCCCGCCGAGAGGCCGTCGATGGCGATGGCGTAGTCGGGGCGGAGCCGGTGCGCGGCCATGGCGGCCCCCCGGAGGCCCACCTGTTCGAGCACCGTGGCTACGGCATGGACGGTGGCGAAGGGCTGGGTGTCCTTGAGCTCCGCGAGCATCTGGATGAGGATGGCCACGCCCGCCCGGTCGTCCATGCCCTTGCCGCACACGCGATGGCCGTCGGAAAACTCGGCAAGCTCGCCGATGAACGTCACCGGATCGCCGATCCGGATCCCCAGCGCCGCCACCGCGCCGGCGCTGGGCGCGCCCACGTCGATGTACATGTCCGCGACGGTGGCCGGCCGCGCCAGCTCTTCGGCGGATTGCAGGTGACCGGACTTCGCGCCGATGACGCCGAAGTGCCCGTTCACGGAGACGCGGCGACTGGGCAGGAACGCATCCGCCGTCCCGCCCAGGCGGTCGAAGCGCAGGAAGCCGTCCGGCTCGATGCCCTTCACGATGAACCCGATCTCATCGAGGTGGGCGCTGATCATCAGCACGGGGCGGTCCTGCCGGCCGCGCCGGGTGGCCGTGACGTTGCCGTAGCGGTCGACGTCCACGGCATCGGCCAGCCCGTGCACGCGCTGGCGGAAATACTGGACGAGGGATTGCTCGAATCCGGAGACGCCGTGGAGGGCGACCAGATCCCGCAGCGTCTCGCGGAGCGCGTCCTTGATCGCCGTCGGACGATCGGCCATCAGGAGGCTCTATACGGTCCCGGCCATAAGACTGTCAAGGGCCGCCATTCGCTCGTGATATCCGTGCTCGTTGGGCTGCGTGACCGGCATAACGGTCTCCCTCAGGGTGTTCGGGCTCCTCGAACAGTGCGGATGACCATAAGCCGCGGCCGCCGGCGATGTCAAACGGAAGGCGTTAGCCATTCACCGCGCTGTCGGCGCCGGAGTGACTAGGCGCGCGGCCGCCCGTCGGAGCTGATGTTCGCGGCGTCCGTGAGCGCGTAGCCGACGAGCACGTGGAGATCGAGGAGTTCCTGCACGTGGTGCGCATGCACGTGCTGTCGTCGTTCGACTATCTCTCGCGTTGAACGCAAGTTGGGCGATAGACTCCATCAGATCTGGAACGT
>Ga0137360_10000333_pt1 | contig 27592 bp, 28 predicted proteins | sample Mad1_60_16metaG_FD_104924 | JGI IMG/M metagenome (GOLD analysis project Ga0137360, IMG submission 104924) | Vadose zone soil microbial communities from Angelo Coast Range Reserve, California, USA - Mad1_60_16 metaG | ecosystem: Environmental > Terrestrial > Soil > Vadose zone | place: USA... | reverse complement strand
GATTTCTGGAGCGCGGTCAGCGGTCTCGAGCAGGCGCTGTGGGACATCGCGGGCAAGCGCCATGGAGTCCCCGTGCACGAGCTCCTGGGCGGGGCCTGCCGCGAGCGCATCCGCGTCTATGCCAATGGCTGGTACGGCCACGGGGCACCCGCGGATTACGCGAAGCGGGCGCGGGAAACGGTGGGCCGCGGCTTCACCGCCCTCAAGTTCGACCCGTTCCCTGGGCCGTGGCGTACGCATATCCCGCTCGAGGCGGAGGAGCAGGCGGTGGCCACGGTGGCCGCGGTGCGCGAGGCCGTCGGTCCCCGGATCGATCTCCTCATCGAGGTGCACCGGCGCCTCGCCCCCCTGCACGCCGTGCGCATCGCCCGCGGCCTGGAGCCCTACCGGCCCTTCTGGTACGAGGAGCCGGTGTCCTCCACGAATCTGGAGGCCCTCGCCGAGTGCCGCCGGCAGATCGGCATCCCCATCGTGACGGGCGAAGAGCTCTACACGCGCGCGGAGTTCCGCCGTGTTTTCGAGCTGCGCGCGGCCGACATCGTCAATCCCGACGTGTGCAACTGCGGCGGCATCATGGAGCTGCGCGCTATCGCCCAGATGGCCGAGCCCTCGTTCGTGACCGTGTCGCCCCACAACTACAACAGCACCACCGTGGGGCTGGCCGCGACCCTGCAGGTCTCCGCAGCCATTCCGAACTTCCTCATCACGGAGTATTTCGTGAACTTCGAGGCGCGGGGGCGAGAGATCGCGCGGCCGGCCTTCGAGGTCCGCCACGGCTACATCGCGGTTCCCGAGCGGCCCGGCCTCGGCCTCGACCTCGACGAGGACGCGCTCCGGCGCTTTCCCGCCCGGCAATTTCCTCCGCGCGGGCTGTCCACTCCGGCCACCGAAGGGCCATAGGGAAAGGATTCGACATGATCACCAAGTTCTCCAACGTCTACGCGGGGCACGTCGATCTGGGCGACATGGGGCAGCTCGCCACCCCCGCCAATGAGCGGCGCTACCCGAACGAGCATTTGGCCACGGTGTTCGCGAAGAGCGAGGCGATCGCCCGGGTCATGGACGAGCACGGGTATTACACCCTCTGGCTGGCCGAGCACCACTTCCAGCACGAAGGTTACGAGTGCATTCCCAATATCATGATGGTCGGCGTGCACCTCGCGCACCTCACCTCCCGCCTGCGCATCGGATGCGGGTTCAACATCGCCCCCATGTGGCACCCCCTGCGCCTGGCCGAGGACTTCGCCACCGCGGAGATCCTCAGCAAGGGGCGTGTCGTCTTCGGAGTGGGCCGCGGCTACCACACCCGTGAGGTCGAGACCTTCGGGGCGCCCATGCTCGATGCCGACGCCAATCGGGATCTCTTCGAGGAGCAGGTCGACATCGTCATGAAGGCCTTCAACTCGGAGTCCTTCTCCCATCAGGGCAAGCACTACACCCTCCCCCCGGCCGTGCCCTATCGCGGCTACGAGCTCAAGGAGATCACCCTGGTGCCGCGGCCCCTTCGCCGCCCGGTCGAATGCTGGCAGCCCGTGGTGAGCGCGGGAGCCCGCGGCCTCGACTTCATGATGAAGCACCGGATCAAAGGGCTGATCGGGGGCGGGGCGGCCACCATGGCGGAGAAGTCGATCTTCGGCTTCCGGGACGCCGCGGAGCGCGCAGGTCTCGACTACCAACTCGGCGAAGGACTGAGCCTCGGCATCTTCTATCACCTCGCCGACTCGCGGGAGCGCGGAGTGCGCGAGATCACCCCGTGGTACGAGGAGCACGTGAAGATGTTCGGGCCCCTCGGCTTCGTGCCGGGCATCACGCCGGCCCAACTCGAAGCGTCGACGAAGCGCGGGGGCTGGGGCGCGGCGGGCGTCCCCAGCGTCGAGGACTACATGAAAGTGGGCGCGTGGTTCGCGGGGCCGCCCGAGGAGCTGATCGCGTACCTGCACTCGCTCGAGGAGCGGTTCCCCGGCCTCGAGCACGTGCACCTGAGCAACAGCATGGGCACGCCGCAGGCCGCCATGCTCGAGCAGCTGGCGCGGCTCGGCAAGGAAGTGATGCCGGAGTTCACGGGCCGGCCGGCGTGACGGCGCCCGCGGGCCTGGCCGCGCTGTGGCCGCTCGAGCGCGGCATCGCGTTTCTGAATCACGGCTCTTACGGGGCCTGCCCGCGCGAGGTCCTCGACCATCAGGCGGCGCTGCGCGAGGAAATGGAGGCCGAGCCGGTGCGCTTCCTCGGCCGCGACCTGGAGGGCCGCCTGGACACGGCGCGGGAGGCCCTCGGCGCTTTCGTGGGCGCCGATGCGGATGATCTGGCCTTCATCAGCAATGCCACGAGCGGGGTCAACACCGTGCTGCGGTCCCTCGCCTTCTCGGCGGGTGACGAGCTCCTCACCACCGATCACGCCTATGCCGCCTGCCGCAATACGCTGGACTTCGTGGCAGAGCGGACCGGAGCCCGCGTCATCGTCGCCGTCATACCGTTCCCCGTACCATCGCCGGACGCCATCGTCGACACGGTGCTGGCCAAGGTGACGCCGCGGACGCGGCTGATGCTGCTCGACCACATCACGAGCCCCACGGGATTCATCCTGCCCGCGGAGCGCCTCATCGCCGAGCTCAGCCGCCGCGGCGTGGAGACGCTCGTGGACGGCGCCCATGTGCCGGGCATGATTCCCCTCGATCTCCGGACGCTCGGCGCCACTTACTACAGCGCTAACTGCCACAAGTGGATGTGCGCGCCGAAGGGCTCGGCCTTTCTCTGGGTGCGTCGCGATCGCCAGGCCGATATCCATCCCCTGACCATCAGTCACGGCGCCACGGGGGTGCGGCCGGGCCGCTCGCGCTTCCGCCTCGAGTTCGACTGGATGGGGACACAGGATCCGACGGCGTGGCTCACCGTGCCCAAGGCCATCGACTACCTGGGCAAGCTGGTGTCCGGGGGCTGGCCGGCCCTCATGGAGCGAAACCGTGCCCTCGCGCTGGCCGCCCGCGAGCTCCTGTGCGTGGCCGCGGGCAGCGCGCCCCCGTGCCCGGATGCGATGATCGGCTCGCTGGCCAGCATCATGCTGCCCGACAGCCCGACCGTGCAGACGGGATGGCGCGTCCGCGATCCCATACAGGGGCGCCTCTTCGACGGCTGGAGCATCGAGGTACCCATCATGCGCTGGCCCGCCCCGCCGAAGCGCCTGCTCCGGATCTCCGCGCAGCTCTACAACGGCCCCGAGCAGTATTCGCGGCTGGCCCAGGCGCTCCGGGAAGAGCTCGCCGTCGAGCGCGTCGGTCGCTGACGCGCGCCGTAGTCCCACGCTTCACCCGCGCTGAGGGAGGCGCACATGTCCGAGCCCGCCCCGCCGACGAATCCACGGTACGTGGCCATGGCCAAAGATTGCCTCGCGGTGGCCCGCGAGGCTTTGCTGGTCGCCGGCTTCCTGATGCTGCTGCTCCTGCCCGAGCGCTTCAATGGCCTTCTCGAGCGGGCCGGTTTCACCAAGGGGTCACTCCTGGGCTTTGAGTGGGAGAAGGCGATCAAGGCATCCTCCGACCAGGCCAAGGGAGCGGGCGATGCGATTTCCCAGGTCGAGGGCCGCCTGAAGGATTTCGTCGGGCAGCTCGAGGCCCTGGACAAGAAGACCACCGACGTGAACGTGAAGTCCGCCATCGCCTCGATCTCCCGGGACGTGCAGGCCTCGCTTCAGGAGACGGCCAAAGCCGACCGCGCGGCCAAGAGCAGCCTGCTCACCCAGCAGCAGCTGATCGCCCAGGTGGCTCCCGCCGCTTCCACGGAGGCGGCGGGGTGGATGTATCTCGGCAAGACGGACGGCCCGGACGGGAAGTGGCTGCCTGGAAGCCCGGAGACGATCGAGACCGTCCCCACCAGCGCGCTCAAACCCGGGGCCCGCGTGCGCGCCCGTGACGACGTCTACCTGCGCGCCGACTCCGCGACCGGCCAGCACAACGAGGGCCGCGTGCTCTCCGTCCTCTCGCGTGGGCAAGAGGTGGAGATCCTCGCCATCCAGTATCCGAGTCGTCCGTGGGGCGCCGCCGCCTGGGCGAAAGTGAAGCGCTGATTCGCGTCGGCGCGGAGGACAGGGGATGACGGGCGCATTCCGCCCCGAGACGCTGGTGGCGGTCGACGCGGTGGGGTGGGCCCTCGAGCTCGCTCGGCGTCGCGTCGGCGCGGAAGAGATCACCTCGAAGGGTGCGCGTGACGTGGTCACGGCCACGGATGTTGCGGTCGAGGATGCGCTTCGCGACAGGGTGAGCCGTACCCTGGGCTTCTCCGTGATAGGCGAAGAGCGTGGGGGCGAGGCCTCGGCCGATGGCTCGCCCTACTGGCTCGTCGATCCCATCTGCGGGACGCGCAACTTCGCGTCCGGTCACCCGCTGTACTGCGTAAACCTCGCCCTCGTGGAAGGCGATCAGATCACCCTCGCCGTCGTCACCGATCCATCCACCGGCGAGATCCATGTCGCGGAACGAGGCGGGGGCGCGTGGGCACTGAGGGACGGCTCCCCACGCCGCCTCGCCACCAGCGACGAGAGCCGGACCATCGTCATCGAGGTCGGCCGCTCCACCGGCTCACGTCGCGAGCACGCCGCGCGATTCGTGGCCGACGCGATCCGGGCGGACCGATGGGACCTGCGGGCCCTCGGCACCACGTTGTCGCTGCCGTATGTGGCCGCGGGCCGCATGGCCGCGTACGTGCTGTTCTCGATCTCGGCGGTGCACGCCGGAGCGGGCAGCCTGCTCGTCACCGAAGCGGGAGGCATCCTGTCCGATATCGACGGCCAGCCATGGACGATCAAATCAGACTCCATCGTCGCGAGCGCTGATCCCCGCCTCCACCGGGAGCTGCTCGACCTTGCCAGCGCCGCTATGGAGCCACGCCGTCCAGGACGCGATCGCTGGTCAGTCTGAAGTCTGGCGGCACCCGGCCTTGGCGAAAGCGGGATCGACGAACTCCGCCTTGATGTCCATGTCCATCAGCAGCCGCTGAAAGCACGGATGCTGGCGCAGGAGAATCGTCCCCGCCTCCTCGAGCACGTCGCGGTTCTCCTTAGTGATCGACCACGCGGTGGGGATGGCATTGGCCTTGATGTGCAGTTCGCGCTGGCGGGGGTCGCTGCTCCGCAGCTGGTCGAAATCGACCTGCACCCCGTAGATCCTGAGCCCCGTGAACTGAGGATTGCCGGCTCCGCCCCCGCCTGCCCCTTTCAGCTCGGCGAGGAGGACATCCATCTGGGAGTTCACGCTCGAGGTGGTGGAGGAGAGCGGAATGGACGTCACACTTTCAATCATCTCCACGATACCGGGACGGGAGGCCGTCTGGGAGATGGCATTGGCGGCATCGGCGCGCGCGTTGATGACGATCACCGCCAGCTTCTTGATTCTCCCCGCGTTGAGCGCATCGAGGATGGTGTTGCTCTCGCTGAGGCCCGAATTCTGGGCGGCGATGATGGGAGCCGCATAGGGCGACGAGATGGTTTCGAGGAGACCGTGAATGGCCAGGTTGTCCGCCAGCCCTCCGTCCAGGAAGTACAGGTAGTCGATCTTTCGAAACGCATTCTCGCCCTGCCGGAGATCGTTCGCGTAGCGGGCGAGCTTGAACGTCTCCAGATTGAGATAGGGGGCGAAGCGTCCGTTGAGCCTGGTGGTGATCCACTGGGGCGTGGGCCGGCCTTGGCAGTGGGTGACCGAGAAGTTCTGAAAGGCCACGGGCGAGAGCACGATGGGGACGGCAGAGGAGGCGGCCACGCCCGCGGAGATCGGCTCCTTGTCGAGATCGGAGCAGATGTCGTCGAACCGCTTCGGGGTGAAGGCGAAGACCTCTCCCGAGGCCATGTCCGTCGCGTTCAGGATCAGGTAGGGCTTCCCGGGCTGATTGAGGTCGAAGAAGGTCTTGTGCTTGAAGAGCTGGTTGTCGAACAGCTCCTCCACGGTGTCGATGCGGGACGATCCGGCGACGGCGAGCTGGAACCAGCTGATGGGGTTGACCGCGTCGAGGCCCAGGGTGCGCATGTTGTCGGGCACGAGGAAGTCAGGAGCAAAGCGCTCCAGCCCTTCGGGCCCGTAGAGCGCGAAGTGCGCGGCGATGACGCTGCCCCCGGAAACGGAGGAGACGACGCCGATGTCGTCGATCAAGCTCCGGGATTGACCGCGCGCCGCGTAGCGGAACTTGGCGATCTCCCGCAGGACCACCCACCCCAGCGCGGCGGCCCGCGAGCCGCCACCGGACACGGCGACGAGGATCAGGGGCCGCTCCTCGTGCGACACGTCGACGGCCCGGCGCTCCGGGTTCACCTGACCGCCGGCCAGCGGGTAGTTTTCGAAGCGGGTCGCGCACCCCGCGAGCACGAGGCAGGCGACGAGCCATGCCGCGGGCCTAAGCATTCTTTTTCTTCTTGCCCGCGGGGCGGGCGGCGGGAGCGGGGGCGGCCGCGGCGGGGGTCGGAGGGGGGCCGCCCGCCGATGAAGTCGGAGAGAACGAGATGACCATCGGCTTTACGAGCGAAGTGCCGGACAGGGGGACGTCCTGACTGAGCGGCGCGTACCCACCTCCCTCGAGGGTGATCAGGTACTCGTCGGTGGGAAGCATGAATGTATGGTTCGTGAAGCCGACCCTGTTGCCGTCCGCCAGAACCGCTCGTTGCTCCGGGTAGGTCACGAGCAGGTATTCGATAGCCATGTCACCCCCCTGTGGTGGACGATCTACGATGCGCCGGCCTGATCATAGTCCTCCCCGGAGCCGCACGGTTGGGCACGCCCATCGAATATACTTCGTGGCCAGTGGACCACGCTGACTAACCGGAGGAGACGAGCCATGGACGCCAATGCGAAGAAGACGGTGCTGCGCATGATCCCCTACGGTCTCTACGTGCTGACCGCGAAGGGCAAGGACGACGCCGTGGCCGCGGCCACGGTGAACTGGGTCACCCAGGCGTCCTTTGCGCCGCCCCTCGTGGTGGTGGGCGTCAAGGCCGACTCGCACCCCCATCCCCTCATCAAGGAGTCGGAGGCCTTTGCCCTCAACGTGCTCGGCAAAGACCAGGGAGCGATGGCGTTCACGTTCTTCAAGCCGGCGACCCGGGAGGGCCAGACGATATCGGGTGAGCCGTTTCGCTGGGGTAGCACCGGCGCGCCGATCCTCGAGCGGGCGCCCGCCTTCTTCGAATGCCGGCTGGTGGATAGCGTGGAGCGGGGGGACCACTCGATTTTCGTGGGCGAGGTCGTGGAGGCCGGGCTGGTGAAGGCGCCGGAAGGCCGGGCCGACGACGCCACGCTCTGGCTCAAGGACCTGGGTCCGAATATCTTCTATGGGGGCTGAGCACCCGGAGAAGACTCAGAATGAGCGAATAGCCGGCATCACGTGCCGACCGATGAGCGCGAAGGAGTCCAGCATCTTCCGGTGATCGCCGGTGATGTGGCGCACCATGACCTCCTCGAAGCCCAGCGAGCGATAGTGCCGGAGCCGCTCGATCACCGTCTCCGGGCTGCCCACCATTAGCTCGGCTTTGCCCGTCCCGCGATAGCCCTCGCTCAGGACCCGGTCGACTTCCGCGTGCGCGGCGGTGTCGGTCTCCGCGACGAAGATGTCCCGGCGCAAGATGGCCCGGGCGGGCCGGCCCGCCCGCGCCGCCGCCTCGCGGTATGTGTCGAGCTGCCGGACGAGCTCGGGGTCGGGCGCGTTCTGGCCGGTGAGCCAGCCGTCGCCGAGCGTGCCCGCCCGGGCGACCGCGGCCGGCACGGTGCCGGCCAGCCATAGCTCCACGGGAACGCGGGGCCGCGGGCTGACGCGCACGCCGTCGAGCGTGAGATAGCGCCCGTGAAAGGTCACGCTCTCTCCCCCGAGGAGCCCGCGCAGAACGGTGGTCAGCTCTTCCAGCCGCCGGGCCCGGCTCGCCATGGCCATGCCGAAGGCGTCGAAGGTCTGGACGCGGCCGCCGTTGGCGAGCGTCACGATGAGGGGAGCCTGAGCGAAGGCGGCGAGCGTCCCGATCTGCTCAGCGAGCACGATGGGCTGGTAGAAGGGCGCCAGCAAGACCATTCCGACCGGCATGGTTCCCGTCACGGCCATGAGTCGAGCGACGGTCGGCACCGGAGCGAAGGAGTTCGCGTAGGAGCCGGCCACTGCATGATTGTCACCGAACAGCAGTCCGTCCAGATCGGCGGCGCGGGCAGCCGCCGCGATCTCCAGCACGTTGCGCGCTTGCTCGCCCGTGTCGAACGCCCCCATCGGCCGCTCGATGAACCCGCCGGGAGGCAGGGTGGCCAGCGCCTCTTTGAATCGCTCGTAGGTCTGCGGTCCCGTGGGATACAGGAAGCGGAGCGAGGTGCCGAGCTTCATTGCTTCGTCTTCTCGCCTAGCGCTGGCGCGCGGGCACCCACGCGGTGGTGCGGCCGCCCACCGTGATGTGGCGGATGCGCTCCCCCGCCATGGTCACGGCGCGCGGGTTCCTTCCCCAGCGGCGGTGAAAGAGCCAGCCGCTGGGGTAGCGGTCGCTGTCGTTGGAGACCCGGACGGAGGTGTCCACGACGCGTTTCAGGGCGGCGCGCATCCGCATGATCTCGGGGTCCGTGAGCGTGTTCGCGCGCCGCCGGGGATCGAGGCGCGCCTGGTACAGCACCTCGTCGGCGATCCAGTTGCCCACGCCGGCCGCGAAGCCCTGATCGAGGAGGAGGGCCTTGAGCGGCGCCGCGCGGCCCCGCACGAGGTCCCGAAACCGCGAAAACGGCGGGAGGCCTCGATGGGCGTCGAAGCCGAGACGGCTGATGGGCGGCTGCCGGGCGGGATCGCGGCGGAGCCGGATGCGCCCGAGGCGGCGCGCATCGGCCATGACCAGCTCGCCCCCGTCGTCGAAAACGAGGTGCAGCTTGGTGAAGCGGGGCGGCCACGCGTGGTCCGGCTTCTTGCCCGTCGATTCGAGCTTCACGCGGGGGCCGCCGGGCGCGGTGTGGAAGCCGCCCGTCATGCCGAAGTGCAGGCAGGGCCACGGCCGGCGGTCCAGCTCGAACCAGAGATGCTTGCCATGGCGCTTCACGTCCTGCACGCGGCGGCCCACGAGCGCCCGACGGATTCGCGCGGGAGGCACCCGATCGAAGACGATGGGATCGTCGGCGCAGCGGACCTCGACGATGCGGCGGCCGCGCGCCACCTTCAGGGCGACGCGACGGCCGCGCTCGACCTCCGGCAACTCAGGCATGGGGCCGAGCATACCGTAGCGGGAGCCAGTGGGACTCGGGTATACTCCGGCGGACCTCGAGCCGCCTTTGTGGTCGACGAGAGGGTGATCGTGTGAGAATCTGTCTCGGCTGTCCACGGCCATCAACCACAAGGGAGGCGTCACCACATGCGTAGCGCCAGCGCCGTCACGCGCGTCAGCGTCGTTCTCGTCACCTTCGGCCTGCTTGTCGGCTGCGCCACGTCGCCGAAGGTCATCTTCACCAAGTCGGGAGTGTCCGCGGCCGATCGGGAGCGGGACGAGAATGCCTGCCTGCGCTCCTCTGTCGGGCTCGACGATCAGTCTCGCATCATGGTGCCGTTCGACATCGATCGCAACGCCTTCCAGAGCTGCATGGCGGCGCGCGGCTACGCGGTGACCCCGAGGCCGTAGCCTCCGGAGAGCCTTCGACCGTTGTCGCCGGTCAGGCCACGGTCAGGCGCAGGCTGACGGGCACGCTAAGGGCGCGGCTGATGCGGCAGCTCTCGGCCGGGCTGGGCTTCGCCCGACGGACGTTGCGCCATTCCGTCGCTCCAAGTCAAGGCGTCGAGGGATGGGCCGGAGCTCGACCTGGGTTTGTTGTAGACTCCCGCCCTGACCGACGGCAGCGAACAACCAGAGGAGGAGCTCCCATGCCGCACGACCGCCAGCATCCCGCACCCCGCTCCCTGACCCGCCGCGAGGTGCTGAAGGCGGGCGGGCTCGCGCTGGGTGCCCTGTCCGTCGCCCGGCCCGCTCTCGCGCAGACACCGAAGCCGGGGGGCAGCCTGATCTCCGCCCAGACCACGGAGGCGACAGGACTCGATCCGCAGCTCGTGCCCGCCTTGTCGCGGAGCCGACGCTCGCCCTTGATGTACAACCAGCTCATCCGCTTCGATCCCGACATGAACGCGGTCCCCGAGCTGGCCGATTCGTGGCAGATCAGCCCCGACGGGCTCACGTGGACGTTCAAGCTCCGGCAGGGGGTGAAATTCCACGACGGCCAGGAGCTGACCTCGGCCGACATCAAGTTCACCTTCGATCGGCTCGTCGAGAAGTCGCCGGGCAAGGCGGACTTCACCACGGTGGACAAGATCGAGCCCATGGGCAAGTACACGATCAAGTTCGTCACCAAGGAGCCGTTCGCGGGACTCCTCGCCGCCCTCGGCAGCTTCTGGGGCTTCATCATCAGCGAGGCGGGCATCAAGAAGTACGGCGACCTCAACAAGGCCGCCCTGGGCACGGGCCCCTTCATGCTCGCGGACTGGAAGGTGGAGCAGCAGATGGTGCTCAAGCGGCACCCGGACTATTTCCGCAAGGGCCAGCCCTACGTCGACGAATTGGTCCTCCGGGTGATTCCCGATGAAGCCAATATCGTGGCCGCCCTCCGCACGGGGCAAATCCATCACGCGTTCATCGAGGACAACAAGAACTTCAGTCTCCTCAAGGACGAGAAGAGCCTCACGGGCTACCGCAGCTCGCGCCTCGGCTACGACTTCATCAACATCAACGCGAGCCGCGGCCCCCTCAAGGACGTGCGGGTGCGCCAGGCCATCAGCTGGACGGTGGACCGCGCCCAGGTCATGCGGGTGGCCGCCTCGGGCTTCGGCCGCCTCACTGCTCCCGCCACCGCGCCCATGAGGCAGTGGCAGATTCCCGAGGAGCAGTGGATGCGCTACTACAAGCCGGATGTCGACAAGGCGAAGAAGCTCATGGCCGAGGCCGGCTTCGCCAATGGCTTCACCGTGAAGCTCGGCGTCATCCCGACCTTCCCCACCATGGTGTCGGGCGCACCGGTGGTGGCGGCCCAGCTCAAGCGTATCGGCATCAATGCGGAGATCGAGAACGTCGAGTACGCGGTGTGGATCAAGCGCTGGCTCGCCAAGGACTTCGACATGACCATGAACACCCTGGCCGGCTACGCGGATCCCGACACCGCGTTCTACCGGGCCCTGCACTCCACCAAAGGGCAGAACTGGAATAGCTGGAGCGTGCCCGAGCTGGACACCCTCCTCGACGAGGGGCGCCGCACCATGGATCCGAAGAAGCGCAAGGAGATCTACGACCGCGTGCAGATCATGATCCTCGAGAACGTGCCGCACCTCTGGCTCTATTCCGCGGACACCATCGATTTCACCCAGACGAGCGTGAAGGGCTTCCGCCAGCACCCGACCACCATGCTCTATGGCGTCGAGGGCGCGTGGCTCGACAAGGCCTGATCCCGCGAGGAGACGACATGCGGTTCGACGGCAAGGTAGCGCTGGTATCAGGCGCGGGATCGGGCATCGGACGCGCCACGGCCATGGGGCTCGCGGCGCGTGGTGCGCAGGTCGCGGTTGCCGACATCGATCGGGCGAAGGCCGAGGCGGTGACGGCGGAGATCACGGGGGCGGGGGGCAAGGCGGTGGCCATCGTGGCCGATGCGGGGGCCCCCGCGGGCATCGAGGCCATGATCGGGGGCACGGTGGCGACGTTCGGCGGCCTCGACATCCTGCACAACAATGCCTTCGGGCAGCCGCCGTTGCCGCCGGGACAGAGCCGGCTCGCCTTCACCGGCGAGCTCGACGACAACGTGTGGGCGCACGTGATCAACATCGGGCTCACCAGCGTGTTCCGCGCCACCAAGCGCGCCATCCCCGAGCTGCTCAGGCGCGGCGGTGGGGCCATCGTGAACACGGCGTCGATCTCCGGCCTCTTCGCCGACTTCGCCATCGGCGCCTACAATGCGGCGAAGGCCGGCGTCATCAACCTGACCCGGGTCACGGCCGTCGAGTACGCGGGGCGCGGCATTCGCGTGAACTGTGTCTGTCCCGGGGCCATCGACACGCCGCTCCTCAGACCCTCGCTGTCCATTCCCGGTTTCGCCGAGGGCACCATCGCGCAGATTCCCATGCGGCGCTTCGGCCGGCCCGAGGAGATGGCCAATGTCGTGATGTTCCTGGCCTCCGACCTCGCCTCGTATGTCACGGGAGCGGCGGTGGTCGCGGATGGCGGCCTCACCGTGCAGACGGGGATGCCGTCGCGGATCCCGCTGCCCTGACCCAGGCGGGCCGGATCGAAGGCGGGCTACGGGTGTAGTATCTCCCCCGTGGCGCGTGCCGCCCCAAGGGTGAGGCGGTCCCCCAGCGCGCGCGAAACGGCGATGGGCTCCCCATGATGAGAGGAGGACGGCGATGACCTCGCTCGACATCAACGGCAAGCGCTACGACGTGGACCTCCCCGATGACACCCCGCTCTTGTGGACGCTGCGCGATCAGCTCGGCATGACGGGCACCAAGTTCGGCTGCGGCATGGCCCTGTGCGGTGCCTGTACCGTGCACGTGAATGGACAGCCGGTGCGCTCGTGCTCCACGCCCATCTCCGCGGTGGCCAACACCAAGATCGTGACCATCGAGGCCATCGAGGCGGACAAGGTCGGCCGGGCCGTGCAGGCGGCGTGGGTGGACCTGGGTGTTCCCCAATGCGGCTACTGCCAGGCCGGTCAGATCATGTCCGCGACGGCGCTTCTCAAGCGCAACAAGAAGCCCTCCGACACCGAGATCGACGAGGCCATGTCCGGCAATATCTGCCGATGCGGCACCTACGTGCGTATACGCTCCGCCATCAAGCAGGTGGCGGCGCAGGGAGGTGCGAAATGAGCGCCCCCCGGCTTCCCATCCCCGGCTTGGCAGGTGACGTGTCGCAGGACAGGCCCGTAGTACTCGCAAATGTCAGCCGCCGGCGCTTCCTCCAGGGCGTGACCGCCCTCGGCGGTCTCGTCCTCGCCGCCGGTTTCCCCTCGTTGGCCCGCGCCGCCGATCCACCGAAGTACGGCGCCGACGGCATGCCCAATGGCTGGGCGGACGACCCGCTCGTCTTCGTGGCCATCGGCACCGACGGCATCGTCTCCATCGTCTGCCACCGTTCCGAGATGGGGCAGGGCGTGCGTACGGGCATGCCCATGATCGTGGCCGACGAGCTCGAGGCCGACTGGAAGCGCGTGCGGGTGGTGCAGGCGACGGGTGACGAGAAGCGCTACGGCAACCAGGACACCGACGGCTCGCGCAGCACGCGGCATTTCTTCGAGCCGATGCGCCGCTGCGGGGCGGCGGCGCGCTCCATGCTCGAGGCCGCGGCCGCCGCGCAATGGGGTGTGCCCGTCAGCGAAGTGGAAGCGAAGAACCACGAGGTGGTGCACAAGGCGAGCGGCCGGCGCGCCGGCTACGGATCGCTGGCCAAGGCCGCGGCGAGCCAGCCCGTGCCTTCGCGCGATCAGGTGCGCCTCAAGGACCCGTCGCAGTTCCGCTATATCGGCAAGGGCCAGCTCAAGCTCGTGGACGGCCGCGACATCGTGACGGGCAAGGCCCAGTACGGGATGGACACGCGTCTGGATGGCCAGCTCTACGCCGTGGTGGCCCATCCGCCCGTCTACGGGGGCAAGCTCAAGAGCGTGGATTCGGCGGGGACACTCAAGGTGCCCGGCGTGATCAAGGTGGTGGAGATCGAGCCCACCGCGGGTCCCGCCGAGTTCAACCCGCTGGGCGGCGTGGCGGTTATCGCGAACAACACGTGGGCGGCCATCCAGGGGCGCAAGGCTCTCAAGCTCACGTGGGACGACGGTCCGAATGCCACGTACGACTCCGTCAGCTTCAAGAAGACGCTCGAGGAGGCTGCGGGCAAGCCCGGCAAGGTCGTGCGCAACGATGGCGACTTCGATGCGGCCGCCGCGGCCGCCGCGAAGCGCATCACCGCCGAGTACTACATTCCGCATCTCGCGCATGCGCCCATGGAGCCGCCGGCGGCCACCGTGCGCATCACCGGAGGCAAGTGCGAGGTATGGGCCTGCGTGCAGTCGCCCCAGGCCACGCGGGACCGGGTGGCCAAGCGGCTGGGCATGTCGGCGGACGACGTCACGGTGAACGTGACGCTTCTCGGCGGAGGATTCGGCCGGAAGTCCAAGCCCGATTTCGCGGTGGAGGCGGCCATCCTGTCCAAGGCCATGGACGGCAAGCCGGTCAAGGTGACGTGGACACGCGAGGACGACCTGCAGCACACCTATTTCCACACCGTGTCGGTGGAGCATCTGGAGGCGGGGGTCGACGCGCAGGGCAAGCCCGTGGCCTGGCTGCACCGGACCGTCGCGCCGACCATCTTCTCGACCTTCGTGGCGGGAGCGAAGCAGGAGGCGGCCCTCGAGCTCGGCATGGGCGTCATCAACGTGCCGTTCGCCATTCCCAATGTCCGCATCGAGAATCCCGAGGCCGAGGCGCACACGCGCATCGGGTGGTTCCGCTCCGTCTCGAACATTCCCCACGCTTTCGCGGTGCAGTCGTTCGTGGCCGAGCTGGCGGCGGCGGCCGGGCGTGACCAGAAGGACTTCCTCCTGGAAGTGATCGGCCCCGCGCGCGTGGTCAGCCCGGAAGCCCTGAAGGACAGCTGGAATCACGGTGAGTCCCCCGAGCGGTACCCCGTGGACACCGGGCGACTGCGCCGGGTAGTCGAGACCGCAGCGAAGGAAGCAGGGTGGGGACGCAAGCTGCCCAAGGGCCGCGGGCTGGGCATCGCCGCGCACTACAGCTTCGTGAGCTACGTGGCGGCCGTGGTAGAGGTGGCGGTCGACAGCAAGGGGGTGGTGACCATACCGCGTGTGGATATCGCGGTGGACTGCGGGGCCACCGTCAACCCCGAGCGCGTGCGGGCGCAGATGCAGGGCGCCTGCGTCATGGGGGTTTCCGTGGCCACGCTGGGCGAGATGAGCTTCAAGGCGGGCCGGGCGGAGCAGGACAATTTCCACACGTATGAGATCACGCGCATGGCCGGCGCGCCCCGGGACATCCGGGTGTACGTGATCCCCGGCGACTACAGCAAGCCGATGGGCGGCGTGGGAGAGCCCGGTGTGCCGCCGGTGCCCCCCGCACTCTGCAATGCCATCTTCGCCGCGACGGGCAAGCGTATCCGGAATCTGCCCATACGCGATCAGCTGAAAGTCTGAGGGACGCGGGAGGGGACGGCGTGAGCCCGCGCTCACGCCGTCCCCCTTCAGACGGAGACGCGGATGCCCTTCCGGTAGAGAGCCCACATCACGAGAAGCCACAGCAGCACGTTCCCCAGCGCCCACGCGAGCGATGCCGCGGCGGGCCTGAGCCAGGGGGCGAAAAAGCGCTCGTACAGCACGGCCTGGAGCACGCGCGAGTGACCGGCGTCGTCCATCACGTGAACGCGGGTCAGGACAATGGCGAGGAGCGTGGAGAGGAAGAAGATGGCGAGGGCGTTGACGCCGAAGACCACGAACGGACGTGTCCACCACGTCCATCCCTTGACCTCGATCATCCAGGCGCAGGCGGCCAGCGCGAGCAGCGCCGCCCCCGCCGTGAACACCGCATAGGAGCTGGTCCACAGGGCCTTGTTGATGGGAAAGACCTGCGCCCACGCGAGCCCGATGGCCATGCCGGCCGCGCCGCTCCACGCCAGTCCCTTCGCGGCCGCCCCCGTCGACGGCGCCGCCTTCACGAAGTGGCCGGTGAGAACACCGAAGAGCGTGGTGGCGATGGCGGGCAGCGTGCTCAGGATGCCCTCGGGATCGTAGACGCGTCCGAGACGCCAGATGTGCGGGCCGAGCAAGGCGCGGTCGAGCCACGCCGCGAGATTGCCCTCCTTGCCCAGATCTCCCGCGCCAAAGCCGGGTACGGGGACGAGGGTGAGGAGCGCCCAGTAGCCGAGGAGCGCCGCCCCGGCCACCGCGGCCTGGGTGCGCCACTCCGTGAACACGAAGAGCAGCGCGGCCACGAGATAACACGCGGCGATGCGCTGCAGCACCCCGGGCAGGCGGATGGTGGCCGCGTCGAAGTTCGACACGGCGTGCAGGACGAGCCCGAGGGCGAAGATGATCGCCGCGCGCCGCAGGATGCGCAGGATGACGCCCGCTCGCCCCTCGTCGTGGAGGCGCCGCCCGAGGGCGAGCGGTATGGCCACGCCGACGATGAAGAGGAAGAAGGGGAAGATCAGATCGGTCGGGGTCCAGCCATGCCAATCGGCGTGACGAAGCGGCGCGTATACGGCGCCCCATGTTCCGGGATTGTTGACGAGCACCATGCCCGCCACGGTGAGGCCGCGGAACACGTCGATAGAAAGGATACGCCGGTCCGCCACGCCCCCAGTGTATCGCCGGCCCTCTCGTGGGCGGCCTTTTGACCGCTCGGGCGCCCTGTGGCAGGATCGCTGCGAGGAGGAAGGCCATGCCGAAAAAGGAAACCATCCGCGTCGAGAAGATGGCCGCATCGAATCCCAACCTGTCCCTGGCCACTCGCTTCGGCAATCTCGTCTTCGTGGCCGGCCAGACCGGGCGGCATCCCGTGACGGGTGAGCTCGGCAAAGACATCCGGGAGCAGACGCGCAACACCCTCGAGCGGATCAAGGTGATTCTCGCCGCGGCCGGCACCTCGCTCGACAACATGCTGACCGCGACCACGCACCTGACTAAGCGCGAGGACCTCGCCGCCTACAACGAGGAGTACGGGCGCTACTTCCCCGACAACAAGCCGGCCCGGAGATCTCCTCGTGGAGATCACCGTCACCGCCTGCATCCCCGACTGAGAGAGGACCCGAGATGGCCAACTGTGCGGCGGGGCCCGGCCGTTGCAAGATCGCGTGCACCGGAGGTTGTGGCTGCGTGTACGTGCACGAGACCGACCAGTGCACGTGCGAATGCTTCGCGCGCTTCGACAAGCTGCTCGCCCGCGAGGTCTCCTGACCCGTTCCGGTGTCGCTGAGCTCCCGTCACCAGGGCCTCCTGGCGCTGATCACGGTCGTGCTCGCCTGGGGACTGACCTGGCCGGTCAACAAGGTCGTGCTCGCGAGCCTGCCCCCCATCTGGGCGGTCTCGCTGCGCGCGGCCATCGCCACCGTGGGGCTCTTCGCCCTGCAGGCGGCGGGCGGCAAGCTGTCGCTGCCTCCGCGCGGCGACCTTCCCGTGCTGCTCAGCATCACGCTCCTCCACATGGTCGGCTTCAACCTGCTCGCGAGCTGGGGGCTGGGGCTCATTCCGACGGGCCGCACCGTGGTGCTCGCGTACACGACGCCCCTCTGGGTCGTGCCGGCCGCCGCCCTCCTCCTGCGCGAGACGCTCACCCCGCGGCGGGTGATCGGCGTCGTCATCGGCCTTGCCGGACTCGTCTCGCTCTTCAATCCCCTCACGTTCGACTGGAGCGATCGGCGAGTTGTGCTCGGCAACCTCGCCGTCCTGCTCGCGGCGCTCCTCTGGGCGGCCAGCATCGTCCACATCCGCGCCCATCGATGGATCTCGACGCCGTTCGTCCTGATCCCCTGGGAAACGCTCCTCACCACCCTGCTCCTGACGCCGATCGCGCTCGCGACCGCGCCGCTACCCCGGGTCGACTGGAGCCCGACGTTCGTGCTCCTGTTGCTCTACCTGGGCATTCCGGGCACCGCGGTGGCCTACTGGGCGGTGGCCATGGCGAGCCGGCACCTGCCCGCCGTGACCACGTCGCTCGGGCTCCTCGCGACGCCGGTGGTGAGCGTGCTAACGGCGGCGCTCTGGCTCGGCGAGCCCGTGACGCTCTCGCTCGTGCTCGCCATCGTCCTCGTCCTGGGGGGCGTGGCCATCGGCGTGACGGGGGCGTCCCCCGTCTCCAGATCAGCGGGGCGCGGTGGCGAGGTGTGAGAGCAGGAGCCGCGTGACGGCGGCAGGGATCTGATCCGTGACGAAATGGCCGATGCCCGGGAGCACCTCGAAGCGATAGGGTCCCGTCACGTGCTCGGCCGTGTACGAAGCGGCCGCGCGGCCCACGCTGTGATCGTCTTCGCCCCAAATGTAGAGCGTGGGCACGGTCACCGGACCCACCTCCATGCTCGCCAGCGCGCCCGCCGCGCGATACCAGGCGAGCGCGGCTTCCAGCGCGCCAGGACCGCCGAGCACCGAGAGGTATTCCTCGCAGGCCGCCTCCGGCACGTGGCTCTCCCGGAGCTGCCGTCGCAGGCGCCGCCCGCCGTCTTCGAGGAGCCGGGTCGCCGTGCCCGGATCATGGAAGGCCTTGTGGTGGCGCGAGCGGTACTTCTGGTTGTCGGCGTCCTCGCGGAACGCGCGCCGAAACGCCGCGGGATGGGGGCGCGACAGGACGGTGAGGGACGCCACGCGCTCGGGATGGCGATGCGCGACCACCCACACGATCTGGCCGCCCCAGTCGTGGCCCACCAGATGGAAGGGCCTCGCGCCGTGACCGCTCGCCGCGGCGAGGTCGAGCACGTCGCCGGCGAGCCGGTCGATGCCGTAGGCGGCCAGGCCCGCCGCGGGATCGGGGCGCACGCCGGCGGAATAGCCGCGCTGATCTGGCGCCACCGCGTGATAGCCCGCGGCGCCGAGCGCGGGCACCTGCTCCCGCCACGTGTGGCGCGTCTGGGGATAGCCGTGGAGCAGCAGCACCAGCGGAGCGTCCGCCGCCCCCGCGACCTCGGCAGTAAAACTGCCCTCGGGCGTGCGGATGCCCGCGAGCATGCTCAGAGCCGGGACATCACGGTGTCCGCGAAGTCCTCGATGACGCGGTACTGCCGGTTCAGCGGCGGGTAGAGCATGATCTGTCTGAGGCCTTGCTTCTCGAGCGCGCGCACGCGCTCCGCGATCTCCTCGGGCGTGCCGGCGAGGCAGACGGCCTCCACGAGGGCGGGCGTGATGAAGCGCGCCTCGTGCGGGTCGAGGAAGCTATAGTGGCTGCCGTGGAGACGCTGATGCCGCTGGGCGGGCGGCGCCTCCTCGAGCCAGGCCAGGTAGCCCTTCCAGATCGGTCGCGCGTACTCGGGCGGATCCTCACCGGTCTCCAGATGGCGCGCAACCAGGTAGTGCAGTCCCGACAGGATGGCGGGGCCGCACTCGGCCACGATGCGCTCCGAGACGAGCGCCTCGCCGGGCCGGCGCATGGCCAGTGTCACCATGGCCGCGGTGAGGAAGTCCGCGGGCAGCGCGCGCCCGGCCTGGGCGGCGCCGCGCTCCGCATGCGCAAGCATGGCGGGCACGCTGCCCCCGCGCGGGAGGCCGGAGACGAGGCCGTCGCCGAGTTCGCCCGCCAGGGCCTGGGCCTTGGGCCCGAAGCCCGCGATGTAGAGCGGGATCGGATGCTCGAGATCGATGAACCGGTGCTCGAGCATCTGGAAGCGGATGGGATGCGGCTCCCCGTCGAGCGTGTACTCCACCTCCTCGCCCGCGAGCAGCGCGCGCACCACTTTCACGTATTCGCGAAAAGGGGCGAGACGCATGGGCTTGTGCCCGAGCGTGCGCATGGCGGTGTGACCCGTGCCGAAGCTGATGAAGCAGCGCCCAGGCGCGAGGCGATTGATGGTAGCGATGCCGTTGGCGGCCACCGGGGCGAGCCTGAGCCCGGGCACGTTCACCCCGGTGCCGAGCCGCATGCGGCGGGTGTCGCGGGCGGCCAGGGCGAGGACGGCCCAGCAATTGGAGCGGATCATCTGGCTGTCGGTGACCCAGCAGTGGCTGAAGCCCAGGTTCTCGGCGTGGGTGATGTAGCCGATCTCGTCGACCTTCGCGGTGACGATCCCGAAATCCATGGCGGAGCGATGCTACCATGTCAGGCGCATGACAGCGCTGAAGGAGCTCGCGCGCGAGTACTGGTCCCATCGGCCGATGGAGCTCGCCGCGGCGCTCTCCTACTACACGCTCCTCTCTCTCGCCCCCCTGGTCTTGATGGCGGTGGCGCTGGCCGGCCTGGTTTTCGAGCGCGCCGCCGTGGAAGGCAAGATCGTGACCGAGATGCGTCTCCTCGTCGGCCCCGAGGGCAGCGAGGTGGTGAAAACCGTCCTGCGCCACGCGCGCGACCCGGAGAAGGGCACGCTGTCCGTGGTGATCGGCATCGCCGTGCTCTTCCTCGGCGCGACCACGGTCTTCGTGCAGCTCCAGACTTCCTTGAACCGCATCTGGAAGGTCGATGAGCGCTCCCACGCGAACGTGGTGTGGGTCTTCGTCAAGGAGCGCCTGCTCTCGCTTGCCATGGTCCTGGCCGTCGGATTTCTGCTCCTCGTCTCCCTCGTCATCAGCGCCGCGGTCGCGGCCTTCCACGAGACCGTGCTGGGCGGGCTGAGTGATGTGGCGATCGTGCTCGAGGGTCTCAACGTGCTGGTCTCGCTGGTCGTCGTCACCCTCCTCTTCGCCACGATCTTCAAAGTCCTGCCGGACGCGCCGGTCGCATGGCGCGACGTCTGGGTGGGCGCCCTCGTCACCGCGGCGCTCTTCACCATCGGCAAGAGCCTCATCGGACTCTATCTCGGGCGCACGAGCATCGGGTCGCCCTACGGCGCCGCCGGCTCGCTCGTCGTGATGACGGTGTGGGTGTTCTATGCGTCGCTGATCGTCTTCTTGGGCGCCGAGCTCACGTACCTCCGCTCCAAGCGCGGGCGGGAGTGAGCGCGTTGCTGCGAGCGCGACCAGCCGGTAACCGACGGCGCGCGACTGAATGTCGAAGCGATAACAGGGCCCAGGAAAACGCGGCGCAGGTTGCGCCTGTCGATCGGCTCGCGCTATAGTCCGCGTGATGCACGCCTTGCGGTTGCACGCCTGCCATGACTGCGATCTGCTCCAGCGCGAGGTTCCGCTGGCCCCGGGTGGCACCGCGCGCTGTCCCCGCTGCGGCGCCATCCTCTACCGGCGCAAACCCGACGGCCTCGACCGGACCCTCGCGTATTCGCTGGGGGCGGCCGTGCTCTTCGTGATCGCCAATGCGTTCCCGATCGTGGGCCTGTCGGCGGCGGGCCACCACAGCTCGACCACGCTGTTCGGCACGGTGCGGACGCTGTACGACGGGGACATGACGAGCGTGGCGGCGCTGGTCTTCACCACGACCATCCTGATGCCCGCCCTCGAGATCGCCGCCCTGCTCTACCTGCTCTTGCCGCTCAAGCTCGGCCGGGTGCCGGGTGGGCTGCCCGCGGTGTTCCGTCTCGTGCAGGCCGTCAAGCCGTGGGGCATGGTCGAGGTGTTCATGCTTGGCACCCTCGTCGCCCTCACGAAGCTGGCGCATCTCGCGTCCGTCGTGCCCGGGATCGCCCTGTTCTCGTTCGGCGCCCTCATGTTCCTGGTGGCCGCCGCCGCCGCCTCGTTCGATACGCATGCCCTCTGGGAGCGAGTGGAGGAGCTCCGGTGACCACCATGACCGCCGCGCAGGCGGGGTTCATGTCGTGCCACGCGTGCGGGCTCCTCCACCGCCCGGTCGGTCCGGCGCACGACCTGGTGTGCACCCGCTGCGGCGCCGCCCTGCATACCCGGAAGCCGGACAGCCTCAAGCGGACGTGGGCCCTCCTCATCGCCGCCTTCATCCTCATCGTCCCCGCGAATCTCCTGCCCGTGATGATCTCCGGCTCGCTCTTTGGCTCGGAGACCGACACCATCATTAGCGGGGTCGTCTATCTCTGGGTCGACGGATCGTGGCCGCTCGCGGCCATCCTCTTCATCGCGAGCATCGCCGTGCCGTTCTCGAAGCTGATCGCGCTGACCTACCTGCTCCTGTCCGTGCAGCGCCGGTCCACCTTGGCGCCTAAGCAGCGCACGCGCCTGTACCGGGTGCTCGAGTTCGTCGGCCGCTGGTCGATGATCGACATCTACGTGGCGGCTCTGCTCACTGCCCTCGTCCAGTTCGGGGGGCTGATGAGCATTCAAGCCGGCCCCGGCGCCATCGCCTTCGGCGCCGTGGTAGTGCTGACCATGTTCGCGGCCGAGAGCTTCGATCCCCGCCTGATCTGGGACCCCGTGGAGGCAACGAGTGGCCGATAGACCGCACGAGCCCGATGCGCAGGATCTTCCCGAAGCGGTGGCGGTGTCCAGGCGGCGCTTCACGCCGCAGCTCATCTGGCTCATCCCCATCGTGGCCGTGCTCGTGGGCGGCTGGCTGGCCGCCAAGGCGATCCTCGAGCGTGGGCCAACGATCACCATCACCTTCAAGACTGCCGAGGGTCTCGAGGCGGGCAAGACGAAGATCAAGTACAAGGACGTCGAGATCGGCCTGGTCAAGACCATCACCTTGAGCCCGAACCGGAAGGGCATTGTCGCCACCGCGGAGCTCAGCAAGCAGTCCGAGGAGTTCTTACGGGAGGACACCCGGTTCTTCGTCGTGCGGCCGCGCATCACGGCGGGCGGCGTGTCGGGGCTGGGGACGCTGCTCTCGGGTGGCTATATCGGCATAGACATCGGTAAATCACGGGAGCCGCGCCGCGACTTCGTCGGGCTCGAGGTGGCGCCGATCGTCACCGGTGAGGAGCCGGGGCGGCAGTTCATGCTGCGGGCCGACGACCTCGGGTCGACCGACGTGGGCTCGCCGGTCTACTTCCGTCGGGTGACGGTGGGCCAGGTGGTGGCCACCGCGCTCGACAAGGACGGCAAGGGTGTGACGTTCACCATCTTCATCCAGGCGCCCTACGACCAGTACGTGACGAAGGAGACGCGCTTCTGGAACGCGAGCGGCATCGACGTCTCGCTGGATTCCAGCGGGATCCAGGTTCGTACCGAGTCGGTGATGTCGATCCTCGTCGGCGGCATCGCGTTCCAGGTGGAGTCCGATTCACTGCCCGCGCCTCCCGCCGACGCGAATACGATCTTTACCCTCTTCTCCGATCGCACGGAGGCCCTCAAGCGCGCGGACATCATCGTGGACAAGTATCTGCTGGTCTTCGACGGATCGGTGCGCGGGCTCTCCGTCGGGGCACCCCTGGATTTCCGTGGGGTGACCATCGGCGAGGTCGTGCGAATTGGCGTGTCCATCGATCCGAAGACGCTCGTCTTCCGCATGCCCGTTGAGGTGAAGCTCTTCCCCCGTCGCCTGGCCGCTCGACACTTCACCGGCGGCACCCTGGCGCCGTTGGAGTCCGAGGACGCGCGGTGGAGGCGGATGAAACAGCTTGTCGATCACGGCCTGCGCGCCCAGCTCAGGAGCGGCAACCTGCTCACCGGCCAGCTCTATGTCGCGCTCGACTTCTTTCCCGGTTCACCCAAGGTGACGATCGATCTCGCGAAGAAGCCCCCCGAGATCCCAACCATTCCGGGCACCTTCGAGGAGCTGCAGGAGACGCTCACCGGCATCGTGAAGAAGCTCGACAAGCTACAGATCGAGGAGATCGGAGGGGATGCGCGCAAGGTCCTCGCCTCGCTCGACGAGACGCTCAAGGGGGTCGATGTCCTCCTGAAGAGCGTGGATGCCGGCCTCGTGCCCGACCTCCGCCGGACCCTCGACACCGCGGCCCAGACGTTGAAGAGCGCCGAGGGCACGCTCAAGAGCGCGGAGGGCACGCTGTCCTCCGTCTCGCCCTTGCAGGCGGACCTGCAGCAGACGCTCCGCGAGCTCAACCGGACGCTCACGGCGGTCCGCACTCTGGCGGACATGCTCCAGCAGCATCCGGAGTCCCTGATCCGCGGCAAGCCGGGGCCCGCGCCATGACGGCCGATCGCTCGTACGTGGCGGAGAACCGGACGCAGCTCGAGCGGCTGCGCGCCCTCGTCGACCGGCTCAGCGACCAGGAGCTGTCACGGCCGCTGGAGGCGGGCTGGACGGTGGCGGGCGTCCTCGCGCATCTGGCGTTCTGGGACTACCGGATCGTCACCCTCCTCGATGAATGGGGTCCCGATGGCCGGGGGACGGCCCCGCGTGTCTACGATGAGGCCGCGGTGGACTGGATCAACGATGCGGGCAAGCCGCTGTGCCTGGCCTTGCCGCCGCGGGTCGCCGCCCGCCTCGCTGTCGAGGCGGCCGTTGCCGCGGATCAACGGGTCGCCGGTCTCTCGGAAGCGCAGCTCGAGGCGAATCGCGGCGCGGGTGGACCGATCAGCGTGCTGCGCGCCGAGCACCGGCGCGAGCACCTGGACGAGATCGATCGCGCGCTGGGGGCGCCGCGGGCGTAGCATAGATGCTCAGTCGGTTCGACGGGAGGGCTCCGTGAGCTACGTGCGCTACATCGACAAGACGCGCGAATACTACGAGTCCGAAGGCTATGCGCGCGCCTACGAGTGGGCCCACTTCGAGACGATCCCGTTCACGCCCTTCACCGCCCTCGGCAAGCCGCTCGCCCAATGCCGCGTGGGTCTGGTGAGCTCGGGTGACGTGGTCCGGTGCGACATCGAGCTGCCCGCCGATGACCCGCGCCGGCTCGTCTACTCGCTGCCCGCTGATCTGCCCGTGGATCGGTACCAGAGCCGCAAGGCCGCCTACGATCGATATGCGACCACCCTCGAGGACGCCGACAGCTTCCTGCCCCTGACTCAGCTCCGCCGCCTCGCCGCCGAGGGCGTCATCGGGAGTGTCGCCTCGCGCCTCCAGGTGATCGCCTCCGAGTACAGCCAGCGGAAGACGCTCACCGTCGACGCCCCGGAAATCTTGGGCCAGATGCGCGAGGATGGCGTCGACGTCGCCTTCCTCGCCGCCGTCTGACCCGTTTGCCACCAGACCGTTGGTCTGGCCGCCCGGTATCTGGAAGAGCAGGGGATTCCCACCGTGACCTTCGGCTGCGCCCGCGACATCGTCGAGCGCTGCGGCGTGCCGAGATTCGTGTTCAGCGATTTTCCGCTGGGCAACCCCACTGGGCGGCCGCATGATCCGGCCTCGCAGCGTATGGTCCTCGAGCTCGGCCTCGACCTGCTCGTGAGCGCTCGTGCCCCGGGGATCACCGTGGTCTCGCCCGAGGAGTGGAGCGCCGATCATTCCTGGAAGGAGCGCGTCTTCACCAAGGCGCAGCCCTTCCTCGATCCCGAAGCGACGGAGAAATGGCTCGCGCGCAAGGAGCACTACCGGGAGCTCAAGAGTCAGGGACGGCTCTAGCTACCTCATCCCGAAGCCGCGCGCCATGAAGCTGGCCACGAAGACGATCACCACTACCAGAGCCATCTCGATGTGGTTGACGATGTAGAGAGCGCGCGCCCCTGACGTATCCGGGACTTGCCCGCGTCCCAGGGTCCTTCGCCAGCGGATGAAGGTGACCATGGGCCGGATCTCCAGGATGATGACGGCGACGAAGAGCGCCATCTTGGCCCAGAAGAGCGGGGACTGCAGGTAGAACTGGCTGCCCTTCTCGAGCCCGCCGAAGGCGCGCAGCAGCCCCGTGACGATCCACAGCGCCGCCGCGATGCCCCACACGTTGTCGGCGGCGAAGAGGCGCGTTAGTCCATCGCGGTCGAGCCGCCCTTTGAGCGCCCGGCCCCGCAGATAGACGCTGGACAGGCCCAAGGCCAGCGCCAGCACGTGGAGGGCCGAGACGATCGCCGACGTCATGTCTGAGGTGGACCCGGGCGCGGCGACGCTAGCCCAGCCGGTATTTCTTCTCCGCGTCCGCGGTCAGGCTGATGCCGTGGCCCGGCCGATCGGAGATCCGGAACGCGCCGCCTTCGCACTTCGGCATGCCTTCGAACAGATCGGACGGCACCCAGTCGATCCACTCCACGAGAAACGCGTTGGGCAGGGCGGCCGCCACGTGCAGGGAGAGCTCGTGCACCACGTGAGGGGACACGGTGACCTGGTGCGCGGCGGCGAGCTGGCCGATCCGTAGCGTCTCCGTGAAGCCGTTGGCGCGGCACACGTCCGGCATCAGGTAGCGGGCGGCGCGGCGCTCGATCAGCTCGCGGAACTCGAAGCGGGTGTAGTTGTTCTCGCCGGTGGCCACGGGGATGCGGATGGCGCGCGCGACCTCCGCGCAGGCCGCGCTGTCGTCGGCGAGGGCCGGCTCCTCGTACCAGACGAGGCCGAGGTCGTCGAGCAGCTCCGCCTGGCGGATGGCCCCCGGCACGTCGAGCTTCTGGTTCACGTCCACCATCATCTGCACGCCGTCACCCAGCGCCTTGCGCACGGCCTCCACGCGCTGGCGATTCACGCGCGGGTCGGGGGAATGGACCTTCATCTTGTAGTAACGGCAGCCCGCGGCCTTGTAGCGCAGGCCTTCGCCGACGAGATCGTCGATGGAGTAGGAGCCCCAGCCGCCGCTGCCGTAGGCGTCCACGCGGTCCGTGGTGGCGCCCCACAGCTTGGCGAGCGGGAGGTTGGCCCTCTTGCCCGTGAGATCCCACAGCGCGATATCCAGCGCGGAGAGGGCGTAGCCCGCGATCCCGACGCGACGGATGCCGCGGTCGGCCCTGTACATCTTGTCCCAGAGCCGGCCCACGAGCAGGGGATCCTCGCCGATCAAGAGCTCCGCGAGGCGACGGGCATAGGCCTCGACCGCCTCCGAGCCCGCGCCGCCGAACACCAGCGAGTAGCCGAGCCCTTCCGGACCCGAATCCGTGTGGATGCGGGTGACGACGAGGCGATGCTCGGGCAGGTCGAGCGCGATCGGCTTGACGGTCGGGACGCGGAGCGTGAACGTGTCGATGGCTGCGATCTTCATGGATGCCCCCTCGCGCGGGTCTGGCTGCCGGTACGATGACAGGGAATGTACCACGCGGTCAGTCGCCCCCGGCCAGGCGCGCGCCCTCGGCGAGGCTCCTGAGCTTGGCGAAGGCCGTCGCGCGCGGCAGGTGCTTCATGCCGCAGTCCGGAGCGGCCACGAGCCCTGACGCCGGACGCCGGGCGAGGGCGGCCTCGATGCGGCGGGCCACGGTGTCGGGTGATTCCGCCGCCGGGTCACCCAGATCGAGGACGCCGAGCACCACCGTCTTCGAAGGGAGGCCGTCGAGCAGGGAGAGATCGAGCCCGGGTTGGGCCGCCTCGATCGATACCTGCTTCACCGCGCTCTTATCGAGCTCAGGGAGAAACGAGTAGCCGCTCGGCTTCTGGATTCCCGCGCGCGCGGCGGCGAAGGCGTAGCCGAAGCAAAGATGGAGACACGTGGTCTTGGTGATCCCGGCCAGCGCGCGATCGATGGCGGCCAGGCCGTAGTCGCGCGCGCGGTCCGGGTGGGCCTGGAGATAGGGCTCGTCGAGCTGGAGCACGTCGACGAGCGACTCGAGGTCGGCGAGCTCCTCGTTCACCGCCGCGGCGTAGGCCATGGCCAGCCGCTCGCCGTCGCGGTAGTGCTCGTCCTGGGCAAGCTGGGCCATGGTGAAGGGGCCGGGAAGGGTGACCTTGATCGGCCCGCTCCTGATGGAACGCAGGTACTCCATCTCGCGACGCAGCACGGGCCTCGCGCGGCGGATCGGGCCCACCACGCGCGGCACCGACGTGGGCCGTCCGAAGCGCCCCTGCGCGGTGCCCGGCCGGTCGAGATCGAGACCTTCGAGGGCATTGGCGAACTGATTGAAGTACGACTCGCGCCGCTGCTCGCCATCCGAGACGATGTCGATGCCGGCGCGCTCCATGTCGGCCACGGCCAGGCGCACGGCATCGTCCTGCGCGCCCTCGAGGAGTGGCCCGAGGATGCGCCACATCTCCGGCATGCGGACACGGGGAACGCTGTTCTCCGCGAGCCGGGCCTTGTCCACGAGCCAGTCGGGCT
>Ga0137360_10000331_pt1 | contig 27605 bp, 21 predicted proteins | sample Mad1_60_16metaG_FD_104924 | JGI IMG/M metagenome (GOLD analysis project Ga0137360, IMG submission 104924) | Vadose zone soil microbial communities from Angelo Coast Range Reserve, California, USA - Mad1_60_16 metaG | ecosystem: Environmental > Terrestrial > Soil > Vadose zone | place: USA... | reverse complement strand
CCCCGGTCTGGTTGTCGAAATCGGCGATAAGCAATGTGACCGGCGCGTGAGGACCAGGCGGAAGCGCACTTATCTTTGAACGGAAGTATAAGCCGCCCGCAATTACCACGACTACGAGTCCAGCGGCCACCCATTTTACGTAGGACGGCAATGCCGCAGCTGGAAGCGTAACGACGCGCGTCCCGGCACCAGGCCCTTGCCATATTTCAAGGTGCTGGAGCAATTCCGCCGCGCTGGCAAACCGCTTCTGCGGATCGATCTCCAGACACTTCCGCACAATATCGCTGAGCGGTTTCGGAATCGATTTGTCGAGTTCATTAAGGGGCCTGGCGGGTTCGTTGGTACGTTTCCAGAGCTTGCCCATCGTGGTGTCCGCGTCGAAGGGCACTTGGCCGCTCAGCATTTCGTAGAAAATAATTCCCACGCTGAAGAGGTCCGAGCGCGCATCGAGCGACTGTCCCTTAGCCTGCTCCGGGGACATATAGTCTGGCGTGCCAATTAATGCGCCCGTCTGCGTCATGCCGGAGCCGAGCATCGAGCGCGCGATGCCGAAGTCCATCACGTAAGCTCTGCCGCTCTTATCGAGCATGATGTTCTGCGGCTTCAGGTCGCGGTGAATCACGCCCTCATTGTGTGCCGCTTCCAATGCACGGCATACTTGCGCAAGGATGTTGGCCGCTTCTGCTGGCTCGAGTTTCTTCTTCCGTCGAAGAACGCTCTGCAAGTTCTCGCCTTCGATGTACTCCATGGTGATGAACTTGATCCCGTCGGCCTGCCCCAGATCAAAAATGCGGATCACGTTTTTGTGCGTAATTTGCCGGGCGAGGATCAGTTCCTGCTTGAAGCGGCGGAGAATTTCGGGGTTGGCCGCCATATCGGCGCGAATCACTTTGATGGCTACCTGCCGCTCCAGCTCTTTGTCGTGCGCCTGATAAACCGCGCCCATTCCGCCTTGCCCTAGCAAACGGACGATCTCATAGCGGCTGCCAATGGATGTGCCTGGACTCAGTTGAATTAGAGCGGTGTTGGAGACGACGCCATCGGCTGCGGGCACGGACCAGCCCAGCCCGCTCGTAGCCAGTGTTTGATCACTGAGCGGCAACGGTGTTGTGCACTTTGCGCACACGACCGAGGTTTCCGGGTTTTCGTAGCTGCACTCTGGGCAAACCATGGGAGTCACGCGCCGGTTGCGTGAACGCGTTTATTATGTAGCCTTTACGGAGGAATTCAAACATGCAAAGGGAAGATGTGTTCGGAAAGTCCCCTGCGAAAGCATAGATAAGAAAAATTTGCCAGTCTTTCGGATGGAATCGCGCAGCTTAGACAAATCGTGGCAACTGATGCTGCGTGCGTAAATAATCGCTGAGTTCAATTAGCGCAAACCGCTCCCTTGCTCTCCCGAAGTTTTCCTCAGGCTGGTGAATTCCGCATGGTATGCTCCCCCCATTCCCGTTAGAATCAGCGCGTCCCATTGTTGCTTTCATGAAAAAGATCATCGTCGCCGTTGGCAGCACTCGCAAGCCAAAGCTCCGGGCGGTTACGGAAGCTCTGAATGCCTTTGCGCCGAAACTCGTTCCGGATGGCGATTTTGAGGTCGTGGGGATGGAAGTGGAAAGTGGTGTGAGCCCGACTCCCACTTCTTGTGAAGAGTTGATGCGAGGAGCCCGGCAGCGAGTAGAAGCGCTTGTGCGGATGGCCCGCGAACCTGGCAAGAGCTGGCGCTACTTTGTCGGATTGGAAGGCGGTCTCGAAGTTTTACAGGACGATAGAAGCCGCCGCGTCTTCCTGGAGAGCTGGGCTTACGTGAGCGACGGCGCGCGGGGCTTCTATGGCCGCTCCGGCGGCATCGAACTACCTGAGGAGCTCGCTCACGAAGTTCTCGAGCGCGAATTTGAATTATCGGATGCTATCGATCGGTTTGCAGGCGCGGTCGGCATTCGCGACGGGCAGGGCGCCTGGGGGGTCCTGTCGGCGGATTTGATTCAGCGGGACGAGTCTTTTCGTGTTGCCGTCATTACGGCGTTCGCGCCGTTCTATAATGCAAAGATGTATGGCAGGGCGGCGCGAACGGCGGGTTAGAATTGACAGCAGGTGAAGTTAGGAGCGACGAGAGTGGACATTGTCAAAGGCAATATGGGCTGGATCGAAGTCGTGGTCGGCCCGATGTTTTCCGGCAAAAGCGAGGAGTTGATCCGCCGCTTGCGCCGGGCCGAGATTGCGCGGCAGCGCGTGCAAATCTTCAAGCCCGCGATTGATGAACGCTATACGGCCAACGAAATCGTTTCGCATTCTGGCCTGGGCATTCCTTCGGATAATGTCACCAAAGCATCAGAAATCATGGAAAAACTTTCTCCTCGCACCGAAGTTATTGGCATCGACGAAGCGCAATTTTTGGGCGAAGAGATTGTGGAAGTTTGCACCAAACTCGCCAATCTGGGAAAGCGCGTCATCGTCGCCGGACTCGACACCGATTACCGCGGCCGCCCGTTCGAGCCCATGCCGCGGCTCCTCGCCGTTGCCGAAGAAATCACTAAACTGCTCGCCATTTGCATGCGCTGTGGCAATCCCGCGGTGCACACGCAACGACTAGTGGAAAGCGAAGAGCTGATCGTGGTGGGCGCCGGCGGAATGTATGAAGCGCGCTGCCGCCGATGCTTTGAACCTAACCCGGCGCTTGCCCAAGAGAAAAAAGACGCGGGCCCGCAGCTCATGGTTAGGAATCGCGCTGCCGGCAGTGCAGGCAAATAGAGACCTGCCCGCAGCCAGTGTTAGTTAGTCCTTTATATCCGTCATCTCTTCTTGAGCTTCCGGGTCGATTCCTGCCAAACTGGCTCGACTGACGGCACCCTAAATCCACATAGCACACATATGATCATCGAATCCAAGGCACCGACGCGCGTTGATTTTGCGGGAAGCACACTCGATATTTGGCCGCTCTATCTGTTTCATCCCGGCTCGGTCACTTTGAACGCCGCCATTTCGCGCTACGCTTCCTGCGTCATTCAAACGCACGCGCCTTGGGATGAACGCATCAAGCTCGTCTCTCGCGACATCAGACGGGAAGAAAGCTTTGCGTCGCTTGCGGCGCTCTCGAAAACGAAGCGCTACAAACTGCCTCTTCTCGCGGAAATCGTGAAATTCTTTCAGCCGCAGGGCGGCTTCACGCTCACCACGGATTCGGAAGCTCCGAACGGCGCGGGAATCGGTGGATCGAGCGCCATGGCTGTCGCTATTTGCGCAGCGCTGGACCGCTACACGGGAGCAGGGAAGAGCAAGGTCGATTGGATTCACATTAGCCGCGACGCGGAAGCCATCGTCATCAACGTCCCCACAGGCACGCAGGATCACTACCCGCCGGCATTTGGCGGCGCCGCGGCCATCGAGCTTCCGCCTGGCGGTGAGCACCGCGTCGAGCTGCGCGTCAATCTCGACGAGCTGGAGCGCCGCATCGTGGTGTGCTATACCGGCAAGCCACGCCAGCACGGCATCAACAATTGGGAAGTATTCAAAGCACAGATCGGCGGCAAACTCGCCGTGCAGAATAGCCTCGAGCGAATCTCTGAAGTCGCTCAAAAGATGCGCTTCGCCATGGAGAAGCCGGATTGGGACGAAGCGGGACGCTTGATGAGGGAAGAATGGTCTTTCCGCAAGCGGAACCTGCCGACGATTTCGACCAAGACGATTACCGCGTCATCGAAGGGGCGCGGCGCAACGGCGCCCTGGCCGGAAAAGTTTGCGGAGCGGGCGGCGGCGGTTGCGTCGTTCTACTAATCGAACCCGATGCCCGCACGCGCGTGGAAGCCGCTATCGTCGAGGCGGGCGGGGAAGTTCTGCCCGTGACCATTGACCGCCAAGGCGTCCAGGTGATCTCCCGCTAGGCTACGCGCTCTTGGTTTACGCGGCCAGCCCAACCCTTAAGCTTCGGCGGCCAGACTCCCAGATTCTCCAGGCATCCCAATCGAGATTTAAACTCCTGGGATCGGCTGTGGACGTAATTCCGGTTTCCAGCATCATAGAATGTGGGGGATAATTTCGTAATACAATAGGGGCGCTGCCCCAAAGGCAGCCGGCAAACATCAGTCATGGCTACTCGGCTCTTTCTTAGTTTGACTCTGTTCCTCATGGCTGACGCGGACGTTCCGCGCGTCAACAGTCTTCGTCCGCCCGCTCAACCCGCGGTTGTTTTTCCGTCTGGCGAGGAGATTTCTCTTTTCCCTGACACCGCGCTAGATGGACAGGGCGACTCTCAAAAGCCGGCCAAGCCGAAGAGCGCCACCCTGCAAGAGGCTTCGAAGCTTGAACTCATCCGCTACGTTTCCGGCGAGTTCGCCAAGGCCACGAAATCGCTTCCTGCTGGCAAAGAGGGCTTGATCGTTTACGTGGGCAAGCCGCTCCAAGCGGATTTGCTCGAACGCGCCCTTGTTACTCACGGGGCTGCCGTCAACAACGGCGACAAAGTACAAATAACCAAGCTTGATTTTCGCGACCATCAAATCATTGTGGACTTGAACGGAGGTGGCCGCGGCAAGAAGCGCCTGCGCGACCGCCTCCACATTGAAATGGCCGGGATTCCGACTGCTCGAACGACGACCGAGGAGCAAGAGACCGGCCCGCCGGGGCTTCAGCCTGGGCAGGGCAGCACCATCTATCTCGATTTCAGCAAGCCGGTCCCGGATTTGAGCCCGAACGACCTGAAGCAGCTCCTCGCGCCGTTCCTTGATTTCTCGAGGCAGCGCTCCGCCTCGGTTCAGTGGGTGGATACGTTGCCTCCGGAGATGAAGAAAGCGATCCAGGAACGCCGGCCGATCGTCGGCATGGACCGCGAACAAGTGGTTGCCGCTATCGGCAAGCCCGACCACAAAATTCGTGAACGCGACAACGAAGGCAACGACATCGAAGATTGGATCTATGGCCAGCCGCCCTCGAAGACTGTTTTTGTCCGCTTCAACGGCGACCGCGTGACCAACATCAAGCAATATCCGCAATAGAACTTCGTCTTGCTCGCGGCACGGATCGCGACATTGGCACTGGAAATCGACCTCCCTGCTTCGCGTTGACTTTTCTTTACGTAGCCCATAGCATTTTGGGTTCTACTTTGCGGTTGTTTCTCTCCGGAGAGCTCGCCGCTGTTTCACACAATCCATCGGAGGAAGTATGCCCATTAAGGTCGGCATCAACGGCTTCGGCCGCATCGGACGGAACATTATGCGCACCGCGCTCGATGACCAGGACATCCAGTTCGTCGCCGTCAACGACGTTACCGACGCTAAAACCCTCGCGCATCTACTCAAGTACGATTCCATCCTGGGCAATCTCTCGCACAACGTCACACACACGGATGATTCGATCTCCGTCGAAGGCAAGTCCTTCAAGGTTTTCAAAGTAAAGGATCCCGCTGAAATCGACTGGGCCAGCGTCGGCGCGGACATCGTCGTCGAGTCCACCGGTCTCTTCACCAAGGGCGCCGATGCCAAGAAGCATCTCCGGGGACCAGTCAAAAAAGTCATCATCTCTGCCCCCGCCGACGGCCCCGACGCCACTCTCGTTCTCGGCGTCAACGACAAGACCTACGATCCCGCGAAGCATCACGTAGTCTCTAATGCCTCCTGCACCACGAATTGCCTAGCTCCGGTCGCCAAAGTCCTCCAAGACACCTTCGGCATTCACAGTGGCACCATGACCACCATCCACTCTTACACCAACGACCAAAAGCTTCTCGATCTGCCGCACAAGGATCTCCGCCGTGCGCGGGCCGCTGCGATCAACATGATCCCAAGCTCGACGGGTGCGGCCAAAGCCCTCCATCTCGCCATTCCCGAACTGAAAGGCAAGCTCGATGGCTACGCCATGCGCGTGCCCACGCCAAATGTAAGCGTCGTCGACCTCACCGTTTTTGTGGAAAAGCCGGCCACAGTCGAATCCGTAAATGCCGCTCTGAAAGCCGCGGCCCACGGCCCCATGAAGGGCGTGCTCGCTTACACGGAAGAAGAACTCGTCTCCGCCGATTTCAAAGGCAACTCGAACTCTTCCATCGTAGACGCCGGCTATACCAAAGTCGTCGGCGATCGCTGCGTCAAGGTTCTGGCCTGGTACGACAACGAGTGGGGCTATTCCTGCCGCTGCCGCGATCTCATCAAATTCATGGCTGCGAAATTCTAGCCCGCTCATCGGCTACTTGTAGGGCGGGGCTTGTTTACGCTGTAAGAGTCCGGACTGTTTGTCTCACGAATCAAGAATAACGAATCACGAGTCACGAATTCATGAACAAACTCACCATCAACGATCTTGATCTCCGCGGCAAACGCGTTTTCATCCGCGTTGACTTCAACGTCCCTCTCAAGGACGGCGTTGTCACGGATGACACGCGCATTCGCGAAACACTCCCCACGCTTCGCCTCGCCATTCAAAAAGGCGGCCGCCTGATTCTCGCCTCGCATCTTGGACGTCCCAGGGGAGGTCCCGACCCCAAGTTTTCACTTTTCCCAGTCGTCCAAAAACTCGAAGCGCTCATCGGCAAACCAGTTCGTTTCGCGTCGGATTGCGCAGGCCCCGTCCCCGAATCCAAAAGCAAAACGCTCGGCGATGGTGAAATCCTCCTTCTCGAAAATGTGCGCTTCCATCCCGAAGAAGAGAAAAACGATGAAACGTTTTCAAAGCAACTCGCCTGTCTCTGCGATGGTCTATTTATTTGCGACGCCTTCGGCTCGGTGCATCGCGCTCACGCTTCCGTCGTGGGCATCACGCGCTTCGTGAAGGCATCAGCCGCCGGCATGCTCATGGAGAAAGAGCTCAACTATCTCGGCAAAGCCCTCACCAATCCTACGCGTCCTTTCGTCGCCATCCTAGGCGGCGCTAAGGTCAGCGATAAGATCGAAGTGGTCGAAAATCTGATGAAAATTGCCGACGCCACGCTCATTGGCGGGGGCATGGCCTACACATTCTTCAAAGCGCAGGGATGGCCCATCGGAAAATCGCTGGTTGAAGACGACAAACTCGATCTCGCCCGCAAACTCCTTGCCGACGCCAAGCAGAATAATCTCAAGCTGCTGCTTCCCGTGGACCACGTCATTGCTCCCGAATTCAAAGCCAGCGCTCCGGCAGCGACAGTCGATATTTCCGGCACGCCCGCCGATCAGATGGGTCTCGATATCGGCCCCAAAACCGCTGCCGCCTTTGCCTCGGAAATTTCGCGAGCCAAGACCATCGTTTGGAACGGGCCCATGGGCGTCTTCGAAATGCCCGCTTTTGCGAATGGCACACTCGAAATCGCCAGAGCTGTCGCTGCAGCAACCAGCGCTGGCGCCACCTCGATCGTTGGCGGAGGCGACTCGGTCGCTGCTGTTCACCAGTCCGGCGTCGCCGACAGAATTTCCCACATCTCCACTGGCGGCGGCGCTTCGCTCGAGTTTCTAGCTGGCGCCAAGCTACCCGGCGTCGAAGCCTTGACCGATAGACCCACTGAAAAAGTTGCCAGCGCCGGCGCTCGCGTCACGCGCCGCCGCGTCATCGCCGGAAACTGGAAAATGTTCAAGACGCAAATGGATACTCAAGTATTTTTCTCTACCTTCTCCATGCTCGTTGACGGCATTAAGCAGTGCGACATAGTTGTCGCTCCGCCCTTCACGGCTCTTCATACTGCCGTCGAAGCCGCTCGCGGCTCGCAGATTGCCATCGCCGGACAGGACGTCTTTTGGGAAAAAGAAGGCGCCTTCACCGGCGAAATATCGCCGCAAATGCTGGTTGAAGTTGGTTGCCGCTACGTCATCATCGGCCACTCCGAAAGGCGCCAATTCTTCGGCGAAACCGACGAAACCGTCGCCAAGAAAACCAAAACCGCCCTTACTGCCGGCCTTACCCCCATCGTCTGCATCGGCGAAATGCTCCACCACCGCGAGGGAGGCCAAACCGAACACCTCTGCAGGACCCAGTTCCTCGATGGCCCGGGTTCGTTGACCCCCGATGAATTCTCCCGTATTCTGATAGCGTACGAACCAGTATGGGCCATCGGTACCGGGAAGACGGCCACTCCGGAAATTGCCGCGGAGACTCACCGGTTCATCCGCAAATGCGCCGCGGAGAAGTTTTCCGCCGCCCACGCCTCCGCTTTGCGGATTCTCTATGGCGGCAGCGTCAAGCCTGACAATATTCAGGGATTGATGGCGCAGGAAGAACTCGATGGCGCTTTGGTAGGCGGAGCGAGCCTCGACGCCAAATCGTTCGCAAGCATCGTAAGAGATTCCGCAGGGAGATAGAAATGCCAGGTTGGATGAAGTGGACCATCGCTATCCTGATTGGTTTGGCAATTGTTGTGGTCGGTTTCCGCTGGGCGGGCCCGCTGCTCACCGTTTTTTACGTGATGAACTGCCTCGTCTTGATTATCGTCGTTCTCCTGCAGAGCGGCAAAGCCGCTGACCTCGCCGGCGCCTTTGGCGGCGCGGGCAGCCAGACGGCCTTCGGTCCTCGCGGAGCCGCCACGATTCTTTCGCAGGCCACTACTTGGTGCGCCATCATGTTCATGATTTGTGCCCTGGCCCTGGTGTTGCGCACGGACAAAGCGGCGGTGCAAGGCGGTTCAGTGCTACAGCAAATCTCCAAACCCGCCCCCGTGAAGACGCCCGCAACAACTCCGGCCACGCCAACGCCATCGCCGCAAACGCCTGCACCCCAGAGCAATCCACCTGCGTCGAGCACGACGCCAACTTCATCTCAACCTGCGCCGCAGCAACCCGCTCCTGCGCAGCCGAAAAAGCCGTAAGCAAGGTTGGTTATTCTGTTTATAGTCGAGGCTGTTTGATCCAACGCGGCTTTTGTGCGGTTTTGTAGCTGCCGGGCTTCAGCCCGGCGTTCTTCGGTTTTCTCGGTGAGCCATCTGGCTTGCGGGCTTCACTCCCCGCAGCTAGAATGTATCTCTCACCTCTGTGCGGTCGTGGCGGAACTGGCAGACGCACCAGCTTGAGGGGCTGGCGGTAGCAATACCGTGGTGGTTCGAATCCACTCGACCGCACCAAACTTCCCGATGAATAATTTGCGCTGAACGCCTGGTCTTACTCATTTCGCATCGACACTCAGGATTCAGCGCCGTGGGACACCACGACATCCTTCGCTGCCGACGGCAGGCTCGGAACAAGCCAACGAAAGAGAACGGTTGCCGCGATTCCTCCGGCAAATTGGGCCACCACGAATAGAGGAACATCAGCAAGCCGAATCCCCGCGAACGTGTCGCTCAGGCATCTCGCGATCGTTACCGCAGGATTGGCGAAAGACGTCGAAGTCGTAAACCAATACGCAGCCGTGATGTAGCTTCCGACTGCGAACGACACGACGCTCGGGCGAGACCTGGAGCATCCCCAAATCACCGATAGAAGTCCGAAAGTGGCGATAAACTCGCTCAAGAATTGCGTTGGGCCGCTGCGGATGTGGCGCGACCACGATACTAACGGAAGCCCAAACATGGTGTGCGCTGCTATCGTTCCACAGACCCCGCCGAAAATCTGGGCGGCAACGTAGGGAAGCGTCTCGGGCCAAGCTAAACCGCCTTCCATCGCGTCCGCCAGGGATACCACCGGATTCAGATGCGCGCCGGAGATTGGCCCGAACGTCAATAGCAACGCCACAAGCGCCGCGCCCGTGGCGATCGTATTCGCCAGTAGAGCCAAGGCAACGCTTCCGCCGGCCAGCCGCTCTGCCATAATTCCTGAACCAACGACGGCAGCCACTAGAAATGCTGTTCCCAAGAATTCGGCGACGATCCTGGCGCGCAGATTCGATTTCATTGTTTCCCGATGCGGTCAACTTCCGTCTGTATCGCCAGCTTATCGAGGCTCGCGAGAGGTAAGGAGAGTAATAGATTGATTCTGCGGTCGAGAGTCAGGAAAGCCTCCCGAAACGCCCGCGCAATTTGTTCCGGCGTGCCTTTCACCTCTGCCGGATCGGCAACGCCCCAGTGCGCCGTCATTGGCTGCCCCGGCCAGACTGGACACACTTCTTTCGCTGCGTTGTCGCAAACTGTGAAAACAAAATTCAGCTTCGGCGCTCCTGTCTTCGCGAACTCGTCCCAGTTCTTACTGCGCAGGCCGCTCGTAGACAAATGCGCCAACTCAAGCTGTTTGAGCGCTTCGGGCCGAACAATTCCTGAGGCGTGGCTTCCCGCGCTGTGGGCGCTGAAGGTAGGTTTGCCTTTATGGTTGAGAATGGCTTCGGCCATGATGGAACGCGCCGAATTTCCGGTGCAAAGAAACAAAACGTTGTATCGCGCTGGCATTGCATCACTTCCACGATTTGAACAATGAAGCTGGGGGACATCACTTGCAGCAAGTCGGACCGCAACAAGTCTCCGTCGTTTTTGCCGGCACCGGCTTGATGGCCCTAACGAAAGCGCTCAAGAACTTGCCGTCCACCTGTGGCGCGAGTGAGTCCACATCCAATCCTTTTTCTGACAGAAATTCGCGCGCATCCTCGACGCAGTAAATTCGCGTTGGCTCGATCTCAATCTTCTCGAATCCCGCAGCCCCAAGTTTGTCGCGGTATTCCTCTTCTCCCAGCGCTCCCGCGACGCACCCAACCCACAAAAGCATGCTCTGCCGAATCTGCGGGGAAACCTCGCCTCGCGTAACCATATCTGATACCGCAAACCGCCCGCCCGGCTTCAAAACACGAAACGCTTCTCGCAGCACGCGGTCTTTGTCGGCGGAAAGATTGATCACGCAATTTGAAATGATCACATCCACGGAATCGTCGGGAAGCGGAATGTGCTCGATCTCTCCGCGAAGAAATTCCACATTCTCAGCCCCCGCTTTGCGCTTATTTTCGTTTGCCAGCGCCAGCATCTCATCTGTCATATCGAGGCCATAGGCCTTGCCATTCGGTCCTACTCGCCGCGCCGAAAGTAAAACGTCAATCCCGCCTCCGGAGCCAAGGTCGAGCACGACTTCTCCCGCATTCAATTTCGCAAGCGCCGTCGGGTTGCCACATCCGAGCGAAGCCTGAAGTGCTCGCTCCGGCACCTGTTCCTTTTGCGCTGGGTCATACAAATTGGAAGTAATCGGATCGCAGGTAGCTCCACTCGCCGGCGCCGCGCCGCAGCACGAACTCCCGCCCGCTCCGGCGCGCAGCGCCGCCTGCCCGTACTTCTCCCGCACAATCTCCCTGATATTCGCGTTCTCAACGTTTGCGTTATCCATCTTGCCCTCCTAACGGCAGACTTCAATGACGTCCCGCGGCCGCAGCGCCTTATTCCGCGTGCAACACTCCGAATAAAGAAACTGCATCAACTCCTGAAGCGCTTCCGTATTCGCCGTGTATCGCAAAAAGGTGCTCTCACGTTTCACCTGAACCAGATTTTCATTCTTCAACTTGTCCAAATGGTGGGAGAGCGTAGAATTTGGAATTTCCAATTCTTCTTGAATGTTGCCTACAACAAGCCCTTCCGGGTGCGCGGATAACAGGAGCTGCATGATGCGCAGCCGCGGCTCCGCACCCATAGCCGAGAACATGTCGGCGTACTTCGTCACCTGCTCTGTGCTTTTCTTTGTTTGGCTGCTAACCATATTTCGATATTTGCAGAAATATGGTGGATTGTCAATTTGCAAGAACTTTCTCTTCGAGGTCTCGCGCCCCGACCCCGTTCTCCTTCCGACGACTTCCTCGGCCGGTTCCGCCGTCCTTCTCTCCCGACTCGCTGTTTGCGCTACAGTTCCTCGCCCGCCTGCGGTATTATTATTTCTCAACTCAATCTAGTCTCAACACTGGAGTGGAGGCTGCTATGTTCAAATACTCGCTTCGTTTCCTCGCGGTTGCTTCTCTCTTCCTGCTGCCTGCTCGCGCAGATGAGGCTGTCGTCTCTGCCGTCCACGGCACGATCACCAAGGTCGACGAAGCAGCCAAAACCATCGTAGTCAAAACGGCTGACGGCACCGAGCACACCTTTCATTTCGTCGCCAAAACTACTGTCCGCGGGGCCCAAGCCACTGCCACAGGCGCGAAAGACTCCTTCCATGGACTCACCGAAGGCTCTGAAGTAGTTGCTCACTACACCGCAAAAGGCGCGGAAGAAACCGCCGTCGAAGTGGAAAAAGTAGGCAAGGGCGGTCTGCACGCCGTTGACGGCACGGTCACCCACGTGAGCGAAGATGGCAAGACAGTTGTCGTAAAAGCTGCGGATGGAACCGAGCACACCTTTCAAGTGGTAGGCCACGACACCGCCGCTTCCGCCAAGGAAATGGGCAAAGGGGCCGATAAGACCGCCAAGGTCACCGTCTACTACACCGAAGCGGCCGGCAAAAAAGTCGCCCACTTCTTCCAAAAACTCTAGCGTTTACCGCTTTTGCAAATCGATCCGCACATAAGTGGACGCCACTTGATGCGTTGCAGTTGGCGACGAAATACGCAGGGTGTTCTTGCACAAGACAAACCCGGGAGTGATATTATCCCCGGCATTATGAAATCAAAATCCGCGCTCTTCGTGCAGTTCTCGTTCGTTTTCCTGACTTGCCTTTTCTTCTCGACCGGCTTTGCTCAGTCTCCGTCGTCTGCAGCCAAGCATGCCGTTGTGCTGCACGCCGCGCGCCTCCTCGACATCGAGACCGGGAAAATAATCACTCCCGGCGAGGTGCTCGTCGAAGGCGAGCGCATCGCCGAGGTTGGTTTAGCTGTCAAGCGTCCCTCAGGAGCCGAGGTCATCGATTTAGGCGACACCACTCTTTTGCCTGGCCTAATTGACGCGCACATACATCTCTTCTTGCATCCCGGCGCCGAAGATCTGCAGACCGTCGAGGAGTCCGTGCCCGAGCGCACCATCTCAGCGGTTCTCGCCGCTCGCGATGACTTGATGGCAGGCTTCACCGCCGAGCGCGACATGGGCACCGAAGGCGCCGGTTCGGCCGATACTGCCGTCCGCAATGCCATTAATCACGGCGCCATCCCCGGCCCCCGCCTGCGCATCAGCGGCAATGCCGTTGACATTCTCGGCGGCCATGAAGACGCCATCCATTACAATCCCGAACAGCACGTCCTATCCAACGCCACGTACGCGAACAACGCTGCCGAACTCGTCGCCGTCATCCGCCAGCAATTCAAAGAAGGCGCCGATTTCATCAAAATCTACGAAACAGGCCCCGACTCGCTTCGCGACGGCCGCTTCTCCACGCCGTTTCAATACACCGAAGACGACCTCCGCGTCGCCGTCCAAGAAGCCGCCCGCACCGGCAGGCGCGTCGCCGTCCACGCCACCGGTGAACCCGGCACGCTCTACGCTGCCCGTGCAGGGGTTGTCTCCATCGATCACGGTTACCAACTCAGCGACGAAACCATGCGTCTCATGCGCGAAAAGCAAATCTTTGCCGTCCCCACCTTTGCAATCGCGGAATATTTTGCCGAGCACGCCGCCTCCCCCGCGCAAGCCGAACGCGAACACCGCATGCAAGACTTCCACGCCCAGGAATTTCGCAAGCAACTCGCCGCCGGTGTCCCAATGGCAGTTGGCTCCGACGTCGGTCCCTTTCCCCACGGTACGCAGGCCCGCGAATTTAACCTCATGGTTAAATACGGAATGACCCCGCTTGCCGCCCTTCAGGCCGGCCTCCTCAACGGCGCGAAACTCCTCGGATGGCAAGATCAAATCGGCGCTCTCAAACCCGGCTATCTCGCAGATATCATTGCTGTTCCCGGCGATCCTCTTGCCGACATCGGCGTTCTCGAAAAGGTCAGCTTCGTGATTAAAGGCGGCGCAGTCTATCGCCGCGATCATCCATAAAAAATCATTAACCCGCAGTCTGTCACGATACCCTAGAAGTCCGGGCCCCCTGTGAAGCTGCCGATTTCTCTTCCCACGATTCCCAAAATGGAACAACGCAAAGTACGTAATCGTTTCCGCAGTGGCCCAACGGAAAATCTGTTTAAATATGAACAGCCGCACGTGCGAATCAGCGTAAACTGAGATTGCTATGGAAAAACTCAAAGCATTTCAAGACCTCGCTCGCACCAACGGCTTCGTTGACGTGGAAGAAACGGATGACGGAACCGTTCTCTGGCTGAAAAAGCCCACGGAGAACGCCGAAGATCGCATGTGCGTCGACAGCCTCACCAATAGCGTCACCGTCTTCTGGGCCACCATGCCCTGGAAAATAAACTCCAAAACCTTCCGCGTCGTGTCCGCACTTCAAGAGTGGTTCGCCCAAACGCCCCGATAGGCCTGCTGAAAGTTACTCCTCGCCCAGTGGGGCACCCGGGATCCAATCAGCCAGACTCAATCCAAAGGTTATGCCAAGACAAAACAGCCGTGGTATTGTGCGTCGGAGCAAATTTACCCGGCGGAGGCAGATCCATGCAGAGACGCACATTCATGAACCTCACGGCCAGTGCTGCGACAGGTCTAACGTTTTATCCACTCTCGCGTGCCGCCGAGCAAACCCAGAAAATTCCCGTCCTCTACCCCGATCCCGCCGTCGAAGTCGTTGACCCGCGATTTGCTAAATACAAGGTCGGCAACGCGGCCGTCGAGCGACTTTACACTGGCACCCGCTGGGCCGAAGGCCCTGTCTGGTTTGGCGATGGCGGCTATCTCCTTTTCAGCGACATTCCCAACAACCGCATGCTTCGATGGCTTGAAGACACCGGAGAAGTCAGCGTCTTCCGCAGCCCTTCGAACTACAGCAATGGCAACTTCCGCGACCGGCAGGGCCGCCTGCTTACCTGCGAGCACGACTCACGCCGCCTAACGCGTACCGAATACGACGGCACCATCACGGTGCTGATGGACGGTTATCAAGGCAAAAAACTCAACGCCCCCAATGATCTTGCCGTGCATTCCGACGGCGCGATCTGGTTCACCGATCCCGGGTACGGCATCATGTCGAATTACGAAGGCCACAAAGCCACCCTCGAGCTGCCCGCCGACGTTTACCGCCTCGATCCGAAAACGCGCGAAGTTACTGTCGTTGCCACCGACATGGACAAGCCCAACGGCATCTGTTTCTCGCCCGGCGAAAAACTCCTGTACATCGTCGATACGGGCGCGCCAAAGCGTCCTACCGATCCGCACCAAATCCGCGTCTATGACGTAGTCGATGGTGTTCGCCTTAAAAATGGCCGCATGTTTGTGAATATGGCGCCAGGCTCATCCGATGGCATTCGCTGCGACGTCGACGGCAACGTTTGGTCCGCCGCCGGATGGGGCGATGAAGCCTACAACGGCGTCCACGTCTTTGCTCCCGACGGTAAGCTCATCGGCAAAATTCATCTTCCGGAAACTTGCGCGAATCTCTGCTTCGGCGGCGCCAAGAAAAACCGCCTCTTCATGGCCGCCAGCCAGTCTCTCTACGCCGTATACGTGGGGACGGAAGGCGCGCAGTTGCCCTGACCACGCGATTGTGGGCCGCGAGTTGCCTGCATGCGTCTGTTTAGCCGTGGAAAACCTTACGAAATAAACGAATCATCTCCGCAAACGCAAGGTCCGTCGCTTCCGGATCGAATCGCGGCCCTTCATCGCGCCTGAACGCATGCTTCGCCGAATACAACAGCGTGTTGTAGCGCGCACCGGAACCTCGCAGTGCCCGATCAACCGTTTCGCGCCCAGCATCTGGCACATGCGGGTCTTTCGTCCCGAAGATCAGCTAGGGTTGAAAACATTATTCATAACGGAGAGCGACGAGCGGGTCGGTTTGGGCGGCGCGGCGGGCGGGGAGAAGGCACGCGGCTAGGCCCGCCGACACGACAATGGCCACGACGACACCGAAAGTGGCCGGGTCCGTGGCGGAAACGCCAGAGATTTGGCTGGCAAGAAAGCGCGTGAGTGCATAGCTTGCGAGAAGGCCGGAGAAAATGCCAGCCATCACCAGACGCAGGCCGTTGACAAGCACGAGCCGAAGAATATTTCTCTGTTGTGCTCCCAGCGCCATGCGAATGCCGATTTCGCGGGTCTGCAATTCCACAGTGTAGCCCATCACGCTGAAGACGCCGATGACTACCAAGACCAGACCGATGACCGAGAATGCCGTCAGAGTCACCAATTCAAATTGCGGCCCGCGATAGAACTCGTGCAAGGAAGCTTCCAGGGTTCCGGATGTGTCGATGGCTACGCCCGGGTCTATCGATTGCACTACCTTCGACATACCTCCTAAAACCGATGCTGCATCCACTGAAGTCCTGGCCATAAACGTCCGCCAGGAGAGTACCTGAACGCTGTAAGGGATGAAGGCCTCAGGAATTTCCTGCCACGACGGATTTTCATAGTTGCGCGACCTATAGTTCGCCACGACTCCGACGATTTCAAAATAAGCGTCACGCGGGGCATCGCGATATGGCTGGTCGAAAGCCGTGAGCTTGACCTTGCGGCCGAGAGGATCTTCGTTGGGAAAATACCGGCGAGCGAAAGCCTGGTTTATGACCATGACGTGCCGGGCTGCGCTCACGTCATCTTCGGAGAAAACCCTGCCATGGAGCAGCGGCACTCCGAGAGTTTGAAAATAGTCCTCGCTGACCGATTCATCCGTGGCTTCCCAGCGTTCCACATGAGGCCGGCCGGGAATGATGACGTCCGTCAAGTCGGATTTCAACGGCGGCTCGTCTTCGCATTCGGCGGCGGAGAGCACACCAGGGACGGTCTTCATGCGGTCGAGAAGCCGGCGCGTGACTGAATTTTTCCGAGTCCTGACGTTTACAATCGAAGCCGGGTCCTTCCAACTGAAATTGTAGGAGTCGCGCCAAACGACTTCGAAATAGAGAACATTATTTGGATTGAACCCGAGATCCACGCGCGTGAGGATAAGGAAACTGCGCATCAAGAGGCCGGCGCCGATCAGGAGTACGATCGACAAAGCAACTTCGGCGACTACGAGAACGGCGCGAAGCGTGCCCTGCCGAGCCCCTTGGCCAGCGCCCTTGCCGGAGCCAGTGAGGTGCGGCTGCACATCGCCGCGAACGACATGCAGAGCGGGTGCAAGCCCGCACAAAATAGTGCTCAGAAAGGTGACGCCGAGCGTCAGAAGTAGGACGGGAGCGTTGATGCGAAGAACGGTTTCTGCGGGGAGTGTGCCGGCCGGAATCAGCGTGACAACAGCCTTTAGGCCAAAGTACGCCAGCCCACAACCAACGGCCGAGGCCGCCGCGGCAAGCACGAAACTTTCCACGAGTAACTGCCGGATCAGGCGGCCGCGCGTCGCACCCAGTGTTACGCGCATGGCGATTTCGCGTTCGCGGGTGGTCGCGCGCGCCAGCAACAGGTTAGCGACGTTGCTGCACGCGATCAGCAGGAGCAGAAAGACGGCAGCAAGCAGTGCATATAGTGTTTTCTTAAAACCGCTGATAAGGCTGTCCAACAGCGTCTGGGCCTCAACTGTAAAATTCTCTGGAAACGTTCCGCGAGGGCTTGCTTTCTGCAGGCGGTGGGCAATCGCATCAAGCTCTGCGCCGGCAGCCTGCACGCTAACGCCGGGTTTAAGACGCCCGATGAGATTGCCTCCAGCCTCGTCCGCCCTCATGGGGATCCAAAGGCTCGCGCCAAAGGCGTTGAATCGTGCGGGCATGATGCCGATGAGAGTCCTTGGAGTGCCGCGCAAGATAAAACTCTTGCGAAGAATCTTTGGATCGCCGCCGAATTCTCGCTGCCAAAGCCTGTAATTCATTACAAATACGGGCGCCGCGTCGGGGCGGCCATCTTCCTCGGAGATCGTGCGCCCCAGCAGCGGGTGCACGCCCAAATAGTCAAACGCGTTCGTCGATACGCTCGCGCCTTGCGGCAAAACGCGAGTGAACTTGCCATCGTCGTAGAAGAGTCGGCCCGCGAATCCATGAGCAATCATGTCTTCGAAGACATGATTCTGTTCGCGAAACGCGCGGAATTCCGCGGGTGAGAAGTAGTCGCTGCCTTTCGATCCGCCGGCGTTCGCTCTATTGCGAATCTCAAACACGACCGACCTAGCGAAGTCTTTATAGGGAAGCGCATGGAAGAACACATTGTTGACCACGCTGAAGACAACCGTGGAAGCGCCGATGCCGAGGGCCAATGCGAAGATGGCGATCAGGGAGAAACGCCGATTTTGTCGGAGGTTGCGGAGGGCGTAGCGGAAGTCGCGCGCCAGACCATCGAGGTAGGTTTTCATACGAGCAAACTCTACACCGAAGCGGCCGCGAATTATAGGACCTCGCGATTTCCTCCTCATCCAGCGTCGCCGTGCAATCCCACAAAATTGCCGTTCAACCCACAATTTCGACGGTTCCCTGCAAAATATTTTACCTCTTGGCTATTCCCATGCTAGTCTGCCCCATATTTTTGCCCTGAGCCCCGAAGGGTTTTACCCCGAACCGCGGCGGGCCGCGTCCCCGACGAACCGCTCCCCCACTCGCCATCCTGTCCCTCCCCAGCCACGGCCCCGACTCCAACTCTTCCACCAGTCAGGAGTCACCAATCACAAATCACTAAGTCTTGTAGAATCCGCACTTACGAAAAAACCAGGGGAAGGGCCCCACCCGAGATTTCGCCCATCCGTCCTCTTGGCCGGTCGCAGCCCCATTTGTCCCAGGCCACCGAAATTTGCCAGGCCAGCGGATCATTCCGCTCGTCTTCGTCACCAGCCACCGGTCACTGCTCATCGATCCCTCCACGCGGCTTCCCGCATCCGACAGGCAGGCGTATAGTGGCACTCGGCATGTTCACCTACGACAGCTGCGGGAACGCGGCCCCCGAAATGCCCGCTCCCGGTTTTCTCGCCCGCACCATTTTCAACACTGGTCACAAAGTGATCGGTCTGTGTTATCTCTGGCTTGCCCTGGGCAGTGTTCTCCTTGGAATGCTTCTCTCCCTCCTTATGCGCATTCATCTGGTCTGGCCGGCGGCGCAAATTCCGTTTCTTTCCGGATTCGGCGGAACGCCGGAGCGCTACGCCGCGCTCACCATGTTTCACGGTTCCTTGATGGTTTTCCTGGTGCTCACCACCGCGCCGCAAGCAGGGTTCGGCAACTATTTCTTGCCTCTGCAAATCGGCGCGCGCGAGATGGCGTTCCCCGCCATGAATCTGTTTTCGTTTTGGGCCACCGTGGCCTCGCTTGCTGGCATGACCACGGCCTTTTTTGTGCGTCCCGATGCGGGCCTGACGATCTGGACCGCCAGCGCTGCGCTCTTCTGCCTCGCTGCTTTGCTCACGGCGCTCAATTTCACCGTCACCACGCTCGACCTTCGTGCCAAGGGCATGACTCTGCCGCGGATGCCTCTCACCGTTTGGGCCTGGTTCATCAATGCGATCCTCAGCATGTTGATTTTCAGCATTCTTCTCGCGGCTTGCGTTTTTCTCCTGTCGGACCGCCTTCTCGGCTCGCAATTTTTCTCGCCGCTAACTTTTCTTTCCCAACAGCCCGCGTCCGTCGCGCAATCTACGCTGCTTTCTCTCTGGCAACGCCTTTTCTGGTTTTTCGCCCAAGCAGAAGTCTACGTCGCGATGCTCCCGTGTTTCGGTATCGTCTCGCATCTGCTGTCCACTTTTTCCCGCAAGCCTGTCTGGGCCGAACGCGCGGCGGTCCTCGCGCTTTGCGGTGTCGGGCTTTTCGGCTTTTTCGTTTGGGGCCAACACATGTTTTCAAGCGGGCTCAGTCCCTGGTCTCCGCTGGTTTTTTCGTTGCTGGCATCCTCCCTCGGCCTGCCGGCCTGCGTTCTCCTGCTCAGTTGGTTCGCCACCCTCTGGAACGCTAAAATCCAGCTAAATACCGCGATGCTTTTTGCTCTGGGTTTCGTTTCTCTTTTTTTGGCCGGCGGTGTTTCCGGACTTTTCCTCGCCGGCAACGATCTTGCCGCCGTTTCCGTTAGCGATGACTTCGTGACTGGCCACTTTCATCTGGTAATGGGGGTCGCCGCCACTTTCGCGATTCTCGGTGCTCTCTTTTTCTGGTTTCCGAAAATGTTCGGGCGCCGTCTCAACGAACCTCTCGGCAAACTCCATTTCTGGCTCACCTTTGCCGGGGTCTACTGTGTATTTATGCCCATGCACTGGCTGGGCCTTATGGCCCACACCCGCGCAACGAGCGGTGGCCCTGCGGCGACCGCTTCCCTCGGCACAACGTTTGGAAGTTCGCTTGGCGTGCCGCCCGGCGCGTCGCTTCGCACGTTTATCACGGTAGCCACGATTCTCACCGTCGCCGCGCAAGCTTTCTTTCTATTCAATTTTATCTGTAGCCTCTGGCGCGGTAAAACGAGCGAAGACCGCAATCCATGGCGTGCGACCACACTCGAGTGGACCGTTCTGTCGCCAGCACGCATCGACAGTGTTGGCGCGGCCGAACCCATGGTCTATCGCGGGGCCTACGAATTCAGCGCACAAGGTGCACCAGAAGATTTCACGGCGCAAAATGTTGCGCCCCCACTGTCGGAGCGCGCATCACAAATGAAGCAAGTAGCTGAAGCAAGGGCGAAGGAGAATTAGACAGACTTTCATGCCAGGCACAAGCATCGTCGAGGACATCGAGCTCATCATCGAAGACATCGGTGGCGGCGGAGGAAAACTTCCACCAGCCGGTGGAGATGACGACGGTGAAAGCGGCAAACGCCGCGGACCTCAACTGCCATCTTCGAGGCGCTATGCCACTGCGATCATAATCGCCATCGTCTCCATCGTCATGTTTTTCATGGCCATGGCCAGCGCCTACATCTATCTCCGCGCCAACAGCACCCGCTGGGTGCCACTGCATCTCCCGTGGATCATTTGGGTCAACACCGTGCTCCTGCTGCTTAGCAGCGGAGCAATGGAGTTGGCGCGGCGGCAGCTCGCCCTCGCGGACGTCTCTCAATTCCGCAAACTCTGGTCGATTGCCACGTCTCTCGGAGCACTTTTTTTGATCGGCCAACTCGCCGCGTGGCGCCAATTCGTTCTCGCCGGTTTTTACGTGGCCACCAATCAAGCCAGCAGTTTTTTTTATATTTTTACGGGCTTGCATGGACTACATCTTCTCGGTGGAATCTGCGCGCTGCTTTACGTTTCCTTCCGAAAATTTGAAAAAGCGAAAGTGTCGCGTTCCATCGCCGCCGAAGTTGCGTCTTACTATTGGCACTTCATGGACGGCCTCTGGATTTTCCTGCTCGCTCTTTTGTACGTCGGCAAATGAATGGACGATTCTGATCGATGAGCGAGCAAACGCATGCCACCTCCGCGTTCCGCGCCGTCCCGCAACTCGATCTCGCGGCGCAGTACGCCGCCATCGGCGAGGAAATTCGCACGGCGGTAGAGAAAGTCCTGGCGTCGCAGCAATTTATATTGGGACGCGAAGGCGCCGCGCTAGAAACCGAAATCGCTGGTCTCTGCGGCGTTGCTGGCGGAATCGGCGTCGCCAGCGGAACGGATGCACTGATCCTAGCTCTGCGGGCCTGCGGCGTATGCGCCGGCGACGAGGTCGTCATTCCGCCATTCACCTTTGTCGCTACCGCCAGTGCGGTCAACGCCATCGGCGCGAAACCAGTCTTTGCCGACATTCGTCCGGACACTTACAACATCGATCCTGCGGATCTGCCGCGCCGCGTGACGCGCAAAACGAAAGCGATCATTGCCGTGCATTTGTACGGACTCTCCGCGGACATGGATCCGATTCTAGAGTTTGCGCGCTCGAACGATTTGCGAGTGATTGAAGACAATGCGCAATCGCTAGGCGCAAGTTATAAGGGACGCCGTACGGGTTCGATGAGCGACTTGGCTTGCATAAGTTTTTACCCGACAAAAAACCTGGGAGCGTACGGCGACGCTGGAATGATTGTCACGAATTCGAGCGAGGCAGCGGCGCGGTTGCGAACGCTGCGCAATCACGGGCAGTCCGCGAAATATGTGAGCAGCGAAGCGGGATGGAACAGCCGGCTGGATGAAATCCAGGCGGCTGTTCTTCGTGTGAAGCTGCGTCACTTGCCGGAGTGGCAGCGCGCGCGCCAGGCGCACGCTGCGGCGTACTCAAAATTGCTGCTCGGCATTCCTGGAATTGCACCGCCGCTCGTTCCGGAAAACTACCTGCACGCTTTTCACCAGTACACGATCCGCGTCGAGCGACGCGATGCGCTGCAACAATTCCTCAACGAACGAAACATTGGCAGCGCGGTTTACTATCCCGTGCCGCTTCACCTGCAGCCGCTATACAGTTCCATGGGACACAAGGCCGGCGATTTTCCTCACGCGGAACACGCAGCGCAGGAAGTGATTTCGTTGCCGCTGTATCCGGAACTGCGTTCCGAGCAAATTGCGCGCGTCGCGGAAGCCGTTGCAGAGTTCGTCACCAAATAGCTTTCGTTAACGCTGCCCGGAAGAAATGTTCGCGAAACGGACAAATTGGAATCTTGAGACGAACCGGTTGAGCGTAGCGCTTGCGGCGCATCGCGCCGCAGGGAAGCCGTTGATCGACTTGACGGTGTCGAATCTGACGGAGTGCGGATTTGAGTATAACGAGGAAGCTATTTTACGCGCGTTGCGGAATCCGGCGGCGCTGAAATATGAGCCGAATCCGCGAGGGCTTGCGGTGGCGCGTGGCGCGGTGGCGCGCTATTACGCGGAGCGCGACACGGTTGTTTCTGATGGCGACATTTTTCTGACGACCAGCACCAGCGAAGCGTATTCCTACGTTTTTCGAACGCTGTGCAATCCAGACGATGAGGTTTTGATTCCAGAGCCAAGCTATCCGCTATTCGAATTTCTTGCGGATATTCAGGATGTGCGGCTGGTGCGCTATCCGCTGGTTTACGACTATGGATGGCAGATCGATTTTCACGCGCTGGAGCAGGCGATTACGTCGCAGACGCGTGGAGTGATCGTGGTGCACCCGAATAATCCGACGGGACATTACTTGAAGCTGGAGGAGATGCGGAAGTTAAACGAGGTTTGCGCCGCGCGGGAGATCGCCATTATTGCTGATGAGGTGTTTCTGGATTTTGCCCTTGGCGACAAGCGCCACGCAACGTTTGCGGCGAATTCCGGGGCGCTCACATTTACGATGAGCGGGTTATCGAAGATTTGCGGCCTGCCGCAAATGAAGGCGGCATGGCTAATTGTGAGCGGGCCCGAGCCATCCAAAGCGCAGGCGCTTGCGCGCATTGAGGTGATTGCGGATACCTATCTGTCGATGAATGCGCCAATTCAGTGGGCCCTGCCGGCGTTACTTGGACTGCGGCGGCAGTTCCAGATGCAATTGATGGTACGCGTGAGGGAGAACCTTGCCGAACTCGACAGACAATTGGCGGGGCAGAAGGCCTGCAGCCGGTTAGAAGTCGAAGGTGGTTGGAATGCAGTGATCCGCGTGCCCGCGACTCACTCGGATGAAGAGCTTTCGATCGAACTGCTAGCGACCAAAGGACTCTACGCGCACCCGGGCTACTTTTACGAATTTCCCTCCTACGGTCACCTTGTGGTCACCCTGATTAGTGCTGAGGCGGCCTTCGCAAAGGGCATACGACTCCTGTTCTCGATGTGGTGATAGGTACCAAAGTCGATAAAAGCTGTCGCGAGAACTAATGTGTTACGAGGCTCTGGTTGCGAACTATGTACAGGTGGTGTGTGGACGCTGATTTCCGGTGTGGGCGGTGGTTTTCATAGTTTGGTGCCCACAGAGATGACCAAAAAAGCGGCTTCGCCTTTCATTTGCTTTATGGAAGATAGTTGGTTGGAAGATACAAAATTACGGATAAGTTCAATCTAAACTCATCCTAATCGTCCAGCATTAGGTATTAAGAACAAAGGGTTTAATCCAAAACATAGATGTCAGGAAACATAGTTCATAGAATGGGCCGCATCTTGCAGTCTGCTGGGCGCGTTTGTGGTGTGAGAAGAGAATCTTTCACTTAGAAAAATCGGATGTCCATGGGAGCAAGAAATATGAATGGTTTTGATCGGAGAGCTGTCAAGCTGTCTCGACTGTTGGGTTTGACAATCATTTTAGCCATATTGATCCTTGGAGTGGGATCCCAACCGGGATTTGCTCAATCAAGCGATGGGACGATCGTCGGGGCAGTAACTGACGGCAGCGGAGCCGCGGTTCCCAATGCGAAAGTAAAGGCGACGAGCAAGGATCTTGGTGTCGAGCGCAACACAGTCACCGACACCGCCGGGGCGTATAGACTTGCAAACCTGTCCCCCGGCACGTACACAGTTACCGTTGAGGCTAATGGATTTGCTCTATTTCAACTTTCAGACGTACACGTTAAGGGCTCTCTGGAAGTCTCTGCAAACGCGAAGCTGGACATCGGCAGCATCACTAACACTACGGTGGTGGAAGCATCCATGGCTCAGGAGCTGCAAACGGAGACGGGCTCGCTAGGTGCGGAGATCTCTCAACAAGAGGTTCACGACTTGCCCATTTTTACCTTGAACCCGATCGAATTGGTGCTAACGCAGGCAGGGGTTCAGGACGGGAACGGGTTTTCGTTTAGCAACGGGGTCGGCTTCTCGGTGAACGGAACGCGGCCACGCGCCAACAATTTCCTCATAGACGGACAAGACAACAACGATAACTCGATTAATGGGCAGGCCTTCCAAACCACAAATCTAGGGGCCATCCAGGAAGTGACGATTTTGACGAACGCCTATAGCGCCGAGTATGGCCGAGGCGGAGGGTCGGTAACGAACGAGATCATGAAGGGCGGGACAAACGTTTATCACGGAGAGGCATGGTGGCTGAACCGGAATAACTCTTTTGCCGCGATTGCGCCGCAAGCCGCTTTGGGGGGCGTTACCACCATTCCGCGCGACAACGAAAACACGTTTGGATTTGCGTTTGGCGGACCGGTGAAGAAGGACAAGCTGTTTTTCTTCGGCAGTGCGCAATGGGACCGGGATTTCGCGGCTGCAGGCGCTTTTGCACTGCCAATCACCATCCCAACGGCCGCTGGCATTGCTACCTTGCAGTCGTTGCTGCCCAATCCCAATGTTGCGCTGCTGATCGCTTCGTTTGGTGGGCTTGTCGCACCAACCAAGAGTAGTACGATTCCACTGGGTCCGGGCGCCAATGGCGTTGATCGTGGATCGGTGGATGTCGGAGACTTCACCCGCAGTCAGGGGGATGTCGTTTCCCTTAACCGCGAGTGGGAAGTCCGGGTAGATTACAATCCGACGGCCGTGGATAATTTGCGAGGCAGCTACAGGCGAACGGACAGCTCGCTGTCGCCGGACTTTTTCAATTTTCCGACCAATCTTCCGCCTTATGATACCCAACAGGGCGGTCCTGCGCAGGCGTTTACAGGCGTGTGGAATCATACTGTTTCCGCAAGAGCTCTGAACGAATTGCGTTTCTCTTATTCAAACATCGACTTCAGCTTTGCTCCCGCCGCCGCTACCTTGGCGGGGCCTCTGGCCAATACGCCAGGTATTACTTTTGCGCAGTCTCCTTTACCCAGTCTGGGAATTCCAACGGGAATCGCGCAGTTCCGCGGTCACAAGTCTTACCAGTTCCAGGAAGCGCTCAGCTATACCCTTGGGCGGCACACGTTTAAGTTTGGCGGAGACATAGACTATCTGCAAGTGGACGACGGTGTGCCGTTTAACTCTCGCGGAACGATTACCTTCCAGCAGACTAAGGCAAGCGGGACTACTCCCGCGTTCAGTGACCTTGCTAACTTCGTGGACAACTTCACCGGGCCCAGTGGGGCACTGTCCATTAATTTTGGAAACCAAGAAGTGCAACCCTTCGTAGGCATTTATGCCCCCTACGTGCAGGATACCTGGCACGTGAAGCCAAACTTCACGCTGGACCTCGGCCTGCGGTACGAGTACTGGGGAACGGTTGGCAATATTCTGCCATTCCCCACTTTGAACACCGCGATATTCCCGCAGGGGCTTCCGGCAGCAGTTTTCCCCAACTACCTATCCACGAAACAGCAAGGTGATAAGAACAACTTCGCGCCGCGCGTGGGTTTTGCATGGACGCCAAAGTTCGGGCAGCGGTTCCTTGGACAGGACAAGACCGTGATCCGGGCAGGGTTTGGAATGTTTTATGACGGCATCTTCACCAACATCCTGGACAACTCTGCTAGCTCGGTTCCCAATGTCCAGGGAGGGACGTTAACCGCTCCGGCAGCCTCAGCTCCCGGCGCCCCACCCCGCGGCTTCCCGAATGCGACAGGTTTGCTCACCGGTATACAGCCGGTGGCAAACCCAACAGCAACCTTGGATACCATGTCCACGCACATCCTGAATCCGTTGACGTACCAATATAATCTGGACATACAGCGGGAATTGCCGGGCGGATTCATTCTGACGGCCGCCTATGTCGGCACTCGTGGCGAGCATCTGTTCGCTAACCAGGAATACAATTCCATCAACCCCAAAACAGGTTTGCGATTGAATCCAAATCTAGGCGACGTCGTAGTCCGCGACAATGCAGGAGATTCGCACTACAACTCTGGGCAGCTCACCGTGGACCGCAAGTTTTCTCACGGCCTGCTGTTGCGTGGAGCTTACACCTACTCGAAGCTCATCGATGACGCCTCCGAGATATTCACCACCACAGGTTTCAGTACCTTTTCACAAAACCTCTTCAACCAGAAGGGGGACTACGGACTGTCAGCTTATGACCGGCGCCATCGGTTCGTCGCGACGTATATCTGGGACCTGCCATACCCTCAAAATTCGAGCAAAGCTGGCATGAAGGTTTTAAGCCAAGTGGTCCGAGGCTGGCAGTGGGCTGGCACGTTTACAGTCCAGTCGGGTGCGCCTGAGACTATTACTGACGGCTTTGATAACAACGGAGACGGTCGATCGGGGGACCGGCCGGATCTGGCTAACCTTGCAGTTCCAATCAACTACAGCCCCGCTTGCCTGAATCCAACTGGTACGTGCGATACGGGCGTTGGCTTCAGCTTTGACGGCGTGCACTTCGTAGACTTCAACTCTTCTTTCGGGGCTGATCCCGTTACGGGTGCGTTTACTGCCACGAAAAATCAGTTCCACTACGTCGTCATCAACCAGCCAGGCCATCTTGGCGACATCGGGCGCAACACGTTTATCGGACCAGGACAGTGGTATTACAACACCAGCGTTCAGCGCTCATTCAAGTTCATGGAACGGCAGTCGCTGACCTTGCGAGTCGAACTCTTCAACGCCTTCAACCATCCGAATTTGTTTACCGACGGTGGCGTAAATTCGTACAGTGTAGCTAACTCTAACTTTATGAACGTCGCCTCCACAATTGGTGCAGTTAATGGAAACCGGCAGATCAAGTTCTGGCTGAAGTACGCTTTCTAGCGTTAGCCGCCCGGTGATTCGAGGAAACGGGAGCCACGCACTATGGCTCCCGTTTCCGTTTCTTGGGTTCGCTTTCATGGCAGCCTTGGCCTCCGGCGGGGCTCGCATCTGTGGTTAGCATACTTTTTTCTGCTAAACGAGCCACTTTTGTCGCCCAATTGTTTCCGAAAGGTTGAATTTGTCTACAAGTTCTTCAGGTGGGCGAGGCGGAAGGGGGAGCCGAGGTGTTCGCGGAGGTCGAGCCAGTGCTGTTCCGCGATGGTGGCGAAGACTTCGACGACTTTGGGATCGAACTGTGTGCCGGAGCAGCGGCGAATTTCTTCACGGGCGTGGGGCATGGGGAGAGCTTTGCGGTAAGGGCGGTCGCTGATCATGGCGTCGAGAGAATCGGCGATGGTGAAAATGCGGGCTCCGAGGGGT
>Ga0137360_10000329_pt1 | contig 27677 bp, 28 predicted proteins | sample Mad1_60_16metaG_FD_104924 | JGI IMG/M metagenome (GOLD analysis project Ga0137360, IMG submission 104924) | Vadose zone soil microbial communities from Angelo Coast Range Reserve, California, USA - Mad1_60_16 metaG | ecosystem: Environmental > Terrestrial > Soil > Vadose zone | place: USA... | reverse complement strand
TCATCGAGAAAAATGAAATCGTTTTTTTCGGCGCAAAGGATTACTACCAGCTCACCAACGTGGGAACGGAGCCCCTCGTGCTGGTAGGAAATCGCTCCGAAGCGTTCGGCGGAGCCCATGTGACCGAGAAAGAAGGCCATTCATAAAGCCGTGATTCACGAGGTCGGACATCGACACCGATCGACTCACTAGCACGTCGCTCTGTGGGTTGACTCTGAACTCAGCAATTTCCTGCCATTTCCACTCAAGACTAAGGGCTAACTCGCTCTGTGTCTAATGAAACAAACACTGTTCTTTCAGTGCGGGCAATAGCTCGTTAAAATGACGGACGAGAATTTTTGGCTGTGCAGCCCGTAGGGTCTCCTCATCGTTGTAGGAATGTCCCGTAGAAAGTGCGACGGTCACGACTTCCAAATCGGTGTCGCCAACTTTGCAGCCGTGCGTATTGTTGCCGGCGCGGATGTAAGTTGCCGTACCGGAGACAAGGACGATCCGGAGTCGTGAGAGCTTGTGTTTGCGGTAAAGATAGTAGAGTCCTTGTTCTTTAGCGTAATACGTTTCGTCGCGATCGACGATTTCTTCGAAATAGCCGCCGATCCCGGCTTTTTCCATCGCCTGGTGCTTGTAGCGCCGCCCGCCGGTGGTTATGAGAACATTGCGCAGGCCGGCTTCCTTTGTTTCCTTTAACGACAACTCGATGCCTTGAATGAAGTCCGGGGGATGAACATCGAACCCGTGTTTGCGTGCGATCTCCAAGGCGTGCCTTCTAATCTCCACGCGCTTGGCTTCGTTGAACATCAGATAGCGATCCTTGTCGTATTCCTTGGAAAAGATCAACGGAATCAGGAACAAATCGAACGGGCCGTCGGCGATTTTGCGCAGCTCGGCAAACGAAAGCGGCGGCATTTCGTAGCGCGGCAGTATTTCGTTGGCGATCGTAAAGACTCGTTGAATGTCAGTCTCGACCGTATCGGACATCGTGCGAACCAAGAAAGTTTCCATAGACATGGCGACCTCCTGATGAAAAGATACTAGTGCAAAGCCGGAGCATATGGCAAGCCGGCTCTAACTGGCTGGATCTTCAAAGGGCAGTCGATATTTTCGTTCCGAATTACATTTCTTGCAGCACGGCACCAAATTCCCTTTCGTCGACTTACCTCCGCGAATGATTGGAACCAAATGGTCCATGGTTAACTCCCGCGACGGAAATTTTCCAGCGCAGTGATGGCATATACCGGCGGCGAGCTTCCGCTTCCACCACTGGCTGGCACGCAGCTCGCGCGCCTTTTGCCGCTCGCGGCGAATTTCTGCCTCGCTGACTTCTACGAGAAAAGGGACGGATTCCATTTTACTTAGCGGCAGCCCCGACAAAAAAGCTCGTATCGATCACCCGGCGCGGATCGAGCTCTCTTTCCTTATCGCTTTTAAGGTTTCTTATAATCGTCCGCACACCGCTGGCGGTGGGCACGGGTTCTTCCCGTATACGCTTACGCAAATTCTCATAGACGATCCTGAGCTCGGCGTCGTTTAGCCTAGAAAACTTCCGCAAATAAACGATAGCCGAATCGGGATGGTCACGGTAGTATCTGATTCCTTCGACGTATGCCTTGATAAATCGTTCCACCAATCGACGGTTTTCAGTAATTAAAGAGCCCTTTGTCGCCAAAGTGTAATGCGCATACTCCACATCCAGATCCGTAAGATCCGCCAGAACATTCAGACCCATTCTCTGAACTTCAACAATTTGCGGCGGCGATAGAAGACTCGCCTGGACATGCCGTCCCTGAAGCGCCGCTAGCCGTGCCACCGTCAATCCAACCTGCAACAAGCGAACGTCTTTGTCAGGGTCGAAGCCCCACCGTCTCAGCGCTTCACGCGTGGCGAACTCGTCGCCGGAACCCAAACGACTTATGGCTAAGGTCTTCCCTTTCAAATCTTGGGGTTTTTGCAATTCAGGAATTGTGACCATGACATAATTGAAACGATTGATGAACGCCGCGACGATCTTGAGATCGATGCCGTTAGCTACGGCCGCGACCACGGGCACCGCGCCCACGTGCGCAAAACTGACTTCGCCGGCAATCAGCGACTGAACGACGGTGGCCGAGCTACCGATTTGAATATTCTCGACGTCAAAGCCGTAATTTCGGTAGACACCGGCGTTGATCGCGACTTGCATATGGTCAGACGTGCCGCCGATGTTCGCGACCCGGACCTTCGTCAAGGACTGCGCCAGAACTGTTTCCGGTACTATTAGGCTGGCCGAAAGGTGGATACTGGTTAGCGCCAGGATCGTGAACATAGTCTGGGCGGCTGTTCGATGCATGCCGAATTGTCCTCGTTTGCGCACGGAACAGAGTGTTAACAAAATTCGATCAGCTTCAAATTTGTGAATAGGAACTGCTTATGAGCGGAAGCCGGCAAAATCGTCAGCTGGTGAATCGCATGCTCGTGCTCGTACCGCCGTTTGGCATTGACCCCATCCAGAGGGATCACGACATCGTAACGGTAAATACGCGCCGCAGTCGTCGCGGTGTAAAGCACCGCAAAATTTGTCGCGGAGCCGACGAGCACAAGAGAACGACAGTCCAGTTGGCTCAATTTATCCCGCAGCTCACCGCCCATGAACTTGTCGAAGGCATCGGGGTATAAAACCGGTTCCGTTGTGCGCCGCTTGAGCGGTTCTGCAACTTCGCCTAAAACGGTCCCCTTCGCCGCGGCTGAGATCGTGTAAAGGATCGGCACTGAAGATTGTCGTGTCCTATCTAGAAACTCAGCCAAAGGCCCCATCAACTGAAAACAAACTTCTTTGGGATCCTGGCAACGCGTGCTCAAGTCCAACACCAGGACAGCGGTCGTCTTGCTATCGAGTTTTCGCTGTTGAGGCTCCGGTCGATTAGGCCCTTCTTCCATCCTGTCCTTCCTCCTCTACCAGATCGGTATCCAAGAGCACGCCGCAAGATGGACAGTAAATCTGACGCAAGAGATATTGGCCGGTCAAATCCGCCATGAGTCCGCCTGCTTTGATTGGCGGCGAAAGACGAACCTTGCAGAATTGGCGCCAATCCTGATCGCCGCGGCAGTGAGTATGCTGACACCGGCTGCAGCGAATCCATTCACCGCCATTGCCGACATGACTTTCTAAATTCTCCCGCAACGGATGATTCATTTTCGCTCTTGCAGACGCTCCTGTCGAAGATCGGCTCTGAACCTTTCAGTCGCTGCGAAATTGATAACGCCATCATCATCGTCGATCACAACGCCGTAAATCTCACGGGCTTCTTCTCGGGAAACGATCCCATCTTGTACGTCGTTCAATACCCGATCCGGGTCCCGTTCCAAAGGATCTCCGTAACCGCCGCCACTGGACATGCGCATATAAAGGACATCTTTCTTTTTTATGTCAAATTCACAATAGGGCAGCAATCGACTCTTACCGCCGAGATCCGGAAGATGATCGGGAGACTTTTGTTCGGCGATCGTCTCTTCCACTTTCGTTCCTTCCACCAACATGAGTAAACTTGGAGCCCCCGGATAGCCACCGAAGAGTCCCTGGCCGGAGTTTCTCAGCCCGGCAACGCCCAGAGCAACACCTTTGATCTTGCCTTCCGGCGCGTCATGAAGGGTCAACGCCGACTCTCCTCCCGTGCCGCCACGGAACTTTCCCGCACCGGCGCTGCCCTTCGTGTTACGACGGAACAGATAAAGCAACGGAAAATTGGACTCGAGCCATTCAATGTTATGACAACTGAGTCCTCGCGCCGAGTCACCCCCGTCTCTATAAGACCGCGCGCCGGTGCCATCCAAGGCGCCCTCCGAGAGAGTGGATACATAGTATTTGCCGTGCTGGTTGACGCCCGCGTGCCGTGCCAGCCGATGACCGGCATTCAGGGCCATCACTTCCCGCTGCCATTTCTCACTGCTCGCCAGCATTTGCGTGAGCGCCGAGTTGGCGACGAATTTTACAGTCGCTCCGCCTGACGTGGTATTCAAGGAGACCGGACCCGGAGGCTTCACGTTCACGACCGTTCCTTCAGGCGCGATAACTTCGATGGGTCTCAGCGCCCCATGATTTTTCGGCAGATCATAGGCGAGAGTACAGAGGATCGCTTCATAGCAGGCGCCGAAGGTCGCGTGATACGGCATGTTGATGCCTTTTTTGGCCTGCGGGCTGCTGCCGGCGAAATCGAAGAGCAGATGATCCCGTTTCTTCGTCAGTGTGAGATTGACTTTCCACGTATCATCGGCCTGAATAATGCCGGTGTCACTCCATTGACCGTCCGGAATCTCCGTGATTCTCTTTCTCAGGATCGCTTCGGAGTAATGAATCATTTCAGACGAGACCGCACTAACGAGTTCCGATCCGTAGGTCTCGAACATCGCCTGCATTCGCGATTTGGCGACGTTGTTCGCCGCCATCTCGCACTTGAGATCGAGGCCGACCATGACCGGCTGCCGGGTCATGTTGATAAATGCGTCAAACACATCTTTTCGAAGCTCGCCCCGGTCCACCAACTTGATTCCCGGTATCCGAATCCCCTCGTGGCAAATTTCCGTCGCGCCGGGCGAATTGCCGCCAGGTGACATCGCGCCGATATCCATGACATGGACAAACGTCGCGCTCCATCCCATGAGCTTGCCCTTAAAATGGATGGGGGAGATCATGTAGACGTCCGACTGATGAATCGCCGCGAGATAAGGATCATTGAGAAGAAAAATATCATCGGGGTTAATGCCGCCATCCTTTTCGAATCGCTCGATGATCCTTTTGACCGCAAATCCCGCGCACGCGACATGCCACCCCATGGAATCACCCGCCGACAACACGTCACCGTTCGCGAGGTATAGAGAAGCCATGTAGTCGTGCATCTGCGTGGTGTTGACTGTGCCTCCGACGCGTTCTAGGGCCGTCCCCATCTCCTTGGCGATCTGGTAGAGGCGATGCGACAGGATTTCAAATGTGATCGGATCGACGCTCGTGACGATGGGACTAACTTCCATTTTCATTCTCCTATGTGAATCCTTATGTTGCGAAACTCATCCATGGCCGCTCGGTCGTTGGGATTGACGACGACGGTGGTGACCGGAGTTTCGATGATCGCCGGACCAGGGAAAGCGATTCCCGGTTGCATTTTCTCAAAATCATAAACACGTGTTGGAATGAATTTTCTTTCTTCTTCAAAGTAGACGTCTCGACAGCCTTTCAGCGCCTGCTCGCCAGTTGAACTTTTGATCGGTTCACGCTGGATATCCGGCTTTTTGAGTAAGCCGGTAGCCGTCAGTCGAAAGGTCAAGATCTCCTTTCCGGCTTCGCGATAGCCGGACCCCTGCCCAAAGGCCTTTTCGTACAAATCGTCAAACCGTCCGTACAGATCCTCCATATCTTGTTCGGTGATCGCCGACATGCCGGCCGCGAAAGGCACATTGAGCTCGTGAACCTGGTAGCGATAACGCATATCGACACTCCTCATGACTTGGATCTCGCTCTCGTTAAACCCCGCGGCGCGCAAATCATTGAGAGCCCTCGCCAAAAGCGTTGAAAAATTGTCGTTCACGTGATCGATTTTCACGGGGACCACGACATGATCAGATTTGCCGTACTCGTAAACCAAGTCCGAGCTAATCAATCCCGTGGCCCCATGGACAGACGCCGTCAGTGGAATAACCACCTGTCGAATACCAAGCTCGGCGGCGTAGCGGCTCGCGTGCACCGGACCCGCGCCACCGAAAGCGAAAAGCACAAAGCTTCTAGGATCGTGGCCTTTCTCCACCGTAGCCTTGCGGATCAGGTCGCTCATATGCGAGTTGGCTATGCGGTAAATTGCGCTGGCGGCATCGACCTCGCTCATCTTCACTGGTTTCGCAACCTTTTCGCGAATGGCCACGAGCGTTTTTGCCTTGTCCAGTTTCATTCTTCCGCCGAGAAAGTAGTCTTGGTTAAGATAACCTAGGACGAGATCTGCATCGGACACCGTAGGCTCCTCGCCTCCCGCGCCATAACAAACTGGCCCCGGCAAAGCTCCCGCGCCTTGTGGCCCCACCTTAAGCAGACCCGTTTCCGGGTCGATCCAGGCAATGCTGCCGCCGCCTGCGCCGATGGACTCGACCCAAATTTTCGTCGAGAGAATGTTGTGACGCAAGATAACGGGCTTGTAGTCTCTCTCAATCACGCCGTCCCGCACAACGCTGACCTTGAACGTTGTCCCGCCCATGTCCGTGGCGAGGATGTTTCTTTCTCCGATATGCTCCCCCAAAAAACGGGTGCCGACGACCCCCGCCGCTGGACCCGACTCGATAATGCCGACGGCATTTTTACACGTCGCCTCGATCCCTAACACGCCACCATAGGCCTGCATGATCAGGGGCTCCCTACGCAGTCCTTTCGTCTTCAAAGTGCTCTAGAGATTCTGGAGATAGCTGGAAATCTTCGGACCGATGTAAGCGTTGAAAACCGTCGTCGCGGTGCGTTCGTATTCCCCGAGATAGGGAGCAACTTCGCTGGAAAGGCTAAAGAACAAGTTTGGGTATTTCTTCCGGAGAATTTCAGCCAACTGCTTCTCGTGAGCATCGTTCATGATAGACCAGAGAAAACAGACGGCGACGGATTCCACTCCTTTCGAAGCTAATCTCTCGATGGCTTGTTCTGCTTCCTGAACGTTTAGGCGAATCAGAACCGTGCCTTTGTAGTCGACCCGTTCTGGTACCTCTTCCACTAGTTTTCGCGGCACAAACGGCTCCGGCTTGTCGAGGGCGGAGCGGTGCGCGATTTCGTTTTCGGTGAGACCCTCGGCGACCTTGCCACGCATCATGTGCAAGGTGTCCCCGAAGCCCTTGGTCATGATCAAGCCGGTTTTAGCCCCTGCCCGGGTGATGAGAGTATTATCACCGATGGTGCAGGCGTGAAAAAACAACCGAGTAGACGTTAAAAGTTCGTTGACACTTTTTAGCCCAAGGTGTTTGGCCGCATCCGCGGCCGCATCCAAAGCACCCTGCGAAAAATCCACCGGCGTAGAGAGCGACTTGCCGATGGTGACCGCGCCCGCTTCGTCAACAACCACACAATCGGTAAAGGTTCCCCCGATGTCTACGCCGACGACATAGTTCATGCTGTGGCCCAATCCGTTGTCCGGGTGAAAATTGCTATGGGCAAACATACCCTCCGCGGCAATAAATTCCCATCTGTCTCTGCACTTCGCGTAAAAAGCTCACATCGGCGACTTGAGAGATCGCTACTTTGTCGGGATCTACCCCCAATCGCGGCGCGCTCTCCTGTATGAAAATTCTCATGCCCTTTTCGGTGAATCCTCCCGGATCATCGGGGCTCATAAATTGCAGCACCTGACCCACAGCGTCGCGGGCAATCTCTAGATTAAGCCTAAGATCCTTCGTGGCGATTTGCGCTGCTTCGTCGCGCCGCTGCCGAATGAATAGGAGCGCCCTCACATAAGCCCGGAGCCATCTCTTGATCGCATCCGGATTCTCGCGGATCAATCGATCATTCACTGCCGTCCCAGAAAAAGGCACGGGAAAGACATCCCCAGAATGCATCAATATGCGGAATCCTTTGCGCACCAATTCCGCGGCCACGTCCGGATTATTTGCCGCGGCCGTTATTTGTCCCGTCTCCATTGCAATCATTCTCGCCTTGGCGTCTCCGATGGCGATGAATTTGACGTCTCGCACCGGGTCCAAACCTAGCTTTGCCAACATCAACCGCATTGCTTGATCATTGGTTGAGCCCGGACTGGAAATCGCAATGCTTTTTCCCTTGAGATCTTCTGCGCCGCGAATTTCCGGACGAACGGTGAATTGGAATGTGGAGGTGTTATAGATAAAAAAAATCGCTTTCAGCGGCGCCCCGCGCAAGGCTCCGGTGATCGACGGACCGGCGACGCCAAATTGAATCTCGTTGGCAATGAGTGCCGGCATCGAGACGCGGGAATTCATCACGATGACCTTCAAATCAAGTCGCTCGTCGGTAAAGAATCCTTTGGCGCGGGCAACATAAGTCGGAAGGTATCCAAAGTCCGGTGTTGAAATTGCTTGGTAGACGGAAATACTCTTACTCGGCTGCGGCAAGCATACCGAAGGAATTGAGTTGAATAATAAAATCAGAAATACGAAAGCCTTTAGATTCATTATCTCGCTCCTGGAAAAACCTCGAGGTATTTCTTCCCAAGCGCCGCATAACGGCGACCAATATCGAGTGCATCGGGCATTCTGGTTTCGATCCCCTTGAGGAGCTGCGTTTCTCGAGCTGTCACTTTCGGATGGGCTGGCATCCGATCGTGGTCAACCAGGACCTTCTGCGCTTCTTCCGAAAGAAGATAGTCAATGAGCAACGCCGCCGCATTGGGATGCGCGGCGCCCTGCGTCAGAAACAAAAAGCTCGGCCGTAGATAAAGCGGCTTCATGGGCGCAAACCAGACAGGCGCCCCTTGCTGGGCAATGCCGAGAACCGAGTTGAGGTTGGTCTCAACTGCCAAATCAAACTCACCGGCGGCGACAAGCTGAGTCAATAGACGGCGGCCCCGGGCAAAGTGAAGATTTTGTTCGTTGAGCCGTTGCATAAGCTTCAGGCCAGCCTCATCCCCACTCTGCTGCAGTACTGCCCCGAACCAGTAGTAAGATTGACTGTCCATCGCCATTTTGCCTTTCCAATATGGACGAAACAGATCTTCAAGTCGCTGCGGAACTTCTGCTTTGCTGATAAGTCTAGTGCTATAAGCGGGCACCAAGACGTTAATCAAGTAAGCGTGCCAAAAGCCTTCCTTGTCTTTGAAACCCTCGGGGTAGATCTCCCGTAACGGGGAGCGGTAGCGGGCCATAACTCCTTTATCGACCAGCACCAGAATGCCCAGCTCGCCGCTCAATATGACGTCCGCAGCGAGTTTGCCTACCCGCGCCTCGTTCTCCACGCGCGCGATGATGGAGGCTCCGGAAAAGCGGGCCACCCGCGGTTGAAGGAATGGATACTTTCTTTTGAAGGCGTCGATCAAGGCGTTGGCGACAAGCAAATCGAGATTGAGATAGACGACGACCTCTCCTTCCTGCCGCGCGCCCACCAGAAGCCTTGTTTGGCGCTCCGATGCTGGCGGAGAATCGACGGCCAAGATTTTGGATTCACTGCTTGGCCCGGCCAATCCAGCTCCCGCAACAGCACAGCAGAGAAGAAACGAGGGAAGACAGACGAGATGCCGGAACATAGATTCTTATCCCGCTATTTGTACAACCGGTTTAGATTTTTGAAATAGACGGCGAATCCTACGCCAATCAGCATGTAGAGAGCGGCGCGAAAAATCGCCCATGCGTCGGCCCCGTCGGAATAATTCCGTAGCTCCCAGAGTCCAAAGAAGAAGAAAAACACCGCGGCTGTGGATATCAGAATCTTGTGGGCCGTTAGTAACCTCATAAACAACTTCCGTGAGTCAATAGTCAACCACAGACAAACCGTTCAGCGCAAGAAACCTGAGAGCGAACGTTGCGAGTCTTGACATCGTCATATAGGATTCTCAATCAAAAGATTCCAGCAACCAAGGAGAAAAAGAAATGACCCGAGAGCCCGTACAAACCGACAGCGCTCCCAAGGCCATCGGACCGTATGCGCAGGCAATCAAAGCCAACGGTTTTCTCTACACCGCAGGACAAATACCCATCGACCCAAAAACCGGGAACTTCGTCGAAGGAGGTATCGGGGCGCAAACTCGGCAGGTGTTGGAGAATCTCAGGGCCGTCTTGCAAGCCGGAGGCTCATCACTTGATCGTGTCATCAAAGCCACCGTGTTTTTAAAGAATATGGCGGATTTTGCCGCCATGAATGAAGTATATGCGCAATATCTCGGCAGCGCCAAGCCGGCGCGCTCCACGGTTGCCGTTGCTGAACTACCTCGGGGCGCCCTCGTGGAGATCGATTTGGTAGCTCTCGTGTAAGCGTAGGGGCAACGGGGCGGTCGCCCCTACTGTTAATTTTCATCACGAATCAAAATAGATTTTGTGATCGCGCCGACGCTGGGAACACCGGTCATACAGAGCACTCTTTTCATCTCTTCGCTGAATAGGGCGAACACTCGCTCGACACCTGCTGGACCGAAGGCGGCGACCCCCCAGGCAATTGGGCGGCCGGTGAGCACGGCCTTCGCACCTAATGCGAGAGCTTTGACGATATCGCCGCCGCTGCGTATGCCGCTGTCGAGCAGCACCGGTACTTTACCGCCTACAGCGTCGACTACTTCCGGCAAAGCCTCCAGCGCAGCACGATTGAAGTCGAGAATCCTCCCGCCGTGATTCGACACCAACAAGGCATCGGCACCTGCATTCACTGCGTCACGCGCATCAGCAGCGCTCATGATTCCTTTAACCACCACCGGTAAAGAAACCTGTTCTTTCATCCACTCGATATCTTTCGGTGACGAGACATGCCCCCTCCTTGGTTTGCCATCTTTCGTTGAGAGCGGAACTTCATCTCCGATCTTCACCGGCCGCACCGTGTCCATGGTTATGCCGACCGCCGCAAAGCCGAGGTCTTGGGAGAGTTTTGCGTACTCCGACACCTCTGCTCGTCCGCGGTTCATGTAAGCCATAAAAACCAGCGGCGATTTCGTTGCGTCGCGCCAATTCTTCGGATTGAATTTGGCCGCTTGACTGCAAAATACCATGGCTCCGACGCGATCTGCGCCCTCAGCTGCCTCCTGTTCCTTGTGATCGCCGATCAAACTAAAACTTCCCACCGGCGCGACCATGGCTGGAATGGGAAGCTTGTGACCGAATAGCTCAATGGTAATATCCGGGTCGGCAATGTCGTGAAAAATCCGCTGCCGAAAAAGATATCTTTGAAAGGAGCGCGGGTTTCTATAAAAGGTCGCCTTGGTCTCCGCCGCGCCATTGAAATGGTGCCATGCCTCCGCCGGCATCTGCTGGCGCGCGATAGCGCGCAGATCCCGAAGCCCCATCTGTTCGAGTGGTTTTTCCGTCATAAAAGTTCAGTTCGGCGAAGTCACTTCCCACCAATTATTGTCGGGATCGCCTACCAGGAATGAAGACACAGAGCCGTTGGCTTGCATGTCCCGCAGCTCGCTGACGCCGTGCTCTTTGGCCGAGGCCTTTAACCAGTCGTGCGCCGTCGCCACTTCATCCTGAGACCCTAGAGTGACCGTAAAACGAAAGTTGGGTGAGAAGCGTTTGAAATCCTGCCGCCTTGCGCAAACAACGTAACACTTCGTGTTTGGATGCTTGATGTAAAAGACGTTTGGGTTGGCTTGGTGAGCTTCCAGCCCAAGGGTATCCGTGTAGAACTTGCGCGCAGCTTCCATGTCCTCGCAGGCCAAGGTTCCGTGCGTAAAAGCCTGAGGAACGTAGCCTCGATCGGGAAATCGCTCCGCTGGATAAGGCGTCGTCCAATGTGGTGCGTAGACCCCGCCGGCTTTCCGAGCCATGGACTCTTTTCGTAGCGCCGGTTCGTAACACTCGATCTCCCAGCCGTTGGTTCCCGGCTCGAGAAAATACAGCGAATAGGAACCATGATTGAACAGCGGCTTAGCAATCTGTCTGATACCATATTTTTCCTTCTTGGATGCGAGGTAGTCATAAGCCGCGTCGACTTCCCCCGTCGTTGCCACTCGAACACCCCAGTGATTATGCATTTGCTTGACCGGCGCTTCCCCGCCCGTTTCGTGCACATAAAGCACCCAATCGGAATTGGGATGCTTAAGTTTCACTTCCCCCGGTTTCTCAGTGAGCTTTTCGAAAGCCAAAAGATCTGTGAGCACCGGCGCGGATTCATCCAAACTCCGGCATTCCATGTGAGTCGCTGACAGAGCAATCGGCTTGATCATGATCGTTCTCCTCCGGGTAGTCGCTCAATATCTACTGCGGCTTCGCCTGGGAGTCAAACCATCTGTCTCAAGATCTAACTTGACACAAGCACCGCGATTGCCTAAGAGATCTTGCCAGTAACCGGTCCCTATTAAGAAAGGGATTACCAATGGCTGGCGGAGTCTCGAGCGCGTTCTCGTCCAAGCTATGGTTATGTCGAAAGGAAAAATTATGAAAGGTAACACCAAGTTGATTGTGGCTTTTTTAGGTCTTCTTTTGTTCAGCCGCGCCGAACAGGTCCGCGCGCAAGCCAACTTCTATGAAGGCAAGACAATCCGGTTCATCGTCGGGTTCTCAGCCGGAGGCGGCTACGATGCCTACACCCGGACCATCGCGCGTCACATGGGGAAACATGTTTCGGGAAATCCCGTCTTCGTCGTGGAAAATATGCCTGGGGCCGGAAGCCTGATCTCCGCGAACTATAGCTATAAGGTCGCCAGACCGGACGGACTCACCATCGGCCACTTTATCGGCGGCCTCTTTCTTCAACAACTCTTGCATAAGCCTGGGGTCGAGTTCGACTCCCTTAAGTTCGAGTACATCGGTGTACCGGCACAAGATAACTTCATACTGGGTGTCGCCAAATCCACCGGGATCACCGACCCGGAGAAATGGATCGCCTCCAAGCAAGTCGTCAAGTTCGGCGGCGTGGCAACGGGTTCCGGAACCGATGATTTTCCCAACTTGCTCAAAGTGACCGTTAGCTTACCTATCCAGATGGTTTCGGGTTACAAGGGCACCGCGGACATTCGCCTGGCCTTTAATAGCGGCGAGATCGCCGGCGTAAGTAACTCCTGGGAGTCGACTAAATCGACCTGGAAAAAAGAATTGGAGACGGGCGATTTCGTTCCCGTGTTGCAGGTTACCAACAAACCCCATCCCGAGCTGCCGAAGCTGCCGTTGGCAGTCAACCTCGCGAAAACCGACGATGCTAAGAAGCTCATTCAGACGGTGGCTCGAGTTCACGGCCCGTCGGTCCGCCCTTACGTTGTTCCGCCGGGCACACCCAAGGATCGGGTGCAGATTCTCCGCAAGGCATTCATGGACACGATGAAAGATCCGGAATTCTTGGCCGAGGCGAAAAAGGCGACTTTAGACATCAATCCCGACGATGGCGCCGAGTTGGAACAAAACGTCAAAGATATCTTCAAGCTGGACCCAAGCCTGATCGCCAAACTGAAGGAGATTCTGAAATAGAAGCGTTGACGAATCTAACGAAAGCGGATCCGTTGCAGGGAAAATTTTGCAGCGACGGCCGACTCCCGCGAGATTTGAGGCCGCAACTTTAGGCCTGGGCCAAAAATTAGTTTGCTTTGTTAAATATCTCGTCGAAGCGGGTCACAGTCTCGTTGTAGTTCTCGATCATTCCTTCGGGGCGTGCCGCGTAAAGATTCAGGCCCTTGATGAGGCTCGGGGGATCCGGCAGGACATCAGGCCGAGCGGGAATTCTTCGTAACCCTCTGAGAAGGTTCTGCCCCTCTCTTGATAGGACAAAATCAACGAAAAGCTTGGCCGCGTTTGGATGGGGCGCTTTCTCCGGAATCGAGATCGCGTTTATAGCAGTAATCGTCGGACCCTTGAATCTTACCCAGTCAATCGGCGCGCCGCTCATCCTCATACGCTCAACTCGATTAGAGTAAACCACGACTGCAAGCGCCATTTCACCCGCGGCCACGAGCTGCGCGAGGAGCGTATGGCCTTTGCGCATTTGCAGGTTTTGCCCCGCGAGCCGTCTCATAAAGTCGATCCCCTTCTCTTTGCCCTGAATCTGGATGAGATGATAAAACCACTGGTACTCTTCGGTCTCCAAACCGATCTGGCCTTTCCACTTGGGATGCAAGAGATCTTCGTAACTGCTCGGCGCGTCTTTGATCGAGATCAACTTGGTGTTGTAACCAATGACGTAAGGAATCAAATAAAAAGCCGTCCAATAGCCCAGCGGGTCCTTGAAGCCTTCCGGATATACCGAACTTTCATCGGAAACATACTTCCCCAGTAAGCCGGCGTTCTTTAGTTGATAAACCTGAACGATACTGGCTTGGAAAATGTCGGCGTTATGGACATTGGCCCGATGCTCGATCAGGAACCTGGCTTGAACCTTTTCACCGCTGGAACGAAACGCCTCCGGCTTAACAAAGGGATACTTCTTGGTAAATTCGTGCGCGTACTGGTTGGCTTCTTCCGTGTCCATTCCGGTATATAAAACCAATTTCCCTTCCTTCTTCGCGCCTTCCAAGAGCCTCTCGTGCTCCGCAGACGCTGCGTCAGCGGCGGACTGAAGCAGAAGCACGGCAAATAGTAGCGCACAGACAAACAACCAAGCCGTTCTCAACACTGTTGATCCAGATCCCATGGAAAACCCTCCCTCCGATTGCCGTTGCGCTTGAGAATAACCATCGTCGCGTTCCAATTGTCAATACGAATTGTGGCGGACGTACACGTCCAACTTGACAACTCCGTCTGACCTCTCATATCGTTTGGCGTAGAGGTGATATGCTATACGAAGCGGAACGAGGCCAGGTAACACTAGCTCTGTGTGGAGACATTATGCCTTCGCGCCGGCTGGCGGTTTTCCGGGAGCCGAAATTTCTTGCATTGCGTGATATTTTGAACGGCACAGACGCCTGTTTCGCCAACCTGGAAAGCATGGTGGTCCGTTACGGCGAAGGGACGCCTGCCATACGCACCGGCACGCACATGGTGACCGAGCCGGAGTTGCTGGACGACCTCAAGTGGTTAGGCTTCAACCTTTTGAGCTGCGCCAACAGCCACTCTCTGAATTTCGGTGAAGAAGGCCTCTTGTTGCAAAACCGCTATCTCGACGCCGCGGGAATCGCTCATGCGGGGACAGGAGAAAACCTACGTCAGGCGAGCAGCCCGGCCTACCTCGATACGCCCAACGGCCGCGTCGCGCTCATTGCTGCAACCGCTCATCTACCCTCATCACAGAACCGTGCCGGAAACCAGCGAGGTGACTTTCGTGGCAAGCCGGGAGTGAATGCACTGGGCTTCGAAACCACCTTCATCGTCGACCAAGAGTCCTTCGTCGCTCTCAAGCGTCTCGGCACCCGACTCGGCTTCGACCGGCAACGGCAGCGTGTGGTCGATCATGGCTTTCACACAGCGTCGGAAATCGGTTCCGCCGGTGCGATCGAGTATAACTACTGCGGCGATCGTTATCAGCTCGGCGAAACTTTCGACATACGGACGTCCTGTAATGAAGTGGACGTGACGGAAAATCTGCGACAAATTCACGAAGCGCGCCGCCAGGCCGACTGGGTCATCGTAAGCTTGCACAATCAGGACATGATCGGCAAAAGCTGGCTCACCGCAGAAACGCGCACGGAGATCACGGAGCAGCCGGATTTCGTCCAAGATTTCGCTCGCCGCTGCATTGACGCCGGCGCGAACGCTTTTGCCGGCCACGGCCCGCACATTCTGATGGGCATCGAGATCTACCACGGCAAGCCCATCTTTTACAGCCTCGGAAATCTCATCATGCAAAACGAAACCTTGCGCCATATCCCGGCGAACCCTATGGAGCGTTTCGGGCTCGATTCCCGTTCGACACCGTCGGATTTTTTCGACATGCGCACGGCCAACGGCACGAAAGGCCACCCGGCGTCACCGGAGTTTTGGCAATCCATCGTCGCAATCTGTCGCTTTGAGAAGCAAGGCCTGAAGCACATAGAATTGCTTCCCATGGATCTCGGTTTCGGCCGGCCCCGTCCGCAACGTGGCCGCCCTTTGCTGGCCGACGAAGAGTTAGGCCAACGGATACTGGATCGTATCGCGCGCGTATCCGAAGGCTTCGGCACCCGGATCGAACAAAAAAACGGCCGCGGATTCATTCAAGCCACATAAATCATAAATGTAGAGGGAGAAAACGATGCCGGAATTCAAGCTCATCTCAGCCGATAGTCACGTCAACGAACCTCCCGCCGCATGGGAACGCGTGCAAAAAGAATACGGCGAGCGCGCGCCGAAGGCGGTGAAAGACCCCCCGGGCGTCCCCAAAGGCATCTGGCTGCTCACCGACGGGCTTCCGCCCGTCGGTTTGTCCCACTACTCCAAGGGACAAGTAGTGGGTAAGGACAAAGGTATCTCAGAAGTCGAACAGGAAAAACACTTCGAGACCATTCGCTTCAACGAGCAGTTCCGTTACGAGGATTATCTCGGTGGTTGGGAGCCTGCCGCCCGCCTTAAAGACCAGGATCGCGACGGCATCGAGGCTGAGGTGCTTTTTTCCAGTGCGACCCGGCAGCTTTACAGTATTGTCGACGAACCCTTCCAGCGCGCCATTTTCCACTCTTACAATAAATGGCTGCACGAATTCTGCAGCTACAATCCGCAAAGGCTGATCGGCCTGGCAACAATATCAATCCTCGACATGGACCACACGGTAGCGGATATTTTCCATTACGCCAAGCTAGGATTTCGCGGCGTCCAAATTCCGACCCGAATCAAAGACAGTGGTTACTACGAACCGAAGTACGAACCTATGTGGGCAGCGTTAGAGGAAACCGGGATGATTGTAAACGTGCACACGAGCGCCACCCAAGGAGTCGCGAGAACTCATTACGAAGGGCCCCGGCCGGTGGAGCCGAAAAAGGAGAGCCTGGGTTTTGCCAGCAAGCAGGCGCCCGCCCAGCAATTTCTCGGCAACTTGATTTTATCCGGTGCGTTAGACCGCCACCCAAAACTCAAAATCGTTTGTGCCGAGTTCGACGTCGGTTGGGTCGCCAACCTGGTGCAGCAGGTCGACTACTGGTTCGGCCGCCAAAGCACTTTCGACGCCGACCGGAACATCAACGAGTTGCCGCCCAGTGAATACTTCAAGAACAATGTTTTCTTCACTTTTCAGGACGATCGCGCCGGCGTGCTCACGACACCCGTGTACGGCGCCGACAACTTCCTTTGGGCCAGCGATTACCCGCATGGCGTCACCACGTGGCCCTATTCCAAGGAAACGGTGGATCGCAATTGCGCAGGTATCGATCCGGCGATCAAACTAAAAATCAGCCGTGCAAATGCAGCTAAGCTCTATGGCATAAGCGAGGGATAGAGGGATTCCGAACCTCATACCGGGAGGCGATATGAAAATCACCGTGGACAGAACAAAGTGCGAGGGTTATGCCAAGTGTATTCAGGCGACGCCCAAGGTATTCAAACTAGATGCAAAAATGATCGCCGAAGTCGTAGACCCCAAAGGCGATAGCGATGAGAAAATTCTGCTAGCCGCAAAAATTTGCCCCACCAAAGCGATCAGCCTCGAAGAAGAGGAAACCGGGAAGAAACTCTTCCCTGTAGCATGACAATGGTCCAGCATCTAAGCGTCTCGTAATCAAGATTGGCCTATTTCCCCGTCTGCTTGTCCCTAACCGTCTGGATTTCGTCCAGACATGTCGCACAGAGATAGGCGGCATGGGGCAGAAAGATTAATTCATCTGTTTCGCGAGGCTCCATGCAGATGCCGCACAGACGCTCCACTTTGCTGTTGCCGTCGGATACCGTAGAGCCTGCAGCTTGATCCGCATCAGCTCCATGCTCCGCGGCGACGATGCCCCGGCAAAGCTCGACGCACTCGTCGCAAATGAAAACCGAAGGGCCGGCGACGAGCTTTTTCACTTCATGTTGTTCCTTGCTGCAAAATGAGCAACAAGATGATTGGGACTCTTCAACAAATTTAGGAATGTGCGCATCCCATCCGTCGCCATAAGCTTTCTTGAGGGTTTCCTCCAATGCCGTTGCAACCTCTAGTAATTGCCGCGCGACTTCGGTTCGCTTAGGGAAACTTTTGGATTCGACCAGCCTGCCCACTGCCCGCTTGAAGTTCTGCAACGCATAGCCGTACTTCTGATCGCTGATAAGATCCGCGCATTCCTCAAACCCGAGCGCCGATTTCTTAACCATCATCGCCAACCCCTCCCAAGCTCAAATCAATACGTGCCGATCTCGGTTCGTGATGGACGAGAAGCTTTTGGTTTCGCTTAAGTCTAGCTCGCGCTATGCTTACCTTCACGGTGCGCGACAAATGATCACATCATGTAGCTGCCGCAGTTGACGTTAATCGCCTGTCCCGTAATGTAGGAGGCCGCGTCGCTGGCGAGAAACAGCACCGGGCCGACGAAATCTTCCGGCTCAAGCACGTGGCCCAATGGGTTGGAGCGCAGCCGCGCCATTAACTCCTCTTCGCTACGATGAGTGCGCGGCATTGCGGTATTGGCGGCGCCGGGACAGATGGCGTTGACGGTAATTCCGTCGGAACCCACTTCACGAGCGAGGGCCTTGACGAAGCCGATAATCGCCGCCTTCGACGCGGCATAAGGAGCGAATTCCTTCGCGCCGTAATGCGCAATGCCGGAAGCGATGCTGATGATTCGGCCGCTCTTTTGTTTTCGCATGGCCGGAATAACGGCTCGCGAGCAGAGAAAATTCCCGCCAAGATTAATGTTGATGGTCCGGTCCCAAGTTTCCTCGCTCATGTTGACGACCAAAGATTTGAGATACACCCCGGCATCGTTCACAAGAATATCGGCCCGTCCAAAGCGGCCCAAGGTTTCGTTCGCCAGGCGTTTAACCGAGGACTCGGCGGCCACATTGACCTCCACCGCCCAACCCTCCGCGCCCAACGCTTGCAACTCTTGAACGACGGACTTGGCCTTATCCACTTGCAGGTCTGCTACCACAACCTTCGCTCCCTCGCGGCCAAAACCAAGTGCAATGGCGCGCCCGATTCCCTGGGCTCCACCTGTTACAAGGGCTACTTTCCCTTGCAGTTTCATGGCTACAACAAACCTCCGTTCACATGAAGGGTTTGACCGGTAATCCACGCGCTCTCCGGCGTCGTGAGAAAATAGAAGGCTTCCGCCAGATCCTCCGGCTTTCCCGTTCGACCCAGCGGTATCTCAGCCCAGCGCTGTTTGCGCGCCTCGGGGGATTCTTTACCCATGACTCGCGGCGTATCTGTCGGCCCTGGCGCGACGGTGTTTACCAAGATGCCATCAGGCGCGAGCTCCTGCGCCAGCGTTTTTGTAAAGGCGATGATTCCAGCCTTCGCTGCCGAATAGGGCGTACGCAGCGCCGAGCCTGTGACCCCGTAATTGGACGCTGTGTTGATGATACGCCCGCTCTTCTGCCGCTGCATAAGGGGTGCGACCTCACGGCACATCAAAAACGTCCCTTTGAGATTCACGTCGATGACTTCCTGCCATTCTGCCCAAGTAAATTCTTCAATGCGCTTGGTGTAGAAGCTTCCGCCGGCGATATTCGCCAACACGTCGATGCAGCCAAATCGTTTCCCTACGTCGGTCACCAGCGCTTTGACCTCGCGTGCCTGCGTGACGTCGACGGACAGAGCCTCAGCCTTGCCACCGGCTGTGGCGATCTCTTCTCTGACTCTTTCGGCAGCGCCGTGGTCATAATCAGCGACAACAACCGTGATCCCAGCGGCCGCCATTCTGTGAGCTGCGGCGCCGCCGATCCCGCCTCCCCCTCCGGTGATTAAAGCAACTTGGCTCATACCCCTTGTCTTTCTACTACAGGCAGATAGATTGCGCTGATCTCTTTCTGATGAACCTCTTCCACGGCCTTACGATCGATCTTGATTTTCTGAAACACAGTGGTGGTCCTCACCTTGTCCAGGAAGTCGTTCTCCATGACTACGAACTTGCGAATCTTCTCGAACTGCTCCAAACGTAAATTGATTAGATCGATGCGAGACTGTAGCACAGTTGCCATCTCACTTTGGGTGAGCGCCGATTCCTCTTTGTGAAGCTCCGCGGCAATTTTCTTTCTCTCCGGCACGATCAACGCTGCGATGAAGGGCCGCCGGTCGCCCAGGAGTACCGCCTGCCGCACGAACGAATCGTTCTCCAGCAGAAGCTCGATGAAACCGGGATAAATATTGGACCCGTCTGAGCAATTGAAAATATCTTTCTTGCGTCCGGTGAGGAAAAGACAGCCGTCTGCATCGATCCTGCCGAGATCGCCGGTGTGAAACCAGCCCTCGGCGTCGATGGCCTCGCCGGTTGCCTCCGGATTCTCAAAATAACCCGGTGTTACCGTCGGTCCCCGGACTAGAAGTTCCCCGTCTTCGGCGATGCGCAGCTCGCAATTGGGAAACGGTTTCCCCAAACTGCCCGGCTTTGTGTCGCCGATTCCACAAAGAGTTACACCGCCGCACTCCGTGGAGCCATAGGACCCAATGAGAGGGATGCCGATGACCTCGAAGAAACGCAGGATCCTCGGCGGCATGGCGGCACCGCCATAGGAGATATACTTGATCCGACCGCCAAGCGACTGGATCATGACATTTTTGAGCGTCCCCCTAAGTTCATCGAATTGTCGGCTTTCAGCACCGTCGAGACCTAACTCCGTCTTCTTTCGGTCGAGCGCTTCGAGCTGCTCCCAAAGTTTTCGATTGCGGCCTTCGTCGAGAATACTATTCCAAATGCGTTCCATCACCCGCGGCACAACCGCCATCGCCGTACCGGCGAGGGATGCGACCACTTTGAGGTTGAGATCCAATTCCGTCGCGTCGATGATCGCCGTCGTCCTACCCGTGGCCACGCTCTTGAGAAAACCGAATCGTCCGAAAAGGTGATTGAGGCTGAGCACGATGATAAAAAGCTCCTCCGGTCTGCTGAGCAGGATCTCGCCGCCATTGGAAATATTTGACAAGAGATTATCTTGCGTTCTCATGACCCCCTTCGGCTCGCCGGTAGAACCGGAGGTGTACATGATGGTCGCCAGATCGTTTCCATGCACCGATTCGAGAATTTCGAAAAGGCGCCGTCCTTCGAGGCGGGCGCCCCGTTCCACCAACTGAGTAAAAGACAGGACATCCGGCAGGTTCGACGCCTCCCCATCCATTACGACGATATGGGAAAGCGCGGGGAGCTGAGGCTTGAGATTGATCAGCCGACCGACGCTGATCGCGTTTTGTACAAAGGCTGCACGACAGCGCGAATGGCCAAGGATCTTAAGGAGCATCACGTCCGACAAGGTCGGTGAGACGACCACATTCGGCAACCCGCCCGCGAGAGTGGCGAGATCGGCGCACAGCCATTCGAGACTGTTTTCCCCGATAATCGCAACCCTCTCTCCTCGGGCAAGACCCACAGCAAAAAGCGCCAGGAGAACGTTTTGCACTGCGGCACCGAAGTTGCGCCAGGAGATCTCTCGGAAGCCTTCCCCGCACTGCAACCTGACAAAAGTGCGATCACCCAATTCCGCGACCCGACGAAAGAAGATAGCCCCTAGGTGACGGTCGTTTGTAGGTGAAATGTTTTCCGCGGATTTCATCTTTCCTTATGGCGGACCAAAAAGTGCCGGTTCGAATCTGGACCTGCCGGGTTTTTCTATTTTTCTCAGTCCCTTGATCTCGTCACGCCGTGAATAAGCATACTGAACCGCCTCGGCAACGTCATCGATGTGGCCTTGTAAGTAGCGCCGCGCCGGGACGGCCAGACGCAGGAGTTCAACGCCTCGGGCCGTTTGACTCGGCGCCAGCGGCGGTCCCTTGCTCACTCGTATCCCGGACATATGATAAATGAAAGCCGCCAGCGCTTCCGCCGGATGATTTTCTGCCGGCAGCTGGGGCAAAAAGCTTTTGACATCGATGAAAACACCGTGGCCGCCCGGAGGCGTGAGAATCGGAATCCCGTCCTTGAGCCTGCGCCACAGATAGTTGACCTGTTCCACGCGACTCGTCACATAAGAATCGCTGGCAAAGATTTCCTGCAAGGCCACTCCCATCGCACCCATAGCCTCACTGGCAGGTTGGCTGCCATTGAGAAAATTCTGAACCGAAGCCTTCTGATAACCCGCTTCGTCGCGCATAGCGATCATGCCGCCTGATGGGACGAGAAAATCCTTAAGCGCGCTCATAGTGCAGCCGTCTGCCAGCAAACACGTCTCATTAACGATCTCTTGCAGCGAGCGGTTCTGATAGCCCGGTTCGCGTTGCTTCACCAAATAACTATTTTCCAGAATACGGCAGGCGTCGAGAAACAGCGGAACCTTGTGAGCGGCGGCGATGGCCTTGACCGCTTTGAGATTACCCAAAGACACGGGATGGCCCCCGCAAGAGTTCACGCAAAGCTCGACATAAATGCAACAGACTTTACCGCCATGCTCCTTGAAAGCATCCTCAAGCTTAACGAGATCCACGTCACCCTTAAAGAGCTGCGCGGAATAGAGGTCGTGCGCAGACTCTGAGATTACGTCGATCACTTTCCCGCCGTTGGACTCAATGTGAAATCGGGTAGAAGGGAAAAGCATGTTGCCCGCCACGACGGCGCTTTCTTTGATATGCAACTTTGTCCAGATGCGCTCCGCGGCCCGGCCTTGGGCGACCGGAATCATGTAGGGGAAGCCAAAGATCTTCTGAAAAGTTTCCGACAGTCGAACGAAAGCCCGGTTCCCTTCGGGCGCCATTTCCATTCCCGATTCAAGCGGTCCTAAGCCTGCAAGTTTTGCCAACTGCGCGGTACTCAGCGAGCTCACGCCGCTGTCGGTCTTGAGATCTATATAGATCAGTTCCTGGGGGATGAGTTCCGTGTTGTAATAAGCGGCCCGAAGCGCCCGTTCTCGTTCTTCCAGAGTTGTCTGTTTTAAAGGTCGCACCACAGCGATCTCATAAGGAATGGAAAAAATGACGCCTGCGGAGATCTCTTTCATTTAAGCTTTCTCCAGAGCACAGCTTGGTTCCGGAGCTAACGAAGTTATCGACCCGGACAACTGCGAAACAATTCCCTATCTATATCTATCGTTGCTCGTCGCTTGCGGCCCGCGCCGGTTGTCTATCAGGAGCGGTAAGCACAGCCAGTGCTCTCTGAACCATTCTTCGCTCCGTGGCGAACTTGAGAACATTGATGGCCTCCGAGATGGGGAACCAACGCGCCTCTTCCACTTCGTGATCATGGTCACGCACATCGCCTTTTATATAGCGCAAGAGATAAAAATACACGCGCTTGTAAATCCGGACCGGTTCCCCACCCCTCCTCTTCTCACGGTAAGAGTAGCGAATGTCGCCGAGCTTCTTTCGTACTCGACCCTCCAAGCCGGTCTCTTCCCGCACCTCCCGGACTGCTGTCTCGTCGATGCTCTCGCCTTCTTCAACGTGCCCTTTGGGCAGTCCCCAGCGATGGCGAACATGGATCAACGCGATCTCGATCGCCCCTGCATGTTTCCGGTAGATCACGCCGCCGGCCGATACTTCTCGCACCGCCCGCATGGCCGCTCACGCTATGCCGCGCCGCCTGTCGTCTGGTCACCCAGCCATCGAAGATACCCTTCACTCCCATCGATGATCGGCAACGCAATGATTTCGGGAACGGAATAGCTATGCAGCTCGCGCACGCGCTTCTCCAGAGCTGTAAACAGGACTCTTTGGGTCTTTATGATGAGAAGCTGCTCTTCGCTCTGTTCAAGCTTGCCTTCCCAACGATAAACCGATTGCACCGACGCAATTCGATTGACGCAAGCCGCGAGCCGTTCCTCAACGAGAGCCCGCGCTAAACGATCTCCCTCGGCTGGCGATCCGGCCGTGACATAAACAACGATGAACTCTTGCATTGCAGGGCAATCTTACAACGTCTTGAGCAATAGCCGCAAGAAAAGATATAGGGAATGTATCGAGAGCCGAAAGTCATTTGAATCAACATGAGAAGCAAGGAAGAGATACGGGAAAAGGTCTGGTCGCGGCTGCAACAAAAAAAAGTCGCGCGATTTCCAGGTGCGAAAGGCCGGATTCCCAACTTTATCGGCGCCGAGGTCTGCGCCCGGATCGTATCGCAGCTGCAGCATTGGCGGAAAGCCAAGGCTCTCAAGGTCAATCCCGATTCGCCGCAGAGAGCCATTCGTCAGAAGGCCCTGGAAGAAGGCAAGATCGTCTACATGGCTGTTCCGCGTCTCCATAGCGACAAACCCTTTATCGAGCTGGATCCGCAGAAAATCAAATGCTCGGCGTATGTGGCCTCGTCTATCAAGGGCGCAGGAAGGTATGGCCGACCCGTGAACCTGGAAGAAGTCCGAAAGATCGATCTCATCGTCTGCGGCTCGGTGGCGGTCAATCGTCAGGGCGCCCGGGTGGGTAAAGGTGGAGGTTACTCCGATCTGGAATTTGCTCTCTTAACAGAAGAAAAGAAAATCGGTCGCAATACTCCGATAATCACATCCGTTCATCCCCTGCAGATCGTAAATGAATCGATTCTCATGACCGAACATGACATTCCGCTGAACGCAATCGTAACCCCCAACGAGGTCATCGAGATCGCCTCACCGCCGGCGAGACCGAGAGGAATCTATTGGGGCATGCTACCACCGGATAAGATCGACGCCATACCCGTGTTGAAAAGAAGAAAAAGCAACTGAAGGCGAAAGGATGGAACGCTGGCCTGCTATTGCCTCATGAAGATTTCATCGAACAGCTTGACGTATTTGCTGTAATTCTCGAAATACTCCGCGTCGGCTAAAACGAAAAAATCCTGCTTATCTGAAAGCATCGCCGGATGGCGCTCTACGTCACTCCTCGTCGATGTTCTTCCTATCTGGGTAATGAACTTCGCTGTTTCTCGTGAATAGAACCACTCCATGAACACTTTCGCGGCAGCTTCATGCCGGCTCTTCGCCGACAAGGCTGTTGCTCGTGGCGTGGCTTGCGTCGGCTTTGTCAGCGCTATATCCACCGGCGCCCCGTTCATCTTTAGCTGGTAGAACTCCGCCGCGTTGCCGTGAATGAATGCTGAAAATTCGCCGGCGGCGGTCAGTTGCGCTCCGAGAGTATGTCCTTTGCGCATGACCACAAACTCACTGAGTCTTCTGAGAAACCCCAGCCCCTCTTTTTGCCCGCGAAGTCTCAACTCACAGGCCAACCATTCATACTCTTCCGTATCTAGCCCCACTTTGCCTTTCCACTTTGGCGCAATGAATTCATCAATCGCCTTTGGTGGAACCGGAACGAGTTTCGTGTTGTACCCAATAACATTGGCCGAGAAAATGGCCGAATTCCAGTAACCATCAGGATCTCTGAAGGCTGGAAGGAGCTTTTGAGCCTCTTTGGGCAAGTGCTGTTTGATCAATCTACGTGATTTCAGAGCATAGGCAGTGATCGGATTGATAGTTGCCACATCGAACTCATGCCGTTCCGCCTTGGCCTCTGCGGAGATCCGGTTGGCGATTTCCGAGCTGCGCGAACGAAACGTTTTGAGACGGATGGATGGAATCTGCTCCTCAAACTTTTTTCTCAGAGCCTCGACAATGTGGGTGGATTCCATGGTGTACCAAACCAACTCACCGTCCTTACTTCCGGCATTGAGCAAAGCTGAGTCTATCGACTGGGAATATCCGGTACTCCAAACACCGAGAACTAGCGCCAATAGACAGATCGCCGTCGTTGCGGCCATTTTCGCCCCTCGGGTTACAAGGTTGCGCTAGATGACGCAATAGGGCGGAGCCTCGCCGGTGGGCGAAGCGAGCTGGACTATGAACAATTTGGCACCCTGACTAGTTGTCGTTGCGGAATAAGATTTGTTGGCTGGGAAGTACATGCATGAAACTGCGTTGTATGTCTGCCTTTCGTAGGAGACTTCACCTTCGACAATGAATCGAACCTGTTGACAGGAGGCTGTGCCCGGATTCGTACTTGCGCCCGGCTCCATCCGTAGGATTTTGATGTTAGGGCCCACCTCATTGAAATACCCCAAATGCTTTACAAAGACACCAGAGGTGTCCTGTAACGGCCGCCAATCATAATTTTCAGCATTCATCACGACGTAATCTTTGTAACGCGGTGCTGGGTAAGATAGTTTTTCTCCCATGAGACGTTCGGCAATTGCTTCAAAACTATCTTGTTTGCGACCGTCCGACCAGGCAAATATTCCTTTTTCAAACTTGCCCAACTTTGACAACTCTTCCCTGGCTCTCGCGATGTCTGCCGAGGTTGGGTAGGGTATGCGTGACGGGCCTGGAAACTGGAGCCCTACGCTGGTCCGGACGCTATCTTCGTACGACTGCATCGGTCCGTAAGACACACCCTCGGGTAGATAGAGGCAAGTCTCTGGTCCATGAACGTCTCTGCCATATTTAACCGCTCCGCTTAGGATATATCGCACTTGGTCAAAGGTGTGCTTATGGCGGGGCGAATGGAAATCTCGGATGGAGGTACGGTACGAAGCGCGCAGACTGATGCCTGCCTCCTTGTCGGCGAAGCCGAAAAGAGTACTCGGTCTTGTCGATACTGCTCCAATCTCAGCTTCTCTATGACTCGCTTGCCATTGCATACCGTCGGCGGCACGCACGACTACAGGACCTGTAATAGCCATATCTATCCTCCTTCTTAAGGTTCAAAAGAATGATGGGTTTGGACGAGTAACCGAGCTCCAACGTCTCGTTGCGTAATCGCGCTCTGAACCATATGGCAGATTGATTTTGCGGTCAACTCCCGGCACCCGACGTCCTCCTTGGAAAGTAAAAAAAACTTCCCACTCCTTATGCGCTCCGCCATTCAGACGCGGCTGAGATTGACGACCACCCTCCCCCGAATGCCAGCCTGCAGAAGCAGATCAATCTTCGGGCTCAATTCTTCCAAAGGGCATTCGGAAGCGATGGTGGATAAATCCAACTTCCAGTCGTGCGCGAGCTTTTGCCAGGTACGCAAGCGAGTATTCGTTGGCACCTCCACTGAATCGACCCCAAGCACGCTCACGCCTCTGAGAATAAAAGGATAGACGCTGACAGCGAGGTCCGCCGACATCGCGTTGCCGCATGCCGCAACGAGCCCACCGTACTTGGTCGATTTAATCGCTGTGGCGAGGATGTTACCCCCAACCGTATCGACGACGCCGGCCCAGCGGCCTTTCTGCAGCGGCCTTCCCGAAGTATCGTTCGCTTCCTCCCGCGAAATGACCGCTTTGGCACCGAGTCGCGTGAGAAAATCCTTCTCGTCTGTCTTTCCCGTGGCGGCCACAACGTTAAATCCTAACTTTGCAAGGAGGGCGACGGCGACGCTCCCCACGCCGCCGGTGGCGCCTGTAACCAGAACCTCTCCGGCATCCTTGCTGAGGCCAAACGCCATCAAGCGTATGACGCACAAAGCCGCTGTAAAACCCGCGGTGCCATAGGCCATGCTTTCCTCCAAGGTTAAAGCTTGCGGCAACTTCACCGCCCATGACGCGGGTACACTAATGTATTGGCCAAAACCCCCGGGCGTATTCATTCCCAGATCAAATCCGGTGACGATCACCTGCTCTCCTGCGCCGAACTGGGAACTGGAGCTGGTAGCGATAACTCCCGCAGCATCGATGCCGGGCGTATGCGGATATTTTCTTGTCACGCCCTTGTTACCGGATGCTGATAGTGCGTCCTTGTAGTTCAAAGAAGAATACTTGACCTCGATCAACAATTCGCCTGCAGGCAAATCGGATAAGTTTTTTTGTTTTATCTCTCGTATGAACTTCTGCTCGGCCGTCTCCGAAACGACCATAGCTTTAAAAGTTTGTGGCAAAGGCATACTTTTGGTCCCACCTTTCTGTAATATCTCTCATTCCATATGAAGCGAAGTACATAATCATACGGCAAACTGTCAAGGGGAAGAGCGAATATTCTGGATCCGCACAACCACCACAATGGCTGTGCTTGCGAATGCGCTGGCACGCTTGCCAGAAGTAGAAGCGGCGCGCATTTTTTTGAGAAGTTCATATGGTTTGGAATCCTTCCGCAACAAGTGGACCAGAGTGTAGCGCATATCGATTGATTCAGGAGTAACAGCTGGCGCGGCGGTCATCGGCTCGTATTGAACCTCC
>Ga0137360_10000319_pt1 | contig 28114 bp, 20 predicted proteins | sample Mad1_60_16metaG_FD_104924 | JGI IMG/M metagenome (GOLD analysis project Ga0137360, IMG submission 104924) | Vadose zone soil microbial communities from Angelo Coast Range Reserve, California, USA - Mad1_60_16 metaG | ecosystem: Environmental > Terrestrial > Soil > Vadose zone | place: USA... | reverse complement strand
TTTTTTCCCCAGGGTAGCCGAAGCGGCAACCCCGGGCTGGAGGAAGCAGCCCCGTTGGGGCAGTAAACGGTGCATCGCAGGCGGTTCAGAAACATGGTCATTCGGTTTCACACAAACAAATACCAGAGGAGCTTGCTAGTCATCGCGCTGGCGGTCGCTTCGAGTATCTTGCCGGTTGTTCCATCGTTCGCCCAGGATGCTCGCGAATTACGGCAAGAACGCGCTGCAAGCAAGAAACTCAAAGGCGAGCACCCACTGCTTGAGCTGATGCGAACGCGCAAGTCTGCTCTGCGGCCTGAGCTGCTGGGTATTCATCCGCGGGTTTATGTCACGGATAAAGAGCTCGCAGAATTGCGTGAACGGGCACACACTTCGCACCGTGAACTCTGGCAGCGAGCAATCAGCCATGTACGCGCTTTGAGCGCCGACCCGCCGCCGCCACCCGCGGAGCAGCGCCGCCAACAGAATGACGTCGGCATCGCGATCGCGGAAGCGGCGTTCATCTACAAGATCGAAGGCGATAAAAAATATCTGGCCGCCGCCCGCAAATATATGGACGCGGCCGTTAGTTATGACACCTGGGGTTATGCCAGCAACAAGCCTAATGTAGATCTGGCCGCGGGTCATCTGCTCTACGGGCTGGCCTGGGGTTATGATTTGCTTTATCACGACCTCAACGAACGAGACCGGCTGCGTTATCGCGACAAACTCATCAAGCAAGCGCGTTTGATGGCTGACTATTTCAAACCAAAGCCCGGCAAGACCTTCGCCTACAGCCAGAATCACACTTTCATTCCCATTACGGGTTTAGGTGTTGCTGCCTATGCGCTTTACGACGAGACTCCCGAAGCGCCCGGCTGGGCCAGCCTGACGCGGGGGATCTACGATCGCGTGTTGGCAACGTATTCGCAGGACGGTTACTACTACGAAGGTTTTGAATACTGGATCTTTTCGACGCCGTGGCTGGTGCATTATCTCGACGCGCAATCGCACTCGACGGGCGAGGATCTTTACGACCGCCCGGGATTTCGTATGATGCACCAGTATGTGGCCCACTCGATGCTTCCGAGCGGCAATTACGTCTTTGATTTCGGCGATATCTTCGAAGGTTCGCTGACGCGCGCAGGCCTTGGCGAAGAGTACCCGCGGACTCATCCACAGGGACACTTCAGTACGAACTACAACCTGCTCTATCGTCTGGCGCAACGCTTCCAAAGCGGAGAGGCGCAAGGTGTGGCCGCTTGGCTGAAGCAATTCGGACAAGTTAACGCGGAAGACTTTTGGTCGCTGGTTTGGTACGACGCCAACCTCAAGCCCGTACCGATTGAGCGACAACCCGCGTGGCACTATTTTCCAGACCATGATGTTTTTTACTGGCGCAGTGATTGGTCAAAGCGGGCGACCGCCTTTGCCTTTAAGTGCGGCCCACCGGAGGGCCACCACACCGAATCTCTATTACAACAGTTTCCTGATTGGCGTTTGTCCTCCGGCCATGCCCATCCCGACGCGAATAGCTTCATCATTTTTGCGCGCGGTCAGTATCTGACCGGGGACACCGGCTACGCTGGTGTGCCCATGACCGAGCATCACAACACTTTGCTGGTCAATGGCAAAGGCCAGGCAAAAGAGGGCGACGGTCATGATGCGTTTGCCGGAGTGGCCTATGAAGTCCTGAATCGCATCACTATTAGCGATGTAAAGGTCGAGCAGAACCAGGTCATCGTGCGAGGTGACGCGACCGCAGCCTATGGACCAGAACTGGGTTTGAAGAAGTTTGTGCGAGAGTTCGCTTACAAACCTGGTGCAGGCTTCACGATCTCTGACGATGTAGAGACGACAAAGCCCGCAGTGCTTACTTTTCTACTGCATGCTGACAACCGCATCGAGAAAGAGAGCGGCAACCGGTTCCGTATCACGGCGGGCCGAGTGAAACTGTTAATCGATCCAAAAATGGATCAGGCAAATGGGCAGCCGGCGGCGCAACAAATTCAGAGCGCAATCGAAATGAACACGCTCACCGCCCCGGGACCTCCCGGCGCGGTGGATAAGGGAGAGCGTCAGGAGCGCGGCCAGAAGCTTTTGCTTTCCACTTCTGCGCCCACCACCAGCGCGCGATTCAGACTGCGACTTACCATTGAAGATTGAGGCGCGGGGCGCCGGCAGGCGAGGGAACTTGTTGACCAGAACAGTATCGAAGTGAGGAAACGTACGTTGAAGGCAACATATTTCATTGGACTTCTCTGTTTGGCTTTTCTGGGGACTGGAACGTCGGGTTCGGCCTCGCCGCGCATAAAAGTGTTGAAGCTGTCAGTCACCAATCCGGCCGATGAGTTACGTGCACACGAAAACATAGTCATCAACATCGCGGACTTGAAACGGATAGCACCCGATTTCAAAGCGGGTGATGTAATCGTCACCGCGAGCGATGCCAGCACACTCGAAGAAGACGCGCGGACTCTGCAAACGATCGAGCTGCCCTCGCAGGCCGACGACCTGGATGGAGACAACAAATACGATGAGCTCGCTTTCCAGATTGAGTTGAAACCAAAGCAGACTCGGATCGTGACCATCGCCTATGGCGAGACGGCGACCATGCAACGCTTGCGTAGTGATTACCCCAAGCGTACCGCGGCGAAGTTCACAATGAAGTTCGACGGGCTGGCCTGGGAGTCGGAAGCGGACGCGTGGCGAATTTATTTTGATAAGCGGAACGCGATCGATTTTTTCGGCAAACGCCGGCCAGGTCTTTATCTCGAAATGTTCGGCGCGCCGGAATATGTCTACCATTGGGAGTCGCCCCTGGGGCGCGATATTTACCGGATCGGCGATGCCATAGGGATCGGAGCCGTGGCTGCTCTGGTGGACGGCAAAGTCGTAAAGGTTTCAGATGTAGCCGAACGCAATTGGCGAATTATCAGCGCTGGACCGGTGCGCGCGATGGTCGAGCTTACCTATAAAGGGTGGAAAGTCGGCGGGCGCGAAGTAAATCTCACCAGCCGCATGACGCAATGGGCCGGCAAACACGGCTTCGAACATCGCGTCACGGCGGAAGGCGCGGATGGTTTGACTCTGGTGACGGGAATAGTGCGTCAACCTGGTTTGCAAGAGAGCCTCTTTCAGCCGACCGCGACCGAACCGGCGCTGGTCCGCGCCTGGTGGGGACATCAAGTCGAAGAAGAGGGCCCGCCCGCGACGGCGATACACATGCTTCCCGATCAGAATCTCGGGCTGGCGATTATAGCGGCAGGTCGCGAAAGCAGGGTCGCCACAGACGATCCGATCAACTTGCTGGTGCAGCCGCAGTTCGTAAACGGAAAAGCGAGTTGGTATGTGCTCGGCGTATGGGACCAGGAGAACACCGACCCCCTGTCGATGAGCGCGCTTAGCGCGGCGGACAAAGCTCGCTCTGGCTCGTTGGTCCTGGCATCCGACAGCCCCAGAACGTCTGCTGCTTTTGTCGAGCTGGCGCGCGAAACTGCGCGGCGGATTACTCAACCGGCCCAGGTCGAGATTTTGTCTCGCGAAGCTGCCCCGCAATCAGCGCCGCCGGACACGTTGCGACCGGCGCGGACCAAGACTTACAGCGAAGCGATCGATCTCTTAAAGCAATCGGCCGAGCGCACAGCGACGAAATGGGAACCGATCCTTTCACGCACAGCTGAGGCGGCGGTGACACGCGACCAGGGTCTGGGTTTTTTCACTGAAGGTGAAAATCAAACCGGGGAATGGAAAGAACAGAAAGGCTTCTTTTGGACGGGCAACTTCTGGGTCGGCGAATTATGGCTGCTCTATGGACAAACAAAAGATGAGCGCTTCCGCCGTTGGGCGGAACTTTGGAATGCTCGACTGCTCGGCAAAGAATTGACTGAGAACCATGACACCGGGTTCCTCAATTTCTATTCGTCAGTTCAAGGCTATCGTTTGACTAAGGCATCGCAGTATCGCGAGGGCGGTTTGCGCGGAGCCGAACGTCTGAAGCAACTCTACAATCCCAGGACTGAGTTGGTGGCGGCGTGGGAGGTGGGCGGCGACGATACCATCATCGACACGATGATGAACCTGCAAATCTGGTGGTGGGCCACGCGAGAGACGAATGACCCGCAGTGGCGCGCGCTGGGTTTGAAGCATGCGCTCAAAGCCGCCGACTGGCTGGTGCGCGCAGATGGCTCAGTAACCCAGTCGGTTCATTACAACCCGGGCGACAATCGGCAGGAATTCAATTCGGGCACGGGGCCAGGCACGTCCTTGAAACTTCCCAACAACGCGCGTCCGGGCGAAAAAGTTTTCACACACACGCATCAGGGATTTGCGGCTGATACCACCTGGTCGCGCGGTGCAGCGTGGGCCCTCTATGGCTTTTCGGTGGCGGCGGATGAAACCAAAGATCCACGCATGCTGACGACGGCGGAAAGAATCGCCGGATACCTTGCGCCACGCCTGCCCGAAGATGGCGTCGCCTGGTACGACATGGTTGACGAAGGCGTCCACTTTCGCAATCGCGATACGGCCGCCGCGGCGATCATGGCAGGTGGGCTGCTGCGCTTGTCCGAATTGACTATGGACCAGACTAGGGCAGCAGAGTATCGCCGGCACGGTGAGCGGATCGTGCAATCACTAATCGATCGATATTTGTCGCCGGTCAGCGCTGACGATCACACGCCGCCCGGTGTTTTGCGACACGGCTCGAGCACCCGGCCCAGCGATGTTACGCTCGTGTATGGCAATTACTATTTGCTCGAGGATTTGCTTTGGCTCAACGAGCATCAGAAGAACTGATCTCCGAGCATGGGTCAGTACCACCTGCGTGAGCGGGTGGGCTGAACAGTCGACATTCGCAGTGAGGTTCTGATCACCCGCTCACGCAGGTGGTACTGACCTCATTACGAATTAGAGATCCACAGACTGAGTCTTGTCGGACAAACGGGACAGCAGCCCGACCGTAAGAGAGGGCTCAATCAACAGAAGGAAGGTAATTATGAGCACGCAAATGAGAGAGACAAAAGATCAACTGATATTTCGGCATACCAATAAGCAGAAAGGCCGTCACACTTCAGTCACGCCGGCAAACAGCGCGATGAAGTATCTGGTTTACGGCCGCGTCATCCTCGATCAGGAAGTACCGGCGGTGACATTTTCAACCGGAACTCTCGAGTCCGGCCTGATCTGCCTGGCCGGTGAATGCATCATCGAAGCCGGCGGCGAGACGAACAAGCTTGGCCAATATGATTCGATCTACTTACCGCGTGATACCAATGTCGAGATCACGACCGACAGTTCAGTTGATCTGGTGGAATGTGCCGCGGAGGTCGAGAATAAATATCCGCTTCAGGTTGTAAAGTACGCGGATGTCGAAAAGGACAGTTCGCTCAAATTTAAAACCGGTGGTCCCTCGACCAGCCGGACCGTCAATATCACGCTCGGGAAAAATGTCGAAGCAGGACGCATTCTCGCCGGCTTCACGACTTCCGAACCCGGTCACTGGACCAGCTGGCCGCCGCATGAACACGCCGCGATCCTCGAGGAGCTTTACGTCTATTACGACATGCCGGCTCCTTCTTTCGGCGTGCAATTTGTCTACACGAATCCGGACGAGCCGGAATTCATCGGGGTGGTACGAGACGGCGATGCGGTGATCATGCCCAAAGGTTTTCACCCGAACGTTTCTGTGCCGGGATATCCGATCAACTTTGTGTGGCTGATGGCAGCACACCGCGAAGTTGAAGACCGGCAATTCGGGGTGGTGACGGTGCAACCTGGATTCGATCAAGCGGGCAGTGGACTCGAAGCCAGCCGGAAGTAGGACAGACGTTAGTCTGTGTTTCGCGAAAGGGAGAGGTCGTGTCTAAACCCAACTTGAATGCGTCTGCATCTGGCGATTTAAACGCAAAGGACACAGAGGCTGTCGCGGAGGAACGCAGAGGATTTCCTTTGCGGCCTTTGCGTTTGATCAATCGTTCGTTGTCTCTCAATCTAATTGCGCTAGGGTGTTTCACAATCGCTTCAGCTCTCTCAGTGTCTGCGCAACGAAAGCCAACTGAAGCCACTCGTCCCGTGGTCGTCATGTCGGCGCAATCGCTCGATGATCTCAATCGGAAACTGCGACCGGGTAACAAAACCGAAGAGCTAATCGACAGTGCGGGTATGCAGCTGCGCGTGGCGGTGCAGCATGAAGTCAACAAGACCGGCGCGGCGGCGGAACTGCATGACGCATCGGACGACGTCTATTACGTACTGGAAGGCGAGGCAACGCTGGTCCTGGGCGGCAAACTCGCAACGCCAAAAGAAGTTGAGCCGGGAGAATGGCGCAGTCCGAGCATCATCGGCGGTAAGACCTTTGAAATCGCCAAAGGCGATCTGGTCGTGGTACCGCGCGGCACGCCTCATCAACGCAGCACCGCCAGGAAAGACTTCGTCATGATCCTGATTAAGATCTACGCGGAACCGCTGAAACCAGGCGCGCCGAAGCCGACGTCACTGGGCCAAAAGCCATGAAAGAACAAATCGTCGCCGCTGAAAAGGGAGTGTCGTCGATCAAGTCCGCGAGTGCAGGAGTGCCTTCATCCGGGGCGGGTGCGAACGCGCCCGGCGCCGCCGCCGCAGTTTTGGAGAATGTGAATGCCCGCATCGGCCGTTATCGCTGGACAATCTGCGCGCTGCTCTTCTTCGCTGCCACTATCAACTACGTTGACCGCCAGGTAATCGGCATTCTCAAGCCGACCCTAAAGACCGAACTTGGCTGGGATGAGATCGCTTACAGCAACATCGTTTTCTGGTTTCAAGCCGCATATGCGTTGGGCTTCATATTAATGGGCCGTCTGATGGACCGCTTCGGCACGCGCAAGGGTTTCTCGTTTGCGGTGCTCTTCTGGAGTCTGGCGGCGATGGCCCACTCTTTAGCAACTTCGGTCATGACGTTTGGTGCGGCCCGGTTTGCCCTCGGCCTGGGCGAATCAGGAAACTTCCCGGCCTCGATAAAAACAGTAGCCGAGTGGTTTCCAAAGAAAGAGCGCGCGCTGGCGACCGGCCTCTTTAATGCTGGGACGAACGTGGGCGCAATAGTCACGCCGCTGAGCGTGCCATGGATCGCCGGCCACCTTGGTTGGCGCTGGGCATTCATCCTCACAGGGGCGCTCGGCTTTATTTGGCTCGTCGCGTGGATCGCGCTCTATCGCAAGCCCCATGAACATCCACGCGTGAAAAAACCGGAATTGGATCACATCAATTGCGATCCTGCTGAACCGGAAACGAAAATCCCTTGGGTGCGACTGATCCCGCATCGTCAAACCTGGGCCTTCGCCGTGGCTAAGTTCATGACCGATCCGATCTGGTGGTTCTATTTGTTTTGGATCCCCGGCTTCCTGCACGATCAATATCACGTTCCTGCCGACAGCATCACCAGTTTCGGCCTGCCTCTCGTGGTGATTTATCTCGCGGCGGACGTGGGTAGCATTGGCGGCGGCTGGCTTTCCTCGATGCTCATCAAGCGCGGGTGGACGATTAACGCCGCGCGTAAAACGGCTATGTTGGTTTGCGCCCTTTGCGTCGTGCCGATCGTATTTGTTTCGCAGAGTTCGAACATTTGGGTTGCGGTCGCGCTCATCGGACTGGCGGCCTCTGCGCACCAGGGCTGGTCGGCTAACGTCTTTACTATGACGTCCGATCTATTTCCGCGCCGCGCCGTGGGCTCTGTTGTAGGCATCGGGGGAATGGCAGGAGCGCTTGGCGGCATGTTAATCGCCAAGGTGGTTGGTTACGTGCTGCAATGGACGGGCAGTTATCTACCCATCTTCATCATAGCGGGCTCAGCTTACTTGACTGCGCTATTGGTAATACATCTGCTGGTTCCGCGGTTTGCTCCCGCGGGGGTTGAACAAGAGGGAGCGGCATGATCCTCGACGAGTTTAAACTCGAAGGGCAGGTCGCGCTGGTTACCGGCGCGTCGACCGGATTGGGCGCGGCGATCGCCATCGCGCTGGCCGAAGCCGGCGCTAACGTCGCCTGTCATGGCAATACGCACGCGCCTGATTCGACCAGCGAAACGATAACCGGGATCGGCCGGGGGGCATTTGCGCTGAGCGGGGATCTAAGCGATCCGAAAACGCCGCGAAAGTTGATCGACGACGCGATCGCGCATTTCGGTCGGCTCGATATTCTGGTTAACAATGCCGGCACGATTCGCCGCGCGCCCGCGACCGAGTACTCGGAAGAAAATTGGACGACTGTTATTGAAGTAAACCTTTCCAGTGTCTTTCGGATGGCCCAGCTTGCCGGCCGGCACATGATCGAACGTGGTGGGGGAAAAATTCTCAATATTGCTTCACTGCTCTCGTTCCAAGGTGGAGTCACGGTGCCGGCCTATGCAGCTTCAAAAGGCGGCGTGGCGCAATTGACCAAAGCGCTTGCCAACGAATGGGCCGCGAAAAATATTAACGTGAACGCGATCGCTCCTGGCTACATGCGCACCGACAACACGAAAGCCCTGCAACAGGACGAGACCCGCAACCGGCAGATACTCGAAAGAATTCCCGCCGGACGTTGGGGCGAGCCGCGCGACCTGTGCGGCGCCGCCGTGTTTCTGTGCTCTCCAGCGAGCGATTATGTCAACGGGCATGTGATGTTGGTTGATGGTGGTTGGATGGGAAGGTGAAGTGAGCGACGAACACTTTCGGAGAGATCGGCCAGCACCAGGGGCGGAAATGTAATAGCGCCGGGCAAGGCCCTGGATTGGGTCCAATGAGTTTTTGCGAGCGCTGAGGGTGCGCCTTAAGAAAGGATCGACAAAGAGCTCGTGTTTAAGTTGCAATTAAAACATTTCGCGCTTTCAGCGCTGGCGATCGTTAGCCGCCGCTACCTGGGCCGACGGCCCAGGCTTTTACAGGTCGCGCCGTTAGCGTTGATCGGGATAATTTCCATCGGCAGCGCGAGTGCGCAACCCTCAAGCTCGCCGGCGCCCAGCACGATTGAAACATCGTCGTTCGACAAAGAAGTCACGGACTTCTTCACTAGGGAGCTGACCGCCCATCTCAACGAAATCAAGTCATATGACCCTGCGCCCGATAGAATCTTTGGCGCGGGCACAACGGGCGAATATACGTGGGGCAGCTTCATGAACTCTGTAGGCGCGTATGCCGCGTTGATGGGGCAAAACAAACTGGGCGCTCACGATCTCGCCCGCGAGGTTGGTCAGGTTGGCTTACTCGAATATCGTCTGAAAGGGACGCGGTTCTCGCAATTGTACGGAGTGTTGGGCCTGCGGTTCTTCGGCAAGGACCTGGACACAAATCCGGTTTGGCAGAGTCTGAATGAAGAACAACGAACGCAGTGGCGACACTTTCTCGACATCTCCGCGTTCTACGATCCAAAGACGCAACAGGTCATCAACCTGCCGGAAAATTATTTGGGCGTGGCTGCGCGGATCGCCAGTGCCAGTTATCAACTCGGCCTGCTCAAAGATCGGACGTTGGTTGATGGTGTGATCACAAGGGCGGCCCGGCCTTTTCTCAACAACGGCATTTATTCGGACGATGCTCCGCCCACGGGCCGCTTCGATCGCTACTCAAACGAATATGCGCGGTTCGTTTGGGAAGCCGCGGAAGCTGCCGATCGGAAAGACATTCTCGAGGCGGTCCGGCCTTCTCTGAAAGAGCAGATGCGCTTGTGGTGGGACCTGGTTTTGCCCGACGGTTACGGTTACGCCTGGGGCCGCAGCATGGGTGTCGTTAGTTATATGGACACACTCGAGATCGTCGGCTTTCTCGGGGCGCATCCGGAATTCCGCCCGGCGCCGCTGGACCAGTTGGCCAGTGCTTATTACCGGGCGTGGCGCTGGCTGCGGCATGACTACAATGACAAGGCCCACGTGCTTTCCGTTTTCGCGTTCGGCCGCGGCAACTATGCCTACATTACTCGCGACCGCGAGTGGCAACAAACAATAAATTATTTTGGCAAAGGCGCACTGGCCCATGCGCGTTTCATGGAAGCACTCAGACGCGAACAGGTATCAAGCTTTCCGGCTGAGATTGTGCGGCCGGACGTAGCGCGCTTTGTTTTCTTTCGCAAAGGCGAGCGGCCCGCGGGAGTCTGGCTGGTGCGACAGGGTCAGATGTATTTTACCCTTCCGATCACGACCGGGACCAAGCCGGGCGTCGCCGATTATTTACCTGCACCGCACGGTCTTACTGGATTTGCCAATCCGGTCGAGCAAGTTTATGCGTCAATGGTTCCGTTCCTGCAACTTACCGATGGCCGGACTCTGGTAACAACCGATGGCGCGGATGAAATCGAACCTGGGATTGACGGCAAGTCTTTGCGAGTAGTCTGGCGACGCTGGGCGGTGCTCGATAAGAAGGCGGGTGAATTGATCGATCCGCACATCACCAGCGAGGTGGTTTGGCGCATCGATGGATTGACCCTGACACGTGACGAAACCATCAGATCAGAAGAAGATATCACGTTGTACCGCTGGTGGGTGGCCGTGCCCAGTACCTTTAATCGCAACCTGCCGATGATGGATCCAGAGCGGCGGGACCTGCTGATGGACGAGCATGCGGGCCTCTTGGTGAGCGTCAAGGCCGACTGGCCGATGGGCATTTCAGCCTGGACGCCAGGAGACAGCGCCCGAGGCCGCGGCGCACGCGGTGCGGTGCCGCTTCATTTGATTTACGAATCACCGCATTTGCATCTGCCGGCGCAGCAGGACCTGCATTGGCGGATGACCATTAAGTTACAGAAAGTCCTCTAACCGTAGTTCGATCGCGTTTGGTATTCGAAATGATCAACTGAAAGAAACTACTATGTCAGCTATCGAACAAATAAAAGCACAACACACTAACTGGGACAGCGTGCCCGTCGAGCAACTGGACGAAGGCATTCAGAGACAAATGATCGTTGGAGAGAACCTGATGATCTGCCGTCTCCGCATTGCCCCAAACATAGTGACGCCGGCGCATGACCACCCTCACGAGCAAATGACTTTGGTAGAGCGAGGCCGCGCGCTCTTTACCATTGGGGAAGAAGCACGCATCGTCCAGGCGGGCGACGTGCTTCACTTTCCTGCGGGCACCTGGCACGGCGCCACAATGCTCGACGAGGAAGTGATTTTGGTGGACATCTTCTCACCGATTCGCGAAGATTTCCTGACTTAGAGAGGGCTCGCCGGAGGATGACATCAGTACCACCTGCGTTAGCAGGTGGGTCGGAGAATCAACTCAAACATTAAGTCTTTGATCGACCCGCTTACGCAGCTGGTACTGACTTTCGTTATGAAGTAGATCGGCAGACTCAAGAACAGATGAGCCTAACCATAAAGTCCAAGAATAACTGCTGCTGGGATCTGGTGAGTTTGGGTGAGGTCATGCTCCGTCTCGATCCCGGCGCGGGGCGCATCCATACGACGCGCAGCTTCGACGTCTGGGAAGGGGGCGGCGAGTACAACGTCGCGCGTGGGTTGCGCCGTTGCTTCGAAATGGATACGAGCCTGGTCACCGCACTGGCCGACAATCCCGTCGGCCGTCTGGTGCAGGACCTGATCTATCAGGGCGGCGTCGATCAGTCACACATTAAGTGGGTCAAGTACGATGGCGTCGGCCGCGGCGTGCGCAACGGCTTGAACTTTACTGAGCGCGGTTTCGGCGTACGCGCGGCCCTGGGCTGTTCAGATCGCGGCCATACGGCGGTATCACAACTGAAGCCCGGCGAGATCGATTGGGAAAAGATCTTCGGCGAAGAAGGCGCGCGCTGGTTTCACACTGGCGGCATCTTCTGCGCGTTGTCCGAAACAACTCCGCGGGTGGCCCACGAAGCGATGACAGCCGCACGCCGGCACGGCACGATCGTTTCTTATGATCTGAATTATCGCGCCTCGCTTTGGAAAGACATCGGTGGGCCGGAGAGAGCTTGCGCAGTCAATCGCGAACTCGCGCCTTTAATAGACGTCATGCTGGGCAATGAAGAAGATTTCACCGCGGCCCTGGGTTTCGAAGTGGAAGGTCTGGATCAGCAACACTCAAAACTCGAGACGGCTAACTTTCAGAAAATGATTGAGCGGGCCACTCAGGAGTTTCCCAATTTCCAGATCGTCGCCACCACGTTGCGGCATGCTCGAACGGCAACGGTGAACGATTGGGGCGCGGTCTGTTTTGCCGGTGACAAATTCTATCAAGCGCCCACTCGCGAGAACCTGGAGATACTGGACCGGATTGGTGGCGGCGACTCTTTCGCTTCGGGATTGATCTACGGTTTGCTCAGCAGCAGGGGACCGCAATGGGCCGTCGATTGCGGCGCGGCGCATGGGGCGCTGGCGATGACGACCCCGGGTGATACAACTATGGCGACGCTGAGCGAAGTTGAGAAAGTGATGAAAGGCGGCACGGCGCGGGTGGACCGATAGTCTTTCTGACTGCTGAAGAATTCATGAGGCATCATTAAGACCATTGAGCGGTCCATGAAGTCACGCGAAATCAGTTGTGCCGAACTCAGGGTTCGTGGTTGTTTCGTGTGGATTCGTGGATCGTATTGGTTCTTTATGAGCAGGGAAGTGGAGTACGCCTGAGCCACCTGAGCGCCGCATTCCAGAGCGCTGACTAGTCAGCGCAGTCCAAATCATGAACAAGACTGAAGTTCTAAGACGCATCCGTGACATGGGCTTAATACCGGTGGTGCGCGCCGAGTCGGCGGACCAGGCGATGCACGCGGTGGCAGCGCTGATGGCCGGTGGCCTCGATGTCCTCGAAGTAACTATGACCGTCCCCGGCGCAGTTGAAGTGATCCAGGCCTTAGCCGAAGAATCTGGGGACAAAACGTTGATTGGAGCTGGCACTGTCCTCGATCCGGAAACCGCTCAAGCGTGTATTGAAGCGGGAGCGCGGTTCATCGTGAGCCCGGCCCTTAACGAAGAGACGATTAAGCTTTGCCGCGATCAAGACGTGGCGATTTTTCCCGGTGCTCTGACCCCGACTGAGGTCGTGCGAGCGTGGCAGGCCGGCGCCGACGCCGTGAAAGTGTTTCCCGCGGGCGCAGTCGGCGGCGCGAGTTATCTGAAGGCTCTAAAAGCTCCTCTGCCGCAGATAGAATTGATTCCAACCGGCGGGGTCTCGCTGAAAACAGCGGCGGACTTTATCAAGGCCGGAGCGATGGCCCTTGGCGTGGGCGCGGATCTCGTCGATCCCCAGGCCTTGCGCGATCGCAACAGCGTCTTAATCACCGAACGCGCGCGTCAGTTTATGGAGATCGTGCGACTTACTCGGGCGGGTTCGGATTCTCAACCTGCGCCTGTTTCCCCAGGCAGGTAGCTAGTCAGCCGCGGCTGCAACTCCGTTGAGCAACACACCTTTCTCGAGATGCCGCTCGTGCGTGGCATAGCTGGCAGCATGCGGATCGTGAGTCACCATCACGATGGTTTTCTTCAATTCGCGATTGAGCGTGGAAAGAATATTGAGAATCTCTTCACCGGAACGCGCGTCCAGATTTCCGGTCGGTTCGTCCGCCAGCAGCAGATCCGGATCAGTCACAATCGCCCGGGCAATCGCCACGCGCTGTTCCTGTCCGCCGGATAACTGGCGCGGTTGATGGTGCATACGATCGCTAAGGCCGACTAACTCCAGGGCAGTCTCAACATTCTTGCGCCGCTCTGATTTGGAAAGCTTAGTCAACAGCAATGGCAGTTCGACATTTTCAAAAGCAGTCAGCACCGGAACGAGATTGAATGTTTGAAAGATGTAGCCGATGTGGCTGTTCCGCCAACCCGCCAACTGGCTCTCGCTCAATTTCGCCAGGTCTGTTCCCAATACATCTACTTCGCCTTCGGTGCAGCGGTCGATGCCGGCCAGCAGATTCAGCAAAGTCGACTTGCCCGAACCGCTGGGCCCCATGAGAGCCAAAAAATCGCCCTGCTCGATATCAAGGTCGACTTTGTCGAGCGCCACAACTTCAAAACCGTCGCGCGCGAAACGCTTGCTAACATTGCGAACTTGTACCATGGGTGCTGACATTAGTTCTCCAGATTTGTTCGTGGTTAGTTGTTAGTGATCAGTTGTTAGGTCAGCCCGCGGAGCAGCTTCAGCATAAAGCCTGGGGCGCAAGCCCCAGGAACAAATCAGGCAACCATAGCAGCCCGCGTAAGCGGGCGACAGCGGCAATGCTAACGTTCAGCGTCGTGTGTATGAATTGTCGATTCAAAACGATCACTCTGCCGCCCGCTTTCGCGGGCTCATCATTGTTGGTGACTCGAACCTGGGGTTCCGCTGCGCTTCACCTCAGGCTTTATGCTGTCGCCTGCTCCGCAGGCAGTCGCGTTCACTTCAGCGGACTATGGATTCAACACACTAGCAACTGATTACCGGCCACTAATTACTGACTACCGACCTTGACTCGATCCCCATCCCGCAACTTATCAACTCCAACCGTTGCGGTAGATTCGCCACCGCTCAATCCTTCCAGGACATAATAAAATTCTCCTGACTCTTCACCCAGCCGCACTGAACGCTGTTCCACCCTGTTGCCCTTAACCACGAAGACAAAAGCATTGCCGTCCTTGCGCACGACCGCGGCTTTCGGAACCAGGACGCGCGGAGCTGATTTGGTCTGCGTAGTCTTCTCTTCGCCGAGAAAGTTGACGCGGGCATTCATCTCTGGCCGCAACTGCTCGTCGGGATTCTCTACTTTGATCTTGATCTGTACGGTAGCCTTTGCTCGATTCGCTTCCGGCGCAATTTCTGCAATAAAGCCGCTGTACTTTAGGTTGGGAAACGCTTCGGGAATGATCTCCGCGCGCTGATTCATCTTCAAGCGTGCAAAATCCGCCTGGCTGATATCCAGTTCGATCTGCAAGTCGTTAAGGTCCGCAAGAGCGACCACGGAGGTGCGCGCGCCTGATTCGCCGAAGGCTGAAGGGCTCACCATCTCGCCGCGTTCGACGATCCTCTGCAGAACGGTCCCGGAAACCGGCGCCTTGATCTCTGTGTCGGCGAGTTGTGTGTCCGCATAGTCGAGCGCCGCTTTCATCTGCCGCACCTGCGCCTCGGCGGCGCGAATTTCTTCAGCCCGCGGTCCGATGTCGGTCATCGCGCTTGATTGACGCGCGGCTTCGACCAGCGCTCGGGCGTTGTCGCGTTGAGCAGTGGCGCGATCCAGATCCGCTTTCGACGAAACTCCCTCGCCATAAAGCTTTGCAGTTCGCTCGTATTCACTTTCGGCATTTGTCAGTGTCGCTTGCGCCTGCAGTACTCCGGCTCGGTCTTTCATCTTTTCCTGCGGCCGGGAACCGGCGCGCAATTGGTCCAGCCGCGCCTGGGCTGCCGCCAGATTGGCTCGCGCCTGATTTGACTGAGCGCGAAAATCATTGTCTTCGAGCCGCACCAGCACCTGGCCCTGCTGTACCTTGTCGCCCTTTTCCACACCGATCCAGGCGACGCGTCCCATCACCTTCGCTCCCACAGCGATCTTGTGGTGGGCCACGACGTATCCTGAGACTGTGAGCACGGTATTGAGCCCTGAGCTGCCACCACTTTCAAGTTTGACCTCAGCCACGGATATGTTTTTCGGCGAGGAGAGGAAAAGGAAATATCCCATGGCTGCCAGAACGATGAGCACGGCGATCGCGATCAATAGAAGTTTCGGCGGACGGATCCGTGGTGAAAGCGACGGAGCAGTAGTCCGATCAATCTTCAGACTTCTGAGACGCTGGTTCAGATCTTCCTGATCCGCCGGTGTTTTGGGGTTTGTGGACATGCAATTCTGAACGGCAAAAACTCAGTGCTCTAAGACGCGCGCAAGGCATCGACTATCCTGAATCGCGCTGCCCGGATCGAAGGCAGGAGCGAGCCGATAAAGCCTATGGCTACGCCGAAAATCAAAGCCGACAACATTAGATCCGGCGTCACGCGAAAATTGAAAGCAATCTCACTGAAATTCTGAAAGTTAGCGGTTCCGGTTGAGACAAAATTCAACGGCAACGTGAGTAAGATTCCGATACCGACGCCGATGACGGCGATGGCCACTGACTCCAGGACGAAAGCCACCAGGATGCTGCGACGCTTGAAACCCAGCACTCGCAAAGTGCCAATCTCTTTAGTTCGCCGGGCGACCGCGGCATACATCGTGTTCATTCCCGCAAAGCCGGCGCCGACTGCCATGATGAACGAGATAAAGACCGCAACTCCTTTGAGGAACCCGGACGCAGCGCCCTGTTGATCCTCATAGAAGGTTCGCTCCGGCATGGCCTTCAAGTGCAAGCGCTGATCGTCGGTGATGCGTTTCGACAAAGACGCCAGGGCTGTTTGATCTTTCGCGCGCAGGAGCACGGTCGAGAACGAGTCGCGCTTGGTCGTGCTGGCCAGCGAGTTCCCGTCCACCCAAATCTCCGATTCAAAGGCCTTGCCTCCGGCATCAAACAAACCTACTACTGTGTAGTCAGTAGTCTGTATGCGGAATTTATCGCCGATGTCCAGCCCTTGAAAGCGTTCGGCGATGCGTCGTGAAACGATCGCTTCAGTCATCCCCGGCTGGAACATGCGGCCCGCTACCGTCTTGTACCCCGAACGTAGTTTATTCGACATCGGAGAGATGCCTCGAATAGTGACATTCGATCCCTGGCTCATCCCTTTGCGCGGCTTATAGATCAGAGTCATGATTTCGGCCGCAGCCAGCGGCTGGTCACCTTCACGCTCTACCCCATCAAGATAGATCAGGTCGTTTAGCTGCTCGCCGGTCACGCTGCTGTTCAACTCGGCGTTACTTCCTTCGCGCAAGACAATCACATTTAATGGTTCGCCGCTGCTGGTCAAAGTGAGATCGATCCCGCGAGCCAGCGCCATTACCATCAGGAAGACGCCTACTGTCAGCCCAATAGTGAATGCCGTAGCCAGGGTGCTGGATTTGCGCACAGTGATGTTGCGAAGGTTGTATTTCAGCGGTAGTGCCATGATTCAGTGTTGTTGGTCTGCGGAATCGTCAGAGTCAGGTAATAGGTTGCCGAAAACTTTCGTCCTCTCCCGATAATCAAAGTTTGTTACGATGGGACACTGCGCGAACCCGATCCACGAATTCACACGAACGCTGACCGATGGTGGATTCAAGTTTGAAGCGCAACCCATATAAGAGGTGCCGCTGTATCGCGAAGCGATTACGTCACGAAGCCCGGGGTTGCTTCAACCCTGGGTAAGTAAGTGCAATTATTACCAACCCGGAACGGGTTGTGCCAGCGGACGCAACCGCGTTGCGGTTGAATCGTCCGTCTAATTCTGTAACCCAAGGTAGCCGAAGCAGCAACCCTGGGCTCTGAGACTTAACCGCGTTGCGGTTAAGAACAGTCTAAACCGGAAACTCAAAAGCCGTTATTCCGTGCGGCGCAGCGCCTCAGCAATCGTCATCCCTGAGACCCGATAAGCCGAATAGACGACACTCAATAAACCGACGCCGATCGAGATTACAAACGAGGTCAGCAGGGTTTGTGCAGTGGGCACAAACGACTGAAAGTTTGGAATATAGAGGCTCAAGTCAATCGACTTGAAAATCAACATGGCCCCGCCAATACCGATCAAAGCGCCGATGGTGGTGACGAGCAGAGACTCACCGACGAACAATCCGGCAATCGTTCCGCGCTGGAAACCCAGCGCTTTGAGCAGTCCCACTTCCCTGGTCCGTTCCCGCACGGTCATCGCCATAGTATTGGCCATGACCAGCAAGAGAGAGAAAGTAATCGCCGCGATAATGCCATACATGAATTGCTTGACGCCGCCCATCATCGTTTCGAAGCTGATAGCAAAGTCGCGTTCGGTCTCTGTCTTGGTCGGCGCGTCGGTATTGATGAACATCGAGTCGACCGTCTGGGCGATGCGCGGCACATCGGCCGCTGAGTTCGCCAGAATGCTGAACGTGCTCACCTGGTCCTTGGCCCAGGCCGGCACTAATTCATTGATGTAGTCGTGGTGAAAGAAAAGAGTCTTCTCATCGCCGCCGGTGGAGACCCCGCGAATGATGAACTCGACGCTCCGGTCATAGATCGGGCTTCGCAGGGTGATCCTCTGGCCTGATTGAAAACCGTATAGTTTTACCAGCTTTTGTCCCACGATGGCGCCTTGTCTGTCATTGATGAAAGCCTGCCACTCTGGCTCAGACATCTTTAGTTCGGGCATCACTTCGCGGAACTTGGCGGCGTCGACCGCGAAGTTGGCGAAAAAGTTTTTCTCATCCTTGTAAATTCCACCGAACCAGCTGAAAGGGATTACGGCCTTAACACCCGGTACCGTGGCGATTCGCTGTTGTTGGGCCACGGGCAAAGTGAAACCCAGTGAAACAGCGTGCCTGGTTACCAACCGCAGAGGGTTTGAGCTGTCGCTGCCGCGCGAAAACTCAGTCAATATCGTCGCCAGCGTGATGATTAGAAATAGCGAGACAACCAGGCTCGAGATGGTAAGCAACGTACGCCGCTTGTTGCGCAGGATGTTCTTTAGGATAAGTTTGCCATATTTCATAGCTGCTACTTGAAACTCCCTTACGTCTGCGCCCTCGTTTCGGTTCGGCTGAAGCGCTGTACCAATATATCGAACGAGGAGCCTTTGAATCGACAGGCTGCGTAATCTTTTTGAAAAAATCCCAGGTCATTAATGCCTGGACTTAGCCCAGGCCGATGCCTCAGAACACAAGCGTCTGAATCGAGTGCGGCAAGCTGCTGGCTGCGGCGGCCTGGCCGTCAACCCAAAGATAATAGGGAATCTGCTTGTCGCTCTGGTTCATCACCACCACAGACATTTTTCCATCAGGATTGATAAAAGCAGTGGAGAGCAGTTGGCTCCTGCTTGGCGAGCTGGCGATCCGTTTCGCGCCGGGGCGAATGAACTTGGAAAAGTGTCCTATGTAGTAATACGAGTTCGTATAGATCAGTTCGCCCGTTTTCGTATCGGCGTGAACCGGGGCGAAGCAGAAATTCTTCACGTGATTTGGCCCACCCATTTCATCAAGCAGAATGTTCCAATCTGTCCAGCCGACGGCGCCGCCGTTAAAATCGTTAATCATTGAACGTCCATACAGCTCGCCCAGTTTCCAGTCTTTAAGCCTTTCGGCTTTGAAGGAGTCCGAGCAGCCTTCAGTGAAGATCAGGTTCTTGTCAGGAAAAGCTTCATGGACGAGTCTGACGTTGTCGAACATCGGGTCGCCACCGCTCCATGGTTCGTACCAGTGAAAACCAATGCCCCAAACATAGCGCGCGGCTTTGGGGTCCGTCAGGATCGTGCTGGCTCTTTGATAAATAAGATCACGGTTGTGATCCCAGGCAATAATCTTCTTATCGCCCAACCCATGCCTAATCATCGTCGGGCCGAGATAGTTCTTCAAAAAGTCTCTCTCATCCTCGGCTGAGTAAATACATGACTCCCATGTTTGTGTCGCCATGGGCTCGTTTTGAATAGTGATGCCCCAGATGGGTATGCCTTCTTGTTGATATGCCTTGATGAACTTCGCGTAATAGTTGGCCCAGGATTGATAGAACTCTCTCTTCAGCTTTCCTCCATGGAGCATGTTGTTGTTGTCCTTCATGAATGCCGGAGGACTCCACGGGCTGCCGAAGATGTTGAGTTTCCCTCCGGCCGTAGCCAGCGCTTGTTTGATAAAGGGAATCCGAAATTGTTTATCGTGATTGACGCTGAACGAGTTCAACTCCTTGTCGCCCTCATTTACATAGGTGTAACTGGCGCTGGAGAAGTCGCAACTATGAATGTTGGTTCTGGCGAGCGTGTAACCGATCCCCTTCTGGACATCAAAATAGGCAGTTAGAATTTCCTGTTGTTTAGCTTTGGGCAATTTTGCAAATGTCTCGGCCGAGGCATCGGTAAGAGCGCCGCCGACACCCATGAATGTTTGGAATCTCTTAGCGGGATCAACAAATACGCATATCTGAGTTTCCAGCGGCTGGCCCAGATGTTTGAAGACCAGAGTATCGGTAGCAGACAGGCGGTAATCGGTGTTGTCAGCGGTGGTGTACACTTTCACCGCTGTCCCTTCGATTCTTCCTCCGATTGCCAGCGGCTCGGTATAGTCGGAAGGTTGAACAGGTTCCGCCGCCGAAATTCCGGCTTTCGTTAACACCAGGGCGGAAGAGGATGCTACCAGGAAACCACGACGATTTATTTTCATAAGGAATGACTCTAACACAACTAAATGCGCGGAGGGATAGCGACTTGAATCTGAAATCAGAGAAGATCAAACGCCGGACGGTGATTAAGAGTTTAGGTTACGCGGCAGTTGGAGTCGCGTTAGGCGGCGACCCATCTCTCAGCCGTGCGCTTTCATCAGCACCCGATGAATTTGTTAGTAAGCGTCCCTCAGCTCGCCAGCGGAAATTCATGAGTGAGGCGGTCGAAGCAAAAATCGTCCAGGTAAAAAGTGCTATTGCAGATCCCGAACTGGCCTGGCTGTTTGAGAACTGCTTCCCCAACACCCTCGATACGACAGTCACTTTCGGCACGCACAAGGGCCGGCCAGACACCTACGTGATCACCGGAGATATAAACGCAATGTGGCTGCGCGACTCGACCGCTCAAGTCACACCCTATCTGCCTTTCGCGCGCGAAGACAAGAAACTGCAAGAAATGATTGCCGGCGTCATTAACCGCCAGACGCGCTGTATTCTCATTGACCCTTACGCAAACTCCTTCGACTTTGGCGCGAACGCCTGCCCGTGGGGCGAGCGAGACAAGCCACCAATGCGGCCAGAGCTATGCGAGCGCAAGTGGGAGATCGACTCGCTCTGCTATCCGGTGCGACTCGCATACGCTTACTGGAAAACAACGGGCGACGCTTCCTGTTTTGATGCCGGCTGGGTGCAAGCGAGCAAGCTAATTGTGCGGACCTTTCGCGAGCAGCAGCGAAAAAGGGACGCGGGTCTCTACACTTTTCAAAGAACTACAGACAACCCAATTGACACGCCGCCGTTTGCAGGCCGTGGCAATCCAACCAGGAGTGTGGGGTTGATACACTCGGCCTTTCGACCGTCGGATGATGCGTGCATCTACCCGTTTCTAATCCCCTCGAACTTCTTTGCGGTGGTTGCGTTAAGTCAGCTGGCGGATATCTTTTCGCTGGAACTGTCGGATCGGTCCTTCGCGGCACAGTGTCGGGATCTGGAGCACGAAGTGAGAGCTGCGCTCGAAGTCTATGGCAAAGCGCGTCACGGAAAGCACAATTCAATTTACGCTTATGAAGTTGACGGCTTCGGAAATCAGCTTTTCATGGACGATGCCAACGCGCCGAGCCTGCTGTCGCTCCCTTACTTGGGCTGTTGCGCCTCTGACGACGCCACCTACTTGAATACGCGGGCATTCGTGTTGAGCAACGACAATCCGTACTTCTTTCGCGGGAGCGCGGGCGAAGGCATCGGCGGGCCGCACGTCGGACTGAACATGATCTGGCCCCTGGGAATCATTATGCGCGCATTAACCAGCCGCGACGATCGAGAGATTCTTTCCTGCTTCAGGACGTTGAAGACCTCGCACGCTGAAACGGGCTTTATGCATGAATCATTTGAACGGGATAACCCGAAGAAATTCACGCGCTCCTGGTTCGCCTGGGCGAACACGCTCTTCGGCGAGCTGGTGTTGAAGGTGTATTCGGAACGCCCGCATCTATTGCGCCAGGTGGTTTGATGGCGGACGCTGAGCCGCGGGCTTTTGCGAGCACTGTTTAGTCACAGGTCGCAAGTTGCGAGATCGACAGCAAATGCCACTTGGCCTTTGCGACCCGACATGTCAATTGGTTCTATCGTTTCCGGCTGTGACTGCTAAGGTGTTTGGTCGTTCCCTCCGTTACACCAAAGCTGGGGGGAGTGAACTCGTTGGTGTCGGCGGACCCGAGCAGAGGACTCTCGCGGTCACCCATCAGGACGCCCTGTCCGGTCTCTGCTCCTTGTCTGGCAAGTTCGAGGTGTCGTTTGCTCACGAACAGGCCATTAATAATTAAAGCAACACCCACGAAGAATGGAATTACTCCAGCAACCCAAATGCGGCTGAGGATTGCCGCATCACCCGGCGCGACGTGGCCACTCGAGATTACTCCCTGCATCAATACATTGAGGAAGATCATCAATCCCACGCCGACTGAGCTGGTAATGACGCCGGCCTTGATTTCGGTTTGGCGTTTTATTTCCGGTGTGATGCCGCGCTTGCGGTCAATCTCCTCCCTGCGCCTCTTTCGCTCGCCCTCAGACAGAAACATCTCAGCGACCCAGGTTCTGCTCCAGTCGAATTTATCGTCGACGAGCCGCATGGCTGCCGCCTCTCGCACTGCGACAAGATTCACGCCACACGATTTGCAGAATTTCAATTCATCATTTTGAGCAGAGCCGCATTGCGGACAGAACATAAGTTCGCTCCTTCAAGGGATTTGTGCTTTGATACGACGATTATGGGCTGCATGTTCAATGTCGGCCAATCCAAACCGAATCAATTAGACGGCTTGGGAGGAGCGGATAGCTTTGTCGTCTCCTAATCGGAGCTGAGAACTCGTTGACTTAAGGCCGTCGTTGTAATATTAAATTCCTGCTCGCTTGTACAAAACCGCAATCACACGCACGGGTCCTTAAGCCCGCGTACCAGTCACAACCAGACCTGAGGTCAAGCTAGTGCGACGAATCGATCTGAAAAACGTTCAAGCTGCGAACCTCCAAACGATTCGCGATATTAATCGCCGGATAGTGCTGAACTTCGTTCGCGAAAGGGAGCCCATCTCTCGGGCCACGATCGCCCGGGAAACAGCTTTGCAGCGATCTACTATTTCCGACATCATTGAAGGGCTGACGGGCGAGGGCCTGGTCGAGGAAATCGGCGAAGGTAAATCAACCGGCGGGCGGCGACCCACGTTGTTGCGATTGCGCACGGGCGGCGCTATCGCGATTGGCGTCAACATAACCCCGACCCGCACCACTGTGGCAAGCAGTGATCTCGCCGGACTGGTAGTGCAACAAGAGTCCTTCCAAACGGATCCTGATCCCAAACTCACGTTGCGTCGCATCCTGGAAGTCATTCGCAGGTTCTCTGAACATAATTCGATTGAAGGGATCGGTGTCAGTATCCCGGGATTGGTCACACCAGCGACCGGCAACGTGATCTTCGTGCCGTATTTTAAGTGGCGTGACTTACCAATCGGTGAAGAGATCGCCTCGGCCACCGGCCTGACTGTGACCATAGACAACGATGCCAATGCAGTGGCTCTGGCTGAGTTGTGGTTTGGCAGGCCGGAAGTCAGGGATGCTCGTGACTTCATCTTTGTGTTGGTTGCCGACGGAGTGGGTACCGGGATCATTTTTGACGGGCAGGTTTATCGAGGAGTACGCGGAGCGGCAGGTGAATTTGGTCACATGATCGTGGGCAGTAACGCACCGGTACTCTGCTCCTGCGGAAACGACGACTGCTGGGAAGCCTTTGCCTCGGAGCGCGCCGCCACTGCGCGATACAACGCCTTAGACGGAGGGACTCGCTTGCCCGACTTTGACACCCTGGTTGAGCGCGCCCTGGCAGGAGAAAAAAAGGCAAAGGCCGCTCTCACGGAAACCGCACGCTATCTCGGTATTGGCATCTCCAACCTGGTGGTCGGGTTTAGCCCCGAAGCGGTGGTGGTCGGAGGGGCGATCACGAGAGCATGGCCGTTAATAGAAAACGCTCTGACCGAGAAGATAGAGCGCAGCGTTCGCCGAGGAGTGCCGTCGGCGCGGATCTTGCGCTCTACCCTGGACGGAGACCCGACGCTATTGGGCGCCTTGAGCCTGGTGTTGGCCAGCAAATTCGCGGGGGCCGCTGCAGCGTGAGATACAAGCGGCGGATCGATCGTTCGTATCTGAGTGTGAACTTACCGCGTGTCGTCGGACGGGCGCAAGAGCGTCTCAGGACGCGTCAGATTAAGGTTTCTGTTTATCGACTTGTTTCCTTATTTCCTCACTGAGTTCCACGACGCTCTGAAGATCACGGCGGGCCTTTCCCAACTGTTCAGCATCAACCGTCCCCGGCTTTTCGATTATCGGATTTCTTACGAAGCTCTCGATCTGCTTACAGAGGAGGAGAAGTTTATCATTCGTCTGCGTTACGTTCAGAACAGTCGCCCTTTGAGTCGCTGTCGCGGATTCAGGCGGCTTTTGTAACTTTAGAGAAGACTGCAACCGCGCTGAACGCTTCCGAATCTCGCCGGTGGCATCGGAAATGAATCGAACACTAAGGGAGCGGTTTGCGGTAAGGGCGCGAACGATTTCGTTGTGAAGGGTGAGGATTCTCTGAAAGTCTTCACGCACCTGGTCCATCATGGCTTGAGAGCGTTTCGGATCTTTGGGGGGCTCGTTGTCGGCGCCAAGCGAGTTTAGCTGGATCTCGCGCCGACTCATCTCCTGCATTTGAGCCTTCGCCGGGTCGCCGCTACTCTGAGCGGCAATTGGCTCCGAAAAAAAGATCGCGCAGGCGATTGCAGTAAGGAGCATCAAGCGGGCGCGAACATTAGTTTTCAACCGCACTTTTTTCGTTACCCCCATAATCAGGCTGGACTGGCCGACAGTATAAGCCTTTGGAACCTTGGAACCAAGGATCCCTAACCCGTCTACCTTCCACCCATTAACCGCCTGATCTCTTTACCCGGTCGAACTGATCCTTTCCGAGGCGGCAATTGTCTATCCGTGCGCGAAAGGCAACTCGGCGAGAGTTTTGTTTTTCTCTTTTAGTCGAAAAGAGTTGACTCGAAGAGTCACTTATAATACTTAATAGCACTTGTGTACAAAAGTTATTTTTAAACCCCGCATCGAAGTCGACTAGACCCGACAATGCTTAAGATAATAGTTGGCCCAGTGCGACGAATAGATCTCAAAAAAGCGAGTGCGGCACGTTCGAATACGATCCGGGACATAAACCGTCAGATCGTCTTGAATTATGTGCGCGAATTGGGTCCCCTCTCGCGGGCCGATATCGCGCGCGAAACTGCATTACAACGCTCGACTATCTCGCTCATCGTCGAGGAGCTTCGAGTAGATAACCTGATAGAGGAAGTAAGCGGAGAGTCCACTGGCGGACGTCCGCCAACCCTGCTGTCGTTGCGTGCAGCAAACGCGGTAGCCATCGGCGTGGATCTGGGGACAGTCAAGACGGTGATGGCTACCGGTGACCTGGCCGGCAGAGTGCTGGAGCAGGAGGAGTTTCCCACCGACCGTGATATTAAGAAGACCCTGAAGAAGATTATTCAGTTTGCGCACCGACTCATCGAAAAGAACGAGAACACGATTGAAGGCATCGGCATTAGTTTGCCCGGTGTCGTTGATCCGGAAACTAAAAAGTTGTTTGTGCCGCATTTCAACTGGCGCAACGTACCCATCGCTGAAACCCTAACGCGCGCCACTTCGCTGCCCGTCAGCATCGACAACGATGCCAACGCCGCGGCTCTTGCAGAGCTATGGTTCGGACGGCCCGAAATCCGTGAAGTGCGCGATTTCATTTTGGTTCTGGTCGAGGAGGGCGTGGGTACGGGTATCGTCTTTGATGGGCAGACCTATCGCGGCGAAGCCGGGACGGCAGGTGAGTTTGGTCACATGACAATTGGCAGCGGGGCGCCGGTCGCGTGCGCCGTAGGCAGCAGAGAGTGTTGGGAAGCATTTGCCTCAGAGCGAGCAGCGCTGGCGCGTTACCAAAAACTGACGCGAGCCAATGGTGGGCGCGATATTAGTTTTGCAGAACTAATGGATCTAGCTTTGAGGGGTGATCGCAACGCGAGAGCTGCTCTGAAAGAGACGGCACGCTACCTTGGCATAGGCATAGCAAATCTGATTCAGGGGCTTGCTCCTGAAGCGGTAATCGTTGGTGGCCCGATTGTTCGGGTATGGTCGGTGATCGCGGAAGATCTCAAAGCATCGGTCGACTCGAGCATTTGTCGAGGGTTTCCTTCAACACCAATCATGGATTCAACATTGGGGTCTCAACCCACACTAATGGGCGCTTTAAGCCTGGTATTGGCGAGCAAGTTCGCCTCTGCTCCGGTTGGTTAGAATGTCGCATAGAAGCCGTCGAGTGACTTCGTTTACATAAACAACAAACTTTGGAACTTAAGAAAAGTTCTTGACAACTTTTCTTAATAGGAGTAAATGCTTTTGCTTGGTAGTGCAACAAAGTCCCAAAAAGTAAGTTTGGCGAACGATCAAGGGGTCCGGTTCGGAATAATTCTGAAAGTCCTATCTACTTCTCTAATTCGACAGGCGTTTCCCTGGAGGTTTTTCGTATGTTGAAGAAGCTTGGCTTGCAAGTTGTGTTGGTAATTATCGGCGCTCTATTTTTTGGCGCCCATGCACAGACGACGACAGTAGGAACAATCAGCGGTACTGTTCGCGATGAAAAAGGCGCCGTGGTACCCAAGGCCGAGGTCACCATCGAGGGCCAGGGCACGGGGATATCGCGAAAGGTGAATTCCGACGACAACGGATTCTTCATAGCGAATAGTTTACCCGCCGGGCACTACTCAGTCAGTAGTGCGCCCAGCGGCTTCAAGAAGACGGTCGCTGCGGACGTCGATCTGCACGTGGCGGAAAATAAAGTCGTCAACCTGGATTTGCAAGTGGGCCAGGTGAGCGAAACAGTTACCGTCTCATCCGATGCCGCGCCGGTCGAGACGCGCAGCGGAGAGATTAGCAGTCTGATCACAGAGAAGCAGGTAACTGAGTTGCCGCTCAACGGGCGCAACTATGCGCAACTAGCACTTATGGTCCCAGGTGTTTCACCGGTGACCCAGGCCGGCGCGGGAGGCGCTTTCGGTACTCAAGGTACCGGTCTTGACTCGCACGTTGATATGTCCGTCAACGGCAACCAGTCAAATGCCAATATGTGGACGGTTGACGGTGTTAACAATATGGACGTGGGTTCGAACGCGACCCTGCTGGTCTTTCCGTCTATCGATTCAATTCTGGAGTTCCGTGTAGAACGTAACAGCTTCAGCGCGGAATACGGTCAGGCGCAGGGAGCCGTGATCAACCTCATTACCAAAGGCGGCACTAACCAATTTCACGGCGCCGGCTTTGAGTTTTTTCGCAGTGACAAATTGAATGCCACTGATTTCTTTCTTAATCGGGCCGGCCAGCCTAAGGCGAAGCTGAAATATAATAACTACGGCTTCAACTTCAGCGGCCCAATTAAGAAGAATAAGATCTTCTTCTTCTGGAATGAAGAGTGGCGTCGCGAGCAGCGTGGTGTCGTGCTTTCCAATAAGGTTCCGACCGCGGCTGAGAGGGTGGGAGATTTCAGCGGAGCGCTGACAGATCCATTGCCACACGATCCTATCACCAAGCTGCCTTTCCCTGGCAACAAGATCCCGGCGGCCAACCTAAGTCCGGCCGGTTTGGCAATATTACAGTTTTTTCCCCTTCCCAATACGAGTGGCTCGACCAACTGGGTCTCTTCGTTGCTGGAACCGATCAGGACCCGTCAGGACAGTGTTCGGGGTGACATCAACATCAGCAAGAAGATGAATTTGCTGGTCAAATATACAAACGAGACTTGGACGCACGGGAGTGCCGCGGGAAACTTCTGGGGCGACACCGGTTTCCCAACCATATCCTCGGATTGGAATCAGCCCAGTCACAGTTTCGCCGTCAAGCTGGCGACGACTTTGAGTTCGACCGCGGTTAACGAGTTTCAGTTCTCGCGTGCCGGCAACGATATTAAGATTACGACCAATGCTGCCGGCGTCGCGCTTAACAATGACATTGCTTCAAAGTTTCCTACGGTCTTCCCGAAGGCGCCGGGCGTGGGCCTGCCGACCAACTGGGGCGCGGATGGATATCCTGCTCTTTGGCACCAGGCGCCGTGGCAAAATCATGAAGACCTCTTTATTTGGAAGGACGACTTTTCCAAAGTTTCTGGTTCGCACGATCTAAAATTCGGCGCTCTGGCCAGCCATAATATCAAGAATGAATTGGCCCAGGGAGCTAACGGCATTGCTCAGTATTGTGGCACGTCCACCCACACGGGCAATTTCATCGCAGAGATCCTTTTCAAAGATATACCGCTGGGATGTTACACCGAGATCGACCATGACGAACCGTCCCTGGGTCGCTGGCATGACTTTGAAGGATACGGCAACGATACTTACAAAGTGCGTCCGCGAGTAACGC
>Ga0137360_10000301_pt1 | contig 28725 bp, 16 predicted proteins | sample Mad1_60_16metaG_FD_104924 | JGI IMG/M metagenome (GOLD analysis project Ga0137360, IMG submission 104924) | Vadose zone soil microbial communities from Angelo Coast Range Reserve, California, USA - Mad1_60_16 metaG | ecosystem: Environmental > Terrestrial > Soil > Vadose zone | place: USA... | reverse complement strand
TGCCCGTCGAGCACTTCGTGGTCGACGGGGAGATCTTGGAGCTCGACGCGCGAGGCCGGCTGAGCTTCCAGCGGCTTCAACCGCGCATGGCCTTGACCGAACCTCGAGAAATCGAGAGCGCATCCGTCCGGATTCCCGTGGAGGGAGTTTTCTTCGACTGTGTGGAACTCGACGGTCACGATGTGCGCCGCTTGCCCCTGATCCAACGAAAGGAATGTCTTCAGCTCTTCATGCCTCCGCTCGGCCCCGTGCACTATGTCGATCACGTGGTGGAGCACGGGGAAGCCTTCCTGGCGGCGGCCGCCGAAGCGCATCTCGAGGGGATCGTGGCCAAGAAGGCGAGCAGCGTCTACATGGCCGGCCGCTCTCGGGACTGGATCAAGATCAAGTGTCAACACCGCCAGGAGTTCGTCATCGGCGGCTACACCGATCCCCAGGGCGCGCGGGGCTACTTCGGCGCGCTGCATATCGGTCTGTACGACGGCGCGCGCCTCGTCTACGTCTCGAAGGTCGGCACCGGCTTCGACCAGGCGGGGCTCAAGAGTCTGTGGGAAAAGCTCCAGCCCCTCACGCGCCCCACGCCGCCCTTCGATTCCGGAGCGACTCCGACGGGCAGGGGGCATCACTGGGTGGAGCCCAGGCTCGTCGGCGAAGTCCGGTTCACCGATTGGACCAACGACGGCGGGATCCGGCATCCCACCTTTCTCGGACTGCGGAGCGACACGCGCCCGGAGGACTGCCGGCGCGAGGAGCTTCCCCCGGCTCCCCCCGACGCGCGGGAGGAGATGGCGGTCCCCCTGGTTGCCGCGTCTCCGGCACGAGGGGAGAGCATGGCGAAGGAGGTCAGGCTGACCAATCTCAAGAAGGTGTTCTGGCCCGCCGACGGCTATACGAAAGGCGACCTGGTCGCCTACTACGAAAAGGTGGCGCCCCTTCTCCTTCCCTACCTCAGGAACCGGCCCCTCGTGCTCACGCGCTATCCCGACGGGATCGCCGGCAAGTCCTTCTATCAGAAAGACGCGCCGGAGTTCGCTCCGGCCTGGGTCCGCACGGAACGGGTCTACTCGAAGGATGCCGAACGCGAGATCGACTACTTCGTGGTGGACGACGTCGAGTCCCTGCGGTACGTGGTCAACTCCGGGGCGATCCCCCTGCACCTGTGGGCGTCGCGGCTGGGGTCACTCGAGCGGCCGGACTGGCTGGTGCTCGATCTGGATCCCAAGGGCGCTCCCTTCACCGACGTGGTGAAGGTGGCACAGGCCCTCCACCGCATTCTGGACGACCTCGCGCTCCCCAGCTACCCGAAGACTTCAGGCGCGACCGGGCTCCACATCCTGATCCCCCTCGGCGCCCGCTACGTCGACGACGAGGTGAGGACTTTCGCGCGCCTGCTCGCCGTGCTCGGCGTGGAGGCGGAGCCTGACATCTCCACTATCGCCCGACCCCTTCGCTCCCGTGGAGGGAAGGTCTACATCGACTTCGGTCAGAACGGTCACGGCCAGACGATCGTGGCGCCGTTTTCCCTCCGCCCGCTTCCCGGCGCTCCCGCCTCGTGCCCCCTTCGATGGAGTGAAGTGACGGCGCGCCTCGACCCCGCGCGTTTCACCATCGTCACGGTCCCCAAGCGATTCGACAAGATAGCCGATCCGCTGGTCCCGGTCCTGACCGGAGAGATCGATATGGCCGCCGCCCTCGCCCGCATGGAACAGCGGTTCGGCGGGGAGCGTGACGAGGAGGCAGGCGAGGTCAGGAATCCAAGAAAGCCTGGAGCTGACGCGCGAAAGCGGGGCCGGTCCCGGCCTCCTCGTGCTTGAAGTAGACGAAGGTATCGCGCCAGCTGCTCCCGAGTCGCTGGATGGTCCCGCTCCACTCCTCGAGGTCGGCCGCGGTGTAGCCCTGATCGCGCAGGCGGAAGTAGCCCCAGTCCGCCGTGGCTTCGAGGGGCGTGGTGGCGTCCTCCGTGTCGGCCACGCAGAGCGCGGCATTGGCGGCACGCAGACGCTCGTAGACGTCGTCCGCGAACCAGCTGTCGTGGCGGAACTCGAAGGCGCAGCGGCGCCCCGCGGGGATTTGGGCGAGGAGGCCGCCCAGGCGGTCCAGATCCTTCTTGAAGTTGGGCGGCAGCTGGAAAAGCACGGGACCGAGCTTCGGCCCCAGTCCCGCCGCTGTGTCCAGAAAGTAGCGCAGCGGATCGTCGATCTCACGCAGCCGCGCGAAGTGCGTGATGCGCTGAGGCGCCTTGAGGGTGAAGGAGAACCCGGCGGGAGTTTCCGCGCCCCAGCCGGCAACCGTCTTGGCATTGGGCATGCGGTAGAAGGTGTAGTTGATCTCCACGGTGGAGAAGCGCTCCGCATAGTAGGGGAGCATCTTCGCGGCGGGAAACTTCTCCGGATAGAAGTTCCCGCGCCATTCCGGATAGTTGTAGCCGGATGTGCCGATGCGGATCAGCGGAGCACCTGATGCACGAGGGCGACCGCGATCGAACCCTCCCCCACCGCCGACGCCACCCGCTTGATGTTGCCTGCCCGAACGTCGCCCACGGCGAACACGCCGGGCCGGCTGGTCTCGAGCAGGTGTGGAGAGCGCGTGAGAGGCCAGCGCGCCGCGGCCAGCTCCTCGCTCGAGAGATCCGGGCCCGTCTTGATGAACCCCTTCGCATCGAGCACCACGCAACCATTGAGCCACCCCGTGCTCGGCACGGCTCCGGTCATGACGAAGACGTGCTTGATGTCGTGAGTCTCGACGTTTCCCGCCTGATCCCGCCAGCGCACGCGCTCGAGCTGAGAGCCACCCTCGAGGGCCTCGATCTCCGTGCTCGTATGCAGGGCGATGGCGGGATTGTCTTCGATGCGGCGGATCAGGTAGCGCGACATGGCCTCGGCCAGCCCCCGGGAGCGTACGAGCATGTGCACGTGCTTGGCGGTCTGGGCGAGAAATACCGCGGCCTGGCCGGCCGAGTTGCCTCCGCCCACCACGATGACCTCTTCCCCTCGGCAGAGCTGAGCCTCGACGTAGGTGGCGCCGTAGTACACCCCCGCTCCTTCGAACTGCGAGAGGTTCTCCAGCGACAGTCGCCGATACTCGGCGCCGGTGGCGATGATCACGGCCCGCGCGGGCACGCTTGCACCATTGTCCATGAGCACGGTGTAGGGTGTTCCGTCACACGCGAGTCGGGTGACCATGTGGGCCACGCTCATCTTGGCCCCGAATTTCTGCGCCTGGGTGTTGGCGCGCCCCGCGAGCTCCTGACCCGAGATGCCCGTGGGAAAGCCGAGATAGTTCTCGATCTTGGAGCTGAGGCCGGCTTGGCCTCCAGGCGAGTTCGATTCGAGCACGAGGACATCGAGGCCCTCCGACGCGCCGTACACGGCCGCGGCGAGCCCGGAGGGGCCGGCGCCGATGATCACGAGGTCCCGCACCTGCATGGGATCGATCGCCTCGTTGAAGCCCAGGCAGTCGGCGATCTGCTGATTCGTCGGATTCCGGAGCGCGGTGTCCCCGCGACAGATCAGGATAGGCACGTCCGAGACGTCCACCTGGAAGCGATCCAGAAGATCCTGAACGCCCGCATCGTGGTCGAGGTCGATATACGAATAGGGATGGCCGTTGCGCGTGAGGAACTCCTTGACGCGCAGGGTACCCGGAGAATGCCTCGAGCCCACCACGACCACGTCGCCCAGTCCGTGCGCGATCAGCTCCACGCGGCGGAGGATGAAAGCCCGCATGAAGATATCGCTCAGCTCGCTGTCGGTTTGCACGAGGGTCAGGAGACGCTCGCGCTCGAGCTCGATCACTTCGCTCGGCTCACTCGCCTGGATGCGTACGAGCCCGCGCCGGCCAGAGAGCATGGTGGCCTCGCCGCTGAAGTGGCCGGGAGTATGGACGGCCACGAGCTCTCCGGCCGCGCCGGAGGGCCGGTGGACTTCGAGTCGGCCCGCCGTGATGACGAAGAAATGCACGTTCACATCTCCGACCTCGGCGATCACCTCGCCACGCTCAACCTGGCGCACGCGGCCGTGGAGAGCCACCCGGGCCATTTGCTCCGCGGTCAGGGTGGGGAAGACCCGCTCCACGCCCGCGGCGGGCGGGCCCGGCACAGGTGGTGTCGCATCGCTCATGACATGTCATGCTACCCGGCACTGCGGGATCCGGCAAGGAGAGGGCCGGGCGGGCTGGGGGCGGCCGGGATCGTCTGAGGTAGTATGGCGGCCAGCATGGGGATGCACGGCATCAGCGGAGCGACGGCGTGGCGCGGATCGATCTGATCGACGTCTGCAAGACACTCAAGGACCGGGACACCCCGGGCTTCGAGGTGATCATGAATGCGGCCAGGCCCGCCGCGGCGTTGTCGGAGGGAGGCCGGCCGTCCGCCTTCGCTATTCAAAACCTGAACTTGAGGATCCCCGACGGCCAGACCCTGGTCATTCTGGGGCCGAGCGGATGTGGAAAGACCACGTTGCTCAAGATCATCGCCGGCCTGATCGTGCCGGACTCCGGAGAGGTCCACTACGACGGAGTGGACGTGAAGGATGTGCCGCCCGGCGACCGACGCATCGGGATGGTCTTTCAGAACTATGCGCTCTATCCCCACTTCAGCTCGCGCACGAACGTCTTGTCGTATTTCCTGTTCCGGAAGAAGACGGCGGACCTGGACGAGATGGCCAAGGCCAAGTACCGGCGAACGAGCGAGCTCATGGGAGTGGAGCTGGAGTACCTCCTCGATCGGAAGCCGAGCCGGCTGTCCGGAGGGGAGAAGCAGCGGGTGGCCTTGGGTCGGTGCATCACCCGGGACGCCGCGCTCTTCCTCGTCGACGAGCCCTTCGCCAATCTCGATCAGGCGCTGAGGGAGAAGTATCGCGTCAATCTCAAGATCCTGCTGAAGCAGTTCAGTATCACCACGGTGTACGTGACCCACGATCACAACGAGGCGTTGATCCTCGGGGACCTCCTCGCCATCATGGATCGAGGGCGAATCGCCCAGATGGGAACATACGAGAAGATCTACCACCGCCCCGCGAGCGTGTTCGTGGCGGGATTCCTGAATCTGCACATGGGCACGCCTCCCATCAACCTCATCGACGCTCGCCTGCTCCCTCACCTGGAGGCGCCGCCGAATGCCTGGATCGGCGTGCGGCCCGAGGATCTCGAGGTGTCCGCGCAGAGCCGAGACGGTGCCCGCGGCGGCGTGATCGTCGGCAAGGCTACCCTCCCCATGATGAATGCCACCATCCTCACCATTCAGATTGGAGAGCAGAAGGTTCACGCCTACACGCCGGACGCTCCGGGCCTGGGGACGGGCGCCCACGTCTGGCTCACCTTCACGCGGTACCACGTGTTCGACAAAGATTCAGGCCTGAGACTGCGCAGCCACCCCGAGAATGTCACGGGATAGCCCTGCCGTTGCCCCATCGTCGTCCGTTGGCTCACCGGGTCGGATCGACTGAGCAGGCGTTCTACCCGCAATGGCTCGGGCCGTGATCAGGCAGTTCTCCCCATCGCCGGCCGCGCAGTCCTCCGCGTCAATAGGGACACGGACGTGGACAATAGGGGCATGGAATTGGAGCAGGGAATGCAATCCCGCCAGGCCAGGAGCCAATGCGCTTGGCGGAGGGAGCCGGTCCCCTCCGCAGAGGAGGACCGACATGGTCAACTACGTGGAGATCGCTCTCAGTGCCATCGTGATCGTGGTGTTCGCGGTGGACCGATTCAAGACGCCGCCGTCCGATCCCAAGGACGGCGCGGTCTCCTATCGCATCAGCCGGTCCACGACCACGGCCGCGTCTTACTACACCGCCTTGTCGCTGTACGGGGCCATCGCCCTGGGAGTGTTCGCGTTCCTGCTCCTCTCGCCCCAGGCCCTGGACCGCCTCGTCGCCAGCGTCCCCGAGATCGGAGAGGGTATCCCGCCCTGGGCGCGGCAATCGCCGCCCCTGCTCGTCGCGCTGATCCTGACCGTCCTCCTCCCGAAGATCCCGATCCTGTCGAGCATGGATGAGTGGTTCCGGACCAGGCTGCAGCGCATGGCGGCCATCCCTCACGAAGTGCGGCGGCTCAGCGCCGAGCTTCGGCGGGCGCCGTTTCGAGTGAGTGCCGAGCGGCAGCAGGAGCTGACGGACGCCATGGTCGCCAAGGGCCTGGAGGCCGTCGACATCCGATTCGAAGAAGGGTCGGCCCCCCAGCATCTGTGGACGAAGCTGTCGATGCTCATGCACGAGCTCGACGGCTGGGATGCCGACGCACACTTCACGAGCTATGTTCTCACCTATCCGAACGAGTTCACCGCGCTCCGGCTTCGCTACGAGGCCCTCGTCCCCAAAACGGCGAGATGCTTCAGCCTGCTGCGTGAGCTGGCGGCGGATCCTGAGCCCACGAAGAAAGGGGGAGCCATCTATGCCTATCGGGACGACGTCGTGCATGAGATCGAGGCCCTCCTCAAGGACGTCTACGAGGCGGTCAGCCACGCCGTGCTCTTGTGCCGGTTCACCCAGCGGGCGAGGGTCAGCCAGCTCATCCGGCTGGGTTTTGGCCTGGACCCGGAGCCTCCTCGGCGTCTCACCCTCAACGAGCTGCTCGGTCTCTTCACGGGCCTGACCGTCGTCTACGCGTTCGGCTTCGTCCTCATGCAGCATGGTGGGGGAGGGGGGCCGAGGATCGATCCCAAGCTCTTCGTGCTCGCCCTCATGATCGCCGCCATCTACTGCGTCGCGGTGTGGTGCGCGATCGCTCCCAAGGCTCGGTGGCGCTTTGCCCGGCGCAGCGCGGCGAACGGCCGGCCGTGGGGATGGTATCTGCTGTCGGGTTTGCTGGCGGCGGGTTCCGGAGCGCTCATCAGCTTCATTGTCAGGTTGGTGACCTATCGCGGGGACGTGGTGACCGCCTGGGAGCTCTACTGGCAGACCAGCCCCTGGGCCATCATGACCTTCGCCACGGCCTACGCGCTGGCCTTCCTGGCCGATGACGAGCCCGGGGACGGATTCGCCGGACTGCTGACGCCTGCGCGGCTGCGCTGGGCGGAGGCCATCGCCCTCACCGCCGTCATGTGCATCGCCGCCTGGCTCGTGCACGAGCTCCTCCTCGGCACGCGCGAAGCCGCCCTCGCGCTGCGTGCGACCGATCCCGACATGCCGGTGCAGGCCGTGCGGCCCCTCCGCGACATCGAGCTGCTCACCATGGTCATCGGTTTCGCCATCGGCTCCCTGGTGCCGTCGTGGTACCGAACCACGCCGAGCGAGGCGCCGCGCCCGGTCCCCGTACGCCAGGCGCCTGGAATGAGCGCAGGACGAGAGCAGCGGACGGGTGGATGACCCTGGGAGGATGTCACGCTGCCGGGATCGCCCCGCGCGTTGATGACCGCGCGGGGCGATCCCGGCGAGGAGGGTCGACGGAGCGCTTAGGTGTTCAGTGCCTCCTGAACCTTCCTGACCATCTTTTGACGACCGGGCCCGAGGCGAGCGTGGCCCGGCCAGAGCTGCTAGAGGCTGAGCTTCGTCTTCCCGTCGATGTCGACGAGCAGCTCGTCCGGAACGTACCCGACACTGATCGTTCGCATGAACGCGAGCTGGGACGCGAACGCCTCCCTGGCCAACGGATCCCTCTTGGCCCACCTGAACCACATGGGGATGGCGTACCGCCGGAACTTCTGGACGTCATCGTCCGAGAGCCTGATGATCTGGACCCCTTTGGCCTTGTACTTGTCCCAGGCGGCGATGTTTTCCTTCTGGATAAACGCGTACTGGTCCCACGAATGCTGGCGTGTCGCGGCGATCACGATGTCCTGGAGGTGCTTCGGCAGCGCGTTCCACCTTGCCATATTGACCGTGAGGTCCATGAGATCCACCGGCTGATGGAGACATGGCGTCGAGGGCGGCCCCATGATGATGTACTTCGCCACCTGGGCGAAGCCGAGGTCGTAGTTCACAGCGGGGCCAACGTAGTCCGCGGCGTCGAGGAGTCCTTGATCCAGCGCTCGGTAGACGTCGCCGCCCGGGAGAATCACGGTGGAGACGCCGGCCTGTGAGAAGATCTCGGCGATCATCCCGCCCGGATATCGGATCCTCTTGCCTTTGAACTCCTCGAAGGATCGTATGGGGACCTTGGAGTGAATCAGGTTGAGGTCGTGCTGGATCGGTCCCACATAGAACATGTTGTGGGCTTGGTACGCCTTCCGCGCGATCTGCAGTCCCCCGAGCTCGTAGAACCACGTCTCCCACTGGTCCGGCCGATCCAGTCCCAGGGGATACGAGGAGAGGAAGGCTGTGACCGGCATGTTCCCGGCCCAGTAGTTGGAGAAGCAGTGCATGGCATCGAGTTGACCCCCCTTGACGGCGTCGAACATCTCGAAGCTCCCCACGATCGCGCCCGCCGGGAGCGGCTGGAATTCGAGCTTGCCCTCCGACAAAACCTTGACGCTCGCACAGTATCTCTGAAACGCGGGGTAGCCGGCGGTCTTGGGGTATGCGGCGGTCTGGACCCGCCACTTGACCGGTGCCTGAGCGCGGATGACCGCGGGGAATGCGATGGCGGCGGCTCCGGTCGCAGTCGCCGCGGCCTTGATGAGCCCGCGCCGCGAGGGGGCGAGCGGTGCGTTCGTGCCGGCGTCGGCCGTCATCGGGTCTCCTGATCCTCGACAGTGAGGGGGCGCGACGAGGTGCCACGAAACGCCGGGATTATGGGCGCCGACCTCCGGCCTGTCAAGGAAGGGGTGGAACGGCCCCACATTGACCCGTGGGGGGCGCCCCTGTTAGCATGGCGCGCCGCGCCTCAGGACCACGCCGAATGAGCGCACACGAGATAGAGCGTCCCCTCGAGCCCACCGCGCCGGCCCCCGACGCAAACCCGGGGCTGACCGAGAGAATCGCACGCCTGCTTTTGGCCCACTGGCCCTTGGGTCCGATGGTGGGATGGGTCGCCCGCCTCCGCGCGTCCGTGCACACGAAGCTGCTCGTGGCGTTCCTGGTGGTCGCTACCCTCCTCATCGCGATGGGGGTCATGAGCCTCCAGTCGATCGCCACCGTGGCCCGTCACAGCCGGCTCCTGGATCAGGCCCGCGAGCGGGTCGACGCCGCCCGCCAGATCGAGCATGCCTTGGGCCTTCAGATGGACTCCACGAACAACGCGCTACTCGTGCGTGACGACGCCACCATCGGAAGCATCCTCCGCGAGAGGCATCGCTTCGACGACACGCTCAGCCGCTCGGAGCGGTTGGGACCGCCCGGGCAGCGCGAGACCATCCAGCGTATTCGCGCGACGCAGGATCAGGTCATGGCCACGGTAGCCCGCATCGCCGGTCTCCTCCGCGACGGCAAGGCCGACGAGGCGCTGGCTCTCCACCTCGACGAGGGGTATCCCCTGTATCGGGAGATCGCGACCCTCGTCACCCAGGCCGTCCGGACCGAGGAGGCCGGCATGGTCCGGCTGCGACACAACGTCGAGACCACGGAGCGCCAGGCCCTCCTCCTCACCGGCGGTTTCGCGGCCGCGTCGATCTTTCTCGCCTTGGGCCTTGGGTTTGTCATCTCGTGGTCATTCATCCTGCCCGTCCGGAAGGCCGAGAAGTTTCTCGGGCAGATCGCCGAGGGTGACTTCGGGTCGACCATCGACGTCCCGAATCGCGACGAGTTCGGCTCCCTGGCCGAACGGATGAACCACATGAGCGGTGAGCTTCGGCAGCTCTACGAGGCCCAGCGAGAGGCCGCTCAGGAGGTCAGTGCGCGGAATAGCGAGCTCAGGGTCGCCCTCGAGCAGCAGACGGCGACGAGCGACCTGCTCAAGGTGATCGGGCGGTCCACCTTCGACCTCCAGCCTGTCTTCGAGACGCTGGCCGACAGCGCGGTCAGGCTTTGCGCTGCCGAACGGGCCATCATCCATCGCTTCGATGGTCGCCTTCTCAAGCCCGCGGTTATTCACAATCCTACGGCAGAGCTACGAGAGCTTGCGGAGCGGACTAACATCGAGCCCGGTCGGGGGAGCGCCTCGGGGCGCGCCATACTCGAGCGACGCACCATCCACATTCACGATGTCCAAACCGACCCGGAGTACACCTTCCCGGCGGCGCGGCTGGCCGAGCCGATCCGGACCGTGCTCGCCATCCCCATGCTCAGGGCGGACGAGCCGCTCGGGGTGATCTTCATCTACCGGCATGAGGTGCGACCATTCTCCGACAGTCAGATCACCCTGATGGAGACCTTCGCCGACCAGGCCGCCATCGCCATCGAGAACGCGCGGCTGCTCACCGAGCTTCAGAGCAAGAACGCCAACCTCACCGAAGCCCTCGAGCAGCAGACGGCCACCGCGGAGATCCTGCGTGTGATCAGCAGCTCGCCCACCGACATCCAGCCGGTGCTCGACACCGTGGCGGAGAGCGCCGCTCGCCTGTGTGAAGCCTCCGACGCTGCCATTTTCCGGCGGGATGGCGAGCGACTGTACCTGGTTGCTCATCGGGGCCCGATCCCCTACGGAAACCTCGGCGAGTACACCATCCCGGTGGTCCACGGAACGGTGATGGGTCGAACGATGCTGGAGGCTCGGACGGTTCACGTCGAAGACTTGCAGATCGAGTCCGCTGAGTTTCCCGAGGGGAGCGAGATTGCGCGGCAGCTGGGACACCGCACGACACTCGTCGTCCCCTTGATGCGAGAAGGAGCCCCGATCGGAGCGATCAACGTCCGCCGCACCGAGGCTCAGCTCTTCACGGAGCGGCAGGTTGCCCTCCTCCAGACCTTCGCCGACCAGGCGGTCATCGCCATCGAGAACGTCCGGCTGTTCACCGAGCTGGCGTCGCGCAACAGGGAGCTGCGGATCGCGTTGGAGCAGCAGACGGCGACCAGCGAGCTGCTCAAGGTGATCGGCCGGTCCACCTTCGATCTCCAGCCGGTCTTCGAGACGCTGGCCGAGAACGCGGTCCGGCTGTGCGAGGCCGAGCGCGGATTCATCTGGCGCCCCGATGGTCAACTTCTGCGACCGGTGGTCATCCACAACGCGAGCCCGGAGCTGAGAGAATTCGCCGAGCGGAATCCCATTGTTCCCGGACGCAATAGCGGGGCGGCGCGGGCCGCTCTGGAGCGGCGCATCGTCCACATTCCCGATGCCCTGGCCGACCCCGACTACACGTTCGGGGCCCGGCAGGTAGACCCGATCCGGACCGTGCTCGCCATCCCCATGCTCAGGGCGGAAGAGCTGCTCGGGGTCATCGCCATCTACCGGCTCGAGGTCCGGCCGTTCACGGAGAGTCAGATCGCGCTGATGGAGACCTTTGCCGACCAGGCCGCCATCGCTATCGAGAACGCGCGGCTGCTCACCGAGCTGCAGACCAAGAACGCCAACCTCACCGAGGCGCTCGAGCAGCAGACGGCCACCGCCGAGATCCTGCGCGTGATCAGCAGCTCGCCGACGGACATCCAGCCGGTGCTCGACACGGTGGCGGAGTGTGCCGCCCGCCTGTGCGAGTCACATGACGCCAGCATCTTCCGTCGCGACGGCGACCAGCTCCTTCTCGTCGCGCATCACGGGCCGATCGATTTTGGCCCCACCGGCGAGTTCTCGCTCGCCCTCGTCCCCGGGATGACCAATGGTCGCTCTGTCCTCGACGCGCGGACCATCCATGTGGCGGATCTGCAGTCCGAAGTCGACGAGTTTCCGGAGGGCAGCGCGACGGCTCGGCAGTTCGGCTTCCGGACAGCGCTGAACGTTCCTCTGATGCGGGAAGGCGTGGCCATCGGCTCCATCAGCCTCCGCCGCACCGAGGCTCAGCTCTTCAGCGAGCGGCAGGTGGCCCTGCTCCAGACCTTCGCCGACCAGGCCGTCATTGCCATCGAGAACGTGCGCCTCTTCCGGGAGCTGGAGGCACGCAACCGAGATCTGACCGTGGCGCTGGAGCAGCAGACGGCAACCAGCGAGATCCTGCGCGTCATCAGCGGGTCGCAATCCGACATACAGCCGGTCTTCGATGTGATCGCCAAGAGCGCCGTGAGGCTCTGCGATGGGGTAAACAGCGCGACGGTACGCTTGCAAGACGGGCTGATTCATCTGGTCGCATCGCACAACTGGTCGGCGGAAGGGTTGGCGGTCTCGGAGCGCCTGTTTCCGATGCCGCCGGACCGCGATCACCTCACCGCGCACGCGATTCGTGAGAGCAGTATCACCCACATCCATCGCATGCACGAGGATCCTGCCGTGCCCGTCACCTCGCGTGCCCTGGCCGTCGCTCAGGGCTACCAGACGCTCTTGGTGGTGCCAATGCTACGCGAGGGCCAAGCCGTCGGCGCCATCGTCGTGGCGAAGGCCGAAGGACCGTTCTCGGAAAGCCAAGTCGAGCTCCTCAAGACCTTCGCCGACCAGGCGGCCATCGCCATCGAGAACGCGCGGCTCCTCACGGAGCTGCAGTCCAAGAACGCCAGCCTCACGGAGGCCCTTGAGCAGCAGACCGCCACCAGCGAGATCCTGCGGGTCATCAGTCGGTCGCCGACGGACGTCCAGCCGGTGTTCGACATCATCGGCGAGCGGGCGGAGCACCTGTGCGCCGCCGAGGTGAGCGTGGTCACGAGGGTGGAGGGCGAGCTGATTCACCTCGCCTCGCTCCACGGGGTGGCCGACGAAGGTGTGGAGACGGTTCGGCGGGCGTTTCCCATGGGGCTGGACGCGGAAACGGTGTCGGCGCGGGCGATCCGCGCGGGGAGCCTCGTGCATATCCCGGACGTTTTTGCCGACCCCGAGTACGAGCAGAAAGACGCGGCACGTGCCGGCGGTTTCCGGGGCTGCCTCGCGGTGCCCATGGTGCGGGAGGGGCAGATGATCGGATCGATTTTCGTGGCCCGAGCGGAACCGGGGCTGTTCTCGGACACGCAGATCGACCTCCTGAAGACCTTCGCCGATCAGGCGGTGATCGCTGTCGAGAACGTCCGTCTCTTCACGGAGCTGGAGTCCCGCAACAGCGAGCTGCGGCTGGCCCTCGAGCGGCAGACCGCGACGGCCGAGCTGCTCAAGGTGATCGGGAGGTCCACGTTCGATCTGCAGCCCGTGTTCGAGACGCTGGCCGAGAACGCGGTCAGGCTGTGCGAGGCCGAGCGAGCCTTCGTGTTCCGCTTCGATGGTCAGACGCTGCAGATAGCGGCCAGCCATGGCGCCTCGCCCGAACTCATCGCGTTCGTCGAGCAGAATCCCATTGCTCCGGGGCGTCATACGGGCACGGCGCGCGCCGCCCTCGAGCGGCGCACCATCCACATCCACGATATCCTGGCCGACCCCGAGTACACGTACGGGGTCAATCAGGTGGAGACCATCCGGACCGTGCTCGCGATCCCCATCCTGAGGGCGGACGAGCTGCTGGGTGTGTTCATGATCTACAAGCGCGAGATGCGGCCCTTCACGGACGGCCAGATCACACTGATGGAGACCTTCGCCGATCAGGCGGCCATCGCCATCGAGAACGCGCGGCTGCTCAGCGAGCTCCAGACCAAGAACGCCAACCTCACCGAGGCCCTCGAACAGCAGACGGCGACCGCGGAGATCCTGCGCGTGATTTCGAGCTCACCGACGGATGTCCAGCCGGTCTTCGACACGATCGCCCACAATGCCCGTAGGCTGTGTGAGGCCGGTAGCGCCCAGGTCGTGAGGTATGACGGCGAATTAATGCACCTGCAATCCCTCGACAATACGGCCCCCGGGCAGGCTGATGCCCTGCGAAGCGTGTTCCCGATGACGCCGCACATGGGGAGCGCGTCCGGGCGGACGATCCTGACGGGCCGACCGGTTCATATTCCAGACGTCCGGGGGGATCGCGACTACAGCGTGCGTGCGGTGACAGGTGCCGGACTTGCCAGCGTGCTGGCGGTGCCGATGCTTCGTGATGGGTCCCCCATCGGCACCATAAACGTTCACGTATGGGGAACGCCACGGGCATTCTCCGACAATCAGATTGCCCTCCTCCAGACCTTTGCCGATCAGGCGGTCATCGCTATCCAGAACGTGCGCCTGTTCACGGAGCTGGAGGCCCGCAACGGCGAGCTGCGGGTCGCCCTCGAGCAGCAGACGGCCACCAGCGAACTGCTCAAAGTGATCGGCCGGTCCACCTTCGATCTCCAGCCGGTCTTTGAGACGCTGGCCGAGAACGCGGTCCGGTTGTGCGAGGCCGAGCACGCATCGATCTGGCGCTTCGACGGCCAGCTCGTCCGCGCCGTGGTTGCCCACAACGTCTCGGTCGAGCGGAGAGCATTCATCGAGCAGAATCCCATGGCTCCCGGACGACAGGGCGCGGTGGCGCGCGCAGCCTTGGAGCGCCGTACCATCCACATCCACGATGCTCAGGCCGATCCCGAGTATACCTACGGGCGGCACCTGGACTCCCTCCGGACCGTGCTGGCCATACCAATGCTCAGGGCTGACGAGTTGCTCGGAGTGATCTTCATCCACCGGACCGAGGTTCTGCCCTTCACCGACAGTCAGATCATCCTCATGGAAACCTTTGCCGATCAGGCCGCCATCGCCATCGAGAACGTGCGGTTGCTCAACGAGCTGCAGGCGCGGACGTCGGAGCTCACCCGCTCGGTACAGGAGCTGCAGGCGCTCGGCGAAGTCGGCCAGGCTCTCAGCTCGACCCTCGACCTCGAGACGGTGCTCAATACCATCGTGTCCCACGCCAACCAGCTCGCCCGCACCGATTCGTGCACCGTATACGAGTACGACGAACAGGCCGAGGAGCTGCTCCTCCGGGCCACCCACAATCTCGATGAGGAGGTGGTGGCGGTGGCCCGGCGGGCCCCCATCCGGCGGGGCGAAGGTGTCGCGGGGCGCATGGCGGTGACCCTCGAGCCGGTCCAGATTCCCGACATCGCCGAGGCAGGCGCCTATGAGGGGCCCCTTCGCGACGTCCTCCTGCGGACGGGAACGAGGGCGCTCCTGGGCATTCCGCTGCTGCGCGAGGGCCATCTGATCGGCGGGCTCACCGTCAACAAGAAGACGCCCGGGGAGTTCTCGCCCGAGGTCATCGATCTGCTCAAGACGTTCGCCAGCCAGTCGGCCTTGGCCATCCAGAATGCGCGCCTCTTCCGGGAGATCGGGGACAAGAGCCGCCAACTGGAGGTGGCCGACCGCCACAAGTCGGAATTTCTCGCCAACATGTCCCACGAGCTCCGCACGCCGCTCAACGCCATCATCGGCTATAGCGAGATGCTTCAGGAGGATGCCGTCGATCTGGGGGCCGAGCAGTTCACCGACGACCTGAAGCGAATCAACGCGGCGGGCAAGCACCTGCTGGAGCTGATCAATGCCGTGCTCGATCTGTCCAAGATCGAGGCGGGCAAGATGGAGCTCTATCTCGAGAGCTTCGACGTGGCCGGGCTGGTCGGGGACATCGCCGCGGTGATCCAGCCGCTGGCCGCGAAGAACACCAACCATTTGGAGGTGCGCTGCCCGGATGACATCGGCGCCATGCGGGCGGATCTGACCAAGGTGCGCCAGGCCCTCTTCAACCTCTTGAGCAATGCGTGCAAGTTCACCGAGCAGGGGACGGTCTCGTTGGCCGTGGCCCGGGAGGCCGGCGACGGCCGCAACTGGATGGTGTTCAGCGTCAGCGACACGGGCATCGGGATGACCGCGGAGCAGCTCGCGAAGCTGTTCGAGGCATTCACCCAGGCCGACGCGGCGACAAATCGCCGATTTGGCGGCACGGGTCTCGGATTGGCGCTGAGCCGTCGGCTGTGCCGGATGATGGGGGGCGACGTCACCGTGGAGAGCGAGGCGGGCCGCGGCAGTACCTTCACCATCAGGCTGCCTGCTTACGTCGCCGATGCCGTCGACGAGCCGGCCGCGACCGCCGCAGTGGAAAGCGCGCTGCCTGGCCCCGGGACGGTGCTGGTGATCGACGACGAGGCAGCCGTGCGTGACCTGATGCAGCGCTTCCTCACCAAGGAGGGGTTCCGGGTTGTCACCGCCCATGGCGGTGAGGAGGGGCTGCGACAGGCGCGAGAGCTTCGGCCGGACGCGATCACGCTCGACGTCATGATGCCCGGCATGGACGGCTGGGCGGTGCTGTCGGCGCTCAAGGCCGACCCCGACGTGGCCGACATCCCCGTGGTGATGCTGACGATTGTCGACGACAGGAACCTGGGCTACGCCCTCGGGGCTTCCGACTACCTGACCAAGCCGATCGACCGGGAGCGGCTGGTCACGGTCCTGAAGCAATACCGGCGCGACCGCCCGGTCCTCGTGGTGGACGACGACGCGGCGGTCCGGCATCTCTTCCGGCGCATCCTCGAGCCGGAGGGCTATGCGGTGGTGGAAGCGGAGAACGGGCGGGTGGCGCTGGAGCGCCTCCGCGAGGTGACTCCGAGCGTTATCCTCCTCGACCTGATGATGCCCGAGATGGATGGCTTCGACTTCGCCGCCGAGCTCCGTCGTCACGAGGTCTGGCGCGAGATTCCCGTCATCGTGGTCACGGCCCGAGACCTCTCCCGTGACGATCACGAGCGGCTCAACGGCTACGTCCAGAGAATTCTCCAGAAAGGCACGCACGGCCGCGATCAGCTCCTGGCCGAGGTGCGCGAGCTCGTGGCGACGAGCGTCGCCCGCCGGAGGCCCACGGCCTGATGGCCAAGATCCTGCTCGTCGAGGACAACGAGATGAACCGGGACATGCTCTCTCGCCGGCTCGCCCGCCGCGGATACGACGTGGCCATCGCCATCGACGGCGAGCAGGGGGTGGCCATGGCGCGCTCCGAGCCGCCGGCGCTCATCCTGATGGACATGAGCCTGCCCGGCCTGGACGGATGGGAGGCGACCCGGCAGCTCAAAGCCGCCCCGGAGACGCGCGGCATTCCCGTGATCGCCCTCACCGCTCATGCCATGTCCGGCGACCGTGAGAAGGCCATGGGGGCGGGTTGCGACGATTTCGACACCAAGCCGGTGGACCTGGAGCGCCTGCTGGGGAAGATCGAGGGTCTTCTCAAGGGTAAGGCCGGTCCGTGACCACGGGGCCCAGCGCCCTCGCTCATCTCCGCCACGAGCTCCGCACCCCGTTGAATCACATCATCGGGTACACGGAGCTCTTGCTCGAGGACGCCGGGCAGGACGGCCCATTGGCCTCCGACCTCCGGCACCTCCTGGACGATGCCCGCGCGGTGCTGTCGATCGTCAACGAGCGACTCGCCCCCGGGGGGAAGGATGCCGAAACGGTTGATGTCACCGCTCTCGGCCGGGCCGTCATCGATCCCGTGACCCGGATCGTGACCGGCACCAAGAAGGTCGGGCAGAGCGCGGAGGCGCTCGGAGCGCGGGAGCTGCTTCCGGATCTTGGCCGCATCGCAGACGCCGCCGATCGTCTCACGAAGCTTCTCGGGCCCGCGGACTCGGGCGTGCCGCCGAGTCCCCGTGAGGCGGGGACGGGTGCCATCGAAGCGGGCAGGGCGCCCCGGGGCGTCATCCTCGTCGTCGACGACGATCAGGGCAATCGCGATCTTCTGGCCCGCCGCCTCGTCCGCGAGGGCTTCGCCGTGCACGCTGCCGCGGATGGCCAAGCAGCCCTGGAGCTGCTCGGGCATCAGCCTTCGCCGCCCGTCGAGCTCGTGCTGCTCGATGTGATGATGCCCGGTCTCGATGGTTACGAGGTGCTCCGGCGGCTCAAAGGGGATGCCACGCTGCGCGAGCTTCCCGTCCTCATGATCTCCGCCCTCGACGAGGTGGGCAGCGTGGTGCGGTGCATCGAGCTCGGCGCCGAGGACTATCTGCCCAAGCCCTTCGATCCGGTGCTCCTCCGTGCCCGCATCGGCGCATGCCTGGAGAAGAAGCACCTCCGCGATCAGGAAGCACGCCAGGCGCGGGAGCTGGCGGAGTGGAATCACACGCTCGAGCAGCGGGTGGCCGAGCAGGTGGGGCAGGTGGAGCGGCTGGGGCGCCTCAAGCGTTTCTTCTCTCCGCAGCTTGCGGAGCTCATCGTGGCGGGGGGCGCTACGGACCCCTTGAAGAGTCACCGGGTGGAGGTGACGGTGGTCTTCCTCGATCTCCGAGGCTTCACCGCGTTCGCGGAGACGGCCGATCCCGAGGAAGTGATGGGAATACTGCGCGAGTACCACGCGGAGATGGGGCGGCTCATCCTCGAGCACGAGGGAACGCTGGAGCGGTTCACCGGCGACGGCATGATGGTCTTCTTCAACGATCCCCTGCCGGTGCCGAACGCGCCGGAGCTGGCCGTGCGCATGGCCCTCGCCATGCGTGAGCGGGCGCGGCAGCTCGACGTGGGCTGGCGCAAGCGTGGCCATGATCTGGGTATGGGCATCGGTATCGCCCAGGGCTATGCCACGATCGGCGCCATCGGCTTCGAGGGACGCCTGGACTACGGCGCCATTGGGACTGTGACGAACCTGGCGGCGCGGCTGTGCGGGGAGGCGAGCGCGACGGAGATCCTCGTGTCCCAGCGCGTGGCGGGGGCCGTCGAAGGACTCGCATCGCTGGAGACCATGGGCCCGCTCACTCTCAAAGGCTTCGCTCGTCCCGTACCCGCGCTCCGTGTGCTGGGCCTGCGGACACTATGACCCTTACGGATCGTGTCGCCATCGTCACGGGAGCGGGCAACGGCATCGGGCGGGCGGTGGCGCTCGGCCTGGCCGGGGCCGGCGCCCACGTGGTTGCCGTCGACATCGACGCGGGGCTGGTGAAGGCCACGGCAGACGCCGCGGCAGCGCTGGGTCCCGCCGGCCTCGCCCTCGAGGCCGACGTGGGGGATCTCGCCGCCATCGACCAGATGGTCGAGCGGTCGATGGCCGCCTTCGGCCGGATCGACGTACTCGTGAACAACGCGGGCATCACGCGGCGCGCCTACATCATGGATCTCACCGAGGCGGACTGGGACCGCATCATGCGCGTCAACGCCAAGGGCGTGTTCTTCTGCCTGCAGCGCGTGGCGCGCGAGATGATTCCACGCCGCAGCGGGGCCATCATCAACATCGCCTCGATCGCGGGCAAGGGGTACGCGGGCACCTCGAACGCAATCTACGCGGCGAGCAAGGGGAGCGTGATCTCGCTCACGCGCACCGCCGCCCAGCAGCTCGCCCGTCACAACATCAACGTCAACGCGATCTGCCCGGGCACCACCGTCACCGCGCTCTCCGAGGCGAACGTGGCCCTGCGAGCGCGTGAGGAAGGGCTCTCCGTCGAAGACATGACGCGTCGGCGCAACGCGGCCATTCCCCTCGGCCGTCCCAACGAGCCGGAGGATGTGGCGGCCCTCGCGCTCTTCCTCGCCTCGCCCGGCGCGCGGAATATCACGGGCCAGTCTCTCAACGTGGACGGGGGCATCATCTTCGACTGACGCCTCCGGGCCTTTTGACCGAGTAATGTTTTCCCCTTCCGTCGACTCTGCATCGTTCCAAACTCAGGGCGGGTCGATTGGCTAGCATTTACAGGCCGTTCCTCCGTATGTGATCCGGCATTGCATTTGCGTCCTGAGACACGCTATCAAGGCGAGCCTCTGACCGGCCCGTGCGTCGTTCAGACTGATTGCGGGAGATGGGAATGCCAAGATCGTCACGCGCCGGGCGGGAACGGGACAGGTGTCACGCGTCGGCCATGAGGCGAGTGAGAGGGGAGAAATGAACGCCCGGAAGCGCCGGCCAGTATACCCGAGTTGTGCCAGATGCCCGATGCCGCCACCGCGTCCATGAGAGGTCCCCGCGGGTCGATGGAGGAACAGCGCGCCGGCTTCCTTGCCGAGGCCGGAACCCTCATCGGCTCCTCACTCGACTACGAAAGAGTGCTCCCGCGCCTCGCCCGCCTCGCCCTCCCGGTACTGGGCGATCTGTGCGCGATCGATCTCCTGCAAGGCGACGGCACGATCGCCCGCGTGGCCTCGGCGCACGTCGACGCGACCAAAGAGGCCCTCGTCTACGAGGTGCGAGGTCGACATGGGTTCAATCTGAGCTCTCCGAACGGCGTGGGAGCGGCCATTGAGTCTCGACGGTCGATCTTCCTCTCGTCGGTGACCGAAGCCGACCTCGAGGAGGAGGCCCTGAACCCCGATCAACTGAGCCTCTTGAAGCGACTGGATCCGAAATCGTGGATGATCGCGCCCCTCATCGGTCGCGAACGTCCGCTGGGCGCCATCGTGTTCGCCATCACGGAATCGAGACGCCGCTACGGCCGTGCCGATCTCCTGTGTGCGGAGGTCGTAGCACGGCAGGCGGCCACCGCGATGGAAGGAGCGAGACTCTGTCGAGAGGCGGAGGCGGCGCGGGCTGAAGCGGAGGCGGCGAGTCGTGCGAAGGATGAGTTTCTCTCCACCCTGTCCCATGAGCTCCGCAATCCTCTCAATGCCGTGTCCGGATGGGCCAAGATGCTCGAGCGCGGCCAGTTGAGCGAGGAACAGTCGCGGCGGGCCGTCCAGATCATCCTGAAAAACACCGCCGTGCAGATCCGGCTCATCGACGACCTGCTCGATATGTCGAGCGTGGTGAGTGGGCGGATGCGCCTCGTCGTGCAGGTCGTGGATCTCCGAGCTGTCATCGACGAGGCGGTGGATGCCGTCCGTCCCGCTGCGGACGCAAAGGACATCGGGCTCCAGGCGATCATCGAATCACCGGGGGCACCCGTGAGCGGGGACCCGGGCCGGCTCCAGCAGGTGATGTGGAATCTCCTGAGCAACGCGATCAAGTTCACGCGCAAGAGCGGGAGAGTCCAGGTCAAGGTTCAGCGCGTGAACTCGCACATCGAGATCACGGTCAGCGACACGGGGCAGGGGATTCGCGCGGACCTCTTGCCCTACATCTTCGATCGTCAGCGCCAGGGTGACCGCTCGGCGGGCCGTTCGCATGGAGGCCTGGGAATCGGTCTCGCTCTGGTGCGTCATCTCGTGGAGCTGCACGGGGGAAGCGTGTTCGCGGAGAGCCCGGGGGAGGGGCAGGGAGCGATGTTCGTGGTGAAGCTGCCTCTGATGATTGCCGAAGTGCGGCAGGAGCCGATTGCCCACCGGGCAGAGTCGGCCCTCACCGATCTCTCGCTCTCCGGAGTGCGGGTCATGGTGGTCGACAACGACCCCGCGGCCGTGGATCTGATCGCGGAAGTGCTGAGCCGAGCGGGCGGGGACGTGAGGGGCTGTGGGTCGGCGGAAATCGCTCTGAACCTGCTCGGGCAATGGCGTCCCGACATCCTCGTCTCGGACATCGAAATGCCGGGTGTAGACGGGTACACGCTCATCCGGAAAGTGAGAGCTCTCTCTCCTGAGCAAGGCGGGAAGACGCCTGCGGTCGCCCTGACCGCTTTCAGTCGGCCCGAGGACAGGATCAGGAGCCTCATGGCGGGGTTCAACATCCATGTGTCCAAGCCCGTGGATCCCGCGGAGCTGACAGCGATCGTGGCAAGCCTGGCGGGACGAGCCGGCTGAGCACGGCAAACTTGTTGGATAATGACTCCCCGCCGCCCTCCTGGGCCGCGGTCTGTCTGGACAGCGTGGCGGTGACGGTATAGGCTCTCCCGGTGTCGAGCGCGCGCCGGCCGGTTCACTACTCGTTATGAAGGGAAGGAAAGCCAATGGATGAGACATCACCGGCCCCGGTAGATCCTGATCCGAAAGCAGGGCCCACCATGAGCAAGCCCATCATCGCGGTGTTCAACTCGAGTAGCGACACGGTCGAGCTGCTGCGTACCGCCTTGGAAGGCCAAGGGTTTCACACCGTGGTCGGTCACATTCCGGAGGTGAAGAGCGGAGAGCTCGATCTGGTAGCCTTCATCGAGCACCACGCCCCCGCCGTCATCGTGTACGACATTTCCCCGCCCTATGACGCGAACTGGACCTTTCTCCGGCTCGTGCAGAACCTGGAGCCGGTGAGAGGACGGCCGTTCGTCATCACCACAACCAACAAGCCGGCTCTCGACAAGCTCGTGGGCGAGACGGAAGCCCTCGAGATCATCGGCAAGCCCTACGACCTCGACCAGGTCGTGGAAGCGGTGCGGGCGGCGCTGGCGCGGATCTAGGCCGGCGAAGCGCTCCGGGACCTCGGGACGCATCCCAGTCGTCGACGTTCAGCTGCCATGGCCTCGCTGCTGCTCGACGTGAGCGACTACCCGACGGCGGTCCGCACCTTCGAATGGAAGGCCCTGTGGGGTCTCGTCGACGGAACGGCCGACCGGCTGAATCTCGCTCACGAGTGTGTCGATCGCCACCCGCCGGAGGCGGTTGCCCTGCGCATCCAGAAGACGGACGGGGGCCGGGAGACCTATACTTTCGGCGCCCTTGCCGAGTGGTCCTCCCGCTTCGCCCACTGGCTGGAAGCCCAGGGCGTGGGACGGGGCGAGCGGGTCGCTGTCATGCTCGAGCCGTCATTGCCGTTCTACGGCGCGCTTTTCGGGTCGGTCAGGCGCGGCGCGATCGCCGTGCCCCTCTTCACCCTGTTCGGCCCGGAGGGGCTTGCCCTCCGCATCGCGGACTGCGCGCCGAAGATCCTGCTCGTGCATCGCGATGTCGAGCGCTGGCAGGCCCAGTTTCCCGCCCTCCGCGTGGTGGCCGCCGACGAGGCGCTCGACGGCGCACTCGCCGGACTCTCGGCTGTCTACCCTCCGGTAACGGCGGCCGACGACCTCGCGGTGTTCCAGTACACGTCAGGCACCACGCGCGCGTTGCCGGAGGCGGTCAAGCACACGCATCGCTCGGTGGTCACCCTCATGATAGCGGCCCTGTACGGCGTCGGCCTCCGCCCGGGCGACCGCTACTTCTGCCCGTCCTCACCAGCCTGGGGGCACGGGCTCTGGCACGGTACGATCGCGCCGCTCGCCCTCGGCATCGCCGCGGGCAGCTACGCGGGACGCTTCGACCCCGCGCGGATATTCGAGGCCCTCACGGCATTCGAGATCACCAACATGGCGGCGGCTCCCACCGTCTACCGCATGCTGCGCGCCTCGGGTCTGGCCGGGCGCTATGGGTTCCGGCCCGCCAAGCTCTCGTTCACCGGCGAGCCCATGGACGCGGCCACCTGGCGATTCATCGAGGAGACGTTCGGCGTCACGCCGCGCAGCATGTACGGCTCCACCGAGGTGGGCGTGATCATCGTGAGCTATCCCGGGTTTACGGGGTACGAGGTGCGTCCGGGAGCGCTCGGCAAGGCGGCTCCCGGCTGGGAGGTCGGTATCGTCGACGCGCGAGGCCAGTTGCTGCCTCCCAACTCCATGGGTGAGATCGCCGTGCGTCGCCGTGGACAGTGGTTCCTCGTGAAGGACCGTGGTCGCATAGACGCCGACGGCTACTTCTTCCACGCCGGCCGCTCCGACGACGTGATCATCTCCGCGGGCTGGACGATGAGCGCCGTGGAGATCGAGGCAGTCCTCATGGGCCATCCCGACGTGCGGGAGGCCGCGGTGATCGCCGTCGCCGACGAGCTGCGCGGTCAGGTCGCCAAGGCGTTCGTGGTGGTGGCGCGGCCTGGTGGCGCGGAGCTCGTGACGGAGCTCCAGACGTGGGTGCGCCAGCGATTGAGCCAGCACGAGTATCCTCGCGCGATCGAGATCGTGGACGAGCTGCCGAAGACGCCGGCCGGGAAGATCAACCGACAGGCGCTGCGTGAGCGCGGGGTGGCGCCGTCCTAGGTCGCCCCCTCGTCCTCAGTCGCCCCCTCGTCCTCAGTCGCCCCCTCACCCTGCCCTCTCCCCCGGTGAGGGAGAGGGATTCGGCCGGCGTAGGTCAGGCGTGAGGCACCCACGGCCAGTACTTGGCGATGGCGCCGCCGTCGACGCGGAGGTCGGTGCCCGTGATCATCTCGGCGTCGTCGGAGGCGAGGAAGACGACGGCACGGGCGTAGTGACGCGGGCTCGGAAGCTTGTCCATGGGCAGCATCTTGGCGAAATCGAGGACACGCCCGCGCCGGTCGGGGCGCACCCGGCCCCACGCCACGGCGCGCTCGTCGCCCTCCGCCACGTCGGTGGCGGTGGGGGTGAGGCTATTCACCCGGATGCCGTGATGCACCAGATCCATGGCCGCCGCGCGGGTGAAGTTGAGGAGCCCGCTCTTCGTCGTGGAATAGGCGATGTTCCCGGCCTGGCCCTGGTGACCGGCGGTCGAGATGATCACCACGATGCTCCCGCGGCGCCCCTCGGCCACCATGAGCCGGGCCACGTGCTTGGTGCAGAGAAACGTGCCGGTGAGATTCACCGCGACCTGTCGGCTCCACCGGTCGAGCGGCATGTCGAGCACGCTCATGCCCCCGAGGACGCCCGCGTTGTTGACGAGGATGTCGACGCCCCCGTACGTCTCGCGGACGCGGGCGACCATGGCCTCCACCTGCTGCTCATCCGTCACGTCGCAAGGAATGCCGAGGGACCTCCCTCCGCGCTTGGTGATCCACTCGGCACATTGCCGGGCATTGTCCTCGCCCACGTCCACGCACACGACGGTCGCCCCTTCGTCGGCCAGTCCCTGGGCGATGCCGCCGCCGATATTGGGACTGGTGCCGGTCACGATCGCCACCTTGGCAGTGAGGCGGCTCATGCGCCTGGCTCGCGGGCGGCCACCGCGGCCACGGGCCGCGGCGCATCCCCAAGCTGCGGCGCATCCCCACGCTGCGGCGCAGCCCCACGCTGCGCCGCATCCGTGGTCGCGCGTCCCGGCGACTTGAGGGCACCGCGGGCATGGCCCAAGCGCTGATAGTCGCGCGCCCGCTGCGCGAGGTGGCGGCGGAAGTAGATGAGACCCACGTCGAGCGGGCCGAGCTTCTGCGGGCGCTCGAGGTTGAGTCGCTCGCGCTTGAAGACGACCAGATCCTCCTGCTCGTTGGTGGCGATGATGATGCTCGGCTTGCGGTAACCGTGATACCAGAGGGCCTGCCACAACGCGTGGTGCAGGTTCCTCGGCTTCCGCACGAGGGTGAATGTCCACACGCGGGTATCGTGCTCGTTGACGGGCACCATCCAGCGCAGATGGATGCTCGCGCCGATCATGACCCGGATCTTGCTCGGCAGCTCGACATTGTGCTGCACGCCGCGGTATCGCTCGAGCAGCGGCTCGCCCCCACGGAATTGCGGACCGCCCGCGAGCCGGCGCCACCACACGCGCCGGGGCCAGTGGGCGCCGAGGCCTGGGTGATAGCCCTGACCGAAATGAGGGGCCGCCCACGCCGCGTTCACGGAGGTCGGGTCCTCGCTGGTGATCCTGACACCTCCGGTATAGGCGACCTTGGGCCGGAAGAAGCCGAGCCGGTAGTTGAAGAGGCGCCAGACGTTGACGCCCCGGTGCAGGTAGAACTCGTGGAAGTCGATGCCCTGGGCCATGGGCTCTGTCCAGTTCGCCTCCCATACCTTCACGCGCAGGTATCGCCGTCCCGTCAGCTCTGGATCGGACAGCTCCGCGGGGAGATCCTCGTCGAGCGGGACGGGCGCCGTCTCGCCCATCCACACGAAAACGATGCCCATGCGCTCCTCGGTGGGATAGGCCCGGGCGCGGAGCTTGCCGATGAAGGGCGAGTCCGGACGCTCGATGAGAGCGGCCACGCACTGGCCCGTTCCGTCGAAGGTGTAGCCGTGATACGGGCAGGTGACGGTGCCGTCGAACTCGCACACCCCGAGCGACAGGCGGGCCCCGCGGTGCGGGCACCAGTCACTGAGCGCGGCGACCCGGCCCGCCTTGTCGCGGAAGAGCACGAGATCGTCGCCGAGCATCATGAGGTGCATCGGCTTGCCATGCACGCGTCGAGCCTCGATGGCCGGGTACCAGTACTCGCGAAACCCCTGCTTGGGGCAGTAGTCGAAGGGCCCGATCTGCGAAGCGCCGTAGGCTTCCTGCGTCGTGCTCTCGGCGAGGCGGGTGTGTCCATTTTCACGGTCCGGCGTGTCCATGGCGGCTACCTCCGCTTTCAGCCGAGGCTGCCGCCGCGCAGGCCGAGGAGGCGTGCGAGCAGAGCGCCGGCCAGCGAGACGAGCATGATGATGCAGGCGACGACCACTGCTTCCTCGAGCTTGCGTTGGGCGACATAGTCGAGCTGGAGCATGGAGAGGGGCCGGTTCGCGCTCGTGGTCAGGAGGGCGAAGTTGCCGATATTCCGCGCCGCGCCCACGAAGGTGATCATCCCGACCGCGAGGAGGGTGGGGGCCATGAGCCGCAGCACGATGCGGCGGTACGTGATCCACCACGACGCGCCCGCAATGCGGGAGGCCTCCTCCAGCTCGGCCCCCAGCTGCATCAGCCCGCTCTTGATGATCTGGACGCCGAGGGGCATGCCCGCGATGACCCCCGCGATGATCAGGAGGGCGGTGGTGCCGTAGAGCGGCCGGAGCACGCTCACCCCGAGGAAGAGCCAGAGGAGAGCCAGGCCCAGAATGATGCCGGGAACGGTGAAGGGCAGCCACGAGACGAAGTCGAGGAGCCGTCGCCCCGCGTAGCGGGTGCGCACGATGACGTAGGCGACGAGCGAATGCACGACGATGGTGGCGGCGGCCGTGCCAACCGCGAGCACGAGCGTATTGCGCAGGGAGCGGAGAAACGTGTCGTCGCCGAGGACGGTGGCCCAGTTCGCGAGCGTCCACGGGTCCGCGATGTGGAAGAAGCCGAAGAGCTTCATGAAGGTGCCCAGCACCGAGAACAGCACGGGCACGCCGAGGACGAGGAAGACGAGGGCGAGGAGAAACGCCAGAGCGGGCCTCCGCCACCGGCCGAGTTGGTGAACACGACTCTGGAACTGGCCGGTGACGGTGGTGTAACGGCGTCCCTTGGTCAACCATTGCTGCGCGAACACGAGGGGCAGCATGGCGGCGAGGATCACCACGGACAGGGCGGTCGCCGCGTCGTAGCGGGGCACGCGCGTGACGAGGAGGTCGTAAATGGAGGTGCTAAAGACGAAGAAGCGGAAGGGCAGGCCCAGCACCTGCTCCACCTCGAAGGTCTGGAGCGAGACCATGGTGCCGAGCAGGAGCACGGACAGGATGGTGGGCGCCATGACGGGGATGGTGATGCGCAGCGCGGTGCGGAGCCCGCCCGCGCCGGCCACGCGGGAGGCTTCCTCGAACGAAGCGTTCATGTTGCGGAACGCCGGGGTGAGGAGGATCACCTTGACGGTGAGAGAGCCGGTGAGGACGTGCACCCACACGATGCCCCAGAACGAGTAGATGTTGAACGGTCCCGCGCCCGCGAAGAGCAGCCTAGCGAGCCACGTGTTCACCAGCCCGTACTCGGGATCGAGGAGCAGGATCCAGCTGAGGGTGACGGTGAAGGGGGGCAGGAAAAAGGCGGCCCAGAAAGCGAACTCGATCCAGCTCCGGCCGGGAAGGTCGGTGCGGGCGAGGAGCCACGCGATGAGGACGGCGAGGGGCAGGGAGAGCAGCTGACGCACGAGCGTCACCTTGAAGGTGTTGACGAGGGCGGCGCGAAGTCCTGGCTCGCCGAAGGCCGCCCGCCAGCCGTCGAGGCCGTAGCGGGCAGCCTGTCCCGGCGGGGCGATCTGAAAGCTCTGAAGGGCGACCAGCACCAGCGGGAAGACGACGCACAGGGCGACCACGGCCAGGACGACGGTGCAGAGGACGGACTGGAGCTCGATCCTCCACGGCGCGCGAGCGTCGATTGCCTCGGTCAGGCCGGCCACACGCTGACCATGGCGGGAGGGAAGCCGAGCTCGATCCGATCACCTTCGCGCCATGCGCGGTCCCGGGGCAGGAGGAGCACGATGCGGTGCTCGCCGCCCAACGCCACCCGCGCTTCGTACCGGTCGCCCACAAACGACAGGGTGTCGATGACGCCGGGGAGTCGATTGGCCTGAGGCCTCCCCGGATCTTCGCGACAGACCTCGATGTCCTCGGGTCGGATGGTCACGTGGGCGGGCGCGCCCGGGGCGAGGGTGGCGCTGGGCGCGGGCCGGCCGACCAGCGTGCGCTCCGCCAGGGATCCGTTCAGGCTCACCACGACGTCGGCGGCGCCCGGTCCCACCGCGCCGACCTGGCCGTGGAGGATCACCGTCTGGCCGAGGAAGTCCCGCACGAAGGCGGAGGCCGGCTCTTCATAGAGACAGCGTGGAGACGCGACCTGCTCCACGCGTCCCCCGTGCATCACCGCGATGCGGTCGGAGAGGCTGAGAGCCTCGACTTGATCATGCGTGACGAAGAGCACGGTGATGCCGAGGCGGCGCTGGAGGAGCTTCACCTCTACCCGCATCTGCTCGCGTAGCTTCGCGTCGAGGTTGCTGAAGGGCTCGTCGAGCAGCAAAAGATCGGGCTCGTACACGAGAGCGCGACAGAGGGCCAGGCGCTGCATCTGACCGCCGCTCAGAAGGGTGCCGGGCCGGCCCTCCATGCCTCCCAGGCCTACGAGATCGAGCACACGGGCGACCTTGTCGCGGACGAGCGCCCGTTTCATGCCGCGCAGCTCGAGCGGGTACGCCACGTTCTCGAACACCGTCATGTGAGGCCAGACCGCGTACGACTGGAAGACCATGCCGAGGTTGCGCTGGTTCGGGGCGAGGAAGAGCCGGCGCGGGGCGGAGGCGACGAGCCGGTCCCGCAGGGTGATCTCGCCCGCGTCGGGGTGCTCGAGGCCGGCGACCAGCCGGAGGGTGGTGGTCTTGCCGCAACCGCTGGGGCCGAGCAGGGTGAATACCTCGCCCCGCCGAATCGACATGGACACGCATTCGACGGCCGCCGCCGCGCCGAACCGCTTGGTGACCCCGTCGAGCGCGAGGACCGTCTCGTTGCTGCCGGGCTCCGCCCCCACGCTCCGGTCCGCTACTTGATGACGGCCTTGGCGATGTCCTGGGTCTTGACGACTTCGGCCAGGTTC